>ERZ1066121.957-NODE-957-length-23658-cov-10.567131_pt1 | contig 23658 bp, 25 predicted proteins | sample MGYA00382768_ERZ1066121 | MGnify/ENA primary metagenome ERZ1066121 (study PRJEB33369, sample SAMEA5778351) | biofilm metagenome | biome: Industrial cooling water; feature: Water cooling tower basin; material: Biofilm | place: United Arab Emirates | collected...
CCCCTCGCCAACGCCGAGGCCCTCCCCAGCGCCGAGCCCATCCCCGGCCCGGCCACGGTGGCGGCCGAGGAGGCCCTGCCCAGGCCCGAGCCGCTCCTCGACACCACGCCCGCGCCCCAGCGCGAGCCCGGCGGCGACGCGGTCACCGAGGCCCCCGAGGCCGGCGAGGAGCCGGGCGAGGAGCGCGTGGCCGAGTCCGCCTCCGCCAGGCCCAGGCGGCGCGGCTGGTGGTCGCTCGGCCGCTAGGGGCCGCGCCGGATCAGGTGGGCCTGGGCCTCGCCGTCGCGGGCGAGGCCCAGGTGCTCGTGCCCCCCCTCGCGCGCGAAGTGCGGCAGGTCCACCGCCGCCATGGCGTCGGTGGCCAGCACCCGCAGCACCTCGCCTGGCCGCATCGCCAGGAGCGCCTTGCGCGCCTTGAGGACCGGCAGCGGGCACAGGAGCCCCCGCGCGTCCACCTCGCGGTCCCAGGTCATGGGATGTCGAACCCCGGCGGCGCCAGCTCGAAGCCCTCGAAGCGGAACCCGGGCGACACCGTGCACCCCACGAGGCCCCAATCCCCCAGGGGCCGCGCCGCCTGCCACCAGCCCGCAGGCACCATCGCCTGGGGCGCCTCGCCGGCCCCGAGGTCCGCCCCCAGCCGCGCCGCCCGCGCCGGCCCCGCCGCCGTGGGCGCCATCCGCAGCTCCAGCGCCGCCCCGGCGTGGAAGTGCCACAGCTCGGCCGCGTCCACCCGGTGCCAGTGGCTGCGCTCGCCCGCGCGCAAGAGGTAGAGGATCGCGGTCCCCGCCGGCCTCTCGCCGGGGGCGGCCTCGGCCACCCAGGTCTGCCGGTACCACCCCCCCTCGGGGTGGGGGGCGAGCCGCAGCGCCGCGACCACCTCCTCGGCCGTCATGGGTCGCCCCGCTCCTGCGCCTGCAGGTGCAGCACCACCAGCATGTGGTGCAGGAGCGGGTAGAGCACGATGGCCGTGACCGCCGGGTAGGCCGCCCCCGCGAAGATCGCGTAGGCCGAGGCGAAGAGCTTGGCCTGCGTGGTGGGCATGTCGCTGGCCGGTCCCATGCCCGTGAGGATCATCGAGGCGTTGAAGAACGCGTCCACCCAGGACAGCCCCGCGAAGTGCCGGTAGCCCAGCACCCCCAGGCCCAGCGAGAGCAGGAGGAACCCCAGCCCGAACGCGGCGAACCCCCCGACCCGCCGCGCCAGCCGCCAGCCCGAGAGCGGCCGCCGCCTAGCGGAGGACGGAGCGGCCGGCGTATTCGGCGCTGTCACCGAGGCTCTCCCCGATGCGGATGAGCTGGTTGTACTTGGCGAGCCGGTCCGAGCGCGACAGCGAGCCGGTCTTGATCTGCCCGCAGTTGGTGGCCACCGCGAGGTCGGCGATGGTGGCGTCCTCGGTCTCGCCGGACCGGTGCGACATGACGCAGGTGTAGCGCGCCCGGTGCGCCATCTCGACGGCCCGCAGGGTCTCGCTCAGCGTGCCGATCTGGTTGACCTTGACCAGGAGCGAGTTGGCGATGCCCCGCTCGATGCCGTCGCGCAGGCGCGTGGGGTTGGTCACGAAGAGGTCGTCGCCCACGAGCTGGCACCTGTCCCCCAGCGCCTGCGTCAGCATGGCCCAGCCGTCCCAGTCGTCCTCGCTCATGCCGTCCTCGATGGACAGGATCGGGTAGTCCCGGGCCAGCGCCTCCAGGAACCGCACGTTCTCCTCGGAGGTGAGGGTCTTGCCCTCGCCCGCCATGGCATAGCGGCCGTCCTTGAAGTATTCGGTGGCCGCGCAGTCGAGCGCCAGCACCACGTCCTCGCCGGGCCGGTAGCCCGCCTTCTCGACGGAGCGCAGGATGTGGTCGAGCGCCTCGCGCGCGCTCCTCAGGTTGGGCGCGAAGCCGCCCTCGTCGCCCACCCCGGTGGCGAGCCCCGCCTCGCCCAGCTCCTTCTTGAGCGTGTGGAAGATCTCCGACCCCCAGCGCACGGCCTCCCGGATGTCGGCCGCGCCCACGGGCATGACCATGAACTCCTGGATGTCTATGGGGTTGTCCGCGTGCTGGCCGCCGTTGACGATGTTCATCATGGGCACCGGCAGGACGCGCGCCGCCGTGCCGCCCACGTAGCGGTAGAGCGGCTGGGTGCAGAAGTCCGCCGCCGCCTTGGCCGCCGCGAGGCTCACCCCCAGGATGGCGTTGGCCCCGAGCCGCGCCTTGTTGGGCGTCCCGTCCATCTCCACGAGAAGCGCGTCGAGCCCCGCCTGGTCGGTGGCGTCGGTGCCCACCACGGCCTCGGCGATCTCGCCGTTGACGGCCGCGACCGCCTCCAGCACACCCTTGCCCTTGTAGCGGCCCTTGTCGCCGTCCCTGCGCTCCACCGCCTCGTGGGCGCCCGTGGAGGCGCCCGAGGGCACGGCCGCGCGGCCCATGGTGCCGTCCTCCAGGGTCACGTCCACCTCCACGGTGGGGTTGCCCCGGCTGTCGAGGATCTCGCGGGCGTGGACGTCGACGATGGTGCTCACGGGCCTGCTCCCTATGGTCGCGCCCCGATTAGCTCCCGGGTCGGCGCATGGAAAGGGCTCGCGCCCTCTCGCGCGCGAAGCTGTAGAGCCCCGACGCGATGACGGCCGACGCCCCCACGATCGTCCACAGGTCCGGCCTCTCGGCGAAGACGAGGGCGCCCAGGAGCAGCGCGAAGAGGAGCCGCGTGTAGCGGAACGGCATGACGGCCGACAGCTCGCCCGCCCGCGTGGCCTCGGTCAGCGTCCAGTAGGCGGTGGTCCCGAAGGCCCAGGCGCCGAGCAGCCAGGCCCACTCGGCCCCCTCCGGCATCCGCCCCCCGCCCGAGGCGAGGAGCTGCCCCGCGCCCAGCGCCGCCACCGCCCAGAGCCCCCAGCCCGCCAGCAGGAGCGAGTCGGTCCCCGCCGGGATGCGCCGCGTGAAGAGGTCGCGCGCGGCCAGCCCGAAGGCCGCCAGCAAGGCCCAGAGCGCGCCGGGCTGGAAGGACTCGGCTCCGGGGCGGATGATGACGATGACGCCCGCGAAGCCCAGGAGGATCGCCGTCCAGCGCCGCCAGCCCACCGACTCGCCCAGGAACAGCGCCGCCCCCATGGTCACGAACAGTGGCACCGCCTGGAAGATGGCCGAGGCCGTGGTCAGGGGCACGGCCGCCAGCGCCAGCACGTAGCCGAGCGTCCCCACCATCTCGCAGGCGTTGCGCCCCAGCACGGCGGGGTGCAGCGCCCGCCGGCTCAGGAGGCGCAGGCCGCGCGCCCGGGCGGCGAGCGCGAAGGTCGCGCCCCCCGCCGCGCCCAGGACCAGGAGCACCTCGCCCGGCGGCAGCCCGGCCATGGCGACCTTGATGAAGGCGTCCTCGACGGCGAAGAGCGCCATGCCCAGCACCATGAGGAGGATGCCCCGCTGGTTGCCCGCCGCGCTGCCCAGCGCCGCCCGCGCGGTCACGCCTCCCCCTTGCGCGCCCGCACGCCGTAGAGCTCCAGCCTGTGCCCCTTGAGGTCGTAGCCCAGCCGCCGGGCGATGCGCTCCTGGAGAGCCTCGATCTCGGGGTCCACGAACTCCACAACCTCGCCCGTGACGAGGTCGATGAGGTGGTCGTGGTGGTCCCTCTCGGCGTCCTCGTAGCGCGCGCGCGTGGCCCCCACCATGCGGAACTCGTGGCGCTCCAGGATGCCCGCCTCCTCCAGCAGCTTCACGGTGCGGTAGACCGTAGCGATGCTGATGCCGGGGTCCACGCGGGCGGCGCGGGCGTGCAGGGCCTCCACGTCAGGGTGGTCGCCCGCCTCCTCCAGCACGTGGGCGATGACGCGCCTCTGGTCGGTCAGGCGGAGCCCCTGCGCCTCGCAGCGGCTGAGGATGGAGTGGGGCATGGTCGGGCTCCCGGCGGTCGGGAGCCGCTTAGCCCCCCTGGCCCGCGCGCGCCACCCTGCCCGGGCGCCGCCCCCGCCGGCCCGGCCGGCCCCCGCCGCGCTACTCCACCCGCACCAGCGCGTGGCGCTTGCGCCCCGCCGTGAGCTTCAGGCCCCGCGCCAGCTCCTCGGCCGTCAGGAGCCGCGCCTCCGTGACCGGCGCGCCGTCGATGCGCGCGCCCCCTTCCGCGATGAGCCGCCGCGCCTCCTTGCCGCTCGCCGCCAGCCCCGCGCGCACGAACAGCGCGACGTTGGCGATGCCCTCGGCCGCCTCCGCCGCCGGGATCGTCACCGTGGGCAGCTCCTCGCCCACGCCCCCCGCCTCGAACACCTCGCGCGCCGTCCGTTCCGCCGCCGCCGCCGCCTCCGGCCCGTGCAGCAGCCCCGTCGCCTCGCGGGCCAGCACCACCTTGGCCTCGTTGACCTCCGCTCCGCCCAGGGCGCCCAGCCGCTCGCACTCCGCGACCGGCAGGTCCGTGTAGAGCTTCAGGAACCGCCCCACGTCCGCGTCGGCGGTGTTCCTCCAGAACTGCCAGAACTCGTAGGGCGAGAGCAGGTCGGCGTTGAGCCACACCGCCCCCCCCTGGCTCTTGCCCATCTTGCGCCCGTCCGCCGTGGTGATGAGGGGCGTGGTCAGCCCGAACACCTCCACCCCGTCCACCCGCCGGCACAGGTCGATCCCGTTGACGATGTTGCCCCACTGGTCGCTGCCCCCGAACTGCGCCCGGCAGCCCACGCGGCGGCTCAGCTCCAGGAAGTCGTAGGCCTGGAGGATCATGTAGTTGAACTCCAGGAAGCTCAGGCTCTGCTCGCGCTCCAGCCGCGCCCTGACCGATTCGAAGCTCAGCATCCGGTTGACCGAGAAGTGCCGCCCGATGTCCCTGAGGAACCCCAGGTAGTTGAGCCCGTCGAGCCACTCGGCGTTGTCCAGCATCACCGCGTCCGTCGCCCCCTCGCCATAGGCGAGGTAGCGCGAGAAGACCCCCCGCATCCCGGCGATGTTGGCCGCGATCTGCCCCTGGCTCAGCAGCGGCCTCTCCTCGGACCGCAGCGACGGGTCGCCCACCTTGGTCGTGCCCCCGCCCATCAGGGTGATGGGCTTGCCCCCCGCCTCCTGGAAGCGGCGCAGCATCATGATGTTGAACAGGTGCCCCACGTGCAGCGACGTGGCGGTGGCGTCGTAGCCCAGGTAGGCCGGCACCACGCCGGCCATCAGCAGCCTGTCGAGCCCCTCCGGGTCCGTGCAGTCCGCGTAGTAGCCCCGCTCCATCGCCACATGGAGGAAGTCGGACCTGGGGACGAAGGGGGCCATGGCTTGTTCCCTCTCTGGGCTCGGGGCAACCTCCTAGCCGCAGGGGCGGGCGAGGGGAAGCGATGGAGCCGGTCTGGGCCTTGGGCGCGATGTCCGGGACCTCGCTCGACGGCGTGGACGCGGCCCTGCTGCGCACGGACGGCATCGAGGTGCTGGGCTTCGGCCCCAGCGCCTACCGCCCCTACAAGCCCCGCGAGCGCGAGGCGATCCGCGGGGCGCTCGGCCGCTGGGAGGGGCCGAGCGTCGTGGCCGCCGGCCGCGTCGTGGACCGGGCCCACGCCGAGGCCCTGCGCGGCCTCGATGGGGCCGAGGTCGTGGGCTACCACGGCCAGACGCTGGCGCACGACCCGCAGGGGCGCGGCACGCTCCAGGTGGGCGACGGGGCCTGGCTCGCGGGGCGGCTCGGCCTGCCCGTGGTCTGGGACTTCCGCAGCGCCGACGTGAGGATGGGAGGGGAGGGCGCCCCCCTCGCCCCCTTCTACCACTGGGCGCTGGCGCGCAGGCTCGGGGCGCGCGGGCCGCTCGCCGTGCTCAACCTCGGGGGCGTGGGCAACCTCACCTGGGTGGACCCCGACGCCCCGCGCCCCGAGGCGCCCGGGGCGCTCCTGGCCTTCGACACCGGACCCGCCAACGCGCCTCTCGACGACCTCGTGCGCCGCCGCCTCGGCCGCGCGCGGGACGAAGGCGGCGCGCTGGCCGCCTCGGGCGCCGTGGCGCAAGGCGTGGTGGAGGAGTTCCTCGCGCACCCCTACCTCGACCGCCCGCCGCCCAAGTCGCTCGACCGCGACGACTTCGCCTGGCTCGGGGACCGCGTGGCGCCGCTCGCGGACGCGGACGCGGCGGCGACGCTGGCGGCCTGCGCGGCGGCCGGCGTCCTGCGCGCCGCCGCCTGGTGCCCGCGCCCGCCCGGCCGCCTGCTGGTCGCCGGGGGCGGGCGGCGCAACGCGACGCTGCTCGCCATGGTGGCGGCGGCCGTGGACTGCCCGGCGCTGCCCGTGGAGGAGGTGGGCCTGGACGGCGACATGCTGGAGGCCCAGGCCTTCGCCTTCCTCGCCGTCCGGGTCCTGCGCGGCCTGCCGACCTCGGCCCCGGGCACCACGGGGGTCGCGGCGGCCGTGGGCGGCGGCCAGGTCAGCCGCCCCGTCCCTCTCCCCGTGTCCCGGACGCGGCGCCGTTCCGCCGCGCGCCGCCGCGGCGCTTGAACCTCGCCGCCCCTTTCCCCACCTTAGGGCCGTCCCGCGCTGCGGACCAACGTCCTGCGAATCGAGGAAGCCCATGCGCCGTCCCGTCCTGTTCTCCGCCGCCCTGTCCTTCGCGGCCCTTCCCGTCGCCGCCCTCGCCGGCGGCCTGTCCGAGCCCGTGGCCACGCCGGTCGTCGTCGCGCCCCCGGCCGTCACCGTCGCCCCGCCCATGGCGCGCGGCGACTGGACCGGCGGCTTCGTCGGCGCCCAGCTGAGCTGGGGCCAGATCACCAGCGACGCGCTCGACAGCGCCACCGAGGACGAGCTCAAGGGCCTCACCTACGGCGTCAGCGCCGGCTACGACCGCCAGTTCGGCCGTTTCGTCCTCGGCGGCGAGGCCGCCTACGAATGGTCCAGCATCGGCTACGAGGCCGAGGACGCCGCGGGCGACACCGTCAACGTGCTGTCGCTCGACAACGTGCTGCGCGCGGGCGTGCGCGCCGGCTTCGACGGCGGCCGCGTCCTGCCCTACCTCACCGGCGGCTACACCCGCGCCGAGACCAGCTCGGAGGCCGGCGGCTTCGAGGGCACGCTCCAGGGCTACTACTTCGGCCTGGGCCTCGACTACCGCGTCAGCGACCGCGTCACCGTGGGCGCCCAGGCCCTGCGCCACGAGTTCGACCAGTTCGAGGGCGAGGACCTGGACGAGAACCTGCGCGCCGACACGCTCCAGCTGCGCGCGTCCTTCCGCTTCTGACGCGCCCGGGGGGCCCCGCCGGCCCCCCTCACTCGGCCGCCCGCCGCCCCCCGCGCGCGAGCCGGGCGGCGAAGCCCAGGAGGCGGCCCAGCGCCGCCTCGTAGGCCCCGTCCTCCACCGTCATGGCCACCCTGACGTGGCCCTCGGCCGCCCGCCCGAAGCTCGACCCGGGCATGACGGCGATGCGCTCCTCGTCCAGCAGCGCCTCCGCGAAGGCGAGCCCCGTCATCCCCGTCGCCGACACGTCCAGCATGGCGTACATGGCCCCGTCCTGCGGCACGCAGCCCACCACGTCCTGCGCCGCCAGCAGCCGCCGCGTGATGGCCCGCCTGCGCGCGAAGGGCGCGCCGATGCGCGCCTCGTAGCCGGGCCCCAGCGCCAGCGCCCAGGCGCCCGCGTCCTGGATGAAGCCCGGGATGCCGTAGTTGGTGCAGGTGCTCAGGTCCCACAGGAGCGCCACCGCCTCCCGGGGGCCGATGACCCATCCCAGCCTGCTCCCCGTCATGGCGTGGCTCTTGCTCAGCGACCCCAGCACCAGCGTCCGCTCCCGCATCCCGGGGAGCGCGCGCGGGCTCAGGTGCCGCCCCTCCCAGACCTGGCTGTCGTAGACCTCGTCGGAGACCACCCACAGGTCGCGCGCCTGCGCGACCCTGGCGATGCCCTCCAGCGTGCGCTCCGAGTAGACCGCCCCCGTGGGGTTGTTGGGCGAATTGACGAGCAGGCTGCGCGCCCCCTCGGCCGCCGCCATCAGCGCCTCCTCGCGCGGCTGGAACCCGTCCCCGGCCCGCGCCTCCACGGGGACGGGGATCAGCCCCGCCGACCGGATCGTGCCCGGGTAGGTGGCGTAGTGGGGGTCCACGAAGGCCGCCCTGTCGCCCGCGTCGCCCGCCAGGGCGTGGGCCGCGAACAGCGCCGCCTGCCCCCCCGGCGTCACCGCCACCTCCTCGGGCGAGGTGGCCACCCCCGTGATCCGCTCCGCCCGCGCCGCGACGCGCTCGCGCAGCGCGAGCACGCCCGGGATGGACGCATAGCCCGTGTGCCCCCGCCGCGCCGCCTCGCGCATCTCGTCGAGGATGGCGGGGTCCGTGCGCACGTCGTGCTCGCCGATGGTCAGCTCGACCACGGGAACCCCTCGCGCGATCAGGGCGCGGGCCTCGCGGTAGAGCTCCCAGCCGTCGAGGCCGCCGGGGGCGATGGAGCGGGTGCGGTGCGAGGGGACGGGCATGAGAGGCCCGATGCCCCGGCCGCCCCCGCGAAGTCAACCGCTCGTGGGGTCCAGCGTCGCCTGCACCCGGCGCGGCAGCCCCTTGCGCACGACCTCGTAGGAGGTGGCCACGCGGTGGTGCAGCTCCGCCTCCTCCGCCGCCAGCGGCAGCGCCACCCAGGCCGCGTCCAGGTCGGGGGCGCGCCGCGCCAGCCCCGCCGCGACCAGCCCCTCGGCCTCCTCCGCGCCGGCCGTCCTGACCGCCACCGCCCCGCCCTCCGGCCCCACGGCGGCGAAGAGCCTGCCCCCCACCTTCCAGGCGTCGCGCCCGTCGCCCCAGGGCTCCGACCGCTCGGCCCCCGGCAGGAGGCGGCACATCTCGTTGACGCGGGCGCGGCTCATGCCCCACCCTGGCGCGTGGCGGGGCAGGGGGCAAGCGCCGGCGCGCCCTCGCCGCCATGGTGGACGCCGCGCCCACCCCGTGCTAGGCCGCCGCCCATGACGCCGCGCGCCGCCATCGCCCGCTGCATTCCCCGCTGACACCAGTCGCGGGCCGTCCCTCCACGTCGTGACAAGCCCGCCCACCCGCGAGGCCCCATGACGCCCCTCCGCCTCCACGACAGCCGCACCCGCCGGAAGGTGGACCTCGCGCCGCTCGACCCGAAGAACGTCCGCATCTACGTCTGCGGCCCCACCGTCTACGACCGCGCCCACCTCGGCAACGCGCGCCCCGTGGTGGTCTTCGACGTCCTCTTCCGCCTCCTGCGCCACCTCTACGGCGCATCCCACGTCACCTACGTCCGCAACGTCACGGACGTGGACGACAAGATCAACGCGAGGGCCGCCGAGACCGGCCGGAGCATCCGCGACATCACCGACGAGACGCTGCGCTGGTTCCACGAGGACATGGACGCCCTCGGCGCCCTCCGCCCGACCCACGAGCCCCGCGCGACCGAGTGGATCGCGTCCATGGTCGAGATGATCGAGGCCCTGGTCGCCCAGGGCCACGCCTACGCCTCCCACGGCCACGTCCTCTTCCGCGTGCGCTCCTACGCCCAGTATGGCGCCCTCTCGGGGCGGTCCCTGGACGACATGATCGCGGGCGCCCGCGTGGAGGTCGCCCCCTACAAGGAGGACCCTCTCGACTTCGTCCTCTGGAAGCCCTCGGACGCCGCCACCCCCGGCTGGGAGAGCCCCTGGGGCTTCGGCCGCCCCGGCTGGCACATCGAGTGCTCCGCCATGGCGAGGGGCCTCCTCGGCCCCAGCTTCGACATCCACGGCGGCGGCCTCGACCTCCAGTTCCCCCACCACGAGAACGAGATCGCCCAGAGCCGCTGCGCCGACCCGCACGAGGGCTTCGCGCAGGTGTGGATGCACAACGAGATGCTGCTGGTGGACGGGCGGAAGATGTCGAAGAGCTTGGGCAACTTCTTCACCGTGCGCGACCTCTTGGACCAAGACGTGCCCGGCGAGGTGATCCGCCTCGTGCTGCTGGGGACGCATTACCGGAGCCCGATGGATTGGACGGCCGAGCGGGTCTCGGAGGCGCGGACCCGTCTGACCCGATGGTTTCGGAAGACCGATGGCGTCGCATCCTCACCCACCCTGACGAGCAGGTTCGAGGCGCTCCTGTCTGACGACCTGAACATCCCGGCCGCGCTTGGAGCGATGGAAACCCTACCGCCGCCCTTCCTGAAGGCGGCCATGAGGCAACTGGGCCTGCCGGACGCCGAGCATGTGGACTGGTTCCGCAGCGTGCAGGTCCAAATGACAGGCGCCGCCGCGCAAGTCTCGGCGCCCTCGCTTGGCTCCGAGCTGGCCCCCTACCTGCGCCATTGGCAAGCCCTGCGGGACAAGCGCGACTACGCCGCAGCCGACGCCTTCAAGGCCAAGCTCGAAGGTGTTGGCCTGCGCCTGCGGATCGTTGGCGATGCGCCGATGGCGGACATCCCGTCAGGCTTCAGGATCGAGGACCTTGCTGACGTTGCGCCCGAGGTGTTCAGGTGACGTGCTGTCCTCCCTGGACCGCTTTCCCATCGCGACTGGGCTGGACCCGTAGGGCGGGCTTCAGCCCGCCACCCCTCTGCCGCACCCATGGCGGGCTGAAGCCCGCCCTACGAGACTCCGTATGGTGCGTGGTTCTCCGCCCCCGGCGGAGGTTCACGCACCATCCCCGCCCCGTCCCCAGCACCCCGCCCCCGCAGCCCGAACTCCTCCCACCCCGTCGCCCGCGCCCCGCCCGAATCACCCCCCGCACAACATCCTTGCCATCCCGTTACCCCACCGTTCGATGCCATCACGCCCCGTCAACCTTTCCGGGCGATTCTCCCCCGCGAAAGGAGGCCCTGCCATGACCCATCGCATCCATCTCTACGACACCACGCTGCGCGACGGCGCCCAGACCCAGGGCGTCCAGTTCTCCACGGCCGAGAAGGCCCGCATCGCCCGCCTGCTCGACGACCTCGGCGTGGACAGCATCGAGGGCGGCTGGCCCGGCGCCAACCCCACCGACTCGGACTTCTTCCGCGACGCGCCCCCCCTGCGCGCCCGCCTCACCGCCTTCGGCATGACCAAGCGCCCGGGCCGCTCGGCCAGCAACGACGACGTGCTGGCCGCCGTGCTCGACGCGCGCACCCCCGCCGTCTGCCTCGTGGGCAAGTCGCACCCCTTCCACGTCGCCACCGCCCTCGGCATCGCCCTCGACGACAATCTCGCCAACATCCGCGACTCCTTCGCCCACCTGCGCAGCAAGGGCCGCGCCGCCCTCTTCGACGCTGAGCACTTCTTCGACGGCTTCAGGGCCGACCCCGCCTATGCCCTGGCCGCCCTCCACGCCGCCCACGACGAGGGCGCCGAGTGGGTCGTCCTCTGCGACACCAACGGCGGCACCCTGCCGGCCGAGGTCGCCCGCGCCGTCGAGGCCGTCCTGGCCTCCGGCATCCCCGGCGACCGCGTCGGCATCCACGCCCACGACGACACGGGCCACGCCGTCGCCAACAGCCTCGCCGCCCTGGACGCCGGCGCCCGCCAGATCCAGGGCACCCTCAACGGCCTGGGCGAGCGCTGCGGCAACGCCAACCTCACGACCCTCATCCCCACGCTGCTCCTCAAGCAGCCCTACGCGAACTGCTACCGCACGGGCGTCACCGAGGACGCCCTGCGCGGCCTGCTCCGCGCCTCCCGCACCCTCGACGACATCCTCAACCGCGTCCCCGCCCGCCAGGCCCCTTACGTCGGCGCCTCCGCCTTCGCCCACAAGGCGGGCCTGCACGCCTCCGCCATCCTCAAGGACCCCACGACCTACGAGCACGTCCCCCCCGAGGCGGTCGGCAACGCCCGCATCGTCCCCATGAGCAACCAGGCCGGGCAGTCGAACCTGCGCTCCCGCCTCGCGGCCGCCGGCATCGAGGCGGCGCCCGGCGACCCCCGCCTCGGGCGCATCCTGGAGGACGTCAAGGAGCGCGAGGGGCGCGGCTACGCCTACGACACCGCGCAGGCGTCCTTCGAGCTCCTGGCGCGGCGCCACCTGGACCTGCTGCCCCGCCACTTCGAGGTGGAGCGCTACCGCGTCATCTCCGAGCGCCGCCGCAACGCCCGGGGCGAGGTCGTGACCGTCTCCGAGGCCGTGGTCACGGTCCTGATCGGCGGCGACCGCCGCACGAGCTTCTACGAGAACCCCACGGGCGAGGGCGACCAGGGCCCCGTCAACGCGCTCTCCAGGGCGCTCGCCATGGACCTGGGCGCGCTGCAGCCCTTCATCGCCGACATGAACCTCACGGACTTCGCCGTCCGCGTCACCGGAGACGGCACCGACGCCGTGACGCGCGTCCTCATAGACAGCGAGGACGGCGAGGGCCGCGCCTGGACCACGGTGGGGGCGTCGGCCAACATCATCGACGCCTCCTTCGAGGCGCTGGTGGACGCCATCGCCTGGAAGCTGGTCCGCGACGGCGCGCCCGTCCCCGCGAGGCCCGGGCCATGACGCTCGCCGACTGCGCCCGCCTCGTCGCCGCCGGCGACCCCGACCGCTTCCGCGCCGCCATGGCCGCCCCCCTCGCCGCGCGCGAGGCGCTCCTTCCGCTCTACGCCTTCAACCTCGAGGCCGCCCGCGCCGCCTTCGTGGCCAGGGAGCCCATGGTCGCCCTCATGCGCCTCCAGTTCTGGCGCGACGTGCTGGAGGAGGCCGCCACCGGCAAGCCCCCTCGCGCCCACGAGGTCGCCGAGCCGCTCGCGCGGCTGATCCAGGCGAGGGGCCTGGACGTCGCCCCCCTCGACGCCCTCCTCGCCGCCCGCATGGAGGACGCGGCCCCCCGCGCGCTCACGCCGCCCGAGGCGCTGGCCTTCGCCGAGGCCACCGCCGGCAACCTCATGGTCGCCACCTGCGCCGCGCTCGGCGAGACGGCGCTCGAGGCCGTCCGCCGCGCCGGCGCCGCCGGGGGCGCCGCCGCCTGGCTCCTGGCGCTCCCCCGCCTCGCGCCCCTCGGCCGGGGCCTCCGGGGCCGGGTGGAGGAGGTGGCCGAGGGGGGTCTCGCGGCGCTCGCGGAGGCGCGGGTGGCCCGCGTGGGCCCCGGCGTGCCCGCGCTGCGCGCCCAGTGGTGGGCCGAGCGCGTCCTGCGCGCCGGCCTCGCGGGCCGCCTCCGGGAGCCGCCCGAGGGCTGGAAGCGCCGGCGGCTCCTGTGGCTCGCCCTCACGCGCCGCTGGTGACGCGATGCCGCCACAGCCACGCCAGAGAGAACACCGCGATCAGCAGGAACGGAGCCATGGCCATGTTGACGAGCTGCCAGCCCTCCGCCACGCCCGCCCCCGCGCAGTTCATGAGCCCCCCGGAGGCCAGCGACGCCACCGCCACGCCGCCGTTGACGACCGCGTCGTTCATGCCCTGGACGCGCCCCCTCTCCTCGGGCGCGTGGCCCGCGGCCAGCAGCGCGGTCGCCCCGATGAAGGCGAGGTTCCAGCCGAGCCCCAGCAGCACGAGCCCGGCGAAGAAGTGGACGAGCTCGATCCCGGCGAGGTTGACGGTCCCCGCCCCTGCCAGGATCGCCAGCCCCGCGAGGATCGTGCGCGGCGGGCCGACGCGGGCGACGAGGTGGCCGGTGAGGAAGGAGGGCAGGAACATGGCGACCACGTGGGCCGAGATGACGTCGGCCGCCGCCCCCTGGCCCAGGCCGTGGCCGACGATGGCGAGCGGCGTGGAGGTCATCACGAGGTTCATGAGCGCGTAGGCCACGGTGGCGCAGGCGACGGCCACGAGGATGGTCGGCCGCCGCAGCAGCGCCCCCCAGGAGGGTCCGCCGCGCGCCGGCGCCAGGCGGGGGCGCGGCAGGTCCAGGAGGAGGAAGAGCCCCGCGCCGCCGAGGTTGATGCCCATGGCCACGAGGTAGGCGCCGGCGAAGGGCACGACGGTCAGCCCGTCCGTGAGCTTGACGAGCTGCGGCCCCGTCAGCGCCGCGAGCAGGCCCCCGGCGAGGACCCAGGAGATCGCCTTGGGTCGGAAGGCCTCGCTCGCGGCGTCGGTGGCGGCGAACCGGTAGAACCCCTGGGCGGCCATGTAGCTGCCCGTGAGGAACGAGCCCAGGAGGAACAGCGCGAAGCTGCCCCAGGCCAGGGCCAGGGCCGCGAGGCCGGACCCGAGGAGCCCGCCGAGGGCGCCGAGCAGGAAGCCCGGGACGCGCCCGTGGCGCGCCATGAAGGACGACAGCGGCGCGGCGCTGAGCGCGGCGCCGAGCACGATCATGGTGATGGGCAGCGTGGCGAGGCAGTGGAGGGGGGCCAGCACGTCGCCCGCGAGGCCGCCGATCACGAAGACCATGGTGACCTGCGCGCCCAGCACGGCCTGGGCCGCGACCAGCACGGCGACGTTGCGCCGGGCGCGGCGGTCGTCGGGTCGCGTGTCGCCGGGGGCCTCGGTCATGGCGCGGCCTCCAGCGCGGGGGCCGGGTCGGTGGGGTCGAGCGGGGCGATCAGGTGCGCGAAGGAGCCCGACGCACGGCCCCGCCGCAGCCCCATGGGCGGCAGGGCCGCGCCCGTGGCGTCGCGGGCCTGGAGGAGAGGCTCGCCCTCGGCGCGCAGGGTGCTGGCGTAGTGGAACTCGTGCGCGGCCCAGGGGCCGGGGAAGGGGCCGAGGGGCGCGTGGACGGCGCGGTAGCCCAGGTGCAGGCGCCGCTGGCGGAAGGAGGTGGCCAGGGGGAGCAGGCCGGCCATGGCGTGGCGGTGCCCATCGGCGTCCTCCAGGGTCTCGCCCAGGACCATGTATCCCCCGCATTCGCCATGGACGTCAACGGCTTCGGCGGCGTCGCGCAGGGAGCGCATGAAGCGGCCGGCCCGCGCGAGGGCGCCCGCGTGCAGCTCCGGGTAGCCGCCGGGCAGGAGCACGAGGTCGGCGGGGGGCACGGGCTCGTCGGCCAGGGGCGAGAAGGGGAGGATGGTGGCGCCGGCGGCCTCCCAGGCGGCGAGCAGGTGCGGATAGGCGAATGAGAAGGCCGCGTCGCGGGCCAGCGCGATGCGGCGGGCGGGCGGTGGGAGCCGGGGGGGCGGAGCGGAAGCGTCGTGCGCGGCGAGCGCGAGGAGCCTGTCGAGGTCGAGGTGGCGCTCGGCGGCATCTGCGACGCGGTCGAGGAGGAGGTCGAGCCCCTCGGCCTCCTCGGCCTGCACGAGCCCGAGGTGGCGGGAGGGCAGGAGGAGCGTCGGGTCGCGCGGCAGGGCGCCGAGCAGGGGCACGCCGGCGGCGGCCGCGGCGGGGGCGAGCGCGGCGAGGTGCCTGCCCGAGCCCACGCGGTTGAGGATGACCCCGGCGAGCGGCAGCGCGGGGTCGTGGCGCGCGAAGCCCGCCACGAGCGGGCCGACCGACTGCGCCATGCGGGCGGCGTCCACCACCAGCACGGCGGAGAGGCCCAGGAGGCGCGCCAGGTGGGCCGCCGAGCCGCGCCCGTCCGGCGCCCCGTCGAAGAGGCCCATGGCCCCCTCCACCACGAGCGGGCCGTCGCCGGAGGCGAGGGAGGCCAGGAGGCGCGGGCCCATGGCCCAGGCGTCGAGGTTGGGGCAGGGGCGGCCCGTGGCGCGTTCGTGGAAGCGGCCGTCTATGTGGTCGGGGCCCGACTTGGCGGCCCGCACGGGGACGCCCCGGCGGCGCAGCGCCCTGAGGAGCCCGAGCGTCACCGTCGTCTTGCCCGAGCCGGACTGGGGGGCGGCGAGGAGGAGGCCCATCACGCGCCCTCCGGCCGGCCGGGGCGGAGCGGGTCCGCGTCGAGGCCCAGCACGGCGCGGCGCAGGAGCACGGTGCGGCCGAGGCACAGGATGGCGGGCGGCTCGACGGAGGCGGCGGCGGCGGGCAGGCCCGCGAGGGTCGTCTCGATGACGCGCTGGCGAGGGGTGGTGGCGTCGGTGACGACGGCGGCGGGCTCGTCGGGGCTGCGGCCGGCGGCGAGCAGCGCCCCGGCGATCTGGGCGGCGTGCTTGAGGCCCATGTAGACCACGATGACCTCGGAGGCCCGCGCGATGGCGCCCCAGTCGAGCGCGGAGGGCGCCTCGCCCGTCTGGTCGTGGCCTGTGACGAAGGTCACGCTCTGGTTGACGTCGCGGTGCGTCACGGGGATGCCCGCCGCCCCCAGCCCGCCGATGCCCGCCGAGACGCCGGGGACCACGCGCACGGGGACGCCGTGCTGGGCGAGGGCCTGCGCCTCCTCGCCGCCGCGCCCGAAGACGAAGGGGTCGCCGCCCTTGAGCCGCAGGACGCGACGGCCCTCGCGCGCCAGCTCCACGAGGCGGAGCGAGATGTCGCGCTGCCTGGGGCTGGGCTTGCCGCCGCGCTTGCCGGCGAAGACGCGGAGGGCCCGGGGCGCCCAGTCGAGGATCGCGGGCTCCACCAGGGCGTCGTGGACCACCACGTCCGCCTGGCGCAGCGCGTGCAGCGCGTGCAGCGTCAGGAGGCCGGGGTCGCCGGGGCCGGCGCCGCAGAGCCAGACCCAGCCGGGCAAGAAGGGGGGCCAGGGATGGGCGGGCAGGTCCATGGCCCGCTTATGCGACGCGGGCGGGGCGCCCGGAAGGCCGGACGCGACGGGGCGCGTCGGGGTTGCGCCCCCGCCGCCCGGCGGCCACCTATGGGCCATGGCGGAGCTTCGACGCGGCTGGACGACCGGCGCCTGCGCCACGGCGGCGACCAGGGCGGCGCTGCTGCGGCTTTGGGACGGGGCCTGGCCCGAGGCCGTGACGATCCGCCTGCCGAGGGGCGAGACGCCGAGCTTCGCGGTGGCGCACCGGGCGCAGGGCGAGGCCTGGGCCGAGGCGGGGATCGTCAAGGACGCGGGCGACGACCCGGACGTGACGCACGGGGCGCTGATCGTGGCGCGGGTCGAGGCCTCGGCGGGCGGGGTGAGGTTCCGCGCGGGCGAGGGGGTGGGCACCGTCACCAAGCCCGGCCTGCCCATCGGGGTGGGCGAGCCCGCCATCAACCCCGTGCCGCGCCTCATGATGGACGAGGCCGTGGCGGAGCTGGCCGCCGAGCGGGGCCGGGCGCCGGACGTCCTGATCACGGTGAGCGTGCCGGGCGGCGCAGAGATCGCGCGGCGGACCTGGAACCCGCGCCTGGGCATCGAGGGGGGGCTGTCCATCCTGGGCACCACGGGCATCGTCAGGCCCTTCTCCTGCGCGGCCTGGATCGCCTCCATCCACCGGGGCATCGACGTGGCGCGGGCCTGCGGGCTGGGCCACGTGGCGGGCTGCACGGGGGCCACCAGCGAGGCGGCGGTGCGGGCGCTCCACGGGCTGCCGGAGACGGCCATGATCGACATGGGGGACTTCGCGGGGGGGATGCTCAGATACCTGCGGCGGCATCCCGTCCCTCGGGTGACGGTGGGCGGCGGGTTCGGCAAGCTCTGCAAGCTCGCGCAGGGGGCGGTGGACCTGCATTCGGCGCGGTCGGCGCTGGACATGGGGCGGCTCGCGGCCTGGGCGGGCGACCGGGGGGTGGCGGAGGCGCCCACGGCCATGGCGGCGCTGGAGCGGGGGGGCGCGAGGCTGGCGGAGCGGGTCGCCGAGGAGGCGCGGGCGCGGGTGGCGGCGCTGCTGGGCGGCGCGGGGGTGGCCGACGTGGTGGTGGTGGACCGCGCGGGGGCCGTGGTGGCGCGGGCGGGGCCGTGATCCTGATCCTGGCCGGGACGGCGGAGGCGCGGGCGGTGGCGCGGGGGCTCGCCGAGAGGGGCGTGCCGGCGCTGGCCTCCCTCGCCGGGGCCGTGCGCGAGCCCGCGCCGATGGCCGTGCCGACCCGCCTGGGGGGGTTCGGGGGCGAGGAGGGCCTCGCGGCGGCGCTGGCGGGCGTGCGGGCGGTGGTGGACGCCACGCACCCCTTCGCCGCCCGCATCACCGAGAGGGCGCACCGGGTCTGCGGGCGGCTGGGCGTGCCGCTGCTGCGGCTCCAGAGGCCGGGCTTCCGGGAGGGGCCGGGGGACCGCTGGCGCCGCGTCGGGGACGTGGCGCAGGCGGTGGCCCTGGTGCCGCAGGGGGCGCGGCTGTTCCTCGCCACGGGGCGCGGCGGCCTGGGGGAGTGGGAGGGGGTGCGCGCCGCGAAGGCCTGGGTGCGCGTCGTGGACCCGCCGGGCGCGCCCCTGCCCTTCGAGGCGGTGGTGGCCCGGCCGCCCTTCGACCGGGCGGCCGAGGCCGCGCTGTTCCGCCGCCTCGGCGTCACGCACCTGGCGGTCAAGGATTCGGGCGGCGAGGGGCGGGGCAAGCTCGACGCGGCGCGCGACCTGGGCGTCGCGGTGCTGATGCTGGAGCGGACCCCGCTGCCGCGGGGGCTGGAGGTCGTCGAGGAGGCGGGGGCGGCGGTGCATTGGGCGCTCCGTCAGGCGGCGGCGAGGTAGGCGGCGGCGGCCCAGCCCGTGAGGCCGTCCGCCGCGCGCACCCGCGCCCAGGCGCCCATGCGGGCCAGGCGCTCGACGCGGGCGCCCTCGGGCAGGACCGCCAGGCGCGCGCCCATGGGCCAGCGGCGCAGCGACAGGCCCTGGCCGCCGGTCCCCGTGACGCGCAGGGCGTCGCTGCCCGTCCCCAGCGCGGCGCGCGCGAGGTCGCGGAAGCGGTCGCCCACGGCGGTGGCGCCCACGAGCGAGGGATCGAAGGCGAGGCGCGCCACGTCCCACTTGCCGCGCTGGGCGATGCCCAGCGTGCCCTGCACCTCGGCGTGGCTGAGGAGCGTGGCGCGCGAGACGGGGATGCGGTAGCGGCGGCAGAGCTCGGCCGCCACCGCGGCGGCGCGCTCCCACTGGAGGGCGGTCAGGGGGGAGGGGCCGGGGTCGAAGGGTGATTCGCGCGCGTCGCGCATCCCGCAGAGGGCCAGCCCGACCGCGCCGGTGTTGGCGCCGCGCGTGTGGGACGCGGGGGCCTGGCCCGAGCCGGGGGCGTTGGCGGCGATGCTGCGGTCGCCGCGCACGAGCGTGCCGTCGCCCTCCACGAGCACGTGGTAGCGGGCGCGGTCCTCGGCGCTGGCGCGGTGGGCGCCGGCGGTCCAGTGGAGGTGGACGCGCAGCATGGCGGCGGGCGGCGTCCAGTCGGCGGGCAGGAGGGGAGAGGGGGTCATGGCGGGCTCCGTGGCGGGCGGTGGAGCCCAGAGTCGCGCCGAAAGGTTCACGACTCCTTGGGGCACCGTGCGTTGCGTCCCCCGGGGGCTTCGCCCATGGTCGGGCGCATGAGGACCATCGAAGGCGAGCGTTGCGTGGCCGAGGGCGCGGCCTGGCTGGCCGCGCGGGAGCCCAGGTTCGCCAAGGCCTTGGAGGCCGCCGCGCCCCTGGCCCTGCGCCGGACGCCCGGGGGCTTCGACCAGCTCCTCAGGGCCATCGTCGGCCAACAGGTGAGCGTGGCCAGCGCGCGGGCCGTCTGGGGGCGGCTGGAGGCGGCGGGGCTGACGAGCGAATCGGCGGTGCTGGCGGCCTCCGACGAGGCGCTGCGCCTGGCCGGCCTGTCGCGGCAGAAGACGCGCTACGCCCGGGCCCTGGCGGCGGAGGGCGTGGACTACGCGGCCCTGCCGGGCCTGCCGACCGAGGAGGTGGTGCGGCGGCTGGTGCGCGTGCCCGGGATCGGGGTCTGGACGGCGGAGATCTACGCCATGTTCGCCCTGGGCCGCGCCGACGCCTTCGCGGCGGGGGACATGGCGCTGCAGGAGGGGGCGCGGCTGCTGTTCGAGCTGCCCGAGAGGCCCAAGGAGGGGCCGCTGCGCCGCATGGCCGAGGCCTGGAGCCCGTGGCGGGGCGTGGCCGCGCGCATCCTGTGGGGCCACTACCACGTGGCGAAGGCGCGCGAGGGCGTCCTGTGACCGGCGCGGAGGCCGTCGCCGCCATCCCGCCCGAGGAGAGGGCGCGGCTCCAGGGCCGGTCGGATCGGCGCGGGGTGGCGCACCTCCTGGGGCACGGGGGGGCAGTCGTCGTCACGGGGGGCCTCATCGCGGCGGGGGTGCCGTTCTGGTGGCTGCTCCTGCCCGTCCAGGGCGTGCTGCTCGCGTTCCTCTTCACGCTGGCGCACGAGTGCACGCACGCCACGCCCTTCGCGTCGCGGCGGCTCAACGAGGCCGTGGGGCACCTCTGCGGGGCGCTGCTGCTCCTGCCGTTCCGCTGGTTCAGGGCCTTCCACCTGGCGCATCACCGCTTCACCAACGTCGAGGGCGACCCGGAGATCGAGGGGCCGAGGCCCCGGACCCGCAGGGAGTGGGCCTGGCACGTCACGGGGCTCCCCGTGTGGCGGGGGCAGGCGGCGACGATCCTGCGCCTCGCCTCCGGCCGCTTCGCGGCGCCCTACGCGAGCCCCCGCGCGGTGCCGGCCATGGCGCGGGAGGCGCGGGCGCTTCTCGGGCTCTACGCCTTGGCGGCGCTGTCGCTCGCGTGGTCGCCGCTCCTGCTGTGGCTGTGGGTGGTGCCGCTGCTCCTGGGCCAGCCGGCGCTGCGGCTCTACCTGCTGGCCGAGCACGGGGACTGCCCGCAGGTGGCCGACATGCTGCTGAACACGCGCACGACCTTCACCACGGGGCTCGTGCGCTGGCTGGCCTGGAACATGCCCTATCATGCCGAGCACCACCTGATGCCCAACGTGCCCTTCCACCGCCTGCCCGACCTGCACGGCCACGTGCGCGCCCATCTCGGCGTCACCGCCGAGGGCTACGCGGCCTTCAACCGCGACTACCTGGCGCGGCGGCCATGAGGGCGCTCGGGGCGGAGCGGCGCGAGGCGGCGTCGGGCGAGACGCGCTCGGCGCTGGTGCTGCTGCACGGCTACGGGGCCAACGGCCTGGACCTGATCGGGCTCGCGGAGCCCCTGGGCGGGCACCTGCCCGACACGCTGTTCGTGGCCCCCGACGCGCCGGAGGCCTGCGAGGGCGCGCCGGGGGGGCTCCAGTGGTTCCCGATCCCCTGGCTGGACGGGTCGAGCGAGGAGGCCGCGCGGGCCGGGCTGGCGCGCGCGGCCGACGACCTCGACGCCTTCCTCGACGGGCTGATGGTGGAGGAGGACCTGCTGCCCGAGCAGGTGGCCGTGCTGGGCTTCTCGCAGGGGGCCATGATGGCCCTGCACGTGCTGCCGCGCCGCGAGGAGCCGGTGGCGGCGGTGGTGGCGGTCGCCGGGCGGCTCCTGGAGCCGGAGCTGCTGGCCGACGAGGCCCGCGCCCGCCCGCCCGTGCTGCTGGTCCATGGGGACCGCGACGACGTGGTGCCCTTCGCGGCCATGGGCGAGGCGGCGCGGGGGCTGGAGGCGGCGGGGTTCAGGGAGGTCTTCGCCTTCGTCCAGAGGGGCACGGCGCACGGCATCGCGCCGGACGGCCTGGGCGTGGCGCTGGCCTTCCTGCGCGACAGGCTGGGCGTGGCGTGAGGCGTCACCGCCGCGTCACCTCCGCCCCCTAAGTCACGGAGCTGTGGACACAAGGCGCCGGGGGGTTGCCAGGGGCGGGCCCCGCAATATGGTGGGCGCAGGAGGAGTGGCGGGGTGGTGACGGCGGAGGACGACTTCAGGGCGAGCTTCGTTCGGGACCCCGCGTCGCTCCGGCATCATCCGGCCTTGGTGCTCAACGCCGACTACCGGCCGCTGAGCTACTATCCCCTGTCGCTCTGGCCCTGGCAGGAGGCGGTCAAGGCCGCCTTCCTGGACCGCGTGGACATCGTGGCCGTCTACGACGCCTGCGTGCATTCGCCCTCCACCACGCTGCGCATCCCCTCCGTGGTGGTGCTCAAGGACTACGTGCGGCCGCAGAAGTCGGTGGCCTTCACGCGCTTCAACCTGTTCCTGCGCGACGAGTTCTGCTGCCAGTACTGCGGGGCCAAGGGCGACCTGACCTTCGACCACGTGGTGCCGCGGTCGCGCGGCGGGCAGACGAGCTGGGAGAACGTGGTGGCCGCCTGCGCCTCGTGCAACCTGCGCAAGGGGTCGCGGTCGCTCAAGTCCTCGGGGCTGTCGCTGCGCCGCCCGCCGCGCCGGCCGGGGTCGGAGGAGCTGCGCAACCAGGGTCGCAAGTTCCCGCCGGGCCACCTGCACGAATCGTGGATGGACTACCTCTACTGGGACGCCGAACTGGAGGCTTGAGCTTGACACGCACGGGGCGCGGCCTCCCTATGGCCGGCGCCCTGGACAGGCCGGAGGGCGGCGGCTAAGGCCGCCGGTGGCGCTAACGGCCAAGGCGGATCATGGCGTCGCGGATCATCCCGGTGGAGCCCTTCGACCTCGTCATCTTCGGCGGCACGGGCGACCTCGCGCGGCGCAAGGTCATCCCCGGGCTCTTCCGGCGCTTCCGCGCGGGGCAGATGACGGGCGATTCCCGCGTGGTGGGCGCCGCGCGCGCGCCCCTGGGCACGGACGGCTACCGCGACCTCGCCCGCGCCGCCGTCGCCGAGTTCGGGGGCCCGGAGAAGGCGGACGGGGCGGCGCTCGACGCCTTCCTCGGGCGGCTCGACTACGTGTCCATAGACGCCACCGGCGAGGGGGGCTGGGCCGACCTCGGGGGGCTCATGCGCGAGGGCGTGGTGCGCGCCTTCTACCTGTCGGTGGCGCCCAACCTCTTCGGCGCCATCGCCGAGAGGCTGCAAGGCCACGCCATCGCCGACGCGGGCAGCCGCATCGTGGTCGAAAAACCCTTCGGGCGCGACCTGGAGAGCGCCCGGGCGCTCAACCGAACCTTGGCCTCCCACTTCGGGGAGGGGCAGATCTACCGGATAGACCACTACCTGGGCAAGGAGACGGTGCAGAACCTCATGGCCGTGCGCTTCGGCAACGTCCTGTTCGAGCCCCTGTGGAACAACCACTACGTGGACCACATCGAGATCACGGTGGCCGAGACCGTGGGCGTGGAGGGGCGGGGCGGCTACTACGACCAGGCCGGCGCCATGCGGGACATGGTGCAGAACCACCTCATGCAGCTCCTGTGCCTGATCGCCATGGAGCCGCCCTCGCGCTTCGAGGCGGACGCGGTGCGCGACGAGAAGCTCAAGGTGATCCGCGCGCTCCAGCCCGTGCCGCCGCACCATGTCGTGCGCGGCCAGTACGAGGCGGGCGCACAGGGCCCCGGCTACCGCGAGGAGGCGGGCGACGGGCGGTCGTTCACCGAGAGCTTCGTGGCGCTGCGCGTGGGCGTCGCCAACTGGCGCTGGCAGGGCGTCCCCTTCTACCTGCGCACCGGCAAGAGGCTACGCGCGCGCATGAGCGAGATCGCGGTGGTCTTCAAGGACGTGCCCCACCGGCTCTTCGAGGCCGACGGGAAGGGGCACCGCAACGTGCTGGCCATCCGGCTCCAGCCCAACGAGGGCATGGACCTGACGGTGACCATCAAGGAGCCGGGGCCGGGGGGGATGCGGCTGGTGGACGTGCCTCTCGACATGACCTTCGCCACGGCGCTGGGCGCGGAGGCGGGGGACGTGACCGACGCCTACGAGCGGCTCATCATGGACGTGATCCGGGGCAACCAGACGCTCTTCATGCGCGGCGACGAGGTGGAGGCGGCCTGGGCCTGGGCCGACCCCATCATCCAGGGCTGGGAGCGGCGCCACGACGTGCCCAAGCCCTACGACCAGGGCTCCGCGGGGCCGTCCGAGGCCAGCACGCTGCTCGGGCGCGACGGGCGGTCCTGGCGCGAGATCAGGGGGTAGCGCGGTGGAGCTGATCCAATACCCGGACGCGGACATGATGATGGTCGAGGTGGCGCAGCGCCTCGCGGGGGAGCTGCGCCAGGGCCTCGCGGGGGGGGAGCGGGCCTCCATCGCCGTGCCGGGCGGGACCACGCCGGGGCCGATCTTCGATTCGCTCTGCGCCGCCGACCTCGACTGGAGCCGGGTGTCCGTGG
>ERZ1066121.958-NODE-958-length-23656-cov-11.346595_pt1 | contig 23656 bp, 20 predicted proteins | sample MGYA00382768_ERZ1066121 | MGnify/ENA primary metagenome ERZ1066121 (study PRJEB33369, sample SAMEA5778351) | biofilm metagenome | biome: Industrial cooling water; feature: Water cooling tower basin; material: Biofilm | place: United Arab Emirates | collected...
CCACGTCGATCAGCGGCCACTGCGGGAACTCGCGCAGGTAGTAGCTGCTGGCGTCTTTGTCCTGGCCGATCAGGCCGATGCGCGCCGTGGCATCGCCACCGTCGTCGGCCACGGCCTCGGCCACCGTGCGCTGGACCGCGGCGACCCAGTGGCTTTCGTTGTAGAGATGGTCGCGCAGCGGGCGCACGATCAGCCGATCGCCGACATCGGCCAGGGCGGTACCGATCATCACCGCGCGCTCGGCGACGGTCCACGGGTTCTTGATGGTGCGGGGGGTGTCGGCCGAGCCGACCAGGAAGATGAGCCTGCGCGCACGTGCGAGAGCGTGGCGGGCGACGGCGGCGTGGCCGTTGTGGAAGGGCTCGAAGCGGCCGATGAAGACGAGATAGTCGAGCATCTCGCGGCCGGGGGCGGGCTGCCCTGCGGCGCCCTGCACGCCTTTCGGCGTGGTGCTGCGTGTATCCATGAGGCTCCCTCACGGTGGATGGTGGATGGCTTCGGGTCTGTCCCTCGGCGCACCTACAGATTACGCCGATGAGCGGCGAAGGCAAGTCCACCGGGGCCGACGGCAACGCGACAGCAGGAATACGATTTCGCGCATGCTGCAACGCAGCATCCAGCGCGTAGTCTGTGCAGATGGAGAGTCGACGCCCACATGGAACCGCAGGCCGGCGCCCCGCCACCGCGAGGCAGCGCCATTCGATAGGCCGGTTGCGCCGTGCTGCCGTATGCAGCCTCGCGCTGCTCGCCGTGACCCGCCCGGCATTCGCCGACGTGCCGTCGTCGGCGACAGCCCCCGGCACCGCGCTGCGGATCGCCGCGCTTGCGGACCCGCACGGGGATGAGCGCACGCCCCCGGTGGTGATCGACGGGCACGTCGACGAAGCCGCATGGGCATCGGCCACGGCCGTCGAGCTGGCCTACGAGAACAATCCCGGCGACAACACGCCCGCTGCCGTGCGCACCACCGCGCTGCTGTTCCACAGCGGCGATGCGCTGTATCTCGCGTTCCGCGCCGAAGACCCCGATCCGTCGGCGATCCGCGCCTTCCTGCGCGATCGCGACGCGCTGTACGAGGACGATTTCGTCGGCATCCAGATCGACACCTTCGACGACCAGCGGCGCGCCTACGAGATGTTCGCCAACGCGCTGGGCGTGCAGGCCGATGGCCTGTTCGACGAGACCCGCAATGTCGGCGATGCCGCCTGGGACGGGCTGTGGACGAGTGCGGGCCGCGTCACCGAGCGCGGTTACGAGGTGGAGATGCGCATCCCGTTCGCGGCCCTGCGCTTTCCGCATGCGGACGCGGAGACCGTGCGCCACTGGGGCCTGCGCCTGATGCGGATCCGCCCGCGCGATTACCTCTACGTCTATTTCGACCGGCCGCGCGCGCGCGGCGCCGCCTGCAACCTGTGCACGATGGGCAGACTGCGCGCGCCGGAAGGCATCGCCGGCGGCGACACGCTGGAGATCGTGCCCACGCTCACGCTGGGCTACGCGCAGCGCCGCGAGCGTGGCGGCGGCTGGCGCGAAGTCGACGGCCTGCGCGCCGAGCCCGGCCTGGACGTCGCCTGGGGGCCGACGCCCGACCTCACGCTCAGCGGCACGCTGAACCCGGATTTCTCGCAGGTGGAAAGCGACAGTGCGCAGTTGGACCCGACTTCCAATTTCGCCCTGTTCTTCCCCGAACGCCGGCCGTTCTTCCTGGAGGGCTCGGACTACTTCACGATGCCGCTGACCGCGGTCTATACCCGGCAGATCGCGGACCCGGACGCGGGCCTGCGTGTCACCGGACGCAGCGGCCGGCAGGCCTACAGCGTGGTCGCCGCGCGCGACGCGGTCACCACGCTGCTGCTGCCCGGCACACTCGGTTCGCAGCTGCGCGTGCTGGACGCGGCGAACGACGCCTTCATCGGCCGCTGGCGCTACGACGTGGCCGGGCGCGGCAGCGTCGGCGCCCTGGCCACCTGGCGGCAGGGCGAGGACTACCGCAATGCGCTGGTGGGCGCGGACCTGCGCTGGCTGCAGGGGCCGCACGCCATCGATGCACAGTTGCTGCGCAGCGAATCGCGCTACCCGACCGAACTCGACACGCAGGGCGCGCTGGCCGCCGGCACCCGTCCTGCCGGCAACGCGGGCCTGGCCGAATACCGCTACAGCGACAGCCGCTGGACCGGGCGCCTCGCGCACACCCGCGTGGACGCCGGCTTCAGCGCGGATCTCGGCTTCATCGGCCAGGTCGGCTACCGGCGCAGCGATGCGAGCGGCAGTCGCAGCTGGTACGGCGACGGCGATGCCGCGTTCAACAAGGTAGTGCTGAGCGCTGGGCTGCAGTACGCGCAGTTCGAGGATGGCGCCTTGCTGCAGCGGCAGGGCGAGACGGGCCTGACGCTGTCCGGGCCCCTGCAGTCCACCTACGCCTTGAACGCACTGACGCGCACGCGGTACTGGGCCGGCGCGCTGTTCGACGAATCCTGGGGCACGGCATCGGCCACGCTGACCGCGCGTCCCGGCCTGAAGCTCGGCCTGTCGCTGCGTGCGGGCGAACAGCTGGACCTGGTCGCCGCGCGCGTGGGCCAGGTGCGCGAATGGCAGCCGAATCTGGTGCTCGACGCCGGCCGCGGCGTGAACCTCACCCTGAACTACCTGCAGCAGCGGCTGCAGCGCGACGGCGGCACGGCGTTCGAGGCACGCGTGCTGGATGCGCGGTTCGCGTGGCAGTTCGACACGCGCCAGCGCCTGCGCCTGTCGCTGCAGGGCACCGAGCTGCGCCGCGACCCTGCGCGCTACACACAGCCGGTGGAGTCGCGCACGCGCGCACTGGGCGCGCAGCTGGTGTATTCGTACCGCATCGACCCGCGCACCGGCGTGTATGCCGGCTATGCCCACGGCGGGTTCTCGGACGATCTCACGCCGTCGCTGGCCGACCGCAGCCGGAGCCTGTTCCTGAAAATCGGCTACGCCTGGCTGCCGTGAGCCCTGCCGGCCCGGTCAGCGCCCGGCAGGCGACGGGTACACATGCAGGCCGTCGAAGTCCGCCTTGCCCAGCGGCACGCCCGCGCCGCGCAGTGCGATATAGGCGGCGGTCAGGTGGAAATAAAGATTCGGCAGGGCGAATTCGTACAGGAAACGCTCACCCGGCAGGGTGATGTCCGCATCGCCCGCGCGCTCGACGACCAGCCGCCCGGCCGCATCGGCGAACGCCTCGGGCGCGAGCGCCTGCAGCAGCGCCTGGGCGCGTGCGATGCGTGCGCGCAGGCCGTCGGGTGTGTCGGGATCGTCCCCGTATTCCGGCCGCGGCAGACCGGCCAGCGGGAAGGCGGTGCGCAGCGTGAGATTCACCACGATCTGCCCCTGCACGCCGAAAGGCAGCATGCCGGCCGCGGGCCTCGTATCCATGAGCCCGTCCAACGCGAACCCGCCGCCTGCCGCATGCGATTCGGCCAGCGCCAGCCACGCATGCAGGCGTTGCAGCGCAGCCAGACAGCGTGGCACCGAGGCGGTGTACAGCGGGGGCGAGGGCAATGCGGCGGAAGTGGACATGGGCGGGCCGGGACCGTGAGTGAAGGCACGAAGGAATGCGTAAAGGGATGAAGCCGGCGCCACTGTAGACGAAGGCGGCCGGGCCGCGGCAGGCCGTACGCGCTCAGCCTGCGCGGGCCAGGCCGCGGCGTGCATGCCGCGCCGCGATGAGCCGGCGCCCGAACGCGATGCCGGGGCGCTCGACCCACCGCTCCGTCGCGCGCGCCAGCACCGCCGTGGCGAGCACCGTCGCGGGCACGAAGATCGCCACGGCGACCACCGGCCCCACCACCGCCGCCACATCCGCCGCGATGGCATACACCAGCTTGTGCGCGAAGATGAAGTGCAGCAGATAGATCGAGAACGACAGCTCGCCCAGCCTGCGCAGCCACGCGGGATTGGCGGCCGGGCACAGCGCCAGCAGCCGGAACAGGCACAGGAACGACAACGCGGCGGTCACCGGAATCCACGCGAAACGCAGCGGCGATTCGCCGTACCACACCAGCAGCGTCGCCAGGGTGCCCGCCGCAAATCCGAGTGCATTGCCGCCCACGCCACGCAGCGGCCAGCGGCCGTCGCGATCGAGAACGTAATAGACCATGCCGAACACGAACACCGGCAATTGCACCAGCAGGTTGAAGTACAGGAACCCGTTGTTGCCGATGTCCTGCCCGGTGAACGCCATCGCCAGCCGCAGACCGGCCTGGGACAGCGCGACCGCGGCCACCGCCGTCGCCAGCAGGGCCGCGCGGCCGCGCCCGGCTGCGGCGGCCACGCACCAGGCCAGCAGGGGAAACACCGCATAGAACGCCATCTCGGTACCGATCGACCAGCCGCCGGGCACGATGCTGTTGTTCGCCTCGGGCACGAAGCCGTGCACGAACAGCAGATTGGCGAGGATGTTGGACGGGTCGTGATACTGCGCGGGCACCGCCGCGGCTCCGCCCCGTGCGGCGCTCCACAGCGCCTCGACCAGCGCGTACAGCGGAATGCCCAGGCAATACAGCGGCGCGATGCGGAAATACCGGCGTATCCAGAACGCGGAGAGCCTGCCGTCAGGTTCGGCGCGCCCGAACCACGAATGACAGAGCGTGAAGGCGGATGCGACGAAGAACGCCTGCACGCCCATCTGCCCATAATCGGTGAACATGCGCAGCGCTTCGGGCTTGCCGTCCACCGACTGCGCGGTGTGCACCATCACCACCAGCAGAATCGCGATGCCGCGCATGCTGTCCACATACGGAAATCTGGTCATCCCTGCCTCCGTGACCGTCCATGTCGCACCGGCGCGATGCCGATGGGCGGGCGCCGCTCCGTGCGCGCCCTCGAAGCCAGATTAGCCGGCGGTTGCGCGCGTCCGCACGCATGCGGCGCATGTAGGCGCATGTATTCGTTTGCACGCGCGCGGCCTGCGCATCGCGCAAAGCGCATGCACGCACCTGCGATGCGCCGCGCCACGTCCGGGCCTGGCGCGGAGCGCGTGCGCGAGCGGCATTCCGCGCGCCTGCACCGGGCATCTGCATTCGTTTACACCGGACCGCGCACGATCTGAATTCGTTTACAGCAGCGGGATGCGCCGCAGCGATGTTGCGTTGCAGCATTTGCGGCTTATGGTCGTGTCCGGGAGGACACACGGCGGACGCGTTCATCGCACTGCGGGACGCCCGCCATGAGACGACAGGAGTCGTGCACATGCAGCAGTTCGAAATGGGCATCGCCGCCACCGACGCCGCCACCGGCATCGCGGGGACGGACGCTACACACCCGCTCGCCACACACGGCGCCAGCGGATTCCCGGCGCCGGCGCACGCCAGTCCCGGCGCGCCGCTACGCGATGCGCTGCATCGCCTGTGGCACGCCGACATCCGCTTCGGCCGCACCGGCGCGCAACGCCTGTGGTTGGCGCTGGCCTCGCTGGCCGGCATCGCGCTGTGGCTGTGGCCGCAGGGCATCGTGTCCGACTTCGCCGCACTGAGCGGAGCGGAGGCCGTGCGCGTGTTCTACATGGTCCCCGACCTCGAACTGTCGCTGCTCGGTGGCTCGATGGCGACGCTGCTGCTGTGGCTGGCGGTGGCGCGCGCGGGTTTCGTGATCCTGGTCGGCCTGCTCGACATGGCGCTCTACCGGCGGATCACCGGCCGCCCGTTCGACTGGGAATCGATGATCAACGTCTCCATCGTCAACGCCGTGTTCATCGCGGTGGGCGGCATCGCACTGCTCAACCTGCCGGTGCGCGACGCATTGCAGGCCTACGACGCCCTGCTGGAGCGCGTGCCCACGCTGGTCGATCTCAACGGCGCGCTGGCGCTGGTGCTGGCGGCGTTGATCGGCGACTTCTGCTTCTACTGGTCGCACCGCCTGTGTCATGGCAACCGTTTCTTCTGGTACCTCGGGCACATCTATCACCACCGCAACCGCAGCCTGTCGCAGCTGACCACCGCGATCGAACCGCCGTTCAAGCTGCTGCAGGCCTCCGGCGCGCTGTCGCTGCTGCTGCTGCCGCTCCTGTCCAAGCTGTTCACCACCGACATCGCGGGCGCCGGCATCGCGCTGGTGGTGCTGATGGTGGTCGACACCTGGACCGACCCCTCGCATTCGCCGGCGATGTACTGGCTGGAAGCGCGCTCGAAGGCGCTGAAGTCGCTGCGCCTGGTCTTCGTGACCGTGGGCGTGCATTTCATGCACCACGCGCGCGAAACCGAAGGCCCCTACCGCACCGGCTGCAATTTCGGCGCGCGGTTGACGGTATGGGACCGCCTGTTCGGCACCTACGTCGAGCCGACCGACCACATTCCCGACACCGGGCTGTTCGATGCGCATGCGGACACCTGCGTGAACCCGCTGCGCTACCTGCTGCTGCCTCCGCTGCGGATGGCGCTGGAGCTGCGCGCCAACCCCGTGCGGAGCTGGCCGAAGATCCTCTTCGCGCCCACGTCCTACGAGCCGCCCATCGCATCGGCATGAGCCACTGAGCCCCGCCCACCGCACCCTGACCCGGGAGACCATCGCCATGTACGACCATGCCCTGATCGACCGCACCCTGCTGGAGATCGCCCGCACCCGCACCGCCGCATCGCCGGGCCTGTCGCCCGGCGCACGGATGCTCCGGCTGTTCCGGCCATCGCTGCGTCTCGCCACCGCGCTGCGCTTCCGCACGCAGCGCGTGCCGGGCTGAAGATCCGCCCTTCTGCAGGGCGCCGATGCCCGTCTCTGCACCGTCCGCCCCTGCAGGGACCGTGCAGGGACCACCCCCACGCGCGGCCCTCGCCTCGACCGCATCGGTCGATGGCCGCGCGCGGGGGCGTCCGAGCCTGCCGGGCACCGGCCTCGCACTCCGGATGGGACCGTCGCCGCGCGGACCTGCGGCGCACGTCCTTGGCGGGGCCCAGACCGCCCCCGCATGCGCCGCCGCGATCCTGCGGAGTGCAGGACTGTACCGTGCATGCTGCGACCGGCCGCTGCATGAGCGTCGCGCGCGCCAGGCGCAAGCCATTGATTCGAAAGGCCACGAAAAGTTGGCACGCGATTTGCCTCATTCCTCCCGTCCGCCGCTCTGGCCACCACGAGGAATGTCCCATGCGCCCTTCCACCGCCCGCGACCGCCTGCATGCCGCCGTCGTCGCACTCGCGCTGTGCTCCACGTCCGTGTCGATCGTCGTCGCGGGACAGCCGCAGGACGGTGTGGCCACCGTGTCCGACCCGGCCGTCGTCGACAGCGCCAGCGCGCAGCGCGGCGAGTCCGTGGATGCCATGCGTTCGTTCACCGACATGATCGCCGAGGCGGCGCGTGAGCAGGAGCGCCTGTCGGCCGCCATTCCGTCCGAGGAATGCGTGACCGTGGTGGATGCTTCCGTGTCCGGCCCTGAGCGCAAAGCCGCCGATACCCCGCGCGACGCGGGGGCCACCGGGAGCGCCACCACCGAGCTCTGCGGCGAACCCCCGGCCTCGGCTGCGCTGTAACGCCCCGGCAGCCCAACTCATCCAACTCACCTTTTGCGCTTCACGCCCGCAGCGCCCTCCACCGCGCTGCAGGCCTGCCGATGGTCTCGTGATCGCGATCATCGGTTCCCCCGGGCGGCCAGGCCGCCACCTTCCCCCAGGCAACATTCCCCCCAGGCAACAGGAGTCATCACCATGAACAGCGACATCATCCAGGGCAAGTGGAAGCAGATCACCGGCCGCATCAAGCAGGAATGGGGCGATCTGACCGACAACGATCTGACCGTCGCCGAAGGCAGCCGCGACTACCTCGCCGGCAAGATCCAGGAGCGCTACGGCTGCAACCGCGACGAGGCTCAGCGTCAGGTGCGCGAGTTCGAAAGCCGTCTGTAAGCCTGCTCCATCGGCGGCGCCGCACAGGCCGCTCTGCTGCGACACCTCCCCGCTGTCACGGGTCGCGCCCCATCCGGGCGCGACCCGTCCACGATCAAGCGTCACCCGTGCACTTGCTTCACTTCTCCTGCCACCTGCCGTCTTCGTACCTCCTCCGCATACTCATCCGCGGCCTGTACGGATACGGCGCAGCAGCCGCACCACCGAGAACAACAACACCCGCCCCCATCCAGGCCTCCCCCGCCATGTTCCCCCCCGCCCCGCTCGCGGGGCTTTTTTTTGCCTTCGGACACCGCACAGACGACATGCATTTTGCAACAAACGCCCGGAGGGCGCCATGCAAAACGCATGGAACGGTCCCTTATAACCATTGATTTTATTGGTTTTTTTCATTGGCACGCGTTTTGCACTTCCCTACTGCAAAACCCACAGGCCGCACCGCTCCACGCGGATGCCCTGTACCCATCGTCTCCAAGGAGCCCCCATGAGCAGCCAGCCCCGCCGCAGCACCGTCGCGAAGAACCGCACCCTGCCTTTCAAGACCCGGCACGACCTGTCGGCCGAGACCCGCAAGCAGGTCGCGCTCGCCCTGAACGCCACCCTCGCCGATCTGTCCGACCTGCGCAGTCAGGTCAAGCAGGCGCACTGGAACGTCAAGGGCCCGAGCTTCTTCGGCCTGCATCAGCTGTTCGACCAGATCGCAGGCGGCCTGCACGAACCGATCGACAGCGTGGCCGAGCGCGTGCTGGCCCTCGGCGGATTCGCCCGCGGCACGGTGCGGATGGCTGCGGAACACAGCGGTCTCGACGAGCTGCCGGCGGAGTTCCGCCAGGAAGACATCGTCGGCGACATCGCCGACCGCGTGGCCCACGCCGCCTCGCTGGTGCGCGCGCGCATCGACGAGACCGAGGATGCCGGCGACAAGGTCACCGCCGACCTGCTGACCGGCATCGCGGCCTCGCTCGACAAGTCGCTGTATTTCCTCGAAGCCTACGCCTTCCGCGGCGAAGACGAATCCTCCAAGCACTGAACACATCGCCTCGCCACAGGAGCCTTCCCGCATGTTCGCCACCATCGTCACTCCGCACCCCTCCGCCGCTGCGGCGCATGCAGGCCCTGCGGCTATAGTGCCCAGGCCCACCTCCCCTCAGGAGTCCCGTCCCGTGCCTTCGCAAGCGCCTTCGCGCACGTCCGCCGACACGACGGCCCGCACCGGCAACGGTGCGCGCGGCACCACCGCCGCACCCACCGGCCGCATCCTCGCGATCGACGACGACCGCAACCTGCTGCAGAACTTTTCGATGGCGCTGGGCGCCGACGGCTACCAGGTGGTGACCGCCGACACGCTCGCGGAAGGCCTGCGCCTGGCCGCGACCGAGCCTTTCCAGGTCTGCCTGCTCGATCGCGACATCGGCTACGACTCGGGCCTGGAAGCGCTGCCCAAGCTGCGCGAGCTCGCGCCGCTGATGCGCATCATCATGGTGACCGGCCACGCCGACGTGTCGTCGGCGGTGGACGCGATTTCGCATGGCGCCAGCGACTACCTGGTCAAGCCCTGCTCGCCCGCGCAGCTGCGCATCGCGGTGGCGCGCCAGCTCGACACCCGGCGCATGCTGGACAAGCTCGACGGCTACGAGCGCGAGGCGCGCGATCGCGCCCCGGCCACGCTGACCAGCCGCAACCCGGCGATGCGTCAGGTCATCGAGATGGCGCAGCAGGTGGCTCGCACCGACGCCAACATCCTGCTTCTGGGTGAAAGCGGCACGGGCAAGGGCGTGCTGGCACGCACCGTGCACGAGGCCAGCCCGCGTCACGAGGCGGCGCTGGTCACCATCAACTGTCCGTCGCTCTCCGCCGAACTGCTGGAAAGCGAGCTGTTCGGTCACAACAAGGGCGCCTTCACCGGCGCATCGCAGGCCACCGTCGGCCGCGTGACCCATGCCGACGGCGGCACCCTGTTCCTGGACGAGATCGGCGACTTCCCGCTCTCGCTGCAGCCCAAGCTGCTGCGCTTCATCCAGGACAAGGAATACGAGCGCGTCGGCGACCCGCAGACCCGCCGCGCCGATGCGCGGATCGTGGCCGCGACCAACCGCGACCTGGAGCAGATGGTCAAGGACGGCAGCTTCCGTCTCGACCTGCTGTACCGCCTCAACGTCATCGCGATCACCATCCCCGCACTGCGCGAGCGGCTGGAGGATCTCGAAGACCTCGCCAACGGCTTCGTCCGCCGCTTCGCCGCCAACTACGGCCTGCCGGCACGGCGCCTGTCCAAGCCCGCGCTGCAGCGCATGCTCAGCTACACCTGGCCGGGCAACGTGCGCGAGCTGCAGAACATGATGGAGCGTGCGGTGATCCTGTGCCGCGACGAGGAGATCGGTGCCGACCTGCTGGCACTGGACCACTCCGCGCCCGCCGAGGCCCAGGTCGGCGCGCCGATGTCGCTGGCCCAGCTGGAACGCCTGCACATCGAACGCGTGCTGGCCACCTGCGATAGCCTCGAAGCCGCCGCACGCACGCTCGGCATCGATTCCTCCACCCTGTACCGCAAGCGCAAGGCCTTCGGCCTGTGACCCCATGCGGTGGCGGGCCTCCTGCAGGGCCCGCCACCCTGCGATCCCCGGACTTCATTTCTCAACCGGCTTCATTTCAACCGTTCCAGATTTCAACCGTTCCAGTTCGCCTGCCCCACTTCACCTGCTCCTGTTTGACCTGCTCCTGTTTGACCTGTTCCAGTTTCAGCCATTCAATTTCACCTGTTCCGCTTACCGACTTTTCACGATTCGATCAACGGCGGTATCTCCCACCCCGGAGGCGACGCGACACAGCCAGGATTGCCCCACCATGAACGATACTTCTCCCGACTTCACACACGATCACGACCGCTCCGACGCCACCGAGCGCCCCGGCGTGGTCGTGCTCGCCGCGCTGGTCGCACTCATTCTCGGCCTCGGCAGCGCCATGGGCCTGCTGTTCCCGCCGGACGACTGGTACACCGCCACGCTGCTCAAACCCACATGGAACCCGCCGTCCTGGCTGTTCGGGCCGGTCTGGACCGCGCTGTATGTGATGATGGCGACGGCGCTGTGGCTGGTGCTGCGCGAGACCTACCAGACGCCCGAGGGGCGGGTCCGCCCGGTGGGGCTGTTCCTGGTGCAGTTCGTGCTCAATCTTGCGTGGACGCCCCTGTTCTTCGGCATGCACAGCCCGATGCTGGCCTTCGTGGACATCTGCGCGCTCTGGGTGGCGACACTGGCGACCGCGCTGGCCTTCGGCAAGATACGTACGTTGGCAGCCTATCTGCTGGTGCCCTACCTGCTGTGGATCTCCTTCGCGCTGGTGCTCAACGGCACGATCTGGCTCATGAACCTCTGAGGGCCCACCCCGGCCGGCCCGAGACCGGTACGATAGCCCGCCGAGATGCCGCTGCGATGCGCCCTCTTCGCCTTCCGCCGGCCGACAGACCGGTTTCATGCCCCACTCATGGCGCGCCCACCGCATGCGACCCACAGCCCCACGGACATCTGACGGCATGACCGACGACGCCCCCCGCCTCGCCCGGGACGCTCTCTTCCGCCACCGCGCCAACATGGGCCTGTTGGCATTGGCTTTCGCCGTGATCCTGATCACGTCGTTTTTCTCGGTGCATTCGATCGACGCGCTCGACGATTCCCTGGACCGCGTCGCGCACACCATCAAGGTGAAACAGGCGATCAACGACCTGGTGCTGTCTTCATGGAAAATGGAGTCTTCCGGCATCCGTTACATGATCGACGGCAGGGCCGACCGCCGGGCGCTTCATGAAGCGTCTCTGGAAAGCATGCGCACGCAGATCGAGTCCATCGGTCGCCTGACCTCGGACAACCCCACCCAGCGCGCCAATCTCGAGAAGCTGCAGCTCTGGTACACCAGCCTGGTGAAACGCAGTCGCGTCTCGATGGCGATGAAGGCGGAAGCGTTGGCCGAAGGCGACACGATGGGGCCGATTCTGCGCCTGCGCGACGGGCGGGGCGAAAGCATCACGGATCGCCTGCACTTCCTGCTGGACGAGATCTCCAGGGAAGAGGACCGCATGCTGGCGATCAGGCAGGCCTCCCGCGATGCGCTGATCAAGCAGATCACCGCCACGCTGCTGATCGCCAACAGCCTGGCGCTGGTCGCCGGTCTTCTGGGATTCCTCGCGCTGCGCCGCGCCCAGCGCGAGTCCGAGAACAACCTGCGCGCAGAGCTGCGCGCGTTGCGCGCGAAGCGTGCGGCCGAGGAGAAGAGCGTATTCCTGGCCAACGTCAGCCACGAGATCCGCACGCCCATGAACGCCATCTTCGGGTTCTCGCAGCTGCTCGGCGACAAGGTGCGCGACCCGCAGCAGCGCGAATGGCTGCAGTCGATCCGGCACAGCGCGAACGTGCTGCTCGACCTGATCAACGACGTGCTGGACCTCTCCAAGATGGAGGCCGGGAAACTCGCGCTCGACCCCCGCGGCACCGATCTGCGCGACCTGACCGGCGAGGCGCTGGCGATGTTCGAGCCACAGGCCTCGGAAAAGGGCATCACGTTGAGTCAGCATGTCGAAGGCGCCCACATGTGCGCCGTGCAGGTCGACCCCCACCGCCTGCGCCAGGTCCTGATCAACCTGATGAGCAATGCCGTCAAGTACACCGAACGCGGCGGTGTGTCGGTGGAGCTGTCGATGCGCCCGAGCGCGGGCGACGACACGCGGCGCGACGTGCGCATTTCGGTGCGCGATACGGGCACCGGCATCCTGCCCGAGCAGCAGGATGCGATCTTCGAGGCGTTCCACCAGGCCGAGGCACCCGACGGCCTGCAGCGGCAGGGCACGGGCCTCGGCCTGAACATCTGCCGCCGCCTCATGGACATGATGGACGGGCGGATCGAAGTCGACAGCCGCGTGGGCGAAGGCTCGCTGTTCGTGCTGCACTTGCCCGGCCTTCCCGTGGCGGACGAAGTGATCGGCCCGCGCGATGCCGACATCGAGAGCGTGAATTTCGACCTGCTCCCGCCGCTGCAGGTGCTGGTGGTCGACGACATCGCGTGGAACGCGGAGGTGGCCAAAGGCTATCTGGCCGACAGCCATCACAAGGTGCACACCGCCAGTGACGGGCTGGAAGGCGTCGCCGCGGCGCGCGACATCCGGCCCGACGTGGTGCTGATGGACCTGCGCATGCCGCGCATGGACGGCTTCCAGGCGCGCGACGCGATCCGTGCCGATCCCGCACTGGCCGGCACCGCCGTGGTTGCGGTCACCGCCTCCAGTCTCAGCCGCGATGCCATGCAACTGCGCCGCAGTTTCGACGGCTACATCCGCAAACCGTACACGCCCATGCAGCTGTATTCCGCGCTGGAGGCGATCGTCAGCCGTGGGGGCCCGCAGGCGCCCGAGAGCGACGACACGCCCGGCCGGGACGCCCTCACCCGCCCCTCCGCCGGGCAGGCTCCCCCGAGCGACATGGCGGCACGGGCCACCACGCCTGCAGTCGGCCTTGGCGACGTGGAGCAGTTTCCCGAAGAAGCGCTGGAGGAATGGCGCGCGATCCGGGACAACGAACTGACGACCCTGCAGTCCCGCATGCGTTTCGGCGAGATCGGCAGCTTCGCGCTGCGCGTGCGCAGCCTGGCGGAGCGGCTGGGCCTGGACCCGCTGGCGCACGAGGCCGACGCCCTGCATGCGGCGGCGCGGCGCTTCGAAGTCGCCGAGGTCAAGCGGCGCATGGACACTCTTTCGCAATGGCCGGAACACGATCCGCATGAATGACACCGCCGACGCCGGGTTCGGCTCCGAACCGGCCCTGGCCGCCCGCCAGAACACCGCCGCGGTGTTGGTCGTCGACGACCAGCCCGCCAACATCCGCATCGTCGGACAGCTGCTCAGCGAAGCCGGCTACGATGTGGTGCCTGCGCTCAACGGCCGCGACGCGCTCGAGCTGAGCATCTCCTCGCCGCCCGACCTGATCCTGCTCGACATGCGCATGCCCGGGCTCGACGGGTTCGGCACCATTGCCGAGCTCAAGCGGAACGAGCGCACGCGCGACATCCCCGTGGTGTTCCTCACCGCCGACTCGGAACGCGACAGCCTGGTGCGGGCGTTTTCCGAGGGGGCCGTCGACTACGTGACCAAACCCTTCGTCGTCGAGGAACTGCTGGCGCGCGTGCACAACCACGTCGAACTCAAGCGCGCACGCGACCGCCTCGCTCGCATGGCGGAGGAGCGCCAGCGCGTGGCGGAGATCGTCAGTCACGACCTGCGCAATCACTTCGGCAACATCCTGTTCGCCGTGGACATGCTCGACCCGCACGGCGCCGAAGAGACGCTGACCCGCCTCAGGCAATCCATCCGCAGCTCGGCCGACGCCGGCATGCTGTTCCTGCAGGCGTTTCTGGATCAGAACGGCCGGGAATCCATGGAGGGCGAAGGCTGCGAGATGATTCCGGTCCGCGAACTGTTCGAGTCGACGCTGAACCTGCTCTCGCGACAGGCGGAGTCCAAGGACATGCAGCTGCGCATCGCCGCCGACGATCCCAAGGCCGAGGTGTGCTGCGATCGCGCGGGCGCGCTGCACGTGCTGCAGAACATGGTGTCCAACGCGATCAAGTACGCACCACCCGGGAGCGAGATCGTGCTCGAAACCCGTCCCGCGGGCGACAACACCATGCGTCTGTCGGTACTCGACCGCGGGCCGGGCATTTCCGCCCAGGATCGCGAGAAGCTGTTCAAGCGCTACGTCCGCCTGGGCAGCCAGCCGACCGGAGGCGAATCCTCGACCGGCCTCGGCCTGGCGCTGGCCAAGCAACGCGCCCGCACGATGGGCGGCGAGCTGTGGTACGAAGACCGCGAAGGCGGTGGCGCCGTATTCACGCTGGAACTGCCGCGCTCGTGATGCCTGCCGGCCGTCGCTGACGCACCACACACGACCGGCCGGAGCACGACCGGCCGTGCGGTGCTGCTGCACGCCCAGGTTGCGTCTTGGAAGCACCTTTCGGCAGATACGCTGCCCCAGCAGCATGACGTGCCGTACGGTCCGCGCCCATGGTCGCTCCATGGTGCAGGTGGCCTGGCGCGCATGCCTGCTTCATTACTACGCAATGGACACCGACGCCGCGATCGATGCGTGTCTGGATGGCCGTGCAGACGCACGCTTCATCATCCGCGTGACGGCGAGTTCACCGCCGGGTCGCAAGCCGGTCGCCACGCACAAAACGACGGAGGGTGTGCGGCCCGGCCTTGTCGGCCGGCGCACACCCTCCGCCTTTCGGCATTCGCTGGCGCATCCGGCGTCATGCAGCGACGCGGACGCGCTCGGCTCAGACCTTGACGCGGCGGCCGAAGATCAGCGACAGCACGAACAGCACCAAGAATACGAAGAACAGGATCTGGGCGATGCCGGAAGCGGCGCCGGCGAGACCGCCGAAACCGAGAACCGCGGCGATGATGGCGACGATGAAGAAGATGAGGGCGTACTTGAGCATGACGGTCTCCAGGGGATGGATGGGAACAGGGAATGGATCGGAACTCTGATCGGAAGGACGGGGATGGGGACGGGCTTGTCGATCCGCCAGAACGCTCCGGTCGAGGGATGTATTTCAAGAAGCGTGCCAACCAGCATCGGCATGTGCGATATGGCCGTCGAATCTGAACACAGCCCGTTTTTTTGTTCGATTTCGAGGGGTTTTCGCCTTGCCGCACCGGCACGACACCCATCCACGCGGCCTACACATCACCCATACCACGTCTGAGACCCTTCGAAATCCTGCGGCGTGCATCGAATACGCGGGTGTTTCGGGCAATGTGCATGCAGGCGATGGCGAACGGCGGCGCATGCATCGTCATGAGCACTCCGTGCCTGGGCGTCCTGGCCGGAAAGGTCCAACTGCACACGTCCGCGCACAGGCCGCTCATGCTTTGCGCGACCTTGTGCGCACGCATTCACGCGCGCGCTCACGCACCGCACGCATGCACGTGCGCGTGCGAGGGCTTGCTTTTCGTGTCGTGCGCCCAGGTGCATGCGCGCGACGCGCACTTGCGGGCGTACACGCCCATGCGATGTCCTCATATTCAATCGCTTCATTCGAAACCGCTTGATTCGAACCTTTCATCGAGCGCACATCTTCATCTATATGCGACAACTCGCTTCCGCCTGCATTTCACGGCATGCGTATCGCCGCGCGCAGCGGGCGACCTTTTGCATCCTATGAGACGGGGACAGTGCGACACGCATCGAGCCCAGGCATCCCACTGGATGTCCGCGCCGACCTGCAATGCGCAGGATCCGCACGCGCGATCGATGCACGATGCATGGCGCAACAGACCGAATGCCGAATATCGATGCGCTGCAACGCCCGTGACTGCTGCATTTCCATGTTTGGCACGCTTCTTGAATCACATTCCACGAGCCCTGTCGCTCCATCCCTCATCCATTCCCTCGCACCGCAGTCATCCATCGGAGCAAATCCATGAACACCAAACGCACACTCGCCGCCGCCATCGCCCTCACCTGTGCGCTCGGCCTGTCCGCCTGCAATCAGCAGGAATCCATGAGCGAAACCGCTGAAGACGTTGCGGAAGCCCGCGCCGACGCCAATGAACAGATCGCCGAGGCCTCGACCGACATGGCCGAAGCGAACCGTGAAGCGCGCGAAGACCTCGCCAACGCCGACTCGCTCGACGATGCCGCCGAAGCCAAGGCCGACGGCATGGAAAACCGCGCCGAGTCCGCCTACGACCTGGCGATCGCCAAGGCCGAAGGCGAGATGAAGATCGCCAAGGAGCGTTGCGATGTGCTGCCGTCGGACCAGCAGAGCGCCTGCAACAAGGCGGCCGAGGCTGCGTACGACTCCGCGAAGGCCACCGCCGAGACCCTGCGCGAGTCCGCCGAACGCACCGCCGACCAGATCGATTCCTAATCGACCGTGCCATGACCGCGTCGTGATCGCATGTCCCGACGCGTCTCGGCACGAGCGGCAATTACGGTGGGTTTCCAACCGCGGCACCCGCCAACAACCACACCTTCCCCCATTCCGTCATGGTGCCCGGCCCCGTCGTACCCATACGACCCCGCCATTCCCCTACCATCTCCATGACGTTCCCCCGCCGTCGCAAGACGGACTCATGTGACAAGGAGCATTCAATGAACGACCGCAAAGAGATTACCCACGACCTCAGCGACCTGGTGACCGCCCTCCAGGATGGTATCGAGTTCTACGACCACGCCATCGAGAAGCGTCCCAACTCGCCCCACAACGACACCTACCGCCATTTCCGCCAGGTCAAGACGTCCATCATCGAGGATCTGAAGACCCAGATCGCGATGCGTGGCGAACAGCCGCCGAGCGACGGCAGCTGGCTGTCGGGCATCCGCGAAGGTTATGCCGACGTCCGCGCGATGTTCGCCAAGGATTCCGACGACAGCTATCTGGTGAACCTGGAAGAGCAGGAAGACCGCGTGCTGGACGCGTTCCGCGACGCGCTGGAAGACAGCGATTCGCCCACCGTTCGTGCCCTGGCCGCCAAGTACCTGCCGGACGTCAAGCGCATGCACGACCAGATGCGCGCACTCAAGCGCGCACGCGCGGCCTGACGCCGGCGGGCCGGCGGCAAGCGGCCCGACACGCGTCATCCGGCTCCAGCCCCCGCTACGCCCCTGGCGCACGCATCCGGGTTTGGATTGGAGTCGACGCCATCCGCCGCACGGGGACCTCCGTTCCCGTGCGGCGTTGTCGTTCCGGGCCGCCGCGTGGATCGCGCCGGGCGACCGCCGCCCACCGGGAGGAGGTGCCGAGAGGGGCGGAGAGCACCGCAATGCGCCGGCAGACCCGCCTGCTACACTCCCGGGCGTACAAGGGGGGGCCATACCGCCCACCACGAGCGAACCCGGATTGCCCATGCGGCCACGCAAGACCAAAGCCACCTCCGTCGACATCGCCCATCGTGCTGGCGTCTCCCAGGCCACGGTTTCGCGGGTATTGCGCGGCAGCCCCCTGGTCAATGCCGATACGCGCAAACGCGTGCTGGATGCGGTCAAGGAGCTGAACTACAAGGTGGATCGCCGCGCCTCCAGCCTGCGCACGCAGCGCGCCGGCACGCTCGCGCTGCTGCTGTTCGAGGACGAGACCGCGGACGACTCCAACATCAACCCGTTCTTCCTGTCGATGCTGGGCTCGATCACCCGCGCCTGCGCGCGGCATCATCACGACCTGCTGGTCTCCTTCCAGCAGTTCTCCGACGACTGGCATGCCGACTACGAGGACAGCATGAAGGCCGACGGCCTGATCCTGCTGGGCTACGGCGACTACGTCGACCATCGGCCCCGGCTCGAGCGCCTGGTCGAACAGGGCACGCACTTCGTGCGCTGGGGCGCGGTGCTGCCGGATCAGCCGGGCATCTCGATCGGCTGCGACAACGCCCAGGGCGGGCGCCTGGTCGGCGAGCACCTGCTGTCGCTGGGCCGGCGCAACATCGCCTTCCTCGGCGAGGCCTCCCCGCACTATCCCGAATTCCACGCCCGCTACCGCGGCTGCGAGGCCGTCCTGCGCGCGGCCGGCATCCCGCCGGACCCGTCGCTGCAGGTCGACGCGCTCAGCGCCGAGGAAGAAGGCCACGACGCGATGAAGGTGCTGCTGGGCCGCGGCGCGCTGTTCGATGCGGTGTTCGCGGCCAGCGACCTCATCGCCATCGGCGCCATCCGCGCCCTGCACGAACACGGCCTGCGCGTGCCGGAGGACGTGGCCGTGGTGGGCTTCGACGACATCGCGATGGCGCGCTTCTGCAGCCCGCCGCTGACCACGGTCTACCAGGACACCGCCCGCGCCGGCGAATTGCTGGTGGACGCGCTGCTGAAGCGGGTGCAGGACCAGCCGGCGGAGAGCGTGATGCTGCCGGCGAAGCTGGTGGTGCGGCGGTCGAGCGGCGATCCTGTATGAGCCCGCGGCGGCGGAGCTGGCGCATAGGGCAAAGCCCGGACGACTCGACGCACCGGGGCCGCCGGCCTCGACCGCAGCCGTTCCGATGAGGATGACTGCGGTCGATTATGGCTTGGCTATTCGGTGATCAGAAATCGTAATTGACTGTCACCGAAGTCGGGCGAGCATACAAGGGCGCCATGGTGCCCGTCCCGTTGACTCTCACGTACAGCCTCAACGGTTGGCTGGCCGGCACTCCGTATCCGGTGAAATCGACCAATCCACTCCCGGCATTCGTGACGTCCGCGCAAAGCGTCCCCGTGTTGTTGCAGAGATAGACGACCAGTCCGATGGGGCGCGGATAAGGATAATCCCAACGATAATAAACTCGAGTGAGCGTCGCGGTGGCGGGCGGACTTCCCACCACCGGATAAGCGACGTTGTACCAGTAGTTCTTGCTGTAGATGGTCGGAGTCGCCGTCGAGCTGCCGTATCCGCCCGACGCGGCGTATGCAGCTGCGGAAACCATCATTGAGATCACGAGGATCAATCTGGAGAGCCATTCTCTGTTGTTCATCGCACTTTTCCTTGTGAGATTGATGAGAACCGGATCGGACGCCCGCGCAGCGCGATGATCGCAAAGCCGCATCTCGAGCGAGATTCCTGACGACTTGCGACCTGGCTGGGCCGAGCGAAATACACGCTACATGCCCGGGAAATCGACGGTCAAGCTGTCATTCCTGACAGGCGCGACAAGATTTCCCGCAGCAGGGAAACAACGAACGGACGGGGATAGCGGACGGGACACCGAGCTCGAATACGGCTCGAAACACCACCTGCCCGGCCGATGTCAGGACCGATCGCCGTCTTCGCGGGCAGCCGCCTGTGCGCGCCGAAGGGCTTTTCGCAGGCCGGGATCGGTGACCGGGGCATCGAGCACCCACACTTCCACGCCATGCGCAGGCACGCTCGCCACCAGCGGCTTGCCCGCTACCACTTCGACCGTGCGCCCGTCCAGCGCCGAGCGCCAGGCGCCGGGCTGCAGATATGTCCCGACCCGCAGTTCGGCGGCGGCATCACCCTTGTTCAACAGCACGAGCGCGATCTGCGCCTGCCCGTCCTGCTGCAGCACGCGATAGAAGACCGCCTGATCGCCACGCAGCCGCAGATTCACCTGCAGGCCGCGCTGCAGTGCCGGCGTCGCCGCGCGCACGCGCGCGATGCGGCGCAGCGCGGCGTGGATCGGGCTCGCCGGCGCGGCATCCACGCGCGCCTGCCCGAAATAGTTGCGGTTGCCGGCGTGTTCCGCAGTGCCGCGCATGAAGCCGACTTCCGAGCCGTAATAGATCACCGGCGTACCGCGCGCGGTGAACAGGAAGTGATGCGCGTCGATGAAGCCGGTGTCGTCGGCGTCCAGCCGCGGCATGTCGTGGTTGTCGTACATCGTCATCAGCGTGTACGGGTTGCGGTACGGCCCACCGTCCAGATACAGCGGGCGGCGCAGCACCTGGTAGCCCGCGCGCTCGCGGCCGAACGCCCGTTCCATCGCGGCCTTCAGCGGGAAATCCAGCACGCTGTAGCCGCCGTTCTGCGGCCGGGTATGCGTGGCGATCTCGGCCGCGTCGTAGCTGAAGGCCTCGGCGAACATGAAGAAACCGGGCCGGTGCGCGCGGATCCGGTCCGAGAAGGATTTCCAGAAGGAGTGCGGCATCCATCCGATGGTGTCGATGCGAAACGCATCCGCACCCTCGTCGATCCAGTGGGTGTAGGCGTCGACCATGTAGTCGAGCAGCGCCGGATTGCCATCGGCCAGATCGGACAGCTGGGCGATGCCCTCGCCGGTGTTGTACAGCGCGTGCAGCGGATTTCCGGCGGGGTCGAGACGCTCACGCGGCAGGTTCTGGTGATCCGCCACCAGACGGCCGGCGGCGTCGTACAGCTCGCCGAACTTCGGCTGATCCACCGGCATGCCGAATGCCGGCGAGCCGTGGTTGGCCACGATGTCGAGCACCACCTTCAGTCCCTGCTCGCGCATTCCCGCCGAAAAAGCGCGGAAATCCAGCCCCGGGCTGGGCAGATGCTCATCCAGCCGATGGAAGTTCACGCCCCAGTAGCCGTGGTAGCCGGTCTTGCCGCCATCGGTCCATAACCCGCCCTTGACCACCGGACTGCCGCCGGTGAAGGCCTCATCGGGGTTGTCGACGATCGGTGTGATCCACACCGCGCCGAAGCCCATGTCGCGGATGTAGCCGGCATTGTCGAGCACGCCCCTGAAGTCGCCGCCGAGGTAGCCGACGTTGTCCTGCTCGGCCTCGGCGCCCGGCGTGGGCCGGTCGAAGGTGGCGAACTCCGGGCCCTTGTCGCGGCCCTGGTCGCGCTGGTCGTTGCCGGGGTCGCCGTTGACGAAGCGGTCGGTGACCACGAAGTACACCGCGTGCTCGGCCATCGGTTCGGTGGTGCCGACGAAGGTCTCGTCATGACCGCCATCGGATGCGGGCGACTGCGCACGGCAGGGCGCCGTCGCCAGCAGACCGAGGAGGACGAGCACGCAGGCCGCGATGCGGGAGGACATGGCCACGGCGCCTCAGTGCGCCGACGCCGCGGGCGCTGCCGTGTACTGCGGCTCGCGCACGCGCAGGGTGAGCAGGCCGGACAGCAGCATGCTGGCGCCGCCCATCATCAGGATGCCCGCGGGGCTGCCGTCGAACAGGGCCTTGAGCAGATAGCCCAGTGAGGCCACCGCCACCAGCTGCGGGATGACGATGAAGAAATTGAAGATGCCCATGTACACGCCCATCTTGCGCGCCGGCACGCTGTCCGAGAGCAGCGCGTAGGGCATCGACAGGATCGAGGCCCAGGCGAAACCCACGCCGGCCATCGACAGCAGCAGCCAGTTCTCGTTGGGCAGCCAGGGAATCGCGATCAGGCCGGCACCGCCGAAGGCGAGATTGATCAGATGGGTGACGCGCAGGCCGAAGCGCCGCGCCATGATCGGAATGAACACCGCCGCCAGCGCGGCGAAGGCGTTGTAGGCGGCGAACAGCACGCCCACCCAGTTGCCGCCGGCGTTGTAGGCCTCGGAGGTGGGATCGGTGGTGCCGTAGTAGATGGCCGCCACCGCCGCGGTGGTGTAGATCCACATGCAGAACAGCGCGAACCACGAGAAGAACTGGACCACGGCCAGTTTGCGCATGGTCTCGGGCATGCGCTGCACGTCGCGGATGACTTCGGCGAAGCCGTTCTCGGGCCTGACCGCGCGCGCGATCAGCAGCAGGACGCCATAGGCCAAGGCGAGCGCGCCGAGCAGATACAGCTCGCGCGGCAGGCTGGCGTCCGCGCCGAAGACATAGACGACCCCGAGGCCGACCGCGCCCGCCACCAGCCAGCCGATGGCCTGGCGCAGGGCCGACCGCGCATCCAGCGCGGCATCGTCGGCCGGCGCGGTTTCGTCGAAGGCGTGCAGCGTCTCCGGCGGATACTCGCGCGTGCTCAGCACCGTCCACAGCAGCGCGCCGAACATCACGCCGGCGCCCGCGTAGAAGGCGAAACGCACCGTATCCGGCACCTCGCCGGCGGCGGCGGTATTGGCCACGCCCCACTTCTCCAGCATCCACGGCAGCATGCTGGCGATCACCGAACCCACGCCGATGAAGAAGCTCTGCATCGCATAGCCCTTGGCGCGCTGCGACACGGGCAGCTGGTCGCCGACGAAGGCGCGGAACGGCTCCATCGAGATGTTGATCGAGGCATCCAGCACCCACAGCGTGCCCGCGGCGATCCACAGCGTGGGCGAGTTGGGCATGAAGATCAGCGCGATCGAGGCGAGGATCGCACCGACCAGGAAATACGGGCGACGACGGCCGAAGGTGGGGTGCCAGGTGCGGTCGCTGAAGTAGCCGATGATCGGCTGCACGATCAGGCCGGTCAGCGGCGCGGCCAGCCACAGGCCCGGCAGTTGGTCCATGTCCGCGCCGAGCGTCTGGAAGATGCGGCTGACGTTGGCGTTCTGCAGCGCGAAGCCGAACTGGATGCCCAGAAAGCCGAAACACATGTTCCAGATCTGCCAGAACGAAAGCTGCGGCTTCTGCGAGGGGGTGGTCATACCGGTTCCTTGAGATTGCGCGGGATCGTCCGGCATACGCGGACGCGGGCCGGCACGCACGTGCCTGCGGATGTGCGTGCATCGTACGCGCAGGTGCAGGGTGTGCGGCCCCGAGCGTGCGGCGGACAGGCCGGCGGATGGTAGGCGCGATGCTGCGGCGCAGCATGCGTGTAAACGAATTCAACGCGCTTCCATCCACCGTGGCCACGCGCGCGGTGGCGCCTGGAGGCACGGACCTGCGCAGGCACGAGGTACGATCCGCGGGCGACCACGCCGCACCCGCACGCCGCGGCTTGCCGGTGCGGCGTGCGCAGGGTACGGCGGTGCTACATCGCCTTCGCCGCGCAATGCTTGGCGATGAACTCCTCGTGGGTGGGCATCACCCGCATGCAGTTGGCGATCACCCCGCGGATGTTGTCCATGTATTCGGCGATCTTGTCTTCCGGATACACGTCCACCAGCGCGTGATAGGACTTCGGCTGCATGCGCTGGCCGTGCATCACCTGCACCCAGCTGGGTTCGGCGAACAGCTCGCTGGCGTCGCGGAAGATCCGGCCGTTGCTGTTGAACAGCGCCATCTTGCGGGTCAGCGATTCGGGGATGTCCATGGTGCGCACGTAATCCCAGAACGGCGTGTCGTCGCGCTCGGTCGCGTGGTAATGCAGGATCAGGAAGTCGCGGATCTTGTCGAATTCGAAGTGCGAATGCTCGTTGAATTCGTCGATGTCGGTCTGGTCGAAGCCGGCATGCGGGAAGAACGCGGTGAGCCGCGCGATGGCCGACTGG
>ERZ1066121.963-NODE-963-length-23600-cov-7.058866_pt1 | contig 23600 bp, 23 predicted proteins | sample MGYA00382768_ERZ1066121 | MGnify/ENA primary metagenome ERZ1066121 (study PRJEB33369, sample SAMEA5778351) | biofilm metagenome | biome: Industrial cooling water; feature: Water cooling tower basin; material: Biofilm | place: United Arab Emirates | collected...
GGCACCGATCTTCTCAATCTCATCAACGACATTCTCGATCTGTCGAAGATCGAATCGGGCACGGTCTCCATCGAACTCGGCGAAATGCCGCTGGCATCGCTGCAGCAGCATATGGAGCGGACCTTCCGTCAGCTCGCGTCTGAGAAAGGCCTCGATTTCGAAGTCAATTTCGCACCGGAATTGCCGCGCTCCATACATACCGACGAGAAGCGGCTGCAGCAGGTGGTGCTCAACCTGCTCTCGAACGCTTTCAAATTCACCGCGGCCGGCAAGGTCGAACTGGACGTCGGCATTACCCACTCGGGTTGGAGCGCCGGCCACCCCGTCCTGCGCGAGGTCAGCGAAGCTCTGGAAATCTCCGTGCGCGACACCGGGATCGGCATCCCGGCCGACAAGCAGAAGCTGATTTTCGAAGCCTTCCAGCAAGCCGACGGTACGACCAGCCGCAAATATGGCGGTACCGGGCTTGGCCTTTCGATCAGCCGCGAGATCGCCGGTCTGCTCGGCGGCGAGCTGCAGGTTCGCTCGACACCTGGCGAAGGCTCGACTTTCACCTTGTTCTTGCCACTGCGCGCAGCAAGCGCCCCGGCCCTGGCGCATCCGGTCGCGAGCGAGGGCGGCGAAACAGTCCATCAGCCAGATCCAGCACTGGAGCCAACCGACGACCGCGGAAATCTCGGCAAGGATCCCTTCGTCCTCATTGTCGAGGATGACCCGACCTTCGCGGGCATATTGCTCGAATTGGCGCACGGCGCAGGGTTGAAGGGCGTCATCTCGCCCACCGGGGCGGGGAGTGCCGCCCTGGCGCGCAAGTTCCGGCCTGCCGCGATCACTCTCGATCTGGGTCTTGGCGACATGGACGGCTTCGTCCTCCTCGACTTGTTGCGCCGGGAAGAGACAACCAGCGCCATTCCGATTTATGTGATCTCGGGCGGGGAGCTGGCGGAGGACGCGCTGAGCCTCGGCGCGAGCGAGGTAATCGAAAAGCCGGTCGAGCGTGAAAGACTGACAGAGCTGTTCGCTGCGGTTGCGAAACAGAAGCGTCGCAAAGCAGCGCCGGCTGCCGCCAAGCGCAAACCCGCGAACCCTGGCCGGGAACTGGCTGGCAAGCGCATGCTGATCGTCGACGACGATATCCGCAACATCTATTCGCTTACCAGCGTTCTGGAAGCGCGCGGCGCGCAAATCTTCCATGCGGAACGCGGGCAGGAAGGCATAGACTTGCTCGAAGAGCATCCGGATATCGACGTCGCGCTGCTCGATATCATGATGCCCGAGATGGATGGCTACGAAACCATGCGCCGCATCCGTGCCAATCCGAAGATCGCGGAGATCCCGTTGGTGGCCGTTACCGCCAAGGCGATGCAGGGCGACCGGCAGAAATGTCTCGATGCCGGCGCGAGCGATTATATCTCCAAACCGGTCGATATCGACGTGCTGATGGCATTGCTGCGGGTCACGGTCGAACGGGCGGGGATCGACCGCCAAACCAATCGGCAACGTTCGAAAGCGGCTGCGTGACGAATAACGAGATGGCCGTGACTCCCGTCACGAATACGGCTCGCGTTCTCGTTGTCGATGACGACGAGCGCAATCTGCTCGCCCTGTCGGAGGTGCTCAGCCCGATCGCCGAGGTGGTATGCTCGGCCTCCGGCCGCGATGCTCTGCGGCATCTCCTGCGCGAGGAATTCGCTGTCATTCTGCTCGATGTCTTCATGCCGGCCCTCGACGGCTATGAGACCGCGGCGCTGATCCGGGAGCGCGAGCAGACCGCGAGCATTCCGATCATCTTTCTCTCGGCGGTGAACAAGGAAACCGAGCATCTGATGCGCGGTTACGAGATGGGCGCGGTCGACTATGTGTTCAAACCCGTCGACCCGATGGTGCTCAAATCGAAGGTCAGCGTCTTCGTTGACCTCTACAACACCCGCCGCCGGCTCGAAGACAGCGAGCGCCGCCAGGCCTCGATCCTACGTGCGTTGCCAATGGCCATCTATGAGGCAATCGAGGGCGACAACCCGCCCAGGCGCCAATTCCTCGGCGGCGATCTGGGGCATTTCCTCGGCGGGGAAACGATTTCCGTCTTGCGCGGCGAGAAGGATTGGCTCGAATGGGTCCACCCCGACGATCGCGAGCGCGCTGAACAGCTGGGTACTGGCGGTGATACCGAGACGGTGGAATACCGCTGGATCGGGCCGCAGGGCACTCGCCATCACGTTCTCGACCAGCGTGTTGCTACCTCCTCCGGTTCTGGACCCAGGCGGTGGGCCGGCTCGCTTCTCGACATCACCGAACGCAAGGAGTTGGAAGCGCGCCTGGTTCACGCCGGCAAGCTGGATGCACTTGGTCAACTTACCGGCGGCGTGGCACATGATTTCAACAATCTGCTCGCGGCCATGCTCGGCGGGATCAATATCCTCCAACGGCGGCTGACGCTCGGCGAGCGCGAGCAGTTGGTTGTCGACCAGATGCGCCACGCAGCCACGCAGGGCACCGAACTTGTCCGCCGGATGATGTCCTTCGCTCGTCAGCAGGAGCTGTCTCCGGGCGCCGTCGAACCCAATAGCCTCTGCGAAACCGTGGCCGGCCTGGTCAACCACACGCTGGGCGGCAAGGTCACGGTCCACTGGGATTGCAAAGCCTTTGGCCTCAATCTTTACGTCGACCGCAGCCAGCTCGAACTGGCGCTCATGAATTTGATCATAAACGCCCGCGATGCCATGCCCGACGGCGGCGAAATTCGCGTGGAAATCGAAAGCACCAAGGATGCGATCGAGGGGCGGCCCATGATCCGTCTGCGCGTCGCCGACAGCGGCAGCGGCATTCCCGAAGATTTGCTCGCGCGAGTTACCGAGCCATTTTTCACCACAAAGGAGACCGGCAAGGGGACGGGCCTTGGCCTGTCGATGGTCTCGGGTTTCGCCCATCAGTCCGGCGGGGAGATGCGTATAGACAGCACGCTCGACCGTGGGACGACCATCGAGCTGTTCCTGCCGGCGACCGAAGCGGAACCGAGCGGCGAGAACTTGGAAGGACCGGCCAGCTTCGAATGGCTGGCAGACAAGCGGCTGGTCCTCATCGACGACGATGACGCCGTGCGCACCGTTCTTTCCGAACAGTTCAGGGACGCGGGCGGGATTGTCGACGAATTCGCCAGTGGCGACGAGGCTATCGCCGCCATTGCCGAGACAGGCCGGTCCTACGACTTCGTGTTGAGCGACTTCGCCATGCCGGGGCTGGACGGGCTCGCTACGCTCGAACGAATTGGCAAGCTTGCGCCGAAGGCGCGCACGGCGCTGATGACGGGCAATGCCGATGACACGCGACTGGCCCGGGAAAGGCACGTGCCCATCATTCGCAAGCCGCTGAGCGTCGAAAGCCTGGCGAAAGTATTCGGCTAGCGCGACGACCGATCGCCGTCATTCGCGAGGTCCAAGGGTGGAGCCTAATGAATGCGGTTCGTGTTCATCGACGAGCACTGGGTAACCTAGGGCTGGTGGCTCGGCTGGGTCGAGGATCGCGTCGGCGAATCCTGCAGTTCAGGCTTGGGAATGAGCAGACCGACTGATCGCCTGTCGGAGGCCGGCCTGCGCTTCGAGCCGGCACCTGACGCGTCGGCGCATGCGGCGCTCTCGCACGTCGGAAAGCTCTCAACTCGAACTGTCGCTGGGGCGCCCCGACGAGCCAATGCCCGCCGCCTGAGAAACAGGCGGCGGGCCGGTGCCATCCAAGGGAAAGCGAGAGCGGCTTAGCGCAGCAGTGACAGGACGTTCTGCTGGCTCTGGTTGGCCTGCGCCAGCATCGCGCCCGAAGCCTGGCTGAGGATCTGCGCCTTGGCGAGGGCGGTCGTTTCAGCCGAGTAATCGGTGTCTTCGATCCGCGAACGGGCGTCGGTCAGGTTGGTGATGTTGTTGCTGAGGTTGTTCACAGCCGATTCGAGCTGGTTCTGCGAGGCACCAAGGCCCGCGCGGGTGGTCGAGATCTTGGCCAGGGCCGAGTCGTAGTTGGCCAGGGTCGCGGTGTCGGGGTTGGCGGTAACCGTCGTGATGGCCGTGTCAGCGGAGAGCCCGCCGACCGACAGCGAAACGGTGTCGGTTGCATTGGCGCCGGCCTGAATCGTAATGTTGGCCGCGGTGCCGGAAAACAGCGAGATGCCGTTGAAGGTGGTATCGCTCAGGACCTTGCCGACCTGGGTCGAGAGGGTGTCCATCTCGGCGTTGATGTTCGCCTTGTCGGCGGTCGAGTAGGTGCCGTTGTCGTACTGAACCTTCAGTTCGCGCATGCGCTGGAACATGTTGGTGACTTCGTTAAGCGCGCCTTCGGCCGTCTGCGCCATCGAGATGCCGTCGTTGGCATTGCGGATGCCTTGGCTCATGCCGCGGACCTGCGACGTCATCGAGGTGGCAATCGCGAGACCGGCGGCGTCGTCCTTGGCGGAATTGATGCGCTTGCCGGTCGACAGGCGCTCCATGGCCACGCCCAAAGCCTTGCTCGCCTGGTTGCCGGCGTTGGTCGCCTTCAGGGCGCCGATATTGGTGTTGATCACGTTCATGAGTTGGTTCCCTTCGTCACTCTCTGGTCACTGCCCCCCTCAGGATGCGGCAGCCGAAGCCTAGACCGGCCGGCGTGCGGCGGCTTTAAGGTTCGCCTGTTATGAAATGACAGTTCGGCCGGCCATCCACGTAAAACTACGAGGCCTAAATTTATCCAAGGCTTTCACGTGCATGAGCCAATCCGCACTCAGACGGTAAGAACCGCTCTGGGGGCATGATGACATCTGTTTTTTCAACTGCAGTTTTCGATCGCGACCATGCCGCGATCGGCGCCCGACTGGCGTCGATTATCGGCTCACATGCAAGCGACCGGCAGGTCCAGCTCGCCGACGCATGCGAACTGAAGACCTCCGCCAGCGCGCGCGCGATCTTCTTCTCGCGCAGCTCGGAGCCGCGCATCGAAAAGGCGGGCGAACGCCACTCGCTTGCCTATGCCGACCCCAACAGCGAAGCTACCATTGCAGCGCTCGTGGCCATGCTGTTCGGGGGGCATGGTCCGGTGGCAGCCGATCCGGGCTCGCTGGCGGTGGTGGCGCTCGCCAGGCGCCTTGCGCAGTCCGACATCCCGGTGCTGATCAACGGGCCGACCGGAACCGGCAAGGAGGTTCTCTCCACCTTCATCCATCGTTGCAGCGACCGCAGCGACAAACCCTTCATCGCAGTGAACTGCGCGGCAATTCCCGAGACCATGCTCGAGGCGATGCTCTTCGGTCACGAGAAAGGGTCTTTCACTGGCGCAAACGCGGCTGGTCAGGGCTTCTTCCGCGCGGCCGATGGCGGCACGCTGCTGCTCGATGAGATTGCGGAGATGCCGCTCTCTCTGCAAGCGAAGCTGCTGCGAGCGCTGCAGGAGGGCGAGGTCGTTCCCGTGGGGGCCACGCGCCCCATCAAGGTCGATGTGCGAATAATCGCCTGCGCAAACCGCGATCTCCCGGTGGAGGTTGACGAGGGGCGTTTTCGCGCGGACCTTTACTATCGTCTCAACGTCTTCCCCATCGCCATTGCCGCCCTGCGTGACCGTCCTGGCGACATCGCTCCGCTGGCCTTCGCAATGGCTATTCGCCACGCGCGCAAGGGCGCTCGGCTACCATGGATCAGCGATGCAGCGCTTGCGATGCTGCGCGAGCACAGCTGGCCCGGCAACGTTCGCGAGCTGGAGAACGTCATGCGCCGGGCACTGCTGCTGGCGCAGGACCATTCGGTGATCGGTACTGAGCACATAGTCTTCGACATGGCGGCCGGCGCGTCTCGATCGGCGACTGTCCTCACGTGCGCGGCCGATCGCGCAAGCGGTGACCAAGTCGCCCAGCCGCAGCACCTGGCCAAGGTTGTTCAGCTTTCCGAGGCCCGCGCGATCCTCAACACGCTGGAGAAGGTCGGCGGTCATCGCGCCAATGCCGCGCGCGAACTGGGGATCAGCGAGCGTACGTTGCGCTACCGCCTGGCCTCGTTCCGCGACGCAGGTATTGCCGTGGGAGGCGCGCGATGAACGGTGTCGGCGGGATAGGTGGTGGCCTTGGTGGCGGAGCCTCGGTCAAGGAGGTCATGGCACTACGCGAGCAGCTATTCGAGCGGTCGAAATTGCTGCGCGAATTGCAGCGACCCAATGCGGCCGCCGAGGCCTCACAAGCCGCCCAAACGCCACAGGGCGGCTTTGGGGACACACTGAAGCAGGCGCTTACAGGAGTGAATGAAACGCAGGGGCGCGCTTCTGCCCTCAGCGAGGCGTATGAACGCGGCGAAGTTACGGATATCGCCAAGGTGATGCTGGCGCGGCAAGAGGCGGGAATTGCCTTCGAGGCCACGCTCCAAGTCCGCAACAAGCTGATTTCCGCATACCAGGAAACCATGCGGATGGGGATTTAAGACATGCCGGATCTCGTGCCCCAGGCCGCTCCCACGCCACGGCTTCTCACGGCAATTGGCGGGCAGGGCGGGCTCAGCGGCGGCGCCAAGGCACTGTTGGCGCAGCCTGCGGTCCGCAAAATGTTGCCTGCCTTCGCCGGCGTGCTCGCACTGGGCGCGCTAGGGCTCACCTGGGCGATGCTGTCGCCAGCACCGCAGCGCGTGCTCTATTCGCAGCTCGACGACGGCGAACGCGCTAGTGTGGTTGCCGCGCTGGACCAGGGCGGCATCGCCTATGACATAGACAATCAGTCGGGCGCGCTCACCGTTGGCGAGGACGACATCTACAAGGCGCGCATGCTGGTCGCCTCGCAAGGAGCGCTTGCCGCCCCTGAAAGCGGCACCGATCTCATCGCCAACCTGCCGATGGGAGCCAGCCGCACGCTCGAGGGTGACCGCCTGCGGGATGCGCAGGAGCGCGAACTCATGCTGACTATCCTCGAGATTGACGGTGTGGAATCGGCCCGGGTCCATATTGCCAAGGCAGAACGCTCGGTCTTCGTGCGTGACGAGGCGCCGCCATCCGCGTCGATCATGGTGCGCATGGCGCGTGGACGTTCGCTCGGCGAGGGGCAGGTCGCCGCCATTGCCAATCTGGTCGCCGGATCGGTCCCGGGGCTCGGTGTCGATGCGGTCCGCATCGTGGATCAGCACGGCAAGCTGCTCACTCAGACACGCGATCCTCGGGCCGCGAACCTCGACATGCAGAGCCAGCTCGAAACCGAGTTGACCGAGAAGGTGGGCGGCCTGCTTGCGCCGATCTTCGGGCCGGATGCCTTCAGCGCGCAGGTCCGGGTCGAGCTCGATATGAGCGAGGTGACCTCGGCACGTGAGAGTTACGATAAGGACGGTGCGGTCAGGCGCGAGACGGTGCAGCAGATGCAGGGCGGCGGCGGTCAGGTCGCGGGGGGCGTTCCTGGCGTCCTCGCAAACACGCCGCCTGACCCGGCCGCCGCGCGCGCTGGCGCGCCGCAGCCCACGCCCGGCCAGCAGATGGTCGGCGCGACATCTGCGGAAAGTAGCGCTACGCGTGCGTTCGAGTTGGGCCGTGAAGTGTCAGTTTCAAGCAACGGGCCTGGCGCTGTCAAGCGGATCTCCGCCGCGGTGGCGCTCGATCAGGCGGTGCTGGCCAAGACCGGCGCGGCCGACGTGAAGCGCGTCGAGCAATTGGTGTCCGCCGCGATCGGCGCGCAGCCGGCTCGCGGCGATCAGGTTACTGTCATCGCCCGCGCCTTCGAAAAAGCCGAACCGGCGGCGGTCCCGATTTATGAGACAAGCTGGTTCGGAATGGCGCTGCGCACCGGCCTATCGGTGCTCGGGGTGCTGCTGGTGTTGTTGCTGGCGGTTCGCCCCGCGCTGAAAGCGCTGCGCAATCGCTCGGCGGCACCCGGAGATGGCGTCGACCTCGCCCTTCCCTCGCTGCGCGGCGCCGCGGGCGCACAACCTGCGCTCTTTGACCGGGCTTCGCTCGATGCCCAGATCGAGGCCGCTCAGCGTATCGTGCGCGAGCAGCCGGAAGACGCCGTCGTTGCCCTGCGCCGAATGCTGGCGGAGCCGCAACAATCGCGGGAGGCTGCATGACGACCTCTATGACCGATGCTGCGCCGCGCTCCGGCACGGATCGCGCGGCGATCATGGTGATGCTGCTGTCCGAAGATGACGCCAGCCGCCTCCTGTCGCATCTCTCTCCCGACGAGCTGCGACAGCTGTCGGCACGAATGTGTTCGATGGGGGAAATCGCCCCCACAGAGGTCGCCGAGGCAATCGAGGGGTTTGCCCGGTCTACTCCGGATGGCGGCATTCCCGAACACGGGCGCATGCATGCCGTTCGCCGCTTGCTCACCGGCGCGGTGGGAGAGCTGCCCACCGATAGCCTGCTGCGGCAACTGGGCTCCGAAGACCCTGTCCCGCCATCGCCCTCCTCCGCGCTGGGAATGATGCGCTGGCTCGATCCGGAGGTCATTGCCGGAATGCTGGCGGACGAGCATCCGCAGACCATCGCGGTTCTTTTGCTTCAGCTCGACACGGAGGTGGCCGCCGCGGCGCTCGCCAAACTGCCCGAAGATCTGCACACGCCCGTGCTTCATCGTGTCGCCCGACTGGGCCCCGTGTCGGCTCAAGCGCTTGCTATCCTGGAGGACACCGTCAAGGACAAGATCGCGCAGCTCAACGGAGGGCGGGCGGTGTCGCTGGGCGGCATCAGGCAAGCAGCGGACATCATCAATCGCGCGCATCGCAGCCTCGAAAAGCGTGTCATTCCCTCGATCGGGAAGATCGATAAACCGTTGGCCAAGGCGCTCGAGGACGAGATGTTCAAATTCGAGCATCTATTCGCGCTCGATCAGAAGATGACCGGCGTGCTGCTGCGCGAGATCGAAAGCGATCTGCTCATCGCGGCACTCCGCGGCATCGAACTGGAGCAGCGCGAGCATTTCTTTGCCGCCATGTCGCAACGCGCCGCCGATGGCTTGCGCGATGAGATCGAAAGCCGCGGTCGTATGAAGCGAACCGACATAGAAGCCGCGCAGCGGCAGATCGTCGCCATCGCCAAGCGGCTGGTCGCCTCCGGCGAACTGATCATGGGCGACGGGGACGAGGATTATGCATAGGATTTCGATCGCAGAGATCGGCGGGCGTGGAGCGTTCGTCTCGGATCCGCGCTACTTCTCCGGCCGCAGCCCACAGCCGTCGCGCGATCCGCTTGCCGACGCCTACGATCGTGGCTTCGCGGAGGGCGAACGGGCCGCGCGCGACCGGGCGGAAGGCGAACGCCGCGCCCTCGAAGCGCAGCGCCAGGCCATCGAGCTCGCCTTCGTGCGGTTCGACGAGCGCTCTGCAGCCCAACTTCGGGAGCGGCTAAACGCTACCGTACTCACGATCTGCCAAGATATCGCTGGTTCGATCGCACTCGACCCGGATGTCCTAACCGGTCGCGTCAATGCCGCTGCATCGCTGCTGCGGCGAAAGCAGGACGCCCGCATCATTCGTCTGCATCCAGACGACATCGCTTTGGTCGAAGGCCGCATCGACCCGGCTATTTCCTTGCAACCGGACGCTTCACTGGCGCGCGGTTCCCTGCGGGTAGACGAAGAGGACGGCGGCGTGGAGGATGGGCCCGAGCAGTGGCGCGAGCGACTATCGGAGGCTCTGGGCGAATGCTCGCTCTGATCGAAGACACGCTTGCCGACTGTGCAGCGCGCTCCCCCGGCTTCGAGGCCAGGCGCTTTGGCCGAGTAGTGGCCTGCGACGGCGGGCTGATTGAAGTAAGCGGACTCAAACTGCCGATCGGTGGACTGGCCACCATCCTCTATGGCGCCAACGATACGCTCCTGGCCGAGACGATCGGCTTCCGCAACGGCCACACAATGATGATGCTGCTGGGCGACGCCGTGCTGCTTCGCCCAGGCGCCATCGTGAGGCCCAAGGGCGTGCCGGGCATGGTTTCGGTTGGCGCGGCTTTCCTGGGCCGCGCCGTCGATGGTTTCGGCCGTCCGATCGACGGCGGCGCGCCGGTGAGGGCCAGCGCCAGATGGCCGGCTGGCGGACAGCGCACCGCTGCGCTCGAGAAGGCGAGCGTCACCCGTGCCTTCGACAGCGGCATCCGTTCCCTCAACGCGCTGACCACGTTCGGGGTCGGACAGCGCGTGGGCATCATTGCCGGGTCAGGCGTTGGCAAGTCGGTGCTGATGGACATGATCGTACACGGTGCCGAAGCCGACGTGGTAGTGGTCGGGCTGATCGGTGAACGCGCGCGCGAGGTTTCCGATTTCGTCGGTCGCCACATGACGGGCGAGTGCGGCAAGCGCACCGTTATCGTGGCGGTTCCGGCGGATCACGCGGCCAATCTGCGTCTGCGCGGCGCCATGCAGGCGACCGCGCTCGCAGAATATTTCCGCTCGCAAGGCCTCAAGGTCCTGCTGATGCTGGACAGCCTGACCCGCGTCGCTCACGCGGCGCGCGAAATTGCGCTGCTGCTCGGCGAGCCCGGCGCGGCGCGCGGCTATCCCCCCAGCGCGCTCGCCACCATTACCAAGCTGGTCGAACGCGCGGGCAACGCACGGGGCAGCGGCGGTTCGGTGACGGGGCTCTACACGGTGCTTGCCGACGGCGACGATCAGAACGATCCCGTCGTCGATACCGCGCGGGCGATCCTCGACGGGCATATCGTGCTGTCGCGCGAGATTGCGCAGCGTGGTCAATATCCTGCGCTCGATGTCGGCGCGTCACTCAGCCGGGTGATGAACGATATCGCAGCGCCTGATCACGTCGCCGCGGCGCGTCGCTTCCGGGCCCTGAGTTCGGTCTATGAAGCCAATCGCGACTTGGTTTTGATGGGCGCCTATCGCCAGGGCGCGGACCCGCTGCTCGACGAGGCGATTGCTCTGCAGTCCGCGATGGCCCGGTTTCTGAGCCAGGAGAAGGACGAAACGGTCTCCATCGACGAGGCCGTTGGTGCACTCGCCGCCGTGGTCGGCCGCAGTGAATGAGAAGAAGCGGCTCGCCCGCACCCGGCTGATCGAGCGCGTTCGAACCATCGAGAAGAGCCGCGCGGCGCGCGCTTCAGCCGACGCCGAAGCGGTTTCGAGCCGACTTCTCGGAGTTGCCCAGAAGACTAGGCTCCTTGCCACTCATTATGCGGCCGGCCACGACCTGCATACGGCGGACGATCTTCGTCGTCAGCAGGCGATGCGGCACCAGCTTCATGCCCTCTCGACCTTGACCGATGGCCATCTGCGCGATGCTCAGCGCCGCGCTGACGCCGCCATGATTGAGCTCGGGACGGCCGAGCGCAAGCGCGCCCGGATCGAATCCGACCGGCGCGGGCTGGAGCGCGCCATTCAGGACAGCACGCCCCGTTAGTTTGGCACGATTCTTGGTTACCCAGACGGGAGGCCAACCGGAATCCCTGCAATGTTCAGCCAATCCACCTGTGCTCTGATGAAAGCCAAGCCGCCGCAAGCCCCCGAAGCCTTCGCTGGCGATGGCGTGCAGGACGCCACCCCAGTGGCCGGCACGGGGTTCGCCGCCGTCTTTGGCGAGGTGGCAACGCAGAGAGGATCGCCACTGCAAGCGACGATCCTGCACGCAGGCGGCAAAATTTTGCCGGGGTCCGGCAAGGCGGCGGGGGAAACCGGCAACGGCATTGAAGAACCGGCAGAACTCGGAGCGGTTCTTCCGGTCGGCCTCGCGGAGCTTGGCGCGCTTGCGGCGCCCCCGGTCGCTCTCCCCCCCGCCTCCGTGCTGCTCGACCAAGTCCCCGCAAGCATCGGCGCCTCGGCACCCGGCCGCGCGGATGCCCAGCCGATCGCCGGAGCAACGGTCACCGCCGCGTCCGCGCTACTGCCCGATCCGGCGAGCGCATCGGCGCCCGTCGCGCCGTCTGCCAAGGTCTGGGGCGACCAGCAGAGCGCGACTCCGGCGTTACCTGCCGGGGATATTCCAGAGGCAGACCGGGGCTTGGACAAGCACATCGCGGTCGTTCTGCGGGAGGCCCCTTCTGTGGCCGAAGAGCCTTCGACCGCGGCTGCGCTGACCCAGGTGCGGAACGAAGCATCCCTCGGCAAACCTCAGCCCTTCGCGACCACAGCGCAGACGATTGCCCAGCCAGCTGTATCGGCCCGGGAACTCGCACTTCCCACCGCCGACGCGGGGTCTGAGCCCGGCGGCACTTCCGACCGCGCGTCGGCAGAGGGCGCAACCGGGCCAGACGTCAAGATTATCGCCGACAGAGCTACGGGAAGTACGCCGTTCGCCCCCGCAGGCCCGCTCGTGTCAGCCGGCACCGAACGCTTGTCGAGCTCTGTTGCCGTGCTCCCCGCTGCCGTTCCGCAGCAGTTTGGCACCGCCGATGCCGTTGCCAGCGTCGTTGATCGGCTGATGGAATCGCGCATGCTCGGCCCGGTCGCGGCTGCCAGTGTTTCGGTCCATCATGCCGATTTCGGCAAGCTGGACATCGCCTTCTCGCAGCCCGGCTCGACGCTCGACGTCGCGGTAAGTGCCGCCGACAGTGAAAGTCAGCAAGCGCTGGCCGCTGCGCTGCAGGCCGGCGATCGTGGACCGGGGCGCGACGGCGGCCAGGCCGGTTCCGGCTCACAAGCAGGTACGCCGCATCGCTCAGCCGATACAGGCGGCGCCTTTCGAGGCGGCGAGAGCCAGTCAGATGCTCGCGATGCCGATCAACGCCGCCAGCAAGGCCGACCCGGCGCGAGCTCCGATATTGCAGCACCTGGCACGCCATCGGCCGGCGCCTCCAGAGGTGGAAACGCCCCCCGTTCCGGCATCTACGCCTGATCCCAACCGTCTTTATAGCAGGATTTTCAATGAGCAATCAGACCGACCCCGCCCCGCCCCCGAGGAAGAAAGGCGGATTTCTGAAGAAGGCGCTTGTCGCGCTCATTCTCCTCGGCGCCGGCGTTGGCGGGACCTATGCCGCCTTCGCCAGCGGCATGATCGGCGGGCCGGGGAAAAAAGAACCGGCAGAGCCGCAGCTCGTGCTAAAGGGAGAGAAAGATCCTTACGCTCGCGCGAGCAAGGAGGGCAAGGACGCGGCACCAGAGACGGTGTTCGGCCAGGGCGGCAACAAATACCGCACCGCATATTTCAATTTCTCGGAAGATTTCACTTCGAATCTGCGCGACGGAGCCTCGCTGATCCAATTAAGCCTGGCGGCTTCGACCCAGCGCGACGGACGGGTCCTGATGTGGTTAGCCGAGCACGAGACCGCGGTCCGCTCACGCATCCTGGTCGAGATCGCCGCGACCGACGAGGTGGACGTCACCTCGCCGGGCGGTAAGGAACGACTGCAAAAGCGGCTTACGAAGGCAGTCAACGAAGTTCTCACCGCCCACGAGGGTTTCGGCGGCGTCGATAACATCTATTTCCGGTCGTTCATCGTCCAATGATTGACATCGAGCAACCGGTCGCCGTGGCTCGCGCCGCGCGACATTGCGCACAGCTTCTCAGCCGCTCCGCGGATCCGGTGGATACGGGGCGGGAGGCGGCGCGCCTGGCAGATCGCTTTGCCGAGCATGTCCAGCCGCTGCTGGCGCAGCATTGGGAGGCTGGCGGCCTCAAGGTCGCGGTGGGCAGCGTAGAGACGCTGACCTTTGCGGCGGCCTGCGGCCGGATCGACGCAAACTCGGTCAGCAGCTTCTTCAGCATCGGCACGGAACGCACCGGCATTCTGGTCTCTATCGCGACATGCGAACTAATCGCGATGTTCGAGCGGCTACTCGGCGGAGAGGGCGTGATCGATCAAGCCAGCACGCGGTTGCCCCGCTCGGCTACGCAGTTCGCGAGCCGCTTCGAACAATGCCTGCTTGCTGCTGTTCGCAATGCGAGCGACCGCGATGAATTTGCGCTCGGTGCCGGGGGCGGTGCGGGGAGTGAAAAGGCACCTTTCGACGGTGACGAGGCGGTTTGGCATATCGAGTTGGCTGTCTCGCGGCCCGGCGGTAGCCCGTGCACTCTCCAGCTTGTGCTCTGCCTCGCAACCCTGGGCCTGCTCACTACCTCACGCGCTGCCTCGCCGGCCACCGGTCGTGCCATCGGCATGCGGGGCTTGGACAATTCTGCCATCGGCGAGGTTGCGTTTCCGCTGCGGGCCGTGCTGGTCGATACCGACGTGTCGCTCTCGCGCCTCATGCGGCTCGAACCTGGCGCTCTCATCCCCGTCGCTCTTAACCGCAGTGTGCCGCTGCTGATCGAGCAGGCCGTCATCGCTCACGCCACCGTGGGCGAGGTCGATGACCGCGTCGCTCTTGAGGTCTCTCAAACCTCGCTTCCAGGAACTCGCTAAAATGACCCAGCTTTCCGACAGCCTCGGGCTGTTACAGGATATTGACGTTCGCCTGACGGTCGAACTCGGCCGCAAGCAGATCCGCTTACGCGACGTTCTCGCTCTGGGCGAGAACAGCATCGTCGAGCTCGACCGTCTCACCGATGATCCGCTCGACATTCTCGTAAATGGCAAGCTCATCGCGCGCGGCGAAGTAGTCGCACAGGGCAATCGCTTTGCGATACGGGTCTTGGAGGTCGTAGGTGCGGGCATCTCGGCCGACAGCGGCATCGATAGACGCGCTCCTCCGATCACGGTCGCCGCCCCGGCCGCCCAGGACGTCGCCTGATGGTCTGGTACCTGCTCAAGCTGCTGATCCTCTTGCCACTGATCGGGGTGCTGATCTGGGGGAGCCTAAAGCTGGCCAAGCGCCTCCAGGGCCAGTTTGGCGCACCCGCGGGGACTGCAAAAGCCGTCCGCGTGGTCGAAACGACCATGCTTTCGCCGACGCTGCGCCTGGCGGTGATCGAATTTCACGGCCGCGAGATCCTGGTCTCGACCTCGCGCAATGGCCTGACGCGGTTGGCCGAAGCCCCGGCTCGCACCGCAACGGAGGTTCAGCCGTGATTGCGCGTGTCATGAAAGCCACAGCAGCGCTCGTGGCTCTCCTTACCCCTGCCATCGTCCATGCTCAGGCGGCGGCCGAAGCGGCCGTACCGGGCGCGCTCGATCGGGCTTTCGGCCAGCTCTCGGGGGCCGGCGGGCAGCCGCTCAGCCTGTCGCTTCAGCTGCTGCTGGTGATGGGGCTATTGACGATCCTGCCTTCGCTGATCCTGATGATGACCAGCTTTACGCGGATCGTAATTGTGCTGGCGATCCTGCGTCAGGCGCTCGGACTGCAGCAGTCGCCCCCCAATCCCGTGCTGATCGGTATCAGCCTGTTCTTGTCCCTGTTCATTATGGCGCCCACGCTCGAACGCGTGAACGCTGTCGCGATCGCTCCATATTCGGCAGGAACGATCAATGCTGAGGTGGCAATCGAGCGGGCGGGTCAACCATTTCACGAATTCATGATGCGTCAGACGCGGCAGAACGATCTCGAGATGTTCGCCACCATCGCCAAAGCGCCCAAGTTCGCAACTCCCGCCGACGTGCCATTCTCCATCCTTTTGCCGGCATTCGTAACCAGTGAGCTCAAGACGGCGTTCCAGATCGGCTTCATGCTTTTCCTCCCGTTCCTGGTGATCGATCTGGTGGTCTCAAGCGTGCTGATGAGCCTCGGCATGATGATGATGAGCCCGATGATCGTCTCATTGCCGTTCAAGCTGCTCCTGTTTGTGCTCGTCGACGGGTGGGCCCTGCTGATGGGCTCGCTGGCATCCAGCTTCGTCTGAGAGCGCCGCAATGAACGAAATGAATCTCCTGATGTCGCTCGCCGACCGGATGCTATGGGTGACGGCTCTGGTTGCGGCGCCGATCCTGATTGCCACCTTAGCGGTGGGCTTGGTGATCGGCCTGATTCAGGCGGCGACCTCGGTCAATGAGCAGACGCTGACCTTCGTGCCAAAACTGGCAGTGGTAGCATTGATCCTGGTGGTGCTGGGTGCATCGATGATGGCACTGGTGGGTGATTTCATGGAGGACATCTTCCTCGAGATCGCGCGGATCGGCAGGTGATCGCGCTGGACTTCGGCATCGGCGGGATCGAAGCTGAACTGTGGCGCGTCGTGTTCCTTATGACGCGCTTGGGCGCGGCGCTGTTCGCAGTGCCGTTCTTCGGCGCCTCGTCGGTTCCCACTGCGGTGCGAGTGTCGTTCACCGGCGCTCTGGCGATCTTTCTGTCCATCTGGATGCCGGCGATCGCAACGCCGCCCGCGCTCCTGTCCGCCGCCGGCATCATGGCCATCATGGGCGAGGTGCTGGTTGGCCTGGCGATTGGCTTCGTCCTTCAACTCGCTTTCGCCGCACCGACGATCGCGGCCGAGGTCATCGGTGGCGGCATGGGCATGAGTATGGCGACCAGCGCCGACCCCCAAAGCGGCGGCACCACCACTGCTTTCGGCCAGTACTTCTCGATCGTGCTGACGCTGATCTTCCTGGCGACCGGCGCACATCTGCATTGGATCGCCTTGCTCGCCGAAAGCTATCAAGCCTTTCCTCCAGGCGACACTTGGCTGGGCGCTGCGCGCTTCGAGATAATTGCAGGCTTCGCCGGAACATTGTTCGAGACGGCGATCCGGATTGCTCTGCCGGTGGTGCTGATCCTGTTCTTGGTTCAGCTGCTGACCGGCATCCTCAGTCGATCGGCTCCCTCACTCAATCTGATGGCGCTGGGCCTACCCGCGGGCGTTCTCGCCGGGGTTGCCGGACTGATCATCGCGACGCCCCTCATCGTCGACCAACTCACTGGGTTGGTGGAAGAAGGTCTGGTCTTCAGCGAAATGGTGATCGCCCGATGAGTGAAGAGACTGGTGACAAGACTTTCGCGCCGACCGAGAAGCGTCTTACCGATGCCGCGAAGAAGGGCGATGTCCTGCGGTCGCGCGAGGCGGGCACTGCGGCCGTCATCCTGCTCGGCGGCGCTTGGCTTGTATTTGCTGGTCCGCTGGTGATGCAGGGACTTTCCGATTTCACGCGCGAGGCGTTTCAGTTCGATTCGACCGATCTGCGCAAGTTCGAAACTGGCAGGTTAGGCTGGTCCGCCCTGCTATTTGCGGTCCCCGCCATCCTCAGCCTCGCACTTCCGGTGGTAATCGCGACGCTGGTGAGCCAGCTCGCGCTCGGGCGCGGCCGGTGGGTCGGCGGCAATATCGCCTTCAAGGGTTCGCGCATCAACCCGCTCGCTGGATTGAAGCGCATGTTCGGCGCGCAGGGGCTGATCGAGATGGGCAAAGGCCTGCTCAAAGTCGCGGTTCTCGGAGTGATCGCATACACCTGGTGGCTGTCGACCTTACAGGAGCTGGTCAGCGTTGGGCGCGGCAATCTCGCCGGGCAGCTCGATTTAGCCTGGACCGCAATCATCGGCTTGACCTTCGCGCTGGCCGGCGGGCTGGTGCTAATCGCAGCCGTCGATTACCCCGTCATCTGGTTGCGCCAGCAGATGCGCTTGAAGATGTCGCATCAAGACATGCGCGACGAAAACAAGGAGAGTGAAGGCTCGCCCGAGATGAAGGCCGCCCGCCGCCAGCGTCAGCGCGACATCGCCATGGCCTCGGTCTCTTCAGCTATGCGCGAGGCTCAGTTCATCGTCACCAACCCAACCCACTTCGCGATTGCGCTGAGCTACGATCCGCAGAAGGCTTCGGCCCCGGTCGTGCTCGCGAAGGGGAAAGGCGACAAGGCGCTGGCGATGAAGGAACTAGCCCGCGAGCTCGCTGTACCCGCACTCGAATTGCCGCAACTGGCGCGATCCTTGTTTTTCACCGCGCGCGAGCGGCAGATGATCTGTGAGGACCTTTATTCCGCCGTCGCCTGGGTGCTTGCGCATGTAATGTCGCTCAAGCGCGGGGAAAACCCGCCGCTTCCGGTGATCGATGTGCCAGTTAGCCTGCGTTTCGATGCCGATGGACGGTTGAGCAGTTAAGCTCGGCACGCCGCTGCCGTTCTCACCTATATGGCCGTCACCTCCGCCTCCTCCATCGCCACGACGCTGGGCATCGGCAGCGGTGTCGACATGGTCGGCCTCGCATCTCAACTCGCCGAAGCGCAGTTCGCGCCGCGCACTCAGCAACTCGCCGACCGCTCGGAAAAGCTCGAGCGGCAGATTTCGCTCGCCGGATCGATCCGCAGCGCGCTCTCGCAGTTCGCTCTCGCGCTGGGCGACCGGGTGCGAACCGGCGATCTTGCTCCCCGAGCGACGATCACCAATCCCGCGGTAGCGCAAGTTTCCTCGCCGCTCGGGTCAACAGGCCAAGGCAGCTTCTCGATCGAGGTCTTACAGCTTGCCACCAGCCAAGCGCTTGCCAGTCCGGCCTATCCCAGTGCGAGTGCGGGGGTCGGCGCGGGCGTGCTGACCCTGCGCTTTGGTGAAACGACCTCGGCCGGTTTCGTGGAAAACACGGTGCGGCCGGCGATTGATGTGACAATCCCGACAGGGGCCAAGCTGTCCGATGTTGCCGCCGCGATCAACGCCAAGCGCGCAGGTGTCAGCGCTTATGTCGCGCAAACCGACAGCGGCGCCCAGCTTGTGATCAAGGGGCCTGAGGGCCGCGACAATGGCTTCATGATCGAGGCTAACGAGGATGCCGCGGAACCTGGCCTTGCCGCAATAGCTTGGGCCCCCGGCAGCGCACCGGCGCGTCTGCTCTCGATATCTCAGAACGCTGCTTATAAGCTCGACGGATTGACCAGCTCCAGCGCGTCCAACATCATCAGTAACGCGGCGCCGGGTCTGAACCTGTCGCTAACCGCCACCAATGCCGGTGCCCCGGCCACCATCGCATTCACCCAACCCCAGTCGGGGATTGAAGCGGTGATGCAGGACATGGTCGGTGCGCTCAATGAAATCACCGGAATGCTGCGCGAGGCAACCGACCCCATGGGTGGCGAACTGGCCCGCGATCCCGGTGCGCGCGCACTCTCGCGCAAGCTGTCGGCGCTGGGCTCAAAGATACTGATGCCGGGCGCCGCTGCCGGTGCTCCCAGCACCCTAACCGAACTCGGTTTCGCCACTGAACGCGATGGCAGCTTCCGCTTCGACAGCGTCCGGTTGCGCGAGGTTATGGCGCGCGAACCTGATGCAGTGGCCGCCATGTTCACCAATGGCCTCAACGGTGTCTTCGCCGAAATCGACAAGCTGTCTCGCGAAAGCACGTTGGCGAAGGATCCCGGTACCCTGGGCGGCTCGATCGCGCGTTATCGCTCGCAATCCACCAAGCTCCAAACCGATCTCGCCGATCTGGCCGAAAAGCAGGAAGCCCTGAGGGCATCGATGGTGGCGCGCTTCTCCAAGGCGGACAGCCGCGTCGCGGCCTCCAAGTCCACCCTGTCGTTCCTGCAGTCGCAGATCGACGTGTGGAACGCGCAGCGCGATTGATATGCTTGCTGCCAGCAACCCGGGTCTCGCCTATCGGCACAGCAGCTTTGATGCGCGCCTTTTCGCGGCCACACCTGGCGATCTGGTTCTCATCTGTCTCGACGACTTCCTTGCCAACCTGGTGCGCTTCGAACAGGCGGACCTGCGCGACGACCGCGAGGCGCGCAGCGGCGCGCTGACGCGCTGCATCACGTCCTTGACAGCGCTGGAAATGGGCGTGAACCGCTCCGCAGCGCTTGGTCAGAGCCTGCTGCAGATTTACGCCGCAGCGAAATCGGCGCTGCTTGGGATGGTGGTGACGGTCGAGGTCGGCACGCTGCGTCGTATCAAGACCGATTTTGCGGAGATTAGGGACTCGTTCCGCGACACGGCCTGATAGATGCTCAGTCGCGGACGCATTCCTAATCAAGATGGCATGGTCCCCGCGCGTACGCGTCGGTTTAGAGATTGTCCGAGCGCGCGATGGTTAGCTTTAGCTTGGCAAGCGCCGATGCCTTGAGCTGATGGACTCGTGGGACACTGACGTCGAGCACCGCGGCGATCTCCGTCAGGTTCAGCTCCTCCACGAAATGCAGCTTGACTACGAGCTGGAGCCGCTCCGGGAGACCGGCGATCGCTTCGGCGAGCCGGTCCCGATCTTCGATCTGCAGCAGACGCGCCTGCGCGTCGGGAGCGTCGTCCGCAAAGGCGCCGTCCTGGTCGGAATAGCAATCGTCGAGCGAGACAGAATGCTGGGAACTCTGAAGCAGTATGCGGTCGAGTTCTTCGGACGAGATCAAGAGACGGGCAGCAAGCTCTGGCCGCGTCGGCTCGCGGCCCACCTCGTCCCGGAAGGCAGCCGAGGCGCGTTCCATTTTGCGAATTAAGGCGGCGGCGCCGCGCGGTCGAGTCGATTGCGAACGCAGCATGTCTATCATTGCCCCGCGCACCCGCAATTTCACATATGCCGCAAGCCCGTCGTCGCTATCACGCTGGTGGCGCTGCATGCATTCAGTCAGCGCGATTAGGCCGGCCTGCATCAGGTCGTCGACGTCGAGCGCCGGCCCGCAGCTGCTCTCATAGAGCCACGCAAGTTTACGAACGAGCGGGAGGAACTGCCGGATGCGCGCCTCGGCGTCGCCGGCATAGGCGGTACGCGCGGCGAAAGCGGTGGGGTCGTATTTCATGCGGCAAAACGGTCCTGTTCGTGGGGAAGGGCAGTCGGCGCCTGTTCCTCCTCGCCAATGACGGCGATGACCTCGATGGGCTGGGACGGAGGCAATTCGTTGATGGACAAGACGCTGCAACCTGGCGCACGCAAGGCCAATAGACTGGCGAGTGCCCGGCGCGCGCGAGGCTGGACGATCAGCGCTGCGCGATCCTGTTCAGACGAAGTCTGCGCCATCGTGGCAACGACATGCTCCCCGATCGACCGGGCAAGATCGGGGTCAATGATGACTTCGCCGGTGGCGGAATCCTGAAGCCCGCTAACGACCATTTCCTCAAGCCGCGCGGCCAAGGTGATGACCGGCAGGCGCTGGTCGGGGGGGCAGATCTCGGCGACCAACATCCCTCCGAGATCGGCACGGATCAGGTCGATCATGCGGTCGTGATCGGGAGTCAGTTGGCAGGCCTGCGACAGGCTCGACATGATCCGCAGGCTATGGCGCAGCGAGATGCCGTCGCTCAGCAGCGTCTTGAACAGACGCGTGACTGCGGCCAACGACAGCGGCTGGGGCGTAATGGTCTCGACCAGCTGTGCGCTGTGCGCGCGGATGTGTTCGAGGAGGTCCCGAACCTGATCTGGACCGAGGAGGTCTTGCGCTCGGCGGGCGAGGAGCTGGTGGAGATGTGTCGCGATGACGCTTTCGGCATCGACGACCATGTAGCCTTCGGCAATTGCCATGTCGCGCACATCGCCTTCGATCCACAGGGCGGCGCACCCGAAGCTGGGGTCAGTTGTGGCCTCGCCTGGGACGGTGAAGCTGCCGATCACTTCGCCGGTGTCGATCGCGAGGTAGCGACCGGCGCGGATTCTGCCCGAACCGAGCGGCACACCGCCTAGCATGAGCCGGTACTGGTCGGGGGCGAGTTCGAAGCTATCTTCCAACCGGAACTGTGGAATTACGAAGCCAAAGGCCTGGCACATTTGGCGGCGGAGGCCCGTGAGCCGCTTGACCAGTGGGGCGCCGTTAGCCTCATCGGTGAGGTGGATCAGCCCGAAGCCGAGTTGAAGCGTCACAAGCGTCTGGTCTGTCACGTCTTCGACCAGCACGCGCGATGGGTCGGTCGTCGGGGTAGGCTCAGGGACGACCGCGCTGGCCATTTTCTGCCGCTCGCGAAGCATGTGCCAGAGCCAGAAGGCAGCCCCCGCGAGCGGTAGGAAGATCGCTTGCGGCATCGCCGGAATGAAGCCAAGGATGGCGAGGATAGCTCCCACAGGCAGCCACGTGCCCGGTCGAGCCAATTGGCCTCCGATTTGCCCCGCGAGATCGCGGGTGTCGGATACGCGGGTCACGATGACGGCGGCGGCAATCGATAGCAATAGCGCGGGAACGCTCGCGACCAGCGCATCGCCGATTGCCATGGTGACATAGCGCTCACCAGCTTCGCCAACCGCCATGTCGTGGCTGACTACGCCGATCACCAAGCCGCCAATCACGTTGACCGCAAGGATCAGAAGCGCTGCAACAGCGTCGCCCTTCACGAACTTGCTGGCGCCATCCATCGACCCGTAAAAGTCGGCCTCGGTGGCGACCTCGCGGCGGCGCGCCTTGGCCTCATCGGCAGTCATCAGGCCGGCGGCGAGATCGGCGTCGATCGCCATCTGCTTGCCGGGAAGGGCATCGAGAGTGAAGCGCGCGGAAACCTCAGAAACGCGGCCCGCACCCTTGGTCACGACCATCAGGTTGATCACCATGAGGATCAGAAAGACGAAGATGCCGACCGCGAAATTCCCGCCGATGAGGAATGCACCGAATGCCTCGATCACATGACCCGCAGCCGCGCTGTGTTCGTGGCCGTGCAACAGCACGACCCGCGTCGAAGCCACGTTCAGCGCGAGCCGCAAGAGGGTCGCGAAAAGCAGCACTGACGGGAAGGATGAGAAATCGAGTGGTTTTTCGGCGTTCATGGCCGCCATCAAGACCGCGATGGAAAGCGCGATGTTGATAACGAAGAATACGTCGAGCAGCAGGGGCGGGATCGGCATCACCATCAGCAGGATGATGATCAGGATACCCGCGGGCAGCGGCATCGAGGGCGAAAGGATGCGGCGCAGCCTCACAGCGAGAACGCCCGCAGCTTGCCATAGGCTCTGGCGACGCGCTCGCCGGCAACGTCTCCCGGGCGGCTCATATCTCCGAAGGTTGAGCGCAACGTTTCTGCCATCGAAGGACGCGCGAAAGCGCCGTCGGTTTCGATTGGAGAGCCAGGGAGGTGCGCGCGGACGGCGGCAAACCCGCTCCGACCCCGATCGAGTTGCAAGCCGCCGGCCGCGCCCTCGGAGGCCGCAGCCATCTTGCCGCGTACCACGTCCATTACCTCGCTCACACTGCGCGCGCGGCCATTGTCGAAGAATATCGGCCGGTTGGCGCGAGCCGCTGCCGGATTGATGAGGCTCGCGGATTGTGATGGATTGGACTGAAGCGCGCCGAGGAAGCTCTGGGCACCGGTGAGTCCCAGAAAGTGAGCGAGATAGAGCTCGCTGCTGTCGGGCTCACGGCCGAGCGAGGCAGCCAACCCGTTGCGATTATCAAGCGCGAGTTCCGCCGCCATGAGTGCTGCAGCCTCGGGGTTGTCGCGCAATCGCATGATTTGGGCACGCATGGCCGGATCGGACATTCCACCGCCCGCAACGGCTTCCCCCGCCCAGCCCAGGCCGTGTTTGGCACCATGCTTGCCGATCGTGCGCAGCCAGGTCGAGTCGATGAACTGAAAAAGCCCGGCCGCGCTTGAGGTGCGCGCCCTTGCGTCAGGGTCGAGCCCGGATTCGATCCGCGCCTGCGCCACCAAATAGTTAAAGTCGACACCCGTACGCGCGGCGGCGCGGCCAATTGCGGCCTTTACTTCGCTTATCTGAACCGCACCGATAGCGGGCATGCGCCCTCCGAGAATTGCTGACCCCAATCGGTGAGCAATTCCCGTGCCAATCCTATTATAGCGACCTACGTCTAGGCGAGCGCGATCCGAGCAGAGCCGCCGGCAACAGGCGAGCGATACATTCCAGCGCTTCCGGCCATCGCCTCCATACGCGTCTTGACGTTGGTGGCGATGAGATTGCGCAGCCGCCAGTTGATTTCGTTGAGACGCTTGGCCGCATCAATGAGGCCAATAGTTTCCTCGTCGAGAT
>ERZ1066121.973-NODE-973-length-23461-cov-12.510553_pt1 | contig 23461 bp, 17 predicted proteins | sample MGYA00382768_ERZ1066121 | MGnify/ENA primary metagenome ERZ1066121 (study PRJEB33369, sample SAMEA5778351) | biofilm metagenome | biome: Industrial cooling water; feature: Water cooling tower basin; material: Biofilm | place: United Arab Emirates | collected...
CGACCGTGTGCGTCCGCCGCATCCAGGCGAGCGCCGGCGGGCTGAACGTCTGGCCGCCGAGCGAGAGTCGGTTGACACCGGCCGCACGCCAGGCGGCGACGGCGACCGGCTCGACGTCGTCGGGGTTCGCCTCGACGGTGACCTCGGCCCCGGGCGCCGGCTGCACCCATCGCTGAAGGAGCGAGAGCGCGCGGGCGATCCCCTCACCGCCGAGCCGGGAGGGCGTGCCGCCCCCGAAGTAGATGGTGTCCGCCACCGCGCGTGCGGCGGACGGCGGGGGAGCGCCGAGTCGGAGTGTCAACTCCCCGGCCAACCCGTCGAGGTAGTCGTCCACGGGGAGCCGGGTGCGGACGGCGATGCTGAAGTCGCAGTAGGCGCAGCGCCGCGCGCAGAACGGAACGTGGACGTAGAGGTGGCGCGGAGTCACGGGGCGGGGGTGCGGCGCCCGGTGCGGGCGGCGAACCCGAGATACCCCGAAGCGAGGCGCGCGTGCGGCGGGTGGGGGGGCGCAGCGGTCAGCAGCGCTCGATCTCCCCGCCGACGCGGCTCGTCACCAGTCCGGCGAGCTCGAGCGTGGTGATCGCCGCCACGCACCGGTCGGCGGGGAGCCCCGTCTCCCACACCAGCCGGTCGGCATCGAGCGGTCGGGTGGCGAGGACGCGCCAGATCGCCTGCTCGTCGGCGGTCAGCCCGGCCGGGAGCGGCGCCGAGCGCGGTGCCTCGCCGTCTGCGGCCGGGCGCTCCGGGGCGACGCCGACCAGGGCGAGGAGATCGTCGATGCCGGCGAGCAGGTGGGCGCCGTCGCGCAGCAGCCCGTTCGTCCCCGCCGACTCGGGGGCGTCGATCGGACCGGGGAGGGCGGCGACGGTGCGACCGAGGTCGGCTGCGACCCCCGCGGTGATGAGCGCACCGCTGCGGGCGCCGGCCTCGACGACGACGACGACGTCGGCGAGGGCGGCGATCAGCCGGTTGCGGCGGGGGAACGCCCCGGGGGTCGCCCGCGCCCCCGGGGGCGCCTCGGCGAGCACCGCGCCGAGCCGGCAGAGGCGGGCATGGAGTGCGCGGTGGGCGGCCGGGTACGGCACGTCGGCGCCGGTGCCGAGCACGGCCACGGATGGGCCGCCGGCGTCGAGCGCCGCCTCGTGAGCGGCCGCGTCTATGCCGCGGGCCATCCCGCTGACGACGAGCACGCCGGCGCGGGCCAGCGCGCCGGCGAACGCGCGCGCGGTGCGCGTGCCGTACGGCGTGGGCGTGCGCGTGCCGACGATGGCGACCGACGGGCGCGCCGGCGAGGTCGGCAGCGCACCGGCCCGCCAGAGGAGCGGCGGGGGGTCGGGGAGGTCGAGCAGCGCGACGGGGTAGTCGGGGTCGCCGAGCAGCAGGAGGTGGAGCCCGGCGTCCCGCCCGTGGCGGAGGAGCGCGTCGGCCTGCCGAAGCAGCGCCTCGCCTGCGGCCCCGGGCGCCACCCGCGCGAGCGCGCCGCGTGCGTCGCCCTCCGACTCCGTCAGAAGCGCCCGCCAGCGGACCGGGCCGACCCCGGGAGCGACGGCGAGCGCGCACGCGGCGCGACGCTCCGGGAGGGCGACGCGGGCGGGGGCAGGGGCGCTGGTGGGGAGAGCGGGCACGGCGGAGCGCCGGGAGGAGGGGCAGCGCGGGGCGTCCGGGGTCGGGCGCTGCCGGGTGGAACGGCGCGTCAGGGGAGTTCGGTGATCGCGACCGTCCGCTCCTGGATCCTGCCCAGCTCGAGCAGGCGCGACCACCAGCCGGCGAGGAGGGAATCCAGCCCGGTGCGGGCCGCAGCGCTGATCGGGAAGCTGCCGAAGCTCTCGGGCGCCTCGATCGGCGGGGCGTAGTCCTCGCCGAGCAGGTCGAGCTTGGTGAAGACGACGCAGTGCGGCTTGCGGGCGAGCTCTTCCGAGTAGGCGGCGACCTCGCGGCGGAGTTGGTCGTATTCGGCCTGCCAGTCGAGCGCGTCGATCGGGATCATGAAGGCGAGCAGCCGGGTGCGCTCGATGTGCCGGAGGAACTGCAGCCCACGCCCCTTCCCCTCCGCGGCGCCCTCGATGATCCCGGGGAGGTCGGCGACGACGAAGGTGCGGTGGTCGCTGAGCTGGACGACGCCCAGGTTCGGGACGAGCGTCGTGAACGGGTAGTCGGCGATCTTCGGGCGGGCCGCCGAGATGACGCTGAGGAGAGTGGACTTCCCGGCGTTCGGCTGGCCGACGAGCCCGACGTCGGCGATGAGCTTGAGCTCGAGCTCGAGGGAGCGCTGCTCCCCTTCCTCGCCGGGCTCCCACTCGCGCGGGGCTTGGTGGGTGGCCGAAGCGAAGCGGGCGTTGCCGCGCCCCCCGCGCCCGCCGCGGGCGACGCGCAGCTCCTGTCCGTCGTCGAGGATCTCGCCGAGGAGCTGCCCGGTGCCGGCGTCGCGCACGAGGGTGCCCGGGGGAACGCGGAGGACGACGTCGCCCCCCGAGGCGCCGGTGCGGTTGGAGCCCGAGCCGTGCTCCCCGCGTTCGGCGCGCCACAGGTCGCGGTAGGTGTAGTCGAGGAGCGTGCGCAGGTTCCGGTCACCGCGCACGACGACGTCCCCGCCGCGGCCGCCGTCGCCGCCGTCGGGGCCGCCCATCGGGACGAACTTCTCCCGACGGAAGGAGCTGGCGCCGGACCCGCCGGTGCCCGCCTCGACGCGCACGGTGACCAGATCGATGAACATCGCGGGAGTGTCGGGAGGTTGGGGGCGGAACGCGGAGCGTGGAGCTCGGGAGGCGCCGATCGCCTCAGCCGCGGGGCGGCTGGTCGGCGGCCACCGCACCGTCCTCGGCGGGGGCGCGCCCGTCGACGGTGCTCGCCGGGGGCGTGGCGGGCGCGGCGCCCGTAGCCGCTGCGGCGTGGGCGGCTTCGGTCGCGCGCACGTGCCCCCAGAGGTGGAGCGCCCGTGCGTGGTCGGCCGGCGCAAGCAGCGACGCGAGGGCGTCGAGCGTATCGGCCACCGCTTGCGGAGACGCGCCGACGTTCAGCGCACCGTGCAGGTGCGAGTGCAGCTGCCGGTCCTGGCGGGCGGCGGCGCACACGGCCACGACGCACAGCTCGCGGCGGACGAGGTCGAGCCCGGGGCGCGAGAGCACCTTGCCGTACCCCTCGACGATCATCCACGCATCGAGCGCCGGGTGGAGCGCGGCGATGTTGGGGCGCAGCCGCTCGTAGAAGCGGCCGTAGACCGCTGCGCAGGTGCGCTCCCCCACGTCCTGCCACTCGTCCGCGTGGCGCGCCGGGTGTGCCCCCGGATCGTCGTCGGGGGCGCTGCGCCGCGAGATGCGGCGCCACTCGCGCATGGCGTTGAGGGCACGGGGGAAGCCGGCGAAGAGGTACGACTGCAGGATGAGCTCCTCGACCCACGTCGGCGGGACGACGTCGACGGCCGCGGCCAGCGCGGCGCGCATCGTCGGCTCGTCGGCGACGGCGAGCACCGCCGCGAGGCGGACGAGCGCCCGCGTCGGCGCGTCGATCGTGCCGACGATGGCACCGAGCGGCACGTCGGCGCGCGGCAGGGGATCGCCGGGGGTGTCATTCGAACGCGCGGCCGCCGCCATGCCGCTGTGTTCGGCGTTCGCGCTCACGCCGCCGGAACCAGCTCGCCGACGACCTCGCCGCGCGTGTTGCGCACGGGGCGGGCGAGGAAGTCGCCCAGCCGCGGGGGGAGCGGATCGGGGAGCACGTCGAGCAGCTGGAGGAGGCGGAGGACGGCGGGATACTGGGCCCGCTGCGCACCGTCCTCGACCTTGACCGCCACGCCCACCCCCCGGTCGAGCACGGCGACGCTGTGGACCCCCTCGGCGCCGACCTTGGCGAGCACCGCCCCGTCCGTCTCCTCGAGCAGGACCGTGTCGAACCGATCGGTGCCGCCGACGAGGAAGGGGCGCGTGCGCATCGCGTGGACCACCCGCGCCGGGACGTCCTCGGGCCCGCCGGCGGCGGCGGCCAGCCCCGCGTAGGCGCGCGCCATGGCCGAGAGGGGAAGGCCGTAGACGACCACGCCGCACCCGTCGATGGCGCGCTCCAGCACGTCGGCCGACAGCCCGGTCCACCGGGCCACGCTGGCCGTGGCCGCCCGCTGCACCGGGTGGTCGGCGCGCTCGTACCCCTCGGTCGGCCACCGCTCGTCGACCGCGCGGGCGAGCATCGCCGCGTGCTTCCCCGAGCAGTTGTTGTGCAGGCGACCGGCGCGCAGCCCCGCGTCGCGCAGCAGCCGGGTGCCACGGTGGGCCAAGGGCTCGTGCGGTCCGCAGGCGAGGTCGCCTTCCTCGAGCCCGATGGAGGCGAGCATCCCGGCGGCGATCGCCACGTGCTCGGGCTCCCCTCCGTGCGAGGCGCAGGCGAGCGCGAGTTGGTCGTCTCCCCAGCGCGCCCGATCGAAGCCGCCGCTGGCGAGCAGCGGCATCACCTGGAACGGCTTGGCGCACGAGCGCCAGAACGTGACGAGCGCGGGGTCGCCGGCGCCGGCGACGAGCCGGCCGTCGGCCGCGACGACCGCAGCGTGCACGCGATGGCGCGATTCGACCACGCGCCCGCGCGTGGCGATCACGTCGAGGGAGAGCGTGCGCATGCCGCAAAGGTAACCGGGCGGACGGGGGCGTGCGCAACCGCGGCCGCCCCCGTCCGCCCTGCGCGACGGCGGCCGCGGTGCCCGGCGCGTCGGCCGCCGGGGGTGGCGCCGCGACGGCGATGCGAGTCGAGCCGCCGACGTGGCGTGCCGCCGTCCGCTGCCCGCGTCAGAAGACCTCGACCAGCCCCTTGAAGTACTTGCGCGGGTTGCGCCGCACGTCGACGAGGATCTCGTTGAGCTCCACGAGCGTCCGATTGAGCCGGTCGTAGGTCTCCTGGTCGTTCAGGAGCTTGGCGGCGAGCCCGTTGCCGTTCGTCAACAGACGGACGAGCGAGTCGGCCCCCGCGGCGGTGCCGACGAGGCGCACGTAGAGGGAGTCGTCGCGCAGGAGCTTCCCGACGGTGCCGTCCGAGCGGGCGATCTGGCCGGTGAGCGTGTCGAGCGAGGCGGTGGCGCTGACGAGGTTGCGATAGAGCGTCGGGTCGTCGAGCAGGCGGCCGACGGTCCCGTTCGGGTTCTGCATCTTCCGGAGCAGCGCGTTCGTCTGCGCGAGTGTGCCGGTGAGCTGGTCGTAGAGCGCCCGGTTGGTGACCAGCTGGCCGACGGTGCCCTCCCCCTTGGTGATCCCGCCCGTGATCCCGCGCAGGTCGGAGGTGAGCCCGACGACGTCTCCGACCGCGCCCGAGGCCTGCTGGACGATCTGGTCGTAGTCGATCGACGGGACGATGGCGAGCGTGTCGCCCGGGGTGAGCACGCCGTAACGGAGGGTGCCGGGGCTGATGTCGAACACCTTGTCGCCGAGCAGCCCCTGGGTGCGCAGCCGGGCGCGCGAGTCGGCGCGGATCTGCTCGCGGACGCGCTCGTCCACCTCGACGACCAGGCGGAGGTTGCGCGTCGTGTCGGCGTCGACGGGGAGGAACTCGATGGACGAGACGGTGCCGGCGAGCTGGCCGGCGACGGTCACGGTGCCGCCGACGCGCAGCCCGCCCGCGTCGGGAAGGAAGGCGACGAGCTGGTAGCGCTCGGAGAACAGGTGCGCGGCCTCGCCCAGCTTGTAGCCGCCGAAGCCGAGGATCGCGAGCGCCGCGAGCACGACGGCGGCGACGCGGAGCTGCTCCCAGGTGATGGCGCTAGCGCGGCGCATGGCGGGGGCGGGCTGGAGTGGGGATGCGGATCGCGGTGCGGCTCAGAAGCCGCCGAGGAAGTCGCGGATGTAGCGGTCGTCGCTGCTGGCCATCTCCTCGGGGGTGCCGAAGAAGCGGATGCGCCGGTCGGCGAGGACGGCCACGTAGCTGGCCATGCGGAAGACCGAGCGGATGTCGTGCGAGACGACGACGCTGGTAACGCCGAGCTCGCGCTGCAGCTTCATGATGAGCCGCGTGATGGTGCCGGTCGTCAGCGGGTCGAGCCCGGAGGTCGGCTCGTCGTAGAGCATGATCTCCGGATCGTTGGCGATGGCGCGGGCGACGCCGACGCGCTTGCGCATCCCGCCGGAGAGCGCCGAGGGGAGCTGCTCCATGACGACGTCCGGGTCGAGGTCGACGAAGGCGAGCTTCTCGCGCACGCGGCGCTCGATCTCGGTCTCGTCGTAGCTGGTGTGCTCGCGCAGCGGGTAGGCGACGTTCTCGTAGACGGTGAGCGAGTCGAACAGGGCGGCGCCCTGGAAGACCATCCCCATCCGCTTGCGCACCTCGAGCGCCTCCTCGAAGCTCAGCCCGCAGATGTCCTGCCCGTCGATGTAGACGCGCCCCGCGTCGGGCTGCAGGTGGCGGAGGATGAGCTTGAGCGTGGTCGACTTGCCGGTGCCCGACTCGCCGACGACGGCGATCGTCTCGCCGCGCTGCGCCAGGAAGGAGACGCCGTCGAGGATGACGCGGTCGCCGAAGCCGAGGTGCACGTTCTCGAGCTCGATGACGGCGCCGGGAGCCGGACCGGGCTCCTCGGCGCGCGGCCGCTCCTCGCCGTCGTCGTCGGCCTCCAGCTCGGCGCGCACCGCCGAGCGCACGCGGCGCTCCTGCCCGGCCGTCGCGGCGCGCTCGGCGCCCCGCTCGGCGCCCCGCTCGACGGCGCGCCGCTCCGCGGCCCGGGCCTCGGTCTCGTCGGTGCTCATGCGCCCCCCAACACCGCGAGCAGCAGCTGCGTGAGGAAGTAGTCGACCACGAGAATCGCGATGCTCGAGGCGACCACGGTGCGCGTCGTCGCCACGCCCACTCCCTCGGTCCCGCCGGAGGTGGCGAGCCCGTAGTGGCAGGCGGTGGTGGCGATGATCCCGCCGAAGACGAACGGCTTGACGAGCCCCTGGATGAAGTCGTTCGGGATGATCCCGAAGGAGAAGCCGCCGGCGGTGATCTGCTCCCACACGGTGCGCCAGTAGAAGGAGCTCGGGAGCCCGACGTAGACCTTGGCGATCAGGTTCCCGCCGAGGATCCCCACCAGATCGTTGATGACCGTGAGCAGGGGGAGCATGATGAGCGCGGCGAGCACGCGCGGCGTCACCAGCTTCTTGATCGGATCGGTCCCCAACGTGTTGAGCGCGTCGATCTGCTCGGTGACCTTCATCGAGCCGATCTGCGCGGCGACGCCCGAGCCGACGCGTCCGGCCACCATGAGACCGGCGAGCACCGGCCCCAGCTCGCGGATCATCGACGCCGAGACGAGCGACCCGATGTACTGCGTGGCGCCGAACGTCCGTAGCTGCACCGACGACTGCAGGGCGAGCACCATGCCGGTGAAGAAGCCCGTCAGGAGCACGATGCCGAGCGACTGCACGCCGATGGCATCCATCTGCTGCACGAGGTCCCCGCCGTAGAACGGGCGCGCGAAGATGAAGCGCAGCGCGTTCCAGGCGAGGCGTACGTAGGTCTGCACGCCCAGGACGGTACCCTGGGCGGCGGCGTTCAACCGGGCGACGAGAGCGGGCACGCCGCGCCGGAGGGCAAGGGGCGTGCCGGCTGGCGAGCGGTGGCGTGCGGGGCGGGCGCCGGCCCGACGCGGCAAAACGATTGCCGCAGCGCGAGTTGGCCCACTCGCACGGCACCGCGTGGTTGACCGCTCCCGCACGCGCCAGTACCCTTTCCGCCCATGCCCGGCCGCACTCTCTCGCGCGCACGGCTCGAGGCGCTCCTCGCGGCCGCTCCATCCCAGCGCGTCGTCATCGTCGGCGACGCGATGCTCGACGTGTACCTGCGCGGCGACGTCGAGCGCATCTCCCCCGAGGCGCCGGTGCCCGTGGTCCGGGTGCGGGAGCGCAAGGACGCGCTGGGGGGAGCCGCCAACGTCGCGCAGAACGTCGCCGCGCTCGGCGCGCGCTGCGCGCTGGTCGCGGCCGTGGGCGCGGACGCGGCCGGCGAGCGCCTCCGGGCGATGCTCGCGGCGATCGGCGCCGACCCGTCGCCGCTCGTCACCCTCGCGCGCCCGACGACGACGAAGACGCGCGTGCTCGCCCGGGCGCAGCAGGTGGTGCGCTTCGACGAGGAGGAAGACGCCGACCTCGATGCCGACGCGACCGACCGCGTGCTCGCCGCCGTGCGCGGCGCCCTGGCCGACGCGACGGCGCTCGTGCTCGAGGACTATAACAAGGGGGTGCTCGTCCCACGGGTCATCCAGGAGGCGATCGCCCTGGCCCGGTCCGCGGGGCTGCCGATCGTCGTCGATCCCAAGTTCCGCAACTTCTTCGCCTTTCGCGGGGCCACGGTGTTCAAGCCGAACCGCCGCGAGCTCGAGGCGGCGCTCGGGGCCGCGGTGGACCTGGCGCATCCCGCGGCGCTGCCGGCCACGCTCGAGCGGCTCGGGGTCGAGCACCTGCTGCTCACCCTCGGCGAGCAGGGGATGGCGCTGCTCTCCGGCGCGGGGGAGCCGTTCCGCGTCCCGACGACGGCGCGCGAGGTCTACGACGTCGTCGGCGCCGGGGACACGGTCACCGCCTACCTGGCCGTCATGCTCGGCGCCGGCGCCTCCCCCGAGGAGGCAGCGGTCGTCGCGAACTTCGCCGCCGGCGTCGAGGTGGGCAAGCTCGGGGCGCAGTCGGTGAGCGCCGAGGAGGTGCGCGCCGCCTTCGTGGCGCACGCCACCGAGGGCGCGGCCGCGCCGGGTGCGACCGGCCAGACCTCCACGCGCCCGGCGCCCGGAGGCGCGGTCCCACGCGACGCGGCGGCGGTCGCCGCGACGTGACGCCGCCGCGTGGCCGGCGGGCAGAGGGAGGTGTACCTTGTGCGCGCGGCCGCCGCGCACCGCGCCCGGCCCGCACCGCGTCGGGGCCCTTAGCTCAGGGGTTAGAGCAGGCGACTCATAATCGCTCGGTCGTGGGTTCGAATCCCACAGGGCCCATGTGGCCGACCCTTCCGTTCGCCGGAGGGGGCCGCTATGTTCTTCATCCGATCGGCCCCGAGCGGTGGCCGATCTCGGGCGCATAGCTCAGCTGGTTAGAGCGCTGCTTTCACACAGCAGAGGTCCGGGGTTCGAGTCCCTGTGCGCCCACCTCTCTGCCCTGCGACGCGAGTCGCGCCGCCGAGCCGTCCCAGATCGATGCCGAGCCGGATTCCGAGGCCGCTGCTCACCGCTGCGGCCCTTTGTATTTCTGCGCTGTCCGCCGTGACGGCGGTCGCCCGCCCCGCCGCCGCGCAGCAGACGCGCCCCTCCCCGCAGGAGGCCGAAGCGCTCCTCCGCCGCCGGCCGGACCTGCAGACCCAGGTGGAACAGCGGCTGCGCTCGAGCGGCCTCACCCCCGACCAGGTGCGCGCCCGCCTGCGCGCCGAGGGGTACCCGGAGTCGCTGCTCGACCAGTACCTCTCGGGGGGCGGAGCGCGCCGCGGCGGGAACGCGCCGAGCGCCTCGTCGCGGGAGCTGATCGACGCGATGGACGCGCTGGGGCTCGCCGACTCGCTCGACGTCGAGCTGCTGCGCGACGCGGAGGGGGGCGCGGGGGCGCGCGATTCGCTGCGCCGCCGTGGCGGCCGGATCCCCACCGGATCGCGCGACTTCCCGCGCGACACTCTGGTGATCGACTCGACGCGGCTGCTCGATCCGGCGCGGCTGCCGGACACGACGCGGCGGGCGCGCGGCGACACGCTGCGCCGGCGGACCCTCGACGCGCTGCTCGAGCCGGAGCGGCGCGATTCGATCGCGCGCGTGGACTCGACGCGGCGCGCCCGGCAGGCGGCGCGCGACAGCGGGCTGGCGATCTTCGGGCTCGACCTGTTCCGCCAGGAGACCTCGCTCTTCGACCCGAACCTCGCCGGCCCCGTCGACGAGAACTACCGGCTCGGGCCGGGCGACCGGCTGATGCTCCTCCTGACGGGGGACGTCGAGTCGGCGATCCCGCTGACCGTCACGCGCGAGGGGTTCGTCCTGATCCCCCAGGTCGGGCAGCTCTACGTCGCCTCGCTGACACTCGGCCAGCTCGAGGACCTGCTGTACGCCCGGCTCGGGCGCGCCTACTCCGGGGTGCGGCGCGGGCCCGGGGCGCGCACCCGCTTCTCGGTGAGCGTCGTGCAGCTGCGGAGCAACCAGGTCTTCGTCGTCGGCGACGTCGAGCGGCCGGGGAGCTACCGGATCTCGAGCGCCGGGACGGCGCTCACCGCGCTCTACGCCGCCGGCGGGCCCACCGAGGCCGGCTCGCTCCGCCGCATCGAGATCCGCCGCGGGGGCCGCGTGGCGAGCGTGCTGGACGTGTACGACTACCTGGTGCGCGGCGACGCCGCCCGCGACGTGCGCCTGGAGACCGGGGACGTGGTGTTCGTTCCGCCGCGGCTGGCGCGCGTCCGGGCCACCGGCGAGGTGCTTCGCCCGGCGACGTACGAGCTGCGTCCGGGCGAGACGCTGCGCGACCTGGTGCAGGCAGCCGGCGGGCTGACGGCGCTCGCCGCCCCGAGCGCGGTGCAGATCGAGCGCGTGGTCCCCGCGGCGCAGCGGAGCGCGGGCGGGCGCGACCGGGTCGTCGTTCAGGCCACGAGCGGGGCCGACGGCTCCCTGCCGGCGCTCCCCCTCGCCAACGGCGACGTGGTGCGGGTGGCGCGGATCGCCGACCGCGTGCGCAACCGGCTCGTCGTCCGCGGCAACGTCTGGCGCCCCGGCGCGATCGGCTTCCGCCCCGGGCTGCGGCTCTCCGAGGCGCTGCGGGCGGCGGGCGGGATCCGGCCGGACACCTACCTCGGGCGCGTCCTCGTGGCGCGGCTGACGAGCGACTCGACGCGGGTGCAGCTGCGCGACATGCTGCGCGACACCACCGGGGCCGCCGTGCAGGATCTCGTGCTGCAGGATGACGACGAGATCCAGGTCTTCTCGAGCACGGAGTTCCGCCCGGAGCGCTACGTCGCGATCGCCGGCGCGGTGCGCGACGGCGGCCGCTTCCGCTACCGCGAGGGGATGACGCTGCGCGATCTGACGCTGCTGGCCGGCGGGCTCAGCGAGGGAGCGCTCGTCGACGAGGCGGAGATCGCCCGGCTGCCCGAGGAGCGCACCGCGGGGGTGACGGCGCGCACGGTGCGCGTGCGGCTCGACTCGAGCTACGTCACCGCCGACGGCGACGACCAGCGGACGGCGACGGCTCCGGAGGTGGTGCTCGAGCCGTACGACCAGGTCCTCATCCTGCGGCAGCCCGACTTCCGCCTCCCCCGCTCGGTGTTCGTCGGCGGCGAGGTCCGCTTTCCCGGCGCGTACGGACTGCGCACGCAGGGGGAGCGGCTGAGCGACGTGATCGAGCGCGCCGGCGGGCTGACGCCGCGGGCCGACGCGAACGGCGTCACCTTCTACCGCACGCAGGGGCAGCTCGGACGCATCGGCGTGGACCTGCGCGGCGTGCTGCGCGACGCGCGCAACCGCGAGAACCTCGTCCTCGTCGACGGCGACTCGATCGTCGTCGCGCCGCGCGAGCTGCTCGTCCTGGTCGACGGCGCAGTCAACGCGCCGACGGCGGTGACCTACGTCCCCGGGGCCGACCTCGACTACTACGTCCGCGCCGCCGGCGGGCCGAGCGCGCGCGCCGACCTGTCGCGGGCGTACGTGCGGCAGGCGAACGGCAAGCTCGCGTCGGTGCGCCGCCGTCCCTTCCTCCCCGACGACGTGCCGGAGCCCGACGCGGGGGCGCAGGTCTTCGTCCCTGAGCGGCTCGCGCGCGTCGACTCGCAGGGCGTCGGCCAGTTCGTCGGCATCATCGTCCAGGTGGTCGGCGCCGTGGCCGCGCTCCTCCTGGCGCTCTCGACGACCCGAAACTGACCGGGGGCGCACGACGGCGCCCGTGCACGCCGCTACCAGGGGAAGCGGGCGCCCAGCTCGAGGCGGAAGTTGAAGGCGTCGCGTCGGAAGTCGCGGTTGAGCTCCCAGACCAGCGTCCCTCCGGCGCTCAGATCGACGCCGCCGCGGAAGTGCGTCCGGGCGATCCGCAGCGCGTGGGTGACGTCGATCGCCCCGGGGCCGTCGGCGCCTTCGCGGAGGGGGCCGAGCCGAACGGCGCGCTCCCACGAGACGCTCGAGCGACCCGACGGGGTGTACTCGTCGAGCGTCACCGTCGCCCCCGCCCCGCCGAGCGCGGCGGCGGCGGCGAGGAGCTGGCCGCGATGGGTGTGACCCTGCGTGAGCACGGCATGCTGATACAGGCGCGCCTGCGGGCGCACGCGGTCGATGTGCGTGATGCGGGCGTTGACCACCTCGCCGCCGACGACGAGCAGCCGATCGGCGCGGCGCCGACGGCGGGCGCGCGCGCCGAGCGTGTAGGCGGTGGAATGGTCGGGCTGCGTGATCAGCTCCCGAAGGTTGAAGCTCGCGTCGTTGCGCGCGAACTCGCCGTACACCTCGGCGCCGGCGCCCGGCAGCCGCCACCGGAAGAATGCGCTCGCCAGCTGGTTGTCGGTGAGGAACGCCGTGCTGGTGGTGTCGTCGAGGCGGAGCTGCCCCTCCTTGAACAGGAGCCCCTCGAAGGGGACGCGCCACGCCGCGGCGAGGTCGCCGGCGCGCCAGCGGCGGTGAAAGAAGCGCGTGCCGCCGACCTCGAAGTTGGGCAGCCCGCGCGGCACGAGCGTGACGACGGCGGCGCTCGCGAGGCGCACCGCCAGCGAGTCCGGGGTGGACGAGATGGCGCTCTGCTCCAGGCGTCCCACCAGGACCCGCGCGTGCACCCGGGCGAGGCCGACGCTCACCGGGCGCGCCGTGCCGACGTAGGCATGCGCGAAGCCGGGTGCCCCGGCGCCGAGGACGAGCGGAAACGCGGTCGCCGGTCCCCACCCCTGCAGCGCATGCGAGAGGCCCACCGCCAGCCCGCGTCCGGCGACCCGAATCTCGCTGTCGCCGAGATCCAGCCGCTGGAACGGGCGGGCGCCGAAGCGCTGCGGCAGATCGATCGCCTCCGGCTCCAGCGGGTCGGCGAAACGCCGGTCGCCCGGACGCGCGGGGTCGAAGAGCGCGAACGCGTCGTTCTGGGCCCGCAGCAGCACGGGCTCGATGCGCACGCTCAGCGGACCGGCGACGACGACGGCGCCGGCGCGCGCGGCGACGGTGAGCCCTCGCCCGGCCCACACCGCTCCGTCGGCGGTGCCGAACGGGAAGTTGGTGTTCACCACCATCCCGACCGCGGGGCGCAGCAGGTAGATTCCCCCGCCGGCGGTGGTGTCGCGCGCCAGCCGCGCACGCCACGGATGCGCCGGGAGCGAGCGCCCCGCTCGGCGCAGCTCGTCGGCGACGTCGGTGCGCAGCCCTTGCAGGCGCGGCGTGCTGGCGTCGAGCTGGAGGGCGCGCAGGTAGCCCTCGAGCTCACTGTTCGGGGTGGCCTCGAGCCACGAGACGCCGGTGCGCACGCGCTGGGCCTCCGCGGCCGGGACGTCTAGGAGCACGAGCGCCATCGGTGCGACCCACCACGAACGCCGCGCCGCGGGACACGATCTGCTGCGAGGACGAGGCACGACGGGAGCGAGCGGGAGGAAGCGTGCGCGAGGTGGCGGAATCTACCACGAGCGGGACCGGGGGCGGCAGCCGCGCGACCAGGCGCGGGTCGGCGCGGCCGCCGCGTCGGCAGCGCGTGCTCCTGGCGACGGCGCTGGCGAGCGTGGCGATCCCCTGCGCGGGCGCCCGCGCGCAGCCGCGCCCGGTGTGGATCGGGAGCGTCGCCGAGGAGCGCGCGCGCGACCTCACGCTGCTCGGGTTGGACGCGGTCGACGGCCTGCTGCTGCGCAGCCCGAGCGCGAGCCGCGAGCCAGCGGTCGGCGCGCGCGGCGACAGCACGGAGCCCGGCGCGGGCCGGGCGGCGCCGACCGGCGCGGCATCCCAGACTCGAGGTGCGCTCCGGGTGCGTTGGCTGCCCCCGTCGCTCCGCCTCACGTCCAACAGCGCCATCCCGTTCTCGCTCAACGACGGCGCCCAGTGGGCGGGGCGCGGCGCGTCCGGGCTCGCGCGCGCCGGGGTGGCGCTCCGCCGGGGCGCGCTGCACGCTGTGCTCGCCCCCGAGATCACGTGGGCGGCGAACGGCGCGTTCGACCTGCGCGCCGCGGAGGCGCCCGGGCGCAGCCCGTTCGCCTCGCCGTGGCACGGCGGACGCGCCTCGATCGACCTCCCCTCGCGCTTCGGCGACAGGGCGCTCGCCCGCGTCACCCTGGGGCAGTCGGCGGCGTGGGCGACGGCAGGCGCGGTGGCGGTCGGCGCGTCGACGGAGAACGCCTGGTGGGGTCCGGGGCGGTGGAGCGCTCTCGTGCTCGGCGACAACGCCGAGGGGTTCCCGCACCTGTTCGTCCGGACCGAGCGACCGCTGCGCACGCGCCTCGGCGTGGTCGAGGCGCGCTACCTGCTCGGGACGCTCGTGCCATCGCTGTACCTGGACACGAGCGTGACGGCGAGTTGGCGCGCCTTCAACGGGGTGGCCGCGACGCTCCGCCCGTCGCGCGCGCCCGACCTGACCCTGGGCGTGAGCCGGACCACGGTCGCGCCGCTCGCGCGGCCCGGCGCGCTCGGCGCGCACGCCGTCGACGCGCTCGTGCGCTGGCAGGGGGCGCCCGGCGACAGCGCCACGCGCCCGCGCGCCGACCAGCTCACGAGCGCCTTCGCCCGCTGGGTCTTCCCGGCCGACGGGGCCGAGGTCTATGGCGAGTGGGCGCGGCAGACGACACCCCGGTCGCTGCGCGAGCTGCTGGTGGCGCCGCAGGACGGGCGGGCGCTGACGCTCGGGGCGCGTGCCCTCCGGCCGATCGGCGCGCGACGGGCGGGAGCCGTCCCGCGCTACCTGCGCGCGGAGCTCGAGCTGACCACCACCGAGCAGTCGATCACCTTCCGCGACCGCCCGGTGCCGCAGCCCTTCTACACCGGGTTGGCGACGCGCGAGGGGTACACCCACCGCGGCCAGCTGCTCGGCGCCGCCGTCGGGCCGGGCGCGTCGGCGCAGTGGTTCGCCACCGATCTGATCGCACCGCGCGGGAGCGTGGGCGTGGTGCTCGGGCGCGTGCGGTGGGAGAACGACGCGCTCTACGCCCAGCGCGATCCCAACTTCTTTCGCCACGACGTGACGACGCTCCTCGGGGTGCGCGCGCAGGGGCGCCTTCCGCTCGCCGACCTGCGCGCCGACGCGAGCTGGGCCCGCCGCTACAACTACCTCTTTCAGAACGGGATCGCGAACCCCGGGGGGCGCCGCACGGTCGACGTGACGAACGTGACCCTCGGCCTCTCGGTCACTCCGCGATGAGCGGGAGCACCGCCCCCCGCGAGCCCCCGGCAGAGGGGCGCGACGAGTCGGGGCCGACGTGCCTGATCTGCGGCGGGGACCGGTGGGCACGCACCTTGTCCGCGCGGGAGCGGCAGTTCGGCCTGCCCGGCGCGTTCCGCTACGCCCAGTGCGCGCGCTGCGATTCGCTGCAGCTCCTCGACGTGCCGGCCGACCTGGGCGCGTACTATCCCGCCGGCTACTACAGCTTCGACGTCGCTCCGGCACGCGGAGTCGGCGCGCGGCTCAAGGGCGTGCGCGACCGGAGCGCCGTCACCGGCCACGGGACGTTGGGCCGCCTGCTCGCCGTCGTGCAGCCGCCGCCGGCGGCGGGGCTGCACCGGTGGCTGCAGCTCGCGGGGGTGGGTCCGGACAGCCGCATCCTCGACGTCGGGTGTGGCGGTGGGGCGCTCCTCCACACGCTCGCCGCCGCCGGCTACCGCGATCTCACCGGCGTCGACCCATTCCTCGACGGAGACCGCCGGGCGGGCATCGTGCGGCTGCTGCGCCGGACGGTCGAGGCGCTCGACGAGACGTTCGACCTGGTCATGATGCACCACGCGCTCGAGCACGTGCCCGACCCCGCCGCGACCGTGCGGGCGCTGCGGGCGCGCTGCCGGAGCGGCGCGCACTGCCTGGTGCGGGTGCCGATCGCGCCGTCGGCGGCGTTCCGACGCTACGGCGAGCGGTGGGTCCAGCTGGACGCGCCGCGCCACCTCGTGATCCCGTCCGAGCGCGGGCTGATCGCCCTGGCCGAGCGCGCGGGATTCGCGCTCGTGTCGCACCGCCAGGATTCGACCGCGATCCAGTGGTGGGGGAGCGCGCTGTACGCGGGCGACGGGCTGCTGTCCGTCGACGGCGCGCGCGTCGGGTGGGTGGGGCGTCAGCGCGGACGGCTGCGTGCATGGCGGGCGAACGCGCGGGGGGAAGGCGACCAGGCGGCGTTCCTCTTCCGCGCCGCCTGAGGGCGAACGGCTCAGGCGGGGTCTGGCGCCGGTGTGTCGGACACCGCGCCCGCGCGTCGGCGCAGCAGCAGCGCGAGCGCCCGTCGCTCGTCGCCGGTGACCAGGCGCCGCGCGACGTACGCGAGGAACGCACACAGCACCGCGGCGACCAGCACGGCGCGCCCCCAGACGGACGGCACCCACGCCGGCGCGAGCACGAGCGGCGCGCCGATCGCCGCCCACGCGGCCGCGCGACGGAAGCTCGCCCGCGCCTCGGGAAGGACGCGCGCCGCGGCGAGGAGGAGCGCCGCGGTGTCGACCACCACTCGCGCCCCCCAGGCGATGACGACGCCGACGGCGCCGGCGCCGTGCAGGAGCGCCCAGAGCGCCGCCAGGTACGGCGCCAGCTCGATCAGGTGGAGCCGGCCGGTGACGTCGGCGCGCCCACTGGCCTGCAGCACCGTGTAGGCGAGCTGCCCCGCGACGTTGACGAACACCGCGGCGGCCAGTCCGCGCGCGAGCCCCGCCGCGTGCACGCCGAACTCCGCGCCGAGCCAGACGGTCAGCCACTCGGGTGCGAAGGCGGAGAGCGCGAGCGCCGCGGGGAAGACCGAGGCCATGGCCACGCGCATGCCGCGGTCGAGCAGCGTCGCGGCGTGCGCCCGGTCGCGCTGCACGGCCACCGAGAGCGCGGGAAAGAGCACCGGCAGGAGGACCGACGTGACGATCCAGAGGCGCGTCACGGCCTCGTACGCCGTGGCGTAGTAGCTCACCGCCGCGACCGAGAGCACCGCCGCCACGGCGAACCGATCGAGCGAGTACATGAGCGGGCTGACGAGGTTGCTCACCGTCATCCACCCGCCGACGGCGAGCAGGGGGCGCAGGTGGCGCCGCTCGGGGCGGCGCGCCTGCCGGAGGTCGGCGTACGCCGAGCGGACCGCGTGCACGTGCGCGACCCACAGCACGACGCGCCCGAGCGTCAGCACGCCGATCGTCGCCGGCAGCGCCTGCGAGAACGGCAGGACGGCGAGCGGGCCGGCGAAGGTGATCAGCGCGAAGGGCACGCGCAGCGCGTTGATTCGGCCGAACGCCTGCACCGCCTCGAGCACGCCGCGCAGGCCGGCGGTGGCGACGGTGAACGGCACCGCGAGGGCGAGCAGGCGGAACGCCGTGACGCTCTCGGCGCGCAGCTCGGGCGAGATCGCCAGCACCCCCCCCACCAGCCACGGGGCGAGCACCGCCAGCGCGATGCCCCCGAGCACGCCCAGCGGCACGAGGATCCAGAGCGCCGTCCAGACGAGCGGCGGCACCTCGGCTGCGGCGCCCCGCCCCAGGCGCTCGGCGACGAGCTGCGTCAGCGCCCGGCCGAGGCCGAGGTCGAACAGACTGAAGTAGCCGACCAGCGTCCACGCGAGACTCAGCACGCCGAACCGCTCCGCCCCGAGCCCGCGGACGAGCACGGGGATGGCGCCCAGGGCGAGCACCACCGGGATGGCCCATCCGGCGGCGTTCAGTCCGACGTTGCGCGCGAGCAGCCGCCCGCTCGTGAGCCGCCCGTCCTCGGCGCGCACGCTCACGACGGGGTGGCGGCGCCCGCGGCGGGGCGCGGCGGCGGCGCGGCGGCGTTCATCGCGGCGGGACGAGGCGCCAGACGTCGCGCAGGCGCACCTCGTCGCTCTCGAAGGTGTCGAGCCGCACGTTCGCGATCACGGTGTCGCGAAGCGGAGCCGGCGGGAAGACGTGCAGGTCGCCGACGACCGTGCCGCTCTCCCTGGGCGTCGGCGCGAGGCGAAACCGCCCCTCGGCGTTGCTCCGCTCGACGAGGAGCGACTCGGCCGTGGCGATCCCACCAGTGCGTCGGAACTCCACCCGCGCGCCCACGACCGGGCGATCGTCCCCCGCGTGCAGCAGCTCGCCCACGTACAGCAGACTCGGCCCGACGTTCCACCGCCCGGCCAGCCGCACCGAGTCGTCCGCGTACGTGCGCAGGCGCACCGGGCCGAGCGGGACGTCCCGCGAGCTGCCGGGCGCGCGCGCCGTCAGCACCCCCTGCACCTCCCCTTCCTCCCGCGTGTCGGGGGCGATCGCGAAGCCCCCCCAATCCTGGGAGAGCCCGCTCGTGCTGTCGCCCGCGAGGGCGATCCCGCTCACGCGGCGGAAGGTGACCGTCCACCCCGCGGCCGGGCGGCCGGTGGCACGCTCGGTGAGCACGCCGACGGCGAGCAGCTGCGCCCCGAGCCCCCACCGGCCGAGGAAGCGGACCGAGTCGTCGGCGGCGGCCTGCAGCCGCACCCCGGGGATGACCGTCGGTGCCGGCGCGCCCGCCCAGCCGACGCGCAGCTCCCCCGTCACCACGCCGGCCGTGTCGGCGGCCACCGACACGGCGAAGCGCCCGTCCGGCAGCGTGCGCACGCGCGGGCGCTCCGGGTGGATCGGCACGCCGCCGGTGCGCACGAACTCGACCTCCGCGTCGGCGAGCGGCCGGCGGTCGCCGCGAAAGGCGAGCTCGCCCACCCCGACCGCCTGATGGCCGATCCCGACGACGCCGAGGAACGGGAGCTCGTCCGAGTCGTAGGTGCGCAGGCGCAGCTCGCGCACGACGAACGGCCTGCGGAGCTCGGGGGAGCGGACCGTCAGGTCGCCGACGACCTCGCCGCTGGTCTCGCCGGCGGGAATGAGCGGGAGCGCCACCCGCCCCACGGAGTCGGTCCGCGAGGTGTAGCGGGTGGCGGCGAGCGGCACCCCGCCGGTCTGCAGGAACTCGACGTCGGCGTTCGCCAGGGCTGCTCCGCTCGGGCGCAGCCGCAGCTCCGCCACGTACTCGGCGGTGGCGCCCAGGCGGAACGACCGGTCGAGCGAGGCCACCCGATCGGTGTATCGGACGGTGAGCGTCACGCCGCGCACGGTGAAGATCCGCGGGAGCCCCGGCGTCTGCACGGCGAGGTCGCCCGTGACCGTCGCTCCCTCGCCGGCGACCGCGCCGCTCTGGAGGAAGAACCAGCCGTCCGCGCCCGCGGTGCCGGCGAGCCGATCACCGCCGACCAGCCGGGCGCCGGCCGTGCGCTGGAAGACGATGTTGCTCCACGAGAGCCGTCCACCGTTGCGCCGGTAGCGCAGCTCGCCGACGAAGTCCACGTACGGCTGCGTGACGAAGGTCGGGAGCACCCCGCCCCCGCCGCGCACCGTGCTCGGCGTCAGGCGGACGTCGGCCACCGTGTAGGGCGCCAGCGGCGAGGGCGGCCGCACGGTCAGCGCGCCGATCACCTCGCCGCTCCCGCCCGCGTCGCCACGCAGCCGGAAGCGCCCCTCGCGATCGGTGACGGCGACGAGCGAGTCGGCGGCGAGCGCGGTACCGCCGTCGCGCCGGAAGACCACGGTCACGCCGGCCGCCGGGCGCCCGGTGGACACCTCGACGACGCGCCCGGTGTAGCTGACCTGCGGCGCGACCTCGCACCCCAGGGCGCCGTCGCACGGATCGCACGCCGCCGCCCCGCAGCCGAGCGCGAGCGCCGCCGCACCCCGCGCCGCGCGGGCGAGTCGCAGAGCCCTCACGCGAGCGCCCCCCGCACCACCGCCGCGGCGCGGGCCCGGTCGCCGCGCGCCAGGTAGCGCGCCAGGTGGACGACGCGCGTGGGGTAGAACCAGCAGGCGAAGAGGAAGCGGCGGTGCGGTCGGAGCCGGAGCCGCACGAAGCGGCGCCGGTTGCGGTCGCGCTGGCGGATCTGGAAGGGCGAGGGCTCCTGCGGCACGACCGGGACCTTGTGCGTCAGGCGCGCCGCCGGCTCGTAGCGCAGCCGGAAGCCGCGGCGGCGCAGCACGTACGAGAGGTCCACGTCCTCGTTGTAGGCGAAGTAGCCCTCGTCGAAGCCGCCGGTCGCCTCGAGCGCCGCGCGGGTGAGCAGGAAGCAGCACCCCGTGGCGAAGGTGATGTCGCCTGGGCGGGCGCCGGCCGCGAAGGCGCGCTCGGCCACCCCCTCGCCGCGATGCCGCCCGGTCCCGCGGGCCAGCGCGAGGTCGCCGCCGGCGAACCAGAGCGTCGCCGGATCGTCGTGCACGAGGATCTTCGGGGCGACCAGCCCCACGGCCGGATGCGCCCCGGCCCCCTCCACGAGGCGCCGCACGCAGTCAGGGGCGACCTCGGTGTCGTTGTTGAGCACGACGACGTGGTCGGCGCCGTGGGCGAGGGCCCAGGTGAAGCCCCGATTGTTCCCACCGGTGTAGCCGAGGTTCTCCCCGGTCTGCAGGTACGGGAGCTCGGGGAAGTCGCGGTGCAGTCGCTCGCCCGAGCCGTCGGGCGATCCGTTGTCGACCAGGAGGACCGTCTGCCGCGGCCAGTCCGAGGCAGCGAGCGAGCGCAGGCAGGCGGCGGTGTCGTCGTACCCGCACCAGTTGAGGACGATCACGACGACGTGGGGGAGCGCACCACCGGAGCGCGCCCCGCCGCGATCGCCGAGTGCGTGGAGCATCGCACCGCCGCTCGGGGCCGCCGCGCGCTCGGCACCCGCACCCGCGGCATCACCGGCGGCAGCGTCACCCATGGCACGCGCGCTCACGCCGACGCCCCGGCACGGGCGATCCCGTGCAGCTCGCGCGCCGTCGCTCGCGCCGCGTCGGTCCAGCGGTAGGCCGCGGCCCGGGCGCGGCCACGCGCGATCACGCGCGCGCGGTGCTCGGCATCGTCGAGCAGCGCCGCGACCGAGGCGGCCATCCCGGCCACGTCGTCGGGCGGGTGGAGTGCGGCTGCGTCCCCGGCCACCTCGACCACGGCGCGCGCCGTCGAGGCGACCACCGGCGCGCCCGCCGTCATCGCCTCGAGCACGGGGAGCCCGAACCCCTCGTAGCGCGACGGGAAGAGGAGCGCGGCGCAGTGCGCGTACGCCGCGTGCAGCGCCCCATCGTCGGCCGCGTCGACGGCGACCACCGCCTCGGCGACCCCCGCCGCGCGCGCGGCGCTCAGCACGTCGCCACGGTCGTCGAAGCGACGCCCGACGACGAGCAGGCGAAGGTCCTGGTACCCGGTCGAGCGCAGCCGCGCGAGCACGCCGACGGCGGCGGCGAGGTTCTTGTGCGGCTTCTGGTTCCCGACGCACAGCAGGTAGCGGCCGGCGAGCGGCGCGGCGCCCGGCTCCCCGTCGGCGAAGCGCTCGGAGACGCCGTTGAGGATCACGCTCAGGCGTGTGGCTGCCGGCGGATACCACTGCCGCACGTCCCGCGCGCTGGCCTCCGACACGCAGATGACGCGGCGGGCGGTGCGCAGCACGCGCCGCAGCGCCGGCGCGGCGACGATCCGGCGGCTCGCCGGGAAGGCATCCGGCACCCGGAACGGGATCAGGTCGTGGACGGTGACGAGCGAGCGGCGGGGCATCGCCACCAGCGGCGCGTCCCAGTGTGGGAAGAAGGTCGCCGCCGCGTGCGCGACCGCGCCGTCGCGGCGCACCCGCAGCCACGAGCGCTGCGCCGCCGGGGTGTAGAAGCCCCCGCGGTGTGCGACCACCGTCACGAGCCCCGCGTCCACCGGCTGCGCCTCGAGCCAGGCGGGCAGCTCCGGCGGCTCGCCGAGCAGCACGAGGCGCGAGAAGGGCGGCTCGCGAAGCCAGCAGCCGAGCAGCTCGCGGAGGTAGCGGCCGATCCCCGACGCGTGCAGCGCCCGCGCGTCCACGACGAGCGCTCCCGACTCGGTGCGGGGCTCGGCTGCCGCCCGCGCCACTTCCTCGACCACGAGGGCGGGCGCGGTCACGTGACCTCGCCCTCGCGCACGGGGGCGGCCGCGACGACGAACACCAGCCCCCACAGGATCCACAGCGGCTCCATCAGGAACGGCAGCAGCAGACTGTTGACGAAGATGCTGTGCACCGCGAGCCCCGCGGTCACCGCCACCGCGCCGATCGCGAGCGCCCGCTCGTCGGGCGCGGCCCACGCGCTGCGCCAAACGCCGCGCGCGTGGCGCACCACGCGCGCCACCATCGCCACGTAGATCGCCAGCCCGACGACGCCGGTCATCACGGCGATGAAGAGCAGCCCGCCGTCGAGGGAGAAGGCGAACGCCCCCCGCCCCGCCTCGCCGCCGTAGGCGCGCTGCACGAACCCGTAGGTGTTGAAGCCGATCCCGACGACCGGATGGTCGCCGAAGATGGTGAGGGCACGCAGCCACGACACCAGGCGGGTGAGCGCCGAGGCGTCGATCGCCAGCTTGTTGTAGCTGCGGGCGAAGGTGAGCAGCGCCGGGACCGCGGGGAGGGCGAGCAGCAGCAGCGCCGCGCCGATGCGGACGACGCGCCGCGACACGCCGACGATCAGCGCCACCGCGAGCGCGCCGACCGCGGCGGCCAGCATCGACGAGCGCGACGCGGTGAGCAGGAGCGCGAGCGTCAGGAGCGCCAGCCGTCCGGCGAGCCCGGACGCGCCGCACGACACGCGGGCGAGCGTCAGCAGCACGCCCATCATCAGGAACGCGCCGGCGAAGTTCGGGTCGAGCCAGGTCGACACGAGCCGGTGCCCCTGCGGGTCCCAGTCCACGTAGAGCGCCGACTCGGGGTGGACGAGCTGCGCGAACCCCGGCAGGAAGAGCGACTGGACGATGCCGAAGGCGGCGAAGAGGACGATCACCCGCTCGAGCGTCCCCACCACGCCGGGGACGTCGGCGCGCCTCACGCCGTTGACCACGACCAGGTACAGCGCGAAGTAGACCAGCCAGCGCAGCAGGTAGGCGAGACTGAAGGCGAGCTCGGTACCCGAGAGGCCGAAGCGCGGCACCGCCCACACCGCCGACGCCCCGCCGACGGCGGCGAAGGCGAGCGCCCGGCGCGCGACCGCATCGACGGCGAGCGAGCGCGCCCCGAAGCAGGCGAGCAGCCCCGCCAGGAGCACGCCGAGGACGGCGAGGTCGTTGACGGACAGCGGCGCCTCGCGCGCGCCCGACGTCAGCCCGGGGAGTCGCACGAGGTTGCCGGCGAGCAGCACCCACAGCGCGCCACTGACCACCGTGGCGACGCGCAGGCGCCCGCCGACGGCCGCCCGCGCGTCGTGGCCGACGTGCCCCGTGGGCAGGTCGGGGAACCGCTCCCCCGCGGTCGCTGCGGCCGCGCTCACGCCGGCACGCTCGCGGTGCGCGCCCGCACGGCCGGCCCGAGCGCCGACGCCGGACCGGCGCGCCGACTGCCGGCGCTCACCCCACCACGCACCCGACCAGCTCCGCGCCGGCGACGCGCACCGCCGCCGCGCCCTCGACCACCGCGGCGC
>ERZ1066121.974-NODE-974-length-23449-cov-12.518039_pt1 | contig 23449 bp, 20 predicted proteins | sample MGYA00382768_ERZ1066121 | MGnify/ENA primary metagenome ERZ1066121 (study PRJEB33369, sample SAMEA5778351) | biofilm metagenome | biome: Industrial cooling water; feature: Water cooling tower basin; material: Biofilm | place: United Arab Emirates | collected...
TCGTCTTCGAGATCGACGAGTTCCGCTGCATCTTCTGCGGCTACTGCCAGGAGGTGTGCCCGGAGGAGGCGATCCACGTCGGCCGGCACTTCGAGAACTCGGAGTACAGCCGCGAGGGGATGGTCTACGACCTCGAGCGGCTCGTGGCGCAGACGCACCCGGTGTGCGAGATGTGGGATCCGGCGGACCCGAAGGGCGAGTGACGGGATGAGTCTTCTCTACCAGTTCCACTTCTACCTCTTCGGGTTGATCGCCGTCGCCTCGGCGCTCCTGTTCGTCACGCGCAAGAGCCCGGTGGCGGCGGCGATGTGGCTCGTGAACACGATGTTCGCCCTCGCCGGGCTGTACGTCATGCTCGACGCCCAGTTCGTCGGCGCCATCCAGGTGCTCGTCTACGCCGGCGCGATCATGGTGGTCTTCCTCTTCGTCGTCATGCTGCTCAACCTCGGCGAGGGGGACGCGATCTCCGACGTGCGCGGCCGGTGGGGGCGCATCGCCGCCGGAGGAGCGGGGCTCGCCCTGCTGGCGCAGCTCCTCGTGCTGACGCGCGGGAACGCCACCCCCGCGGTCGCGCCCGACCCGGCCGGCACGGAGAACGTCGTCGCCCCCGTGGCGCAGGTGCTCTTCACCGACCACCTGCTCGCCTTCGAGGTGACGAGCGTGCTCCTGCTCGTCGCCGTCGTCGGGGCGGTGGTCCTCGCGAAGCGTGGGGGGCGGGCGTGATCACCGAGGCGCTCTTCTTCAGCGCGATCCTCTTCGCCATCGGCGTCGTCGGGGTGCTCACGCGCCGCAACGCGCTGATCATCTTCATGAGCGTCGAGCTGATGCTCAACGCCGTGAACCTGAGCTTCGTGGCGCTCTCGCGGCTGCACGGCGGGGCGCTCGGCCAGGCGTTCGTGGTGTTCGTGATGACCGTGGCCGCCGCCGAGGCGGCCGTGGGGCTGGCGATCATCATCGCGGTGTTCCGCCAGCAGCAGACGGTCGACCTCGACCGCATCAACCTGCTCAAGGGCTAGGATGATCCTCCAGCATGCGGCCACCGCCGCCGGGGCCGCCGTGCAGTCGGCCGCCGGGGCGCATCCGCTCGACGGGACCGCCGCCGAGTGGATCTGGCTGGTCCTCCTCCTCCCGCTGCTCGGGGCGCTGATCAACGGCGGGCTCGCCGCCGTCACCGAATGGCACCCCGGCCCGTTCGACCCCGACCCGGTGCACCCGGGCGAGCACAAGGCCGGCGAGACGCTCGTCGAGCGCGCCGAGCACGCCGCCCCCCGGCTGATGACCGTCATCGAGGGGCACGCGCCGCACCCGCATCACGCCGCGCAGGGTCCGGGCGAGCACGGCGACCACCACGAGGCGGGCGATCCGGCAGGGTCGCACGCTGAGCCGGTGCGGCACCCGTTCCTCGGGCTGGTGAGTCTCGTCGGCACCGGCGTCGTCGCCGCGTCGTTCGTCGTCGCGCTGCTCGCCTTCCTCGCGATGCGCCCGGCGCACCTGGAGACGCCGTACGTGCTCACGCTGTGGGAGTGGATGGCCACGGGCTCGCTGCGGCTCGGCTTCTCGCTCCAGCTCGACCAGCTCTCGATCCTGATGACGCTCGTCGTCACCGGCGTTGGGACGCTCATCCACCTGTTCAGCGTCGGCTACATGCGCGACGACGGCGCCTACGCGCGCTACTTCGCGTACCTCAACCTGTTCGTCTTCTTCATGCTCGTGCTCGTCCTCGGGGCGAGCTACGCGGTGATGTTCGTCGGCTGGGAGGGGGTGGGGCTCTGCTCGTACCTGCTCATCGGCTTCTGGTTCACCGAGAAGGCGAACGCCGACGCCGGGAAGAAGGCGTTCATCGTCAATCGCATCGGAGACTTCGGGTTCCTGCTGGCGATGCTGCTGATCTTCTGGAACTTCGGCACGCTCGACTACACCGGGGTCTCGCAGGCGGCCGCGGCGCTCCCGGTGGGCTCGGTCGTCGCCACGGCGATCGCGCTGTTCCTCTTCCTGGGCTGCACGGGGAAGAGCGCGCAGATCCCGCTCTACGTCTGGCTCCCCGACGCGATGGCCGGCCCGACGCCGGTCTCGGCGCTCATCCACGCGGCGACGATGGTCACCGCCGGCGTGTACCTCGTCGCCCGGAGCGGGGCGATCTTCGCCGCCGCGCCGGTGGCGTCGCTCACGGTCGTCGCGATCGGCGCGCTCACCGCGCTCTTCGCCGCGACGATCGGGCTCAAGCAGTGGGACATCAAGAAGGTCCTCGCGTACTCCACCGTCTCGCAGCTCGGCTACATGTTCATGGCCGCCGGGGCGGGGGCGTACACGGCGGCGATCTTCCACCTCGTGACGCACGCCTTCTTCAAGGCGCTCCTCTTCCTCGGCGCCGGCGCGGTCATCCACGCGATGCACCACGCCTATCACGCCACCGGGCGCGACGAGGACGCGCAGGACATGCGCAACATGGGGGGGCTCCGCCGCTTCCTCCCGGTGACGTTCGCGACGATGTGGGCGGCGACGCTCGCCATCGCCGGCGTCCCGGTGTTCGCCGGCTTCTTCTCCAAGGACGAGATCCTCCACGGCGTCTACGCGCAGGCGCGCGGCTCGACGCTGGCCCAGGCGTCGTGGCTGGGCATCCCGGGCGGCTGGGTGCTCTACACGGCCTACGCCCTCCTGCTCGTGTCGGCGCTGCTCACCGCGCTCTACATGACGCGGATGATGCTCTACACCTTCCACGGTCCGAACCGCACCGGCGAGGCGGAGCGCCGCTCGCTGCACGAGGTCGCCTGGGTGATGTGGGTGCCGCTCGCGGTGCTCGGGGTGCTGAGCGGCGCCGGCGGGTGGCTCAACCTCCCCTCGCTCGCCCCGCTCTCGGCGCTCGGCCCCACGCACGTGCTCGAGCACTGGCTCGAGCCGGTGGTCGGCGCCCCGGCGGCGCGCCTCGCGGCCGGGCGGGCGGCGCTGCCGCACGGCACGGAGGTGGCGCTCGTCGCCGCCGCCGTCCTCGCCGCCCTCGGCGGGATCGCGCTGGCGGTGCTGCGGCTCCGCCCGGCGGCGCTGCCGACCGCCGCGGCGGCGCCCGAGGAGCAGGGGCTCGAGCGGGTGCTCGCCCACAAGTACTACGTCGACGAGGCGTACGACCGGGCGATCGTCCGCCCGACGCTCGCCTTCTCCGACAAGACGCTGTACCAGGGGCTGGACGTCGGGATCATCGACCGGCTGTTCGTCACGGGGCTCGGCAGCTACGTGCCGCGCCTCGTCGCTGCCGCCGGCTCGCGACTGCAGACCGGGCGCGTGGGGAGCTACGCCTGGGTGCTGATCGTCGGCGTGTTCCTGGTGCTCGGCGCCTTCACCTTCCGCTGACGCCGCCCCGCGATGCGCGAATTCCTCCTCTCGGTCGGCTACGACCGGTGGATCCTGCCGACGCTGCTCTTCCTCCCCGCGATCGGCGCGATCCTCACCTGGGTGCACGGCATCTACGAGTACCGCGCCGGCCACGTCGGCCGGAACTACGACGCCTTCGCCCGGTGGCTGCCGTTCGGGATCTTCCTCCTCGAGTTCGTCCTCTCCTCGGGGATGTGGTGGACCTTCGATCCCGCGGGCCCCGCCTTCCAGTTCACGAGCACCTGGGACTGGATCCCCGACTGGGGGGTCCACATGTCGCTCGGGATCGACGGGATCTCGCTCTTCCTCGTCCTGCTCGTGACCTTCCTGCTGCCGATCGCGGTGCTCAGCAGCTGGACGAGCATCGACCGGGCGGTGCACAGCTACCACGCGCTCTTCCTCGTGCTCACCACCGGGATGCTCGGCGTCTTCATGGCGCGCGACCTGGTGATGTTCTACTTCTTCTGGGAGCTGGTGCTGATCCCGATGTACCTGATCATCGGGGTGTGGGGGGGGCCGCGGCGGATGTACGCCGGGACCAAGTTCTTCCTGTACACCTTCATCGGCTCGCTGCTGATGCTGGTGGCGATCCTCTACATCGGCTTCAAGACCGGCGACGCGATGTTCACGGTGGGAGCCGCGGCGACGCAGCGCCCCAACTTCCTCTTCGAGAACGTCATCGAGTACCTGGCGATCAGCCCGCGCGAGCAGCTCTGGCTCTTCGGCGCCTTCTTCGCCGCCTTCGCCGTCAAGGTCCCGCTCTTCCCCTTCCACACCTGGCTACCCGACGCCCACGTGGAGGCGCCCACCGAGGGCTCGGTCGATCTCGCGGCGATCCTCCTCAAGATGGGGAGCTACGGCTTCATCCGGATCACCCTGCCGCTCTTCCCGGCGGTGGTGACCGACCCGACCATCCGCAACACGATCCTCGCGCTCGCCGTCGTCGGGATCATCTACGCGGCGCTCGTCGCCCTGGTGCAGAAGGACTTCAAGAAGCTCGTGGCGTACTCGTCGGTGAGCCACATGGGGTTCGTCATCCTCGGGATCTTCGCGCTCACGGTCGAGTCGCTGCAGGGGGCGATGATGGTGCAGCTCGCCCACGGCCTCTCCTCGGCGGCGCTCTTCCTCCTCATCGGGATGATCTACGACCGGCGCCACAGCCGGATGGTCGAGGCATACGGCGGGATCGCGCGCGTCATGCCGGTGTTCGCCGCCTTCCTGCTCGTCGCGACGCTCAGCAGCATCTCCGTCCCGGGTACTTTCGGCTTCGTCGGCGAGTTCCTCGTGCTCATCGGCTCGTTCGAGCGGCACCCGGTGCTGACGACGTTCGCCGCCGTGGGCGTCATCCTCTCCGCCTGCTACATGCTCTGGGCGGTGCAGCGCATCGTCTTCAACAAGCTGGACAAGCCGGAGAACCGCGCCCTCACCGACCTGAACTGGCGCGAGATCGGGATGCTCGTCCCGCTCAGCGCCCTCATCGTCTGGATGGGCTTCTTCCCGGCGCCGCTGCTGCGGCGCATGGAGCCGTCGGTGGTCCGCATCGTCGAGCAGGTGCAGTCGCGCGCCAAGCGCGGCATCGAGCCGGCGGTGGCCGCCTCGTTCATCCCGGGGAGGCGCTGACGTGCCGCTCGATCTGACCAGCCCGTCGGCGCTGCTCTCGGCAATCGTCCCCGAGATCGTCCTCGTCGTCGGCGCCATGCTGCTGCTCCTCTGGGCCGCCTGGCGCCCGGCGAGCGTCGAGCACCAGCGGACGGTGGGCCTCGGGAGCATCGGCGTCGCGCTGCTGACGCTCGGCACGGTGCTCTGGTACGCCTTCGGCTCGCTCACCGCCGCGCCCGGGGTGATCGCCGTCGACGCCTTCCGGTGGGCCGCGGACGCGATCTTCCTCGTCGGTGCGATCCTGACGATCGCGATGGCGATCGAGTACAACGCGCGCGAGGGGCTGATCCAGGGCGAGTCGCACGTGCTCATCCTGCTCGCCACCTCGGGGATGATGCTGCTCGCCGGGACGCGCGACCTGATGCTCGTCTTCCTCGGCATCGAGCTGATGTCGGTGAGCACGTACGTGCTCGCGGGGCTGAACCGGCGCAGCGCGCGCTCGGCGGAGGCCGGGCTCAAGTACTTCCTGCTCGGCGCCTTCTCGACCGCGTTCCTGCTCTACGGGATCGCGCTCGTGTACGGGGCCACGGGGGCCACGGGGTACGCCGGGATCGCCGAGCGGCTGACCGACCCGGCGGTGCTCGACAGCGCCCTCGTGCGGCTCGGGATCGGGCTGCTCGTCGTCGGCTTCTCCTTCAAGGTCGCCGCGGTCCCCTTCCACAGCTGGGCGCCAGACGTCTACGAGGGGTCGCCGACGCCGCACGCGGCGTTCATGGCGGCGACGGTCAAGGCGGCGGCGTTCGCCGCCTTCCTCCGGCTCTTCGTCGAGGCGTTCCCGGCCGCGGTGCAGCAGTGGCACTTCGCCCTCTGGTGGATCGCCGCGCTGACGATGGTCGTCGGCAACGTCGTCGCCATCGCCCAGCGCAACCTCAAGCGCCTGCTCGCCTACTCGAGCATCGCCCACGCCGGCTACGTGCTCGTCGCCGTGGTCGCCGGCGTCGGACAGGGGCAGCACGGCGTCACCGGCTCGGGCGCGTTCCTGTTCTACCTGATGGCGTACACCTTCGCGACGATGGGCGCCTTCGCCGTCGTCTCCGCGCTCGGCGCGCGCGGCGAGGCCCGGCTCGACATCGACGAGTACGCCGGGATCTGGAACGACCGCCCGGGGCTGACACTCGCCATGAGCGTGTTCATGCTCGCCCTGCTCGGCTTCCCGGTGTTCGGCGGGATCGGCTTCTTCGCCAAGTGGTACCTGCTGCAGGCGGCGCTGCGCGGCGGGGCGAGCCCGCAGACGCGGCTCGCGATCGTCCTCGTGCTCACGAGCGTGGTGTCGGCGGCCTACTACCTCTCGGTGGTCCGGACGATGTTCATGAAGCCGCGCGCCGAAGACGCCCCGCCGCTCCCGCACGTGGGGCGGCTCACGTACGGGGTGATCGTGGTGAGCGCCGCGGTCATCCTGATCTTCGGCTTCGCGCCGTCGCAGCTCCTGCGGGCGATGAGCCGGAGCGCCCTCGTCGCCCCGACAGCGGCCGCCGCGCCGCCCGCTGTCGGGCCGGCGATCGGTGGCCCCCCGTCGGCCGCCCTGCGCCCCCTCCCCGTCGCACCACGCTGACCAGGGCCGGTCGGGGCGCGACCGCGACGCGGTGACCGCTGGCACCAGCGCGCTCAGTGTGTCAGCTTTGCCCCCGGGTCCGCCCGGCCACCAGCGCGCGGGGGTGGCGGGGCGGACCCGGGGTGCGTCGGGTCCTCACCGGGCGCCCTCCCCGCCCGTGCCGGCGCGCCGAGAGCCGGCGGCCGGTGCCTCCCTCCGCTCCCGTCCAGCGCCCATGGCCGCCCAGCTCCGGCAACAGATCTTCCGGCAGTACGACGTCCGCGGCATCGTCGGCCGCGACCTCGACGCCGACGTCGCGCGCACCCTCGGCCGCGCGTACGCGGCGTACCTCGACGGGCGCGGCGTCCGGGGCGCGGTCGCGGTCGGCCGCGACAACCGGCCCAGCGGCGTCATGCTGCGCGACGGCCTGGTGCAGGGGCTCACCGAGAGCGGCTACGACGTCGTCGACATCGGCGTCGTCCCCACGCCGCTCAACTACTGGGCGCTGCACCACGAGCCCGTCGTCGGCGGGATCCAGATCACCGGCTCGCACAACCCGCCGGAGTACAACGGGTTCAAGATCTCGGTGGGCACCGGGTCGATGCACGGCGAGGAGATCCAGACGCTCTACGAGCTCGCCGTGGCGGGGCGCTTCCCGGAGGGTGCCGGGGAGGTGCGCGAGAGCGCCGTGATCGAGCGTTACATCGACGACGTGGTCGCCCGGATCGGCCCGCTCTCGCGCCCGCTCAAGGTCGTCGCCGACTACGGCAACGGCGCCGGGGCGCTGGTCGGCCCCCAGCTGCTCGAGCGGCTCGGCGCGCGGGTGACGCACCTGTTCGCCGAGAGCGACGGCACCTTCCCGAACCACCACCCCGACCCGACCGTCGTCGAGAACCTCACCGACATCCTCGCCGCGGTGAACACCGAGTCGGCGGACCTCGGGGTGGCGTTCGACGGCGACGCCGACCGCATCGGGCTGATCGACGATCGCGGCGGCATCGTCTGGGGCGACCACATCCTCATCCTCTACGCCCGCGACGTGCTCGCGCGGACCGGGGCGGGGCAGCCGATCATCTTCGACGTGAAGTGCTCGCAGGCGCTGCCGCACGCGATCCGCGAGGCCGGCGGCACGCCGATCATGTGGAAGACCGGCCACTCCCTCATCAAGGACAAGATGAAGGAGACGCACGCGCCGATCGCCGGCGAGATGAGCGGGCACATGTTCTTCACCGAGGGGTTCTACGGGCACGACGACGCGGTCTACGGCGCGGCGCGGTTGCTGCGCATCGTCGCCGACTCGGGGAAGTCGGTCAGCGAGCTGCTCGCCGACGTGCCGAAGTTCGTCTCGACCCCCGAGCTGCGCGTCGACGTGCCCGAGGAGCGCAAGTTCGCCATCGTCGACGACGCGGTGCGCTACTTCCGCGAGCGCCACGAGGTGGTCGACGTCGACGGCGTGCGCGTGCTCTTCGGCGACGGCTGGGGGCTGATCCGCGCCTCGAACACTCAGCCAGTGCTGGTGATGCGCTTCGAGGCGCTCTCCACCGAGCGGCTCGACGCGATCCGGGGGGAGATGGAGAGCTGGCTGCGCGCCCAGGGCGTGGATCCCACCCCAGGCGTCGGCCATTGAGCGAGCGCGGGCGCCGCTGCCGCTGCGCCGCCCGCGTGCGGCGGGGCCGCCCGTGACGCGCCGCCGCTGGGTGTGGCTCGCGCTCGCCGCGGCGCTCGTGCTGCTCGCCGGCCGGGCGATCGCCGAGGCGGTCGTCGAGCGGCGGTGGCTGACGACGCTCGGCCCCGGTGGGGCGCAGGTGTGGCGCGCGCGGACCGAGTCGCTGCTGCTGCTGCGAGGCGCCTGCGCGGCGGTCGGCGCGCTCGCCGCGTTCGCGAACCTGGCCGCCGTCGCCGCGTCGGTGCGCGCGGTCGTGCTCTCGCGTCGGCTCGGAGGGCTCGAGATCGGCGAGACGGTGAGCGGCACGCGGCTGCTCGGTGTCGCCGCGCTCGCCTCGCTCGCCATCGGGCTCCTCCTCACGATGCCGGCCGACGCGTGGATGCTCGTGGAGCTCGTGCGATACGGCCGGCCGTTCGGCGACGTCGAGCCGCACCTCGGACACGACGTGGGGTTCCACGTCTACTGGCTGCCGTTCGAGAACGCCGCGTACGTCTGGTCGCTCTTGGTGCTCGTGACGTGCGCGGCGGTGGTCGTCGTGCTCTACGCGCTCACGCCGGGGCTGCGCTGGGAGCGAGGGCGCGTGCGGATGAGCGCCCACGTGCGCCGCCACGCCACGGCGCTCGGCGCCGCGCTGCTCCTCCTCCTCGCCTGGGGGCACCGGCTGGATGCGTACGCCCTGCTCACCGACGGCAGCGGCGTCGCCGGGGCGTTCACCTACCTGGACGCGACCACCGGGATCCCTGCGCGCTTCGGCCTGGCGGTGTTCACCGCGGTGTGCGCCGCCGTCGTGCTGCGGGCGGGGTGGGTCGGGCAGCTGCGGCTCGCCTTCTGGACGGTGACGCTCGTGGTCGTCGCGTCGTTCACCGCGCGCGCCGCGGCGCAGCTGATAGCCGCCCGCCTGGTCGCGCCCGACCGGCTCGCGCGCATGGAGCAGGCGTATGCGGCGACGCGCGCCCTCTACACGCAGCGCGCCTTCGCCGTCGACGCGGTCGCGCCCCTCCCGGCCGATGCGGGGCTCGACTCGCTCGCGGCGCTCTCCGAGCGAGTCCCGGTGTGGGACCCGGCCGTGCTCGCCCGCGCCGTCGAGCGGTCGCGACGCACCGGGACGGTGGTCAGCGACGTCGGCTGGCAGGCGGGGAGCGGCGGGGTGGTCGCCGTCGCCGTCGAGCGGCCGACCGTGCGCGACGACGCCCCGGTGCCCACCTGGGTGGCGCTGGTGCTCGACGCGCTGCGAGGCGACGAGCTCGGGCGCCCCGTGCTCGCCGTCGATCCGACGCTGCCGCTCGCCGAGGGCGGGCAGCGGGTGGCGGCGCTCGTGCATCCCGACGCCGTTGGTCCGGCGATCGTCGCCGATCCGGAGGAGCGCGTCGTCGGCGACCCGCTCGCCGGGTGGCCCGTGCGCCTGGCGCACGCGTGGGCCCGGCGCGACCTCCGCCTCGCGTTCTCCGACGCGGTCGGCCGCACGGAGGCGCCCGAGATCGTCCTGCACCGCGACGTGCGCGAGCGCGTCGCCGCCCTCGTTCCGTTCTTCGTCCAGGGGCACCTCGTCACCCCGGCGCTCGTCGGCGACTCGCTCCACTGGGTCGTGCACCTCTACTCGGCGACGGCGGCCTACCCGCTGAGCCAGCACTACGCGATCGGCGGCGTCGACCGGAGCTACCTCCGCCACGCCGCCACCGCGGTCGTCGGCGCCCAGTCGGGGAGCGTGCGGGTCGTCCCCGCGCCCGAGCCCGATCCGATCGCGCGGACGTGGCTCGCGCGACTGCCGGCGCTCGGCACGCCCGCCACCGCGCTCGACGCGACGCTCGCCTCGGCCATCCCCCCCGCGGCCGACGCCATCCTCGTGCAGGCGTGGGCGCTGGCCCAGTTCGGCGAGCACCGCGCGGGGCGGGTCGTGACCCGCCGCATCCCCGGGGGCGAGGGCGGGGACAGCACGCTCGGCGTCGCCCAGCGCGCACCCGTGCTCCTCCCGCCCCCTCCGGCCGTGCGGCCGCCCCGGCGCGCCCGCTCCGCCGCCAACACCGTCGCGCCCGACCGCGCGGCCGGGGCTGCGAGCGCGGCGACCCTCCTCCCCGCCTGGACGCTCCCGCTCCTCGACGCCGGCGGGCGTGTGGACGGCGTCGTCGTCGGCTACGGCGGCGCCGCACCGAGCACGCGGTGGCTCGCCGCGAGCGGCCCGCGCCCGCGCTGGTCCGAGGTGCTCGAGGCGGCGCGCACCGCCGCGCTCCTCTCGCCGGGGGTCGGCGCGGACTCGGGGAGCGGCACCGCGGTCCCGACTGCCCCCTCCGAGCCGCGCGCGACGGCGGCGGCCGATCCCCCCCGCACCGGGAGCGCGCCGGCGGGCGGTCAGGATCCCGGAGGCGTCGGGCGGGGTCCGGAGAGCGCGCTCGTCCGCGGTCGCGTGCGGACCATCCCGCTCGCCCGCTCGCTCGCCTACGTGCAGCCGACCTTCGCGGTCGGACCCGACGGGGTGCCGGCGCTCGCCGAGGTCGCGGTGCTGGCCGGGGACTCGGTGCGGCGCGGCGCCACCCTCACCGCGGTCGTCTCGGGCCGCGCGCCGGATGCGCGCGCCGCCGGCTCGGCCGGCGCCGAACGGCTCGGGCGGGCCCGCGCGCTGTACGCGGCGATGCGGGCAGCGCTGCGCCGGGGCGACTGGGCCGCCTTCGGCGCCGCGCTCGAGGCGCTCGGCGAGGCGGTGGGCGCGGTCGGCAACGCGACCGCGACGCCCGAGCGTCGCACACCTCCGTGAGCCGGGAGAAGGGCGCGGGCTCGCGGAGGGCGGTGCGCGACGTGCGCCGGCGCCGTCGGCTTGATCGGGTTCCGGGGCCCCGGTAGCTTCCGCGCTTCCCCACGCTCATGCCCGACGTCCAAGGCCAGACCGCCGTCATCGCACTCGGTGGGAACGCGCTCGCCCCGAGCGGCGCGTCCTCCTCCATCGCCGACCAGTTCCGCCACACGCGCGAGTCGCTCGGGCCCGTGGTGGACCTGGCGCGAGACGGGTGGCAGCTGTGCGTCGTCCACGGCAACGGCCCGCAGGTCGGCGACGAGCTGCTGCGCAACGAGGCGGCGCGGCGCGAGGCGAGCCCGCTGCCGCTCGGGGTGCTCGTCGCCGGGACTGCGGGGTGGATCGGGTACATGATCCAGCAGTCGCTGGAGAACGCGCTCCGCCAGGCCGGGGTGCCGCGCGCCGTGACGACGCTGATCACGCAGGTCGAGGTCGACGCTGCCGACCCGGCGCTCGCGGCGCCGACGAAGTTCATCGGCCACGAGCTGCTCCCGACGCGCGCCGCCGAGCTGGCGGCCGAGGGGCACGTGGTCCGCCCGGACGGCCGCGGACGGCTCCGCCGCGTCGTCGCCAGCCCGGCGCCGCGGGCGATCCACGAGCTCCGCGAGATCACGCACCTCGTCGAGCGGGGCACCGTCGTCGTCGCCGCCGGAGGCGGGGGAGCGCCGATCGTCTGGGACCCGGCTCGCGAGGGGTGGGAGGGGGTCGACGCGGTGGTCGACAAGGACCTCGCCGCCGCGGTGCTCGCCCGCGAGCTCGGCGCCGCGCTGCTGGTGATCCTCACGGACGTCGACGCCGTGTACGCCGACTGGGGACGACCGACGCAGCGCCCCCTCTCGCGCCTGAGCGCGGAGGAGGCCGAGGCGCTCGACCGCGCCGGTGCCTTCGGCGAGGGGAGCATGGCGCCCAAGGTGCGCGCCGCGGTCGCCTTCGTGCGCGAGACCGGAGGGCGGGCCGTGATCACGGCGCTGCCGCTCGGGCGCGCCGCGGTGCGCGGGGAGGCGGGCACGACGATCACCCGCTGAGCCGCGCGGCGTGTGCCCGGGTGCGCGCGGGCCTCTGCGCGCCCGGCGCCCACCGGCGCTCGCCCTCGCGACGAGGAGGCACCCCGGCCGCCGGGGGGGCGCGCCCGCCTGCCGGCGCGCCGACCGGGGCGATGCAGCACCCCACCGAGACTACCAGGAGAATCCGTGAACATCCACGAGTACCAGGCGAAGGACGTGCTTCGCCGCTACGGCGTGCCGATCCCGCCGGGTGACGTCGCGACGACGCCCGACGAGGCCGAGGCGATCGCCCGGCGCGTCGGCAAGGCGGTGATGGTCAAGGCGCAGGTGCACGCGGGCGGCCGCGGGAAGGCCGGGGGCGTGAAGTACTGCCCCACCCCCGAGGCGGCGCGCGAGAAGGCGCAGGCGATCCTCGGGATGACGATCAAGGACCTGGTCGTCGAGAAGGTGCTCGTCACCGAGGCCGCCGACATCGGCACCGAGGCCTACGTCGGGATCATCGTCGACCGGGCGACGAAGAAGGCGGTGTTCATGGTGAGCGCCGCCGGCGGCATCGACATCGAGGAGGTGGCGGCGAGCACGCCGGAGAAGATCAAGTACTTCCCAGTCGACCCCCGCTACGGCCTCCTGCCGTTCGAGGCGCAGCAGCTCGGCTTCTTCCTGTATGAGGACGCGAAGCAGGCGCGGGCGGCGGCGAAGATCATGCAGCAGCTCTACCAGGCGTTCGTCGAGAACGGCTGCTCGCTCGCGGAGATCAACCCGCTGGTCGTCACCCCCGCCGGCGAGGTGATCGCGGTCGACGCGAAGATGGTGATCGACGACAACGAGCTCGAGCGGCGCAAGGATCTCGAGGCGCTGCGCGACGAGAGCTCGGAGGCGCCCTCCGAGGTGGACGCGCGCAACGCGAACCTCACCTTCATCAAGCTCGACGGCAACGTCGGCTGCGTGGTCAACGGCGCCGGGCTGGCGATGGCGACGATGGACCTCGTGAAGTACTACGGCGGCGAGCCGGCCAACTTCCTCGACATCGGCGGCTCGTCGAATCCGGAGAAGGTCGTCAACGCCCTGCGCATCATCACGAGCGACCCGAGCGTCCGGGCGATCCTGTTCAACATCTTCGGCGGGATCACGCGCACCGACGACGTGGCCAACGGGATCGTCACCGCCACGAAGCAGAACCCGCTCAAGGTGCCGATCGTGATCCGCCTGACCGGGACGAACGAGGAGATCGCCGTGCGGATCCTGGAGGAGAACGGCTTCGCGGCGATGACGGACATGGACGAGGCGGTCAAGAAGGCCGTCCAGCTCGCGACCGAGCGCGCGACGGAGGGCGGCAAGTGAGCGTCTTCATCGATCGGAGCACCAAGCTCATCGTGCAGGGGATCACGGGGCGCGACGGCTCGTTCCACACCCGGCAGATGATCGAGTACGGCACGCAGGTCGTCGCCGGCGTCACCCCTGGCAAGGGGGGGCAGACGTTCGACGACGCGGTGCCGGTGTTCAACACCGTCGAGGAGGCGGTGCAGGCGACCGGGGCGAACACGTCGGTGATCTACGTGCCCCCGCCGTTCGCCGCCGACGCGATGATGGAGGCGGCCGCGGCGGGCGTGCAGTTCATCGTCTGCATCACCGAGGGCGTGCCGGTCATCGACATGCTGCGCGTGCGCCCGTACGTGATCGAGCGCGGCGCCCGGCTGCTCGGGCCCAACTGCCCGGGTCTCATCACCCCCGGCCAGTCGAAGGTGGGGATCATCCCCGGGCGCATCTGCACGCCCGGGCACGTGGGCGTGGTCAGCCGCTCCGGGACGCTCACGTACGAGGTGGTCAACCACCTCACCCGCGCCGGGCTCGGACAGAGCACGTGCGTCGGGATCGGGGGCGATCCGATCAACGGCACCGGCTTCATCGACGTGCTCGAGGCGTTCGAGCACGATCCGGACACCCGGGTCGTGGCGATGATGGGGGAGATCGGCGGCACCGACGAGCAGGACGCGGCCGAGTTCATCCGCACGCGGATGAGCAAGCCGGTGGTCGGCTTCATCGCCGGGCAGACGGCCCCACCGGGGCGCCGCATGGGGCACGCGGGGGCGATCATCTCGGGCTCCTCCGGCACGGCCGCGGAGAAGATCGAGGCGTTCGAGCGGGCGGGGATGGGCGTCGCCAAGCGCCCGATCGACTTCGTCGAGCTCGTGCGCGAGCGGCTCGGCTGAGCCGACGGCGCCGACCGGTCGCCCATGAACCTCGCGGACTTCGTCCTCCCCGATCGCGTGGTGGTCCCGCTGCGGGCCGCCACGCTGCCGGAGGCCGCGCGGGTGTTGCTCGACCGGCTGGTGTCGGCGGGCGCGGTGTCGCAGCCGGCGCGGCTGCGCGAGCGCGCCGCCGAGGAGCGCCCCGAGGATCTCGTCGGCCTCGGCGACCGCGCGTTCCTGCTGCACTACCGGAGCGACGCGGTGCGGGACCTCGCCGTCGCCGTCGGGGTCGCGCCGGCGCCGGTCGAGCGCGAGCTCGGCGAGAGCGACGAGACGCAGTCGGCGCGGGTGATCCTGCTCATCGCCGCCCCGCCGCGCCAGGCCGCGCGGTACCTGCAGGTGGTCGGGGCGTTCGCCCGGCTGCTCTCGAAGCCGGCGGTGGTCGAGCAGATCCTCGCCTTCCCCGACGCCGCGTCGCTGGCCGCGTTCCCGGCGTTCGCCGAGCTGACGCTGCGCGATCAGCTGGTCGTGCGCGACCTGATGACCGAGCGCCCGAGGTCGGTCGCGCCCGAGACGGCGCTCCGCGACGCGGCGCTCGACATGGTGCGCGTCGGCGTCGCCGGGCTCCCGGTGGTCGACGCGGAGGGTCGGGTAGTCGGGATGCTCTCCCAGCGCGAGCTGCTGCAGCACCTGCTCGCCAAGTACCTGCAGCGCGGCGCGGCCGCCGCCCCGGGCGCCCCACCGCTTGCAGGAGGGGGCGGCGGGGTGGGGGTGGCGAGTGGGGGGATGGCGGGATCGGCTGCGGAGGCGGGGCAGCGGACCGTGCGGGACGTGATGACGCGCCAGGTGCTGTGCGTCTCGCCCGACCAGCCGCTCGCCGAGGTGGCGGCGATGATGACCAACAAGGACGTGGATCGCGTCCCCGTCGTCTCGGAGGGCCGGCTGGTCGGCTTCCTGACGCGCGGGGACATCGTGCGCAAACTGATCGGCTCCTGACCGCGGTCGGCGCCGACGCTCACTGGGAACGGCACACATGGCAGGCACTCGGACGCTCGCGATCATCAAGCCGGACGCCTTCGGCTCGGGGAAGGCGGGGAAGATCCTCGCGTTGCTCGAGGAGAGGGGGTTCACCCTACGCGCCGGGCGGGTGACGCAGCTCTCCGAGGCGGTCGCCGGCACCTTCTACGAGGTGCACCGCGGGCGGCCGTTCTACCCGGAGCTCGTCGGCTTCATGACCTCGGGCCCGTGCATGCCGCTCGTGCTCGAGCGGGCGGGGGCGGTCGCGGCGCTGCGCGAGGCGATCGGGGCCACCGATCCGGCAGAGGCCGCCGATGGGACCGTGCGGAAGCTCTACGCCGAGTCGAAGGGGCGCAACGCGATCCACGCCTCCGACTCGGACGAGAACGCGGCGCGCGAGATCGCGTTCTTCTTCGCCGAGAGCGAGATCGTCGGCTGAGGCCGGCGGCCACCCCCCGCGCCGACGGCGCCGGGGCGATCTAAGTGGCGTTCCCGCCACGACTTGAATTGGACCGTGGGGGCCGCTACCTTCCACGGCTATGCTGTCCTTCGACTTCCGTTCGCTGCACGAGGCGGCCCAGCTGGTCGACGGCGCCCTCGCGCCCGACGATCCGGTCTGGATCGAGGGCGACCTGCGGCCGAGCGAGGCGATCCGGGTGACCGGGCGCCTCTCCGCGGCCGGACCGGGGCGCTTCTACTTCAGCGGGCGGATGGAGGGGACGGCGGCGGGGGAGTGCCGCCGCTGCCTCACGGACCTCGAGTCCGCGGTGGCGACCGACCTGCACCTGATCTTCGCCGACGACGCGCTGGACGAGGGGGACGACGAGTCCGACTCGTACCCGTTCGACGCCGGCCACGCGGTGCTCGACCTGCGACCGGCGGTGCGCGAGGAGTGGCTGCTCGCCGCCCCGGCGTTCCCGCTGTGCCGCGAGGACTGCCGGGGGCTCTGCCCTCAGTGCGGCGCGGATCTGAACGAGGATCCGAGTCACACGCACGTGGCGACCGACCCGCGGTGGGGGGCGCTGCGCGACGCGATGAGCGGTCGCGCCGGCGTCGATCCCACCTCCGACTGACCCCCGCAGGCGCGCGGCGGCGTCGGCCTTTCCCGAGCAGGGGGTGGCCCGGCGCCGCCCGCCGAACGGCGCGAGCCGTCCGGTAGTGCCCCGCATCGATCCGACCTCTCTTTCGATTCAGAGCTGACCATGGCCGTCCCGAAGCGCCGCACCTCCAAGCGTAGGAAGCGCGCCCGCAACACGCACAAGGCCGCTCCGGCGATCGCGATCCAGAGCTGCCCCCAGTGCAACAGCATGAAGCGTCCGCACCGCGTCTGCGACGAGTGCGGCTACTACGCCGGCGAGCTGCGGGTCGCCACCCAGGACGCCTGAGCCGCCCCCGACGTTGACGCGCGTCGCGTTGGACGCGATGGGGGGCGACTTCGCCCCCCGGGCGCCGGTCGCCGGCGCGCTCCTCGCACTCGCCGAGCTGCCCGGTGACCACACCGTGCAGCTCGTCGGGCAGAGCGCGGTCGTCCACGCCACCCTCGACGAGCTGTGCGCCGGCGAGTACGCCCCGCAGGCCGCGCAGCGCGAGCGGATCGCCGTCGTCGAGGCGCCGGACGTCATCCTCATGTCCGACAAGCCCACCGTGGCGCTGCGCGGCAAGCCGCACAGCTCCATGGTCGTCGGGCTCCGGCTGCAGGCCGACGGCGAGTCGGACGCGTTCGTCTCCGCCGGCAACACCGGCGCGCAGATGGCCGCGTCGGTCTTCGTCCTGCGCCTGCACCCCGGGCTCACGCGCCCGGCGATCAGCACGATGTTCCCCACGGCGCGCAAGCCGGTCGTGGTGCTCGACTCGGGCGCCAACGTCGACTGCTCCCCCGAAGAGCTCGTGCAGTTCGCCCGCATCGGCACGGTATACGCCGAGGACATGCTCGGGCGCCCGAACGCCGGCGTCGGGCTGCTGTCGATCGGCGAGGAGCCGGAGAAGGGGAACGCCGCCGTGAAGGAGGCGCACCAGCTCCTCCTCGGCGCGGGGCTGAACTTCCTCGGCAACATCGAGGGGCGCGACATCCCCGTCGGCCGGTGCGACCGCGGAGCGATCGACGTGGTCGTCTGCGACGGTTTCGTCGGCAACGTGCTGCTCAAGTTCTACGAGTCGCTCGCCCCGACGCTCATGGGCGTCTTCGCCAAGGCGCTCGGCGCCGAGCGCGAGGCGCTCGAGCAGGCGTTCAAGGAGCTGGACTACTCCGAGCACGGCGGCGCCCCGCTGCTCGGGGTGCGCGGCGTCAGCATCATCTCGCACGGCAAGAGCGGGCCGCGGGCGATCAAGAACGCCGTGCGCGTCGCCGTGCGCGCGGCGGAGTCGCGCATGAGCGAGCACATCGGCCGGCGCCTCGCCGATGCGCGGGCGGCCGCCAGCTCCGCGGCCGGCGCCGACGGCGCACCGCCCGGCTGACGTCGGCGCCGCCGCCCTCCCGCTCCGGGCCGACGGCGCCTCGGGGCCAGGGTCCCGAACGTCGCCGCCGCTCCTCCGCGCCACCGCCCGGCTCCTGGCCCTCCACCCCGCGCCGGGCGTCCACGCCGGCCCACCCCCCCTCGCGTGAAGCGTCCCGTCGCGTACGTCGCCGGCACCGGTCGCGGTGTCCCGGCGAGCGTCATGACCAACCACGATTTCGGCTCGCGCGGCATCGAGACCTCGCACGAGTGGATCGTCGAGCGCACCGGGATCCACGAGCGGCGCATCGCCGCCGCAGGGGAGAGCACCTGCTCGATGGCCGCCGAGGCGGCGCGGGCGGCGATGGCGCGCGCCGGAGTCGCCGCCGGCGAGCTCGACACGATCATCCTCAGCACGGCCACCCCCGACCGGCTCCTCCCCTCCACCGCGGTCGACGTCCAGGCGGCGCTCGGCGCGCGGCGGGCCGCCGCGTTCGACCTGTCGGCTGCTTGCTCCGGGTGGCTCTACGGGCTCACCGTCGGGGAGGGGATGATCGCTACTGGCGCCGCCGAGACCGTGCTCGTCATCGGCGCCGAGAAGATGAGCGCGATCATCGACTGGAGCGACCGCGCCACCTGCGTGCTCTTCGGCGACGGCGCCGGGGCGGCCGTGCTCAAGCGCGTCAAGCAGAGCACGCCCACCACGGCGCGCGGCCCGCGCGGGCTTCTCTCGAGCTTCATGCGCAGCGACGGCACGCTCGCCGAGCTCCTCTGGCGCCCGGGCGGCGGCGCCACCGAGCCGTTCAGCGCGGCGATGCTCGACGAGCGCTCGCACTTCGTCAAGATGGCCGGGCGCGAGGTGTTCAAGCACGCGGTGCGCTCGATGAGCGAGGCCGCCGACCGGGCGCTCGACGGAGCCAAGCTCACCGGCGGCGACGTCGACCTGATGATCCCGCACCAGGCCAACGTGCGCATCATCGAGGCGACGGCCAAGCACGCGGGGATCCCGATGGAGAAGGTCTACGTGAACGTCGACCGCTTCGGCAACACGTCGTCGGCGTCGATCGGGATCGCCCTGGACGAGGCGATCGAGTCGGGGCGCGTGCGCGAGGGCTCGACGGTGCTGCTCGCCGCCTTCGGCGCCGGGCTCACCTGGGCCTCGATGATCGTGCGCTTCTGACCTCCGCCCGCCGCGCCCGCATGCAACCGATCGTCCTCCTCTTCCCCGGACAGGGATCGCAGAAGCCCGGGATGGCGCACGACCTCGCCGAGGCGTTCGCCCCGGCGCGGGCGACGCTCGACGCGGTCGATGCCGCGCTCGAGACGCCGCTCGCGCGACTGATGTTCGACGGCCCGGCCGACGCGCTGACGCTGACGCACAACGCGCAGCCGGCGCTCCTGGCGCACGGGGCCGCCCTCTGGGCGGTGCTCACCGACGCGCTCGGCGACGTGCTCGGCCGATCCGTGGTCGCTGCCGCCGGCCACTCGCTCGGCGAGTTCACCGCCCACCATGCCGCCGGAGCGATGGACGCCCCCACGGCCGCCCGTCTGGTCCGGCGGCGCGGCACGCTCATGCACGAGGCCGGGGTGGCGCGACCGGGTGCCATGGCCGCGCTGCTCGGCGAGGCCGATCGCCCGGTGGAGGCGATCTGCGCCGCGGCGAGCGCCGACGGAGGGCTCGTCGTCCCGGCGAACTACAACGCCCCAGGGCAGGTGGTGATCTCGGGCGAGGTGGCCGCCGTGGAACGCGCGATGGCGCGCGCCAAGGAGGCCGGGATCCGGCGCGCCGTCCGGCTGCCGGTGAGCGGCGCCTTCCATTCCCCGCTCATGGCCCCTGCCCAGGCGGGGCTGGAGGCGGCGCTCGCCGACGCGGCGCTCTCCGATCCGCGCTTCCCCGTGTACGCGAACGTCACGGCGGAACCGGTGACCGACGCGGGAGTTGCGACCGCGCTGCTGGCGCGGCAGCTCACCGCACCGGTGCGCTGGACCGAGGTGGTGCAGGCGCTCGCCGCGCGACACCCCGACGCGCTGTTCGTCGAGCTGGGCCCCGGGAGCGTGCTGGCGGGGCTGGTGCGGAAGATCGCCCCGGCGGTGCAGGTGACCAGTGCCGGCGGCGCCGCCGAGGTGGAGGCGCTGCTCGCGCGGCTGGACGTCGCCCACGCCGGCTGACCGCGGGCGGTCCCCGCGCCCCGGCGTCTGCCGGGAGCCGTGAGCGGGGGCCGCCAACTCGCCGCGCTCGCGGCACTTGCACGGGGTGACATGCAGATCGACCTGAGCGGGCGCGTGGCGCTCGTGACCGGGAGCACGCGCGGGATCGGGCGGGCCATCGCCGAGTCGCTCGCCGGGTGCGGCGCACGCGTCGCCGTCGTCGGACGCGACGCCGGACGTGCCGAGGCGGCCGCGGCGGAGATCGGCGGCGAGGCGCGCGGCTTCGCCGCCGACGTGGCCGACGCCGGCCAGGCCGCGCGGCTCGTCGAGGAGGTCGAGCGGGCGATGGGGAGCTGCGACGTGCTCGTGAACAACGCCGGGCTCACGCGCGACAACCTGCTGCTCCGCCTCAAGGACGACGACTGGAACGCGGTGCTCGACGCGAACCTGCGCGGTGCCTTCGCGACGATGCGCGCCGCCTCGCGCGGGATGATGAAGCGGCGGTGGGGGCGGATGATCAACATCGCCAGCGTCGTCGCCCTGACGGGGAACAAGGGGCAGGCGAACTACGCCGCGAGCAAGGCGGGGCTCATCGGGCTGACGAAGAGCGTCGCCAAGGAGCTCGCCAGCCGCAACGTGCTGTGCAACGTGGTCGCGCCCGGGTTCATCGAGACCGACATGACCGCGGCGATGCCCGAGGAGGCGCGCCGGGCGATGGCCGGGGCGATCCCGCTCGAGCGCTTCGGCCGCCCCGCGGACATCGCCGGGATGGTCGCCTTCCTCGCCTCGGAGCACGCCGGCTACGTCACCGGCCAGGTGTTCGTCGTCGACGGCGGCATGGTCATGTGACCGGCGGCGGCGGTCGCGCTGGGGGGGGGGTGCTTACCGCGGGTGCCCCGAGGTGTCGGGCGTTCGCTGACCGATCGGCCAGCGCCGCCGTTCCATCGGCCCGGCCCGCCGAGTATCTTTGCCCCGCTCTCCCTGTCACGAACCCATCACACCAGCAGACGTCCCATGGCGGATCACACCGAGAAGGTCAAGGACATCATCGAGAAGGAGCTCGGCGTCGAGCGCGAGAAGATGACGAGCGAGGCGAGCTTCATCGACGACCTGGGCGCCGATTCGCTCGACATCGTCGAGCTGGTCATGGAGTTCGAGAAGGAGTTCAACATCGACATCCCCGACGAGGAGGCCGAGAAGCTGCGGACCGTCGGTGACGCGATCGCGTACCTGAACCAGAAGGTCGCGGCCTGATGGGACGGCGGGTCGTCGTCACCGGGCTCGGGGCGATCTCGCCGGTCGGGAACGACGTGGCGACGACCTGGCGTTCCCTGCTCGAAGGCCGTTCGGGCGGGGCGCCCATCACCAAGTTCGACGCGAGCACCTTCTCGGTGCGCTTCGCCTGCGAGGTGAAGGGGTTCGACGTCTCGCCGTACATGGACCGCAAGGAGGCGAAGCGGTCCGACCTCTACACGCAGTACGCGATGGCGGCGTCGGTCCAGGCGATGCAGGACGCGGGCTTCGGCGACGGGACGGGCTACGTCCCCGAGGAGTGCGGGGTGTTGATCGGGAGCGGGATCGGGGGGCTGCGCACCTTCGAGGAGCAGCATCAGACGTATCTGAGCCAGGGGGCGCGGCGCATCTCCCCCTTCTTCGTGCCGATGTTCATCTCCGACATCGCCGCGGGGGTGGTCTCGATGCGCTTCAACGCCCAGGGGCCGAACTTCGGCATCGTCTCGGCGTGCGCCACGAGCGCCCACGCGATCGGCGAGGCGTTCCGCACCATCCAGTACGGCTCGGCCGACGTGATGATCGCCGGCGGCTCCGAGGCGGCGGTGACGCCGATGGCGATCGGCGGCTTCGCCAACATGGGCGCGCTCTCGACGCGCAACGACGACCCGGCGACGGCGTCGCGCCCGTTCGACGCGACGCGCGACGGCTTCGTCCTCGGCGAGGGCGCCGGCGTCGTGGTGCTCGAGGAGCTGGAGCACGCGCGGCGTCGTGGGGCCCGGATCTACGGCGAGGTCGTGGGGTATGCTGCGACGGGAGATGCCTACCACCTGACCGGGCAGCGCGAGGACCACGCCGGGCTGCAGCGGGCGATGCGGCGCTGCCTCGCCGACGCGGGCGTCGCCCCGGAGGCGGTCGACTACGTGAACGCGCACGGCACCTCGACGCCGCTCAACGATCCGAACGAGGCGCGCGCCATCCGCGCGGTGTTCGGGAACGCGGCGGACGCGCTGAGCGTCAGCTCCACGAAGTCCGCCACCGGACACATGCTCGGCGCCGCCGGCGCGATCGAGTTCATCGCCTGCGCCAAGGCGATCGAGCACGGCCTCATTCCGCCGACGATCAACCACGCGACGGCCGATCCCGAGATCGCGCTCGACGTCACGCCGAACGAGCCGCGCGAGCGCGCGGTGGCGGTGGCGATCAGCAACAGCTCGGGGTTCGGCGGCCACAACGCGACGCTGGCGCTGCGCCGGTTCACGTCGTAGACGGCCCCCCGCCCGAGCCGACCGGGGCGCGCCGCCACGCGCCCTTCCACGCTCCTCCCCAGCCCCGATGCCGTTCCCCGTTCCGTTCGATCCCTCCCGCGTCCGCGACCCGGCGCTGCGGCCGATCGCCGAGCGGGTGCGCGACGGCGAGCGGCTGACCGGCGCGGACGCGGCGACGCTCTACCGCTCGACCGACGTGCTGGGGGTCGGCGCCATGGCCGACGCCGTGAACCGGGCGCGGCACGGGGACGTGGTCACGTTCGCCGCCAACCAGCACATCAACCCGACGAACGTCTGCGTGCTGCGGACGACGTGCGCCTTCTGCGGCTACGCCCGGCTGCCGAAGGAGGCGGGGGCGTATCGCTACACGCTCGAGCAGGTGCTCGCCGAGGCGGCGCACGCGGCCGACGGGCTGACGCGGGAGTTCCACATCGTCGGCGGCCTCGACATGCAGGCGGGGCTCGAGTACTACGCGACGATGTTCCGTGCGCTGAAGGCCAACTTCCCGCACGTGCACATCAAGGCGCTGACGGCAGTCGAGATCGCCCACATCGCCCGCATCGAGAAGCGGTCGTGGGGCGAGGTGCTCACGGCGCTGCGGGAGGCGGGGCTCGACACGATGCCCGGCGGCGGCGCCGAGACCTTCTCCGCCGCCGTCCGCGAGCAGATCGCCCACAAGAAGCTCGGCGGCGCCGACTACATCGGCGTCCACCGCACCGCGCACCAGCTCGGCATCCGCTCGAACTGCACTATGCTCTACGGGCACGTCGAGACCGTCGACGACCGCGTCGAGCACCTGCAGATGCTGCGCGACCTGCAGGACGAGACCGGGGGTTTCCTCGCCTTCATCCCGCTCGCCTACCACCCCGACGACAACGCGCTCGGCGTCCAGCTCGGCCGCCAGGGCACGGCGACCACGGGGCTCGACGACCTGCGCAACCTGGCGGTGGGGCGGCTCTTCCTCGACAACTTCGCGCACGTCAAGTCGCACTGGATCATGGTCGGGCAGCCGGTGTCGCAGGTGGCGCTGCACTTCGGCGTGAACGACCTCGAGGGGACGGTGGTCCGCGAGAAGATCTACCACGCGGTCGGCGCCCGAACCTCGCAGGCGATGTCGCTCGACGACATCCTCGCGCTCATCCGCGGGGCGGGGA
>ERZ1066121.976-NODE-976-length-23329-cov-10.138438_pt1 | contig 23329 bp, 9 predicted proteins | sample MGYA00382768_ERZ1066121 | MGnify/ENA primary metagenome ERZ1066121 (study PRJEB33369, sample SAMEA5778351) | biofilm metagenome | biome: Industrial cooling water; feature: Water cooling tower basin; material: Biofilm | place: United Arab Emirates | collected...
TTGATCGAGGTGAAGGTCGTCTCGACCCGGTCATAGTCGACGATGTCGCCGCCGATCAGGACATACTTGCCGCGGATCTGCTCCGCCAGAAACGGCAGCACCTCAGGGTCGGGGTCTGCGAAAAGGTCGATCTGGAGCGAGGCGAACAGCGGTTCGTCCACGAACCGCGCGCGCCTGTAGTCGAGCGCGCCCTGATATTGGGCGAAGTGCGGATTGGCCTCGCCCGCATCGGCCATCATCGCCCGGCCGAGCAGCGGCGGCAGGCCTTCGACAAGGCTCGGCCACACCCGCGTCGCGCCGAAGGTGTTGTCGAGCCGGATACTGGCAGCACGCGCCTTGCTGCCTCCAAGCTGCGCCTGAAAGTCCTCGAGATATTGCTGCTGCTCGTAAACCACATCGTCCTGATTGGTGGCGACGTTGGCATAGGCCACCCCGACGGGGGTCTGCATGCCGCGCAGCACCTCGATCAGCTCGGCATCCTCGTCCTGGGGCTGATCGAACAGGATATCGATCCCGATCGCCTTGGCCCCCATGCCATCGAGATTGCGCAAGGTCCGCGCAAGCAGACCGCGATCGAGCGGCGAGCGTTTGCGCGCCGCGATCAGGGTCTGGTCGGTATAGACCACCATGACGATCCGATCGTCCTGACCGACCAGGTCGGCGGCGTAATAGGCGCGCAGGTCGTAGAGCGCGCGCTCGGCCTCGCCGGTCAGCGGGGTCGGCACCTTGCCATCGGGCAGCACCCAGCTGAAGCGGGCGATGAACAGCGCGGCGAGCAGCAGCAGCACCGTCGCCCCGAGCTGCACCCCGCCCGCCTCGCGCACATTGCGCCAGCCGCGGGTGATCCAGCGAAAGGACAGGGCCGGTCGGCCGGGCGTCTGGCTCATGGTGTGCGTCCCCCCCGCCCGCCTTGCCCTCAGCGGCTCAGGCGGTTGGCGCCGTCGCCCACCACGGCGAAGGCCGACCAGTAGAACGGGTGCGAGGTTTCCGCAGTGTCCATCAGCCCGATCTGCGAGGCCTTGAGCGCGCCGGCGGTTTCCTGTCCGTCCCCCGCGAAGAGGCCCGAGATGAGCTTGCCGGTCGCCCCGAAGTCATCGGGCACCGGCCAGTGGCTCGCCAGCACCGTGCGCCCGCCCGCGCCCACGAAGGCGCGCACCAGCCCGTCGAGCGCGAATTCGCCGCCACTGGTCACGCCCGCCTCGCGGGTGGCGCCGACCGTGGCGCTGCCGGCGGTGTCGCAGGCGGACAGGATCACGAGATCGGCATCGATCCTCAGCCCGAAGATCTCGGCAAAGCTGAGCAACCCGTCCGACCCGTCGGCTGCATCGAAGCTCGTGAGCAGCGCCGGGCGGGGCGGGCATTCCGGCTGCGGTGCGGTGACGAGGCCATGGGTGGCAAAATGCAGGATCCGGTATTCGGCGAGGTCCTCCAGACCCATGATCGCGCTGTCGGTGAAGGCATCGCGGGTCAGCACCTGCGAGCTTTCCCCGAACCGGTTTGCCGCCTCGCGCAGCTCGTCGGCCTTGATCGGGTTGCCCCAGATATTGGGCGACCACTGGCACTTGTCGCCCCCTTCCAGCGCCGCCCGCGTGCGGGACGCGCCGGGGGTGGCGTTGCCGATCGGCGTATTCTCGCCGAGGCCGAGATAGGCCCGCTTGCCGTCCGAGGGCCGCGCGGCCCGCACGTCGCGGAACGCGGCGGCGGCCACCGAGGTGCTGATCTGCGCCGAGCGTCCCAGCCAGGCAGTGCCGCGGAAGTCGTATTCGTCCGCATCCCTGCGCGCCACCCGCGCCTTGTAGGCGGCCACGCTCTCGTCATCGGTGACAAGCAGGTTGATCGGCAGCTTCAGCAGCGCGCCATCGGGTTCGAACACGATGTGGCTGGCCTTTGGCAGGGCATCGGCCACCGGGGCGAACAGGCGGACGTAAAGTTCGCGCGCGCGCACGATGTCGAAGGGATAGGTCAGCACCTGCCCGCCTTCCACCACGGCGATGCTCTCGCGGATCTGCGAGACCAGCGTTTCGAGCTGCGCAGGCGTTGCATCGGCCCGCCATGCCCGGGCCTCGTCGCGCGTCGCATAGACGACATAGGCATCGCGCTCGAGCGTCACGAGCTTCACATAAGCCTCGCCCGGCGCAAGGATCGCCTGCAGTTCGCCGAGCGAAATCGCGGTGCCGGTAACGGCGCGGTAACGCGGATAGGTGGCCAGCTGTTCGAGCACCTCGGCCTGGCTGGTCAGCAATTGATCGAGCCGCGCCTGGCGCTGGCTGAGAAGCGCGGTCTGCTGCGCGGTCAGCTGCGGCAGGTTGGCCAGTTCGAGCAGCGAGAGCCGCTGTTGTTCGATCCCGCGCGACAGGTTGGTGGCGGTGCGGAACAGTTGCGAGGCCTCGTCGCTGCCCCCCGACAGCTCCCGCGCGAGCGCGGCCTGCGTCTGCGCAAGGCCGGGGCGCTGGAGCAACTGGCTGGCGGCGAACAGATCATTTGCCGCGGCGCTGCCGCCGCCGTCCTGCCCTGTGACCAGCAGCCCGAAATAGGGCGTCATCAGGCTGCGCAGCGATGGCAGCGCCCGTCCTTCGGCATCGGCCACGATGCTGCGGTAGATCGTCAGCGCGCCATCGCGGTTGCCTGCACGGGCATAGAGCCCGGCAAGCTGCGCGCGGGCACTGCCCAGTGCAGGCGATCCGGGATAGGTCGCCTCGAGCAGTGCAATGGCATTCCCGTGGAGAGCCTCGGCCTGGGATGTCGAGCCCGAACGTTCCGCAAGCTCCGCAAGCTCGCCGAGCACCTGTGCCCGCAGCCATGCCACCGACACGACCCGCCCGCCGCGCACCGAGGCAAAGGCGCTCTCGGCCGATCGCAGCAGCGCAGCCGCGTCCGCGGTGCGGCCCAGCTGACGCAGCGCGGTGGCCTTCAGATAGGCATGCTGGCCATCGAGCAGCTTGGCCCGTTCGAGCGGGGAAAGGGCGGTCGAAAACCCGCCCGTGGCCCGGCCGCTCTCGCTCGCCAGCTGGCTTGCAATCGATCCGTCGATCTGCAGCGTCCGCAAAGTCGCCGCGTTGGCCAGATCCATCGCCAGCGGCGCATCGAGGATCGCCATCGCGGCCTGCGCACGGCGCTGGTTGAGCGCGTCCATCGCTTCGTAATTGCGCTGCAGGCGGGCCAGCACGGGGCTGCTGGCGCTGGTCGCGCGGCTGGCCGCAAACAGCCGCCGTGCCTCGGCATAGTTGCCTAGGTTGGACTGCTGAAGCGCCTCGTTGAGCCGCGCTTCGGCCGCGCCCGGCCCGGCAAGCGCCGCTGCCGAGACGGCGAAGAATTCGGCAGCCTCGGCGAAATTGCCGGCATTGCTGCGGCGATAGGCCTCGATCAGCGCGCGATCGGCCGAGATGGTGGACGCTTGCTGACGGGCGAAGGCCACCGCGTCGGTGGTGCTGGTCAGGGGAATCTCGACCGTGCCGGGCACCACCTCGTCGCTCGCCAGCGAGGCAAGACCGAGTTCGAGCGCCTTGCCGTAGGCCGATAGCCCGCTTGCCGCGAAGGTGCGGCCCGCGCGCGTGCCGAGCAGCAGATCGGTGCGCAGGATGCTGTCGGGCCGCGCACAGGCCAGGCGCTGGGCGCCGGGCAGGCCGGGCAGCGCCGCAGGCTCTGCCCCGTCCTGCCGGGCACAGGTCGCCCCGGCTCCCACGAACCGGGCAGTGTCGTCGGCGCTGCCTTTCACGACCCACATCGTGCCGACCGGCGAAGCGGCATCGCGGCAGATGATCGCGTAGCGCCGGTCGAACAGCCCTGCGCCCGGTTCGGGCGCGACGATCTGCGCTTCGCACAGGCCGTTGGAGCCGATCGGGAAGGTGTCCCGCAGGGACAGGCTGGTGGTGCCGGCCGAGCGCGCATGCGAAGGCGAAGCCCCGAGGCCCGTCGCCAGCCCCAGCGCCGCAATGGCCACGAGTATCAGCGGCGAATGGTTGCGGTGGTGCCGCATGTTACTGCCCTCCCCCGGTCCCTGGAACGTCGCTGCTGCCGTAAAGCGAGGCATCGCCGCCGCTGGTCACCGGCTCGTCAAGCAATCCGTCTTCGGCGATCAGTTGTGCATCGGGCTGCGAGGGGAAGTCCATGCCGAAGAGTTCCTCTTCCTCCTCTTCGCTGAGCGGCGGCGGCGGCACCTCCCCGATGCCGTCGGCAGGCTCGAGCGCGGTGGTGTTGGTCACCTCGCCGGGGGTCGGCGGAGCTTCGATGGTAAGCGTGCCGGGGACGAATGTGGCAGTATAGTTCGGCCCCGCATCAAGCGATCCGCGCTGGATTGCAAAGCTCCCCAGCATCTCGCCCTCGTCACGCGCAAGGCGGCCGGAGAACGTGTCGCCGTTGACCAGTCCGGCCCCGCCCACGGCGAAGGTGAGCGCCGGATCGGCCTGGCCGAGCAGTTTGACAAGGTCATCTGCGGTGATGGTGATCGGGCGCGGCGTGATCGCGAGCGTGCCGTTGACGAACGTCAACGAATAGTTCGACGACGGCGCGAGCGTGCCCTGCGTGATCGCATAGGAGCCGACGCCGGTCGCGGAATTGGCCGTGGTGGTCGGTGTTCCGGTGATCTGGTCGCCGTTCACCAGCCCGAGCCCGCCGACCGTGAAGGTCAGCGCCGGATTGGCATCGCCATAGATACGCGACAGATTGTCCGCCGTCACCGTGATCGGGCGGGGTGTGATCGTCAGCGCGCCATTCACGAAGGTGAGCGCATAGTTGCCGCTGGCGCCGACCGAACCCTGGGTGATGGCGACGTTGCCCACACTGGTCGTCTGGTCTGCCGTCGTCGCGAGCGCGCCGGTCAGCTGATCGCCGTTGACCAGCCCGAGACCGCCGACCGTGAAGGTCAGCGCCGGATTGGCGTTGCCGTAGATCCGCGACAGATTGTCCGCCGTCACCGTGATCGGGCGCGGGGTGATCGTCAGCACCCCTTCGACAAAGGTGAGATCGTAATTGTTGCTGGCGCCGATGGTGCCCTGCGTGATCGCAACATTGCCGACGCCGGTTGTCGCATCGGCTGTCGTCGCCAAGGCTCCGGTGATCTCGTCACCGTTCACCAGCCCGAGCCCTCCGACCGTAAAGGTCAGCGGCGGGTTGGCATTGCCGTAGAACCGCGACAGGTCGTCCGCAGTCACCGTGATCGGGCGCGGGCTTACCGTCAATGTGCCGGGGGCGAAGTCGAACTGGTAGCCCTGTTCGCTCACCAAGGTGCCGAGCGCCGCCGTGATTTCATAAAGGCCGACATTCGACGTGCTGTCGGCCGCCGTCGCAAGCCCGGGCGCGCCGAGCAGATCGGCGATGCTGTCGCCCGGCTGGAAGCCGGTGATGGTTGCGGTCAATGCGGGAAGATCGTTGCCATAGAGCCGGATGATGTCATCCGCCGTCACCGTGAGCCTCGGCGCAAGGCGGAACGCCGCGAAGTTCCCGCCGGGATCGAGATCGTCGTAATCTTCCGAGTTGCCGACGTTGTAGCGCCGCGCGTAATTGGCAAAGGAGCCGATCTGCGATCCGGTGGGGGTAGCGGCGAAAATGCCGAAATGGCCGCCGCCGGTCAGGATCAGCCCGGCATCGCCGTGCAGGTTGATGACCTCGCCGCCCAGCGCGGCCAGGTCGATCGCCCGTCCGGTTCCCGAGGCGGTCAGCACGCCCGTGGCGAGCACGGTGATGTCGCTGCCGGGGTCCTCTCCGAAGTTGCGGACGCCGATCGTGCCCGCGCTGATGTTCGAGAGCGTGATCCCGCCGCTCGGCGCGCCCGAATCCATGACGATCGCGACGCTGCCGTTACCCGCATCGAGCGACGATCCCGCCGACATGGTGATCTCGGCCGGGTCGGGCAAGGTGGGGGAGCTGCCGACATTGGCGAACAGGCCGATTGTCCCGTCGTTGCTAGCGATGATGCCGTCGAGCAGGATCGAGCGACCCGCATTGAGCGAGATCGCGTTCCCGCCGATGCCGAGACTCCCGCTGTTGTCATCTTCCACGCTGATGGTTCCGGAGGATGACACGAAGATATTCGTGACCGTGGTGCTGATCGGCAGTTCGCCGATCAGCCCTCCGCCGTTCAAGGTGATGGTGATGTCGCCCAGCGCAGTGGCGATCAGCGAATCGCTGACGTTGAGATTGCCGCCAAGCACCTCGATCACCGAGGGGACGGGACTGCCGAAGATGGTATCGCCCTGTGCGGTCGCGGTAAGGTTGGCGAGGTTGACGTTGCTGCCGCTGCCCACACTGATGGCGAACCGGCCTGCGCCATTGCGGGCATCGATCGAAGCAGCGCCAGTGCCGTCGGCCTGCAGGTTGAGGTCGGTTGCCTGCAGGATGTGCGCAAAGCCGCTGCCCACGGTGAGCGATGCGGAACCGCCCCGGGCGGTGCCCCCAGGCGAGGTGAGCGCCGTGGCGTCGATCAGGACCGAGCCGGCGTCCAGAGTGCCCCCGCTGCCCATTTCCAGCAGTGCCGCACCGGAGGTCGCGATGCCGCCGGTCTGGCCGGCCGACCCAGCAGCAGTGGCCCGCGCAGCAACCTCCAGCAGGGCAGTGGCTGACACGACCGAATCGAGCAGCACCAGCGAGGCATCGCCGCTCGTGGCGTTGCCGATGTTGCCACCCGGCCCTCCTGTGGCGATGGACTGGACCCTCAGGTCGCCGACGACCCCCAGCGATGAACCGGTCACATTCACGGTGACGTCGCGGCTGGTCGCCGCTCCTCCGAAGAAGCTGGTTCCGCCCAAACCGCCGGCACCGCCTCGTGCCTCGCTTGAGATTAGCATCGGGCCGGACAGGGTAAGGTCCGATCCGGTGATGTCCACTTGCACGGCATTGCTCGTCGCATTGCCGCCGCCCGCGATGCTCGCAATCCCGTTGCCGCCGATCGCGACAGGATCGACGGTGAAAGAGCCGCCGAGCACTGTGGTGTCCGTCAAGTTGATGGAGACCTGCGACGTTCTTGCCGCTCCTCCCCCGAAGTCACCGTCACCGCCGATGGTCGTTCCGCCGAGACGGATTGCCCCGGGGCCGGCATCCTGCATGTTGATGACCGAATTGGTGGCACTCAAGGCGAGGATCCCGCCGACATCGTCGAACGCACCTCCCCCCAGCGTCCCGCTTCCGCCGCGCGAACCATTCTCGACGGAAACCGTGCCGATCACGTTGAGCGTGCTTTCGAACACCACGATCTGGTTATCGCCGCCGCGTCCGATGCCGCCATTGCCGTCCAGCGACCCATCGCCGCCCAGACCACCGGAGATGCCGCCCGCACCATGATAGGTCATCGTACTGCCGAGCGTCGCAGCAATGCGGCGCGTGCCGCCGAACCCGTTGCCTCCGGTGATGTTCTGTCCTGACTGGGCGCTTGATCCGCCTTGGCCGAACACGGAGAAAAGGTTGGGACCTATAATCAGCTGGGAACCGGTTCCGGTGGCCACGATGAGGCCGATGCCCCCAAAGCCGTTGCCACCGGTCCCCAAATTGGCCGAGGCATTGCCCCCGAACCCGCGCGCCACGAAGTGGAGTTCCGGCGCTGCGCTGTTGGGATCGTTCGCGATATCGGCTTGCGTCGGCAGGCGGACCGCGCCTCCGTCGACTGCCCCGATCTCGACCCTGCCGCCAATGCCGTTGGTGCTGACCGCGCTGCCGCCGCGCCCCTCGGCGGCAATGCCGTCGGCGCTGAGCATGTTGAACGAGTTGGCAAGGTTGGCAAAATCCGAAGGCACGTTGCGTGCGACCGTGAGCGAGCTTCCGGCAGCGCGCGCGACCAGCCTGACCTGGCCGCCTGTCCCCGCGCCGCCGAGGCTGTTGGCCGAAGCCCCACCCCGGCCGACAGCGGTGACCTGTGTCGAACCGAGCGCGATATCGCTCCCCGCCTGAGCCTCCACATAGGCTATGCCGCCCTCGCCATCGCCCCCGATGCCGAGGTTCAGCGCGCTGCCGCCGGTCCCGTTGGCAAAGATCAGGGTGTGCCCGGTGATGTTCACCGATGCCGGGTCGTCCGTCGCGTCAGCCTGGATGAAAGCGGTGCCGCCTGTGCCGCGGCCGCCCTGCGCCGCCCCTTCCATCAGACCGCCGTTGGCGCTTGCATCAAGCAGGATGTCGCCATCGATGTCGACCGCCAGTCCATTGGCAAGGATGCGGGCGGTTCCGCCAAAGGCATTGCCAAACGCCAAGGTCGAGGCATTCGGACCGGAGGTTCCGCCGATGCCGCGTGCATCGACCTGGAACTCGGTTGCGGTTATGCTGCCGCCCAGACCGCCGTCGATACCGCCCGTGCCGCCGCGGCCGATCCCGCCCTGGTTGCCGTCCCCGCCAAAACCTGTGACGGTGATCTGCACCTCGGCGGCGGTGACATCGCCCGCAGTCGCCGTGAGCGAGCCGAACCCGGCGCGACCTTCGCCGCCGTTGCCGGTCTGCACGGTACTGTCGGTAAAGCCGCCCTGGCCGCCAACCGCATCGGCCTGGATCAGTATGGTGCTGAAGTCGGCGGTCCCGAGGCCGACCGAGCCGTCCAGACCGGCAAAACCATTGATGGTCACGCCAAGCACCGCAACGCCGCCCAGCGCGCCCCCGCCGTTGCCGCCCGCTACGCCGGTTCCGTTACCGCCATCACCGGCATAGGCCTGCGCAACGGCAACGGCTTGTCCGGTGATGGTGATGCTGCCGTTGTCTCCGCCAGCGACGAAATAGGCACCGCTGTTCGGCAGGTTTGCATCGGACTGGTTGGGGACGCCGAACTGACCGCCCCGAGCATCGCCGCCACGGCCCGACGGGACGAGACCGGGGCCGCCGCCTGCTCCGCCATTGCCGCCGACGCCTTGGGCAAAGGCAACGGCCGAGCTCCCGCCGATCAGAATGGATGCGGTCTCGACAAGCGTTCCCGTGGCCTGGAACAGCGACAGGCCTCCGGAGCCGAACCCGCCGTTGCCGCCGAAGCCGATGCTGGCATTGCCGCCGACGCCTTCGCTCCCGGCGAAGGCCGTACCAGAGATCGTCATCTCGCCCGTTGCGACGATCGCCCCGGCGGCTCCGCCGAACCCTGCACCGCCCGTCTGGCCGTTGCCGCCGTCGCCCAGACTGTCGGCGCTGAAATTGCCGTTGAGGGCGATCCTGCCGTTGCTGCCGACGCTCGCCGTGGATCGGCCGCCCAGCCCGACCCCGCCGATGCCGCCCGCATTGTCTCCGCCAACACCTTCGGTCTCGAGCCGCGTGGTCAGACTTATGTCGATAAACCCTTGATCCTGGGCCACAAGGAGCGCGAAGCCGCCGTCCCCGATCGAACCGGCCCCGGCATTGTTGGAGTTCCCACCGGCAGCGCGGGCAGACAGGTTCGCCTCACCGCCAATCGTGACAGCTGAAAGATCGCCGATGCTGCTTATCTGCGCCGTTCCGCCATAGGCATTGGACACGGTCGAAGCATTGGTGAGTGAGCCATTGGCTGCCTCCGCATCGGCACGCATGACAAGGTTGCTGCCGATCCCCACCGAACTTCTGTCGGTGGCGGCAAGCGTCGCGAACCCGCCGCGCGCTTCAGCGCCCTGAAGCACGGTAAGATTCGTGATGCCGAGGCCGCGGGCCGAGATCGTGGCCGAACCCGTGATGCTCACGAGGCTGGTATCGTTGGCACCGATGAACGCGCCGCCGCCCTGCGCCGACCCGGCAATCAGGTTGAGATCATCCGCGCCGCCGAACGCATCGGCCGTGACCAGGGCGTCGCCGGTAATGGTGACGCCGCCCGCGAAATCGGCGGAGATGCTCGCGTTGCCGCCCTGTGCGTTGATCTCGTCGAGCATGGAGAGGGTGGAACTGACCACGCCATAATCGCGCGCATCCACCAGGACATCGCCGTCGACGTCGAAGCCGCGCCCGAACAGCGCGGACAGATCGGCGCTTTCGCGCCCGACAAGCAGCAGGTTGCCAACGACGCTGCTGTCCGCCGCGGTTGCCGTGGCCTGGACCGCATGAGTGCCGATCGCCAGCAGGCTGCTGGATGAATCGAAATCCTCAAGCTGGATATCCGCGCGGACATTGCTCGTGCCGGCGACGGACCTGAAAGTCGCACCGATCCCGTCGCTGATCGTGCCGCCGGCGACCGACCGGCCGACGACGTTGTAATTGGCGGCCAGAATGATCTCGCCATTGATCACGCCTGCGGTGGCGGCCGGAGCGAAGCCGAGATTGCCGCTGAACAGCATGCTGATCGGATCGGCGGCGGCATGAGCGACCCCGTAGATCATGTGGTTGTCGCCCACGCCGGTGCTCGAGGGGCCGCCGACATTGCCGTTCACCGTCAGCACCTCCCCCGAGGCTGCGGTGCCGACCGGGACCGAGATGTTGAACAGCCCGTTCGAGAAGCTGAGGTTGACCACCTCGCCGACGACGTAGGCATGGCTGCCGTTGACGGTGGCGGTTCCGCGCATTTCGATGCCGGCGGCGACCACTGCAAAGAAGGCGTTGTCGGGGCTCGCGATGATTTGCGCGCCGGGATTGACGAGCACCTGCGCGGTCGGGCTGTTGGCGCCGTTGAGGGCGAGGTTCCCGCCAGCGGCGAAGGTCTGGAACGAGGTGTTCGAAACATCGAGCGTCGTCAGCAGCAGGCGGCCGACATCGAAGATGGCGTTGTTCCCGGCGACGATGCCGGTGGGCGAGGAAAAGGCCACGAGCCCTGCGGTCGAAGAAAGGCCATTGCCGTCAAAGAACTGCGAAAGCACCGCGCCGTTGATGGTCAGGACATTGTTGTTGGTGGAGGGCAGGATCCGGTTGAGGACAGCGAAATTCGGTGTCACGTCCGACCGGAAGAAGCCAGTCGATCCGGCGGCAATGAAGGGCAGCGCGTCGTTGTTCGCATCCTCGGTCGGGGTCCAGTTGATGACCACGGTCGGCGTCGTGAGGTTGACGGTCGTCGTGGTCGGGCCGGTGTCGATGATGGTGGCTGAGCCGAGCACAACGTCGCCGGTGGCCTGAATGCCCTGCGCCGCCGCGCGCTCGGGCGCGAGGATCAGCGCGAGTGCCACTGCAGCACTCGCGCAGCCGCCGAGCAGTCGCGAACGGTTCCTGAACTTGTGGGTCATCTCAATATCTCCACGGAAGCAGGCGGGCAGTCAGGGTGAACAGCAGGCGGACATCGCCCTTGTCGAACGCGAGATCCGGGCGCGCCAGCGGCACGGCGAGCACGACATCGCTGCGGATGCCGCCGCCCCACGCCACGCGCAGGCCGCCGCCTGCCGACCACAGGCGGTCGGGGTTTCCGGCGCGGCGGCTCGGGTCCTCGTTCCACACGAAGGCGACGTCGGAAAAGACGTAAGGCTGGAAGGCAAAGGCGTTCATCTCTTTCGGCGCAAGCGAGCCGTAGCGCAGCTCGAATGCGCTCAGTACGCCGCTGTCGCCCAGCACCGTGCCCGGCGCATAGCCGCGCCCGATCGAGAAGTTGCCGGCGGCGATCTCCTCGAACGACGGCAGCGGATCGTTTGTGATCTGGACCTGGGTGTTCAGCGCGATCGTGAAAAGCGGGTCGGGGCGATATTCGGCATCCGCGCTGAGCCGCAGCATCAGCGGCGTGGGATCGGCCTCGATCCGGCTCGGCGGAACATTCCCCCCCAGCACGCAGGCGAGCAGGTTGGCGCGGCAATCCGTGCTGGTGCCGAAGACCTCCACCCCCTGCCGCACTTCGCCCCCGTAGCGCAGCCGCAGCCTTGGCTCGAACGGGGTGTAGCCGTTGGCGCGCAGCACCGAGGCCTGATCCATCAATTCCCCGTCGAGACGCGCATAGATCATGCGCACCCGGTCCCGCGTCAGGCCCAGGGTGTTGATCGTCACGTCCTGATCGACATAGTCGAAGCCGACATCGGCGCTGAGGGAGTGCCGGCGCGACCGCACCAGCGGATAGCTGGCAAACAGGCTGAAGAAGATCGTCTCGGAATCGAGGTTGATGCCGGCCAGGCCGACCGAAGGGTCCGCCCGGCTCCAGGTGAACTGGCCGCCAAGCCGCAAGCCTTCGCTGCCGACCCGGAAATCATGCCCGATCCGCACGGTCTGCTGTTCGACGAAATCGGCCGTGCTGAACACGGTGATCGACGTGCGGTCGCCGAGCCCGGTCAGATCGTAGAACTCGCCGCGCAGCGTCCCGCCGAGCGGGCCGATGGCCTGCGACCCGAGGTTCTGGATGTTGATGTCCGCCAGCGCGCGCTGACGCACCACCGCGATTTCGCCCACGAGGTCACCCGGCGCACCGCCTGCCGCCGGACGGAGCGACAAGCGCACATCGAGCCCCGGGATGTCGTCGGCCAGCAGCAGATAGCGTTCGGCGGTGTTGATGTTGAACACATCCTGCCCGGTCAGCTTCTGAAGGTAGCCCGCAACGAGCTTTTCCGAAGGGCCGGCATCGCCGCGCACCCGCACTGCGGTCAGGCGTCCGAACACGACGTTGAAATCGGGGACGCCGTCGGCAAGGCTCTGCTCGGGGATCTCGACCGTGGCGAGATAGCCCTGACGGCGAAGGATCGCGTTGGCCTCGGCGCGGATGTCGCACAGCACCGAAACGGGCAATTCGCGCCCCTTGTAGCTCGTCCATGCGCCATCGAGCGACAGGCCCGGCACCTGCGCCAGGCCGTTGAACTGCGCGCCCTGCACGGTGAAGCGGATATCGGCGAAATCGGGGCGGTCGAGCGCGCAGGGCGGGCGCTCGAAATCGCCATCGACAGTCAAGGTCATGCCGCGATCCTCGCGGCGCTGTTCGGGAGGAATGAGGTCGCTGCGGTTGAGCGGAGCGACCTGCGCTGTGGCGGCCTCGCCTGCGGCGACAAGCGACAAGGCGAAGGCAAGGGCCGAGATCGGTCCGCGCAGGCGCGCCGCGATGGGCGCGCGCTGCAGACGGGCGGCATCAGACTCTGTCGCCGGAACTGGACGCGCGAATAACCTGACGTTCGAATCGTGCGGCAAGGCTTCCCCCCAAAGCTTTGGCCCGACAGGCACATGACTGCGCCGGTCGTTGCGTCCTGCGTGTTCCTCCTAGGGCGCGAGCGGACGATGCTGTCGCATCTTTTCCGCCTCGGCCTCTTCGACCCTACCGGGCCGCAACACTACTCCTGCCCGGCACAAACACAAGCGTTCAGAAGCCCGCACCGGTCCGTGCGCTTCAGATTGTCGTGTTATGACAAGGACACCGGCGGCCGGACGCCGACGGCGGCGGGCCCGCAGGGTCAGCCAGCGGCGGCGAGCATCACCTTGGCCGAAGCGCCCGACAGCGCGCCCGGCTCGGCCGGCAGCCTGGCCGGACGCGCTGCCCCCGGATAAGCCTGTTTCAGCAGGGCCAGCGCCTCGGCAATTCGCGCATGAGCAGCGGGGTTCCCGGCCTTGATTGCATCGCCGTCGGCGGCAAAGGCGCGCGCCGCGACGGCTGCGAAACCGTAGCCGTCGAGATAGGGCTCATAGGCGTCGTTTCCGGGAAGCTGTCGATACATCGCGCTCGCCCGCTCGATCATGTCGGCGATAACGCCGGTGGCGACCCGGGCGGGGGTGACGTCACCCCTGGGCGCCTTGGCGGCTGCGGCGCGCAGCGCGGCGATGATCGCGTCATGGGCCTTGTTGACCTCGGCCACCGGCTTGCCCGCCAGCGCCGCGTCCGAGGCAGCGGTGAACAGCGGCTTCATGTCGGCTACGCCGAGCGCCGCGAAAGCGGGGTCCATGTCGAGCAGCACTTCGCTCACCGGATGCGCGAACATCTCGCCAGCGGCCTCCTTCTTGCCCGCGGCATAGGCGTCCCGCGCGGCGACCACATGGGCCTCGGCAACGGCCAGCGCGATGCCGTAGGCGACGGGGTCCCTGGCCGCGTCGGCGGTCGCCACGCCGCCCTCGCCTTCGCCGCCTGCACCGACTGCGCCTTCGCCCTCGCCGCCGCCACCCTCTCCCTCGCCCGCGACCGCCGCGCTCTCGCCGCCCGTAGGTGCGCCGCCTGCACCGGCCTCGCCCCCCGCTTCGCCGCCGCAGGCCGCAAGCAGACCGCCAGCCAGCGCCGTGCCGATACCGAGCTGGGTCCAGAGTTTGAGCGTGGTGTTCATGAGCGGCTTGCGTCCTTCGTCCAAATGTCGAGGCCCTTCCCATGGCTCAGGTGATAATCACTCGCAAGAGCCTTTCGCAGCACAGCCCTTGCGCGCCTGACCATGCCGCGCTAGCAAGATGTTACAACGTCTCATTTTCTCAGTCTTCGGGTGCGTTTCCCTCTATGGCCACACTCCTTGCCCGCTCTGCCCGATTGTCACCCGATCCCGCCGTGCTTGGCGAAATCGGCGATCCCGATTGCAATCTCGCGGTCTGGCAGCGCCCGGCATTCGCCGACTTCGCGCCGCTGGTTGTCGGCGCCCCGCGCGACCTGCGGTTCGTCAGCAACGTTCATTCCCTTGCAGCCACCCTGGCGCGCGCGCTCGGGGAGTCTGACTTCGGCGGCGGGTCGGCCTTGCATGGCCTGCTCGTGAAGGATGCGGAGCGCCTTGCCGGGCTGTTCTGCGACGCGCTCGGGCTCGCCGCATTCGAGGTTCGGCTCGAGGTGGTACGCACCGATTCGTGCCGCAAGTTCCACGCCGATTACGTCACCGCCCGGCTGATCACGACCTATGTCGGAGCGGGCACCGACTGGCTCGACGAAGCCGACGCGGCGCGTGTGGCGGCAGGCGAGACGCCGCAACGCATCAACCGCCTTGCCCCTTTCGATGTCGGTCTATTCAAGGGAAGGCTCGGCACGGAGAGCCCCGCGATCCACAGGTCTCCGCCGATCGCCGAAACGGCCGATGGGGCGCGGCTGCTGCTGGTGTTGAACCCCGTCAGTCGGTCGTTCGTCGAAGCCCCCTCATCACCCCTTCCGCACCCCGGACAAGTGTCCTAACAGCGCGCCTTCGCCCGCGCGTGCGCGGGCCAAGCCACACGCCGCGCGCCTTGCGGGGACCGCTGCGGCACGACAGCAAAGGGATGCCAATGACGAAGAAGTTCCTCCTTGCCGGGGCCAGTGCCCTGATGATCGCCGCTCCGACGATGGTGCAGGCCGATGAGGGCATGTGGTTGCCGAGCCAGACCGGCGCGATTGCCGATGCGATGAAGGCCGCCGGGCTGGAACTCGACGCGGCGACCCTTGGCGATCTACAGCGCCCGCCGCTGACCGCCATCGCCTCGCTGGGCGGATGCTCTGCCGCGTTTCTTTCGCCGCAGGGCCTGGTCGCGACCAATCACCACTGCGTGGCGGGTTCGCTCCAATTCAATTCCTCGCCCGAGAACGATTACCTGACCGACGGTTTCCTGGCAAAGACCCTTGCCGACGAATTGCCCGCCGCCCCCGGCAGCCGCATCTACGTGATCGAGGACCTGCGCGACGTCACTGCCGCCATGCTGAAGGGTGCCGACAAGCTCGACGGCCGCGCCCGCTATGACCGGCTTCAGGCCAACCGCACCGCGCTGATCGAAGCCTGCGAGAAACAGGCCAACCGCCGCTGCGACGTGCGCGCCTATTTCGGCGGGGCGCAGTACTGGCTTCAGCAGCAGCTCGAGATCAAGGACGTCCGCCTCGTCTACGCCCCCGCCGGCGGGGTCGGCAATTTCGGCGGCGAGAAGGACAACTGGATGTGGCCGCGCCACACCGGCGACTTCTCCTTCTACCGCGCCTATGTCGCCCCCGACGGCTCGTCGGCGGCGTTCAGCAAGGACAACGTGCCCTTCAAGCCCAAGGCGTGGCTGCCGATCGCCAAGGAAGGCGTCAAGGAAGGCGACTTCGTGATGGTCGCCGGCTTCCCCGGCACCACCGAACGCCTGCGCAGCGCCGAGGAAGCGCGCTTCTACTACGAGGAACTCTACCCCTACCAGCAGCGGATGCTGGCCGAATATGGCGACCGCATCGACGAGCTGACCGCGGGCAATCAGGCCGCGACCATCGCCTATGCCGCGACGCTTCAGGGCGTGGAGAACTACGAGAAGAAGATCGCCGGGCAGATGGCGGGCGCCGAGGCGATCTCGCTGGTCGCCAAGAAGCAGGCCGAGGAAGACGCCTTCCGCGCCTGGATCAAGGCCGATCCCAAGCGCGAGGCGCAGTATGGCGCGGCGCTGGCGCAGCTCGATGGCCTGGTCGTCGACACCAACACCGCCGCGCTCGCCGATGCCAAGCGCGGGCTGCTCGGCCGCGGGCAGCTCTACGGTGCGGCGCGCACGCTCTACCGCTGGGCCAACGAACAAGCCAAGCCCGACAAGGACCGCGAGCCCGGCTTCCAGGCGCGCGACAAGGCCTTCATGACCCAGCGCATGCAGGTCATCGAGCGCCGCTATGTCGAGGCGATCGACCGGCAGCTCTTCGCCGAGGCGATCGCCGAATACGAAACCCTGCCCGCCGATGAGCGGATCGCCAGCTTCGATGCCGCCGTCAAGAGCAAGGGCCTTGATGCGCTTTATGCGGGGACCGAGCTGGGCAGCACCGCCAAGCGTCTCGAATGGATGGACAAGACCCCGGCCGATTTCCGCGCGTCGAGCGATCCCTTCATCCAGCTTGCGGTCGCCACCTATGACGAGACCATGGCCGCAGAGGCCGAGGACAAGGCGCTGGCCGGCCGGGTGCAGAAGGCCCGTTCGAAGGTGATGGAAGCGCGCCTCGCCTATGCCGCATCGCAGGGCAAGACGATGTACCCCGACGCCAACGGCTCGCTGCGCTTCACCTATGGCAAGGTGACCGGCAAGGCGGTCGACGGGCAGGTGTGGACGCCCTTCACCACCGCCGAGGGCATCCTCGCCAAGCACACCGGGCGCGGCGAGTTCGATGCGCCGGACAAGATGATCGAGCTGATCAAGGCGAAGGACTACGGCCGCTACGTCGCGCCCGCGCTCGGCACGCTGCCGGTCGACTTCCTCTCGACCGTCGACATCACCAACGGCAACTCCGGCTCCTCGACGCTCAACGCGCGCGGCGAGTTCGTGGGCCTTGCCTTCGACGGCACGATCGAAGGCGTGGTCAGCGACTGGATGTACGATCCGGCGATCAACCGGACGATCCACGTCGACAGCCGCTTCATGCTGTGGACCATGGAAAAGGTCGACGGCGCGCAAGCCCTGCTTGCCGAGATGGGCGTGGAGTAACCACGAGGTTGAATAAGTATGCGGCGCGTGGGAATCCCGCGCGCCGCCTGCTATTGCTCCCCGCCTGACGGCTTATGACGGGGAGAGTGCAATGCGCGACGTGGTGGTGGTCGATATCGGCGGAACCCATGCGCGCTTTGCAATCGCCAGCATCGGCTGCGATGGCACGATCACGCTCGACGAGCCGGAAACGCTCCACACCGCCGATCACGCCAGCTTCCAGACCGCATGGGAGGCGTTCCGCAAGCGCAAGGGCGGCACGCTGCCGACAGCGGTCAGCATGGCGATTGCCGGCCCGGTCGGCAGTCCCGGCAAGCCCAATCCGGTGATCCGCTTCACCAACAACCCCTGGATCATCCGCCCCGCGCTCATCAACGAGAAGCTGGGCGTCACGCAGTTCACGCTGGTCAACGATTTCGCTGCCGTCGCCCACGCCGTGGCGCGCGCCGCCGACAGCCAGTTCCTGCACCTTGCCGGACCCGATGCGCCCCTGGGGCGCGAGGGCACGATCAGCGTCATCGGGCCGGGCACCGGCCTTGGCGTAGCGCATCTCTACCGATCGGGCACGCACTACCGCGTGCAGGCGACCGAAGGGGGGCATATCGACTTTGCCCCGCTGGATTCGATCGAGGATGCAATCCTCGCCCGTCTGCGCCAGCGCCATATCCGCGTATCGGTGGAGCGGGTCGTCGCCGGCCCTGCCATCGTTGACATCTACGAGGCCCTCGCCGCATTGGAAGGACGCAGCGTGCCGGAATTGGACGCGATCACCATCTGGGGCCTCGGCACCAGCGGCGAGGATTCGCTGGCAGCGGCCGCCGTCGACCGGTTCTGCCTCTCTCTGGGTTCGGTCGCGGGCGATCTGGCGCTGGCGCAGGGCGGCTTCAGCGGGGTCGTGATCGCAGGTGGCCTCGGCTACCGCATCCGCGACACGCTGCTCAGTTCCGGGTTCGGCGCGCGGTTCAAGGCCAAGGGCCGGTTCGAGAGCCTGATGGCAGGCATCCCGGTCAAGCTCATCGTCCATCCGCAGCCCGGCCTGTTCGGCGCGGCCGCCGCCTTCGCTTCGGAGCATGCATGAAGACCGTTGCCGCCCTTGAAGCCCGCCTGGGCGAGCTGCACCTGCGCACGCGGGAAACGCCGCTGTTCAACCCGGTTTTCCAGCTTTCGCTCGATCTGTCACGGGCACTGGAAGGGGGCGAGGTCAGCCTTGACGATCTGGCCGCGCTGGTCGCCGCGCTGGAATGCGACGGGCTGAAGGCGCGTGCCACGCGGCTGCGCACCCTGCTTGCAGCGCCGCCCGCCACTCAGCCGCCATCGGGCGAGGCCGAGGACTTCGAAAGCTTCGCCGCGCGCTGGGAACGCCCGCAGCTCCACGCCGTGTTCACCGCCCACCCGACATTCCTCCTCACCCCGGCGCAAGGCGCGGCGGTCGCGGCGGCGGCCTCGGCTTCGGGCGCGATTGACGATGCCGTCTGCGCCGTCCCCGCGAGCCGCAGCGCAGTGACGCTCGTGTCCGAACACGCCGCCGCCATGGCCGCCATGGCCCGCGCGCAGGACGCGCGCGACGTGATAACCGCTCACCTGCTGACCGAGGCACAGGCACGCTGGCCGGAGCAATGGCGCGCCCTTCGCCCCCTGCCGTTCCGTTTCGCGAGCTGGGTCGGCTACGACATGGACGGGCGCACCGACATCGGCTGGCACACGTCAATCGCCTTCCGCCTCGCCGAGAAGGCCGAGCGGCTGGCGCGCTACACCGCGAGCCTGGAGGCGCTCGATGCCGCACACCCGCTGCTCGCCACACTGCGCGCCGCCACTGCCTTCGCCAAGGCGCGGGCGGAGGACTTCGCGGGCGACCTCTCCAGCGCCGAGGCCCTCGCGGCGGCGGCCAACCGCCTGACGTCGCCTAGCGCCGACAACCTGCTCAGCCTGGCTTCCCTCATCGCCGCGCTCGAAGGCGAAGCCGAGAGCGCGCCTGCAGACCGCGCCGTCGCCCTGTTCACGCTCGCCGCCGCCATGCGCGCGGACGGGCTGGGGATGGGCTGGATCCACTTCCGGGTGAACGCCAAGCAGCTCCACAACGCGGTGCGCCGCCGGCTGGGCGAGGATGGCGAAGGCGTCGATCTCGCCAGCAAGGGCGCGCTCGCCACGCTTCGCGCCATGGTGGAGAACGCGCGGCCGCTGAGGACCAATTTTGCCGCGCTCGCCACCGAAAGCTCGACCGCGATCCGCCAGTTCCTCGCCATGGCGCAGATCCTGAAGCACATCGATGCCGATGCGCCGATCCGGATGCTGGTGGCCGAATGCGAACAGCCCGCAACGGTGCTCGCCGCGCTCTATTTCGCCAAGCTGTTTGGCGTGGAGGACAAGGTCGACGTCTCCCCCCTGTTCGAGACCGAGACCGCGCTGGAGCACGGCGGGCGTTTCCTCGACGCGCTGCTCGCCGAGCCTGCCTACCGAGCCTATGCGAGGGCGCGGGGCCGCGTCGCCGTGCAGACCGGCTTTTCCGACGCCGGGCGCTTTGTCGGGCAGGTGCCCGCCGCTCTCGCCATCGAGCGCCTTCAGGGCCGCCTTGCCGAGGCGATGGCGGCGAACGGCCTTGGCGACATCGCTGCGCTGGTGTTCAACACGCACGGCGAGAGCATGGGCCGCGGCGCCCATCCGGCGAGCTTGCGCGACCGGCTCGAATGGCCGCTATCCCCTTGGGCGCGCAGGCGTTTTGCGCGTGCGGGGATCAGGCTGGAGCCCGAAGTGAGCTTCCAGGGCGGGGACGGCTACCTGTTCTTCGCCACCCCGGAACTGGCGCTGGCGACGCTCACCCGCATCGCCGAACTGCGCCCTGCCGAGGCCGATCTCGCCGCACCCGCGGACCCATTCTACCACCGCACCGATCTCAGCCTCGATTTCTACCGGGCGGTCAAGGAGCATCAGGGCGATCACTTGGCGAGCCGCACCTATTCGCGCGCGGTGACGGCCTTCGGGCTGGGCCTGCTGAACCCCACCGGCAGCCGCGTCTCGCGCCGCCAGTCGGACATCAATGCAGACCGCGAGATGAGCCTGAGGCAGATCCGCGCGATCCCGCACAACGCGATCCTCCAGCAGTTGGGCTACCCCGTCAACGTGATCGCCGGGATCGGCTCTGCGGCGGACGGCAACCGTGAGGAACTTTCTCAATTGCTTGCAGAATCTGCCCGGGGCAGCCAGATCATGCGGCTCGTTCGGGCGGCCAATGCGCTGGCCAGCATCAAGACGGTTGCGGCCTATGGGGAGCTGTTCAACTCGGCCTACTGGGCAAGCCGGACCTATCGCGGGACGGAGGATCATCTGGCAGGGGCATGTGCGGCGCTGGCGGAGTATCTGGTGGGGGACGACCGCACGGGCGTGTTCCGCCGCCTTGCCTCGCGCCTCAGGATCGATGCGATCAAGCTCCACCGCCTCACCGATCTCCTCCCCGGAGAGGCGCCGGATGACACGCGCGAGCATGTCCGCCGCCGCATCGGCGTGCTTCAGGCGCTGCGTCTTGCGCTGCTCCAGCACATGTTCCTGAAGGCGGTCGCGGTCCCCGCCTTCAGCCGCGCGAACGACATCAGCCGCCGCGATGTCATCGAAATGATTATGACCTTGCGGGTCGACGAAGCCGTCGCCCAGCTGCGCCGCGCCTTCCCCGTCAGGGTCCCCGGACCGCGCGACTTCCCGCTCGACGAGCCTTCCGACTACCCCGACGGCGGCGAGGAAGGCTATGGCGCGATCGAGCGCGACTTCATCACCCCGATCGCCCGCGCGCAGGAACTGAGCCTCAGGATCAGCACCGCCATCGCCAACGAGTTCGGCGCGCACGGCTGATCCTTCCCCTCGGGGGAGGACTACCTTGCGGTGCTCCCGCGCACGATCAACTTCACCGGCACGCGGCGGCGCGCGGCATCGCCTTCGTCAAGCACCGCCTCCACCAGCGCCGCGCCCGCTTCGGCAGGATCAGGGGCAATGGTGGTCAGAGGCGGGCGGCTGAAGCGGCCTGCCACGAGATCGTCGAACCCCATCACGCCGACATCCCCCGGCACGGCGATGTCGGCGGCGGCGAAAGCCTCGATCGCGCCCAGCGCCATCGCGTCGCAGGCGGCAAAGACGGCGTCGATATCCCCCTGCTGGATGGCCCCCCGCTCGATCAACCGGCGAGCCGCGCGGCGGCCCTCCTCCTCGCGGGTCTCGGCGTTGACGGTGGGCGCAAGGCACGGCTCCAGCCCCGCGGCCCGCATGCCTTCGGCATAGCCTTCATAGCGTTCGGTGAACTGCACCTGCGGAGTATTGAGCGCGCCGAGGAAGCACGGGCGGCGGTAGCCCGCGGCCAGCAGATGCTCCACCGCCAGCCGCCCGGCGGCGCGGTTGTCCGATCGCACCCAGTCGAGCTCGTCGAAGGGCGAGCCCCAATAGGCCACCCGGCGATCATCGCCTTCGAGGCCGCGGAAATGCTCCCAGGCTGCCGCATTGGTGGTTGTGCCGATCACCACCAGGCCATCGGCGCGGCCCTGTTCCTGGTAATGGCCGAAGAAATCTTGCGGTCGCGCCTGAAAACTCACCAGCGTCTCGAACCCCCGTTCCGAGGCCGCGACACAGACCGAGCCGAGCAGCGCATAGGCGAAGGGGTTGATGCTCGAGGCGCTGTCGCCCTCGCGGCAGATCACCACCACCGCGAGCGTGCCGGTCGACCCGCGCCGCAGCCGCGCGGCACGCTCGTCGACGAAGTAGCCCAGCGCCTCGGCCGCCTCGATCACCTTGCGGCGGGTCGCCTCGGCAATCGCGGGAGAGCCCGACAGCGCACGGCTGACCGTCGGCTGGCTGACGCCCGCCCGCTCCGCCACATCGAAGGATGTCGGCCGTCTCTTCGGTCCCCCGCTCATGGGATTTTTCTCTAGGGCCTGATGTTATCCCCGCGCAAGGCTGCGCTGCATTCCTATTCGCACTGGAATTGAGCCCCAAGCTCTTGCAAGTTGACTCGGGCGTGCGGATTGTGAACGTTCGCAACCAGACGGCGCCTTGGGAGAGAGCAGCGATGGCATTAGGTGGGGGCCTTGGGGCACCGAGCGGGAGCGCGGCGGGCGGATTCGGCGAGAGCGCAGGCGATGCGCCGCAGGTCGACGCGCCGGGATTGAACTACTTCGTTTTCGCGCTGTTCTTCATCTTCGGCGGGATCACCTCGCTGAACGACGTCATCATCCCCAAATTGAAGGAGCTGTTCACGCTCAACTTCTTCGAGGCGAGCCTGGTGCAGTTCTGGTTCTTCATCGCCTATGCGCTGGTCGGCATCCCGGGCGCGCGGCTGGTTAAGCGGCTGGGCTACATGCGCGGCGCGGTGGCGGGGCTGGTGACGATGATGGCGGGGTGCCTGCTGTTCATTCCGGCAAGCCAGACCGCGCTTTTCCCGATGTTCTTGTTCGCCTATTTCATCCTCGCGACCGGCGTGGTGCTGGTGCAGATCGTCGCCAACCCGCTGATCAGCCTGCTGGGGCCGGAGCGCACGACCCATAGCCGGCTGACCTTCGCGCAGGCGTTCAATTCGCTGGGCACGACGATCTTCCCCTATGTCGGCGCGATCCTGATCCTCGGCAGCCTGGCGACGGTCACCGCCGCCGAGCTTTCGGGCGAGGCGCTCGCCGCCTATCGCACCGCCGAGAGCCAGGCGATCGTCAACGGCTATCTCGGCCTCGCCGCCGCGCTGGCGGTGGTGGCGGGCGTGGTCTGGCTGTTCCGCGACCGGCTGAAGGGCGAGAAGCACGAGCAGACCAGCCTTGCCGACGGCCTCGCGCTGCTCAAGCGGCCGCGCTTCGGCTACGGGGCGGCCTCGATCTTCCTCTATGTCGGCGCGGAAGTCGCGATCGGCAGCTTCATCGTCAACTACCTGATGCAGGCCGAGGTGCTGAACCTGCCCGAACAGGACGCGGGCAAGCTGATCTCGCTCTACTGGGGCGGCGCGCTGGTCGGGCGCTTCATCGGCTCGGGACTGCTGCGCATGGTCAGCCCGGGCCTGCTGCTGGCGACGGTGGCGGCCGGCGCGATCACGCTGATCGCGATCTCGGCGAACTCGACCGGCGTTGTCGCGGGCTACAGCCTGCTTGCCGTGGGCCTGATGAACGCGATCATGTTCCCGACGATCTTCAGCCTCGCCTGCGAGAAGCTGGGGCCGCGCGCGGCGGACGGATCGGGGATCATCAACGTCGCGATCTGCGGCGGCGCG
>ERZ1066121.978-NODE-978-length-23322-cov-8.341643_pt1 | contig 23322 bp, 17 predicted proteins | sample MGYA00382768_ERZ1066121 | MGnify/ENA primary metagenome ERZ1066121 (study PRJEB33369, sample SAMEA5778351) | biofilm metagenome | biome: Industrial cooling water; feature: Water cooling tower basin; material: Biofilm | place: United Arab Emirates | collected...
CCACCGGCAGCAGCATCATGCCGCAGAAGCGCAACCCCGATGCCGCCGAGCTGGTACGCGCCAAGGCCGGCGAGTTCCTCGCTGCCTTCACGCGCCTTTCCGTGGTGATGAAGGGGCTGCCGCTGGCTTATTCGAAGGACATGCAGGACGACAAGGCGACTGTGTTCGCCGCCTTTGACGATCTGGGCCTGTGCCTCGCCAGCATGACCGGCATGGTGGAGACGCTGACGTTCAACAAGGCGAAGATGCGCGCCGCGGCCAATTCGGGCTTCTCCACCGCCACCGATCTGGCCGACTGGCTGGTGCGCGTCGCCAATGTGCCGTTCCGCGAGGCGCACGAGATCACCGGCAAGTGCGTGAAGGCTGCCGAGGCCAAGGGCACCGACCTGAATGGCCTGACCGATGCCGAGCTGGCCGCCATCGACCGGCGCATCACGCCATCCGTGCGCGACGTGCTTTCGGTGGAAGCGAGCGTCGCCAGCCGCACCAGCTTTGGCGGCACCGCGCCCGCCAATGTGCGCGCTGCCATCGCGGCGGCACGGAAGGCGCTGTGAGACAGCTGCTGCCCCTGCTGCTGCTTCTCGCCGCCTGCGGCAAGCAGGGCGCGCTGGAGCCGCAGGCCGGCAAGGCCGGGCCGCCGCGCGGCGAAACCCAGGCGCGTGCGAGCACGCCGCAGGAAATGCTGAAGCTCGATCCGCAGGCGGTGCCGCAGCGTGTCGACGACAACCAGGGGCCGCTGCCCGAACGCGGTGACGATCCCTTCAACCTGCCGCCTCCCAGATAAGCAGGCCAAGAGATGGACCATTTCCAGTATCGCGACGGCGTGATGCATGCCGAGGACGTGAGCCTTGAGGCCCTCGCCCGCGAGGTCGGCACGCCCTTCTATTGCTATTCCAGCGCCACCATGGAGCGGCACTTCACGGTGTTCCGCGATGCCGTGGCCGGGCTGGGCGGAGACGGCGCAGAGGGACTCGGGCCGCTGGTCGCGTTCGCGGTGAAGGCCAATCCGAACCTTGCGGTGCTGCAGACGCTGGCGCGGCTCGGCGCCGGGGCGGACGTGGTGTCGGGCGGCGAACTGGCGCGCGCACTGGCCGCCGGCGTGCCGGCCGAGCGCATCGTGTTTTCCGGCGTTGGCAAGACCCGCGCCGAGCTGGCCGCCGGCGTCGATGCCGGCATCCTGCAGTTCAATGTCGAATCGGAAGCCGAGATCGACATGCTGGGCGCCATCGCGGCGCAGAAGGGCGCCACCGTGGAGATCGCCATCCGCATCAACCCGGCGGTCGATCCGAAGACCCACGGCAAGATTTCGACCGGCGGCGCGGACGCAAAGTTCGGCATCCCCTGGGAACGCCTGCCCGCCGCCTTCGCACAGGCGGCGGCGTATCCCAGTCTGCGCCCCGTTGGCCTGGCCGCGCACATCGGCAGCCAGCTGACCGATCTTGGCCCGGTGGAGGACGCCATCCGCAAGCTGGGCGCACTCGCTCGCGAACTGGAAGCATTAGGCCACCCCATCAAGCGCATCGATGTCGGCGGCGGGCTGGGCGTGCCCTATCGCCGCGACCAGCCGCCGCCGCCCAGCCCGGCCGACTATGCCGCGATGGTGAAACGCGCCACCGCCGGCTGGCCGTGGCGCCTGATGTTCGAGCCGGGGCGCATGGTGGTGGGCAACGCCGGCGTGCTGGTGAGCGAGGTCATCCTCACCAAGGAAGGCGCGTCGAAGCATTTCATCGTGGTCGATGCCGCGATGAACGACCTGCTGCGCCCCTCGCTCTATGGCGCCTGGCACGACATCCTCGCCGTGCGGCCCAAGGCGGAGCGCACGCTGGCAACAATTGTGGGCCCGATCTGCGAAACCGGCGACACCTTCGCGGAAGATCGCGAGATGGAGGATGTGAAGGCCGGCGATCTTGTCGCCTTCATGACCGCCGGGGCCTATGGCGCGACCATGGCCAGCACCTACAATTCGCGGCCGCTGGTGCCCGAAGTGATGGTGAAGGGCGATCAATGGGCGATCGTCTCCCAGCGCAACCAGCCCGCCGCCATGCTGGCGCTGGATGCGAAGGCGCCGTGGCTGTGAGAGGGCAGGCCCCTCCGCCTCGCTTTGCTCGGCACCTCCCCAAACAAGTCTGGGGAGGATCGTGCCGGCCAGTTCCTCCCCAAACTTGTTTGGGGAGGTGGCGCCGCAGGCGACGGAGGGGCCGGGCATGAGCGCCCCCACAGCGAGACCCGCCCGCATCCTCGCCGCCAGCCTCGTCGGCACGGCGGTGGAATTCTATGATTTCTACATCTATGCCACCGCCGCCGCGCTGGTGTTCGGGCCGCTGTTCTTCCCGTCCGACAACGCGGACGCGCAACTGCTCTTGAGCTTCGCCAGCTTCGCCGTCGCCTTCGTCGCCCGGCCGATCGGCGCGCTGGTGTTCGGCCATTATGGCGACCGCTTGGGCCGCAAGTCCACGCTGGTCGCTTCGCTGCTGCTGATGGGCGGCTCGACCTTCGCCATCGCCTTCCTGCCCACCCACGACGTGATCGGCGTTGCCGCGCCCATCATCCTGTGCCTGCTGCGCTTCGGGCAGGGCTTTGGCCTTGGCGGTGAATGGGGCGGCGCGGCGCTGCTGGCGGTGGAGAATGCGCCGCCGGGCTGGCGGGCGCGCTATGGCATGTTCCCGCAGCTGGGCGCGCCGGTGGGCTTCATCGCCGCCAACGGGCTCTTTTTGGCGCTGGGCCTCTGGCTCGACGATGGCGACTTCATCAATTGGGGCTGGCGGCTGCCCTTTGCCGGCTCCATCCTGCTGGTCGCGGTCGGCCTGTGGGTGCGGCTGAACATCCTGGAAACCCCGGCCTTCGCCGCCATGATGGCGCATGAAAAGCCGCCGGCCGTGCCGCTCGCCGAACTCATCCGCCACCACTGGCGCGAAACGCTCTGCGGCGTCGCGGCGGCCGTCACCTGCTTTGCCATCTTCTACATCTCCACCGCCTTCGCGCTCGGCCATGGCACCACCGCGCTGGGCTACACGCGCGAAGCCTTCCTGAAGCTGCAGCTGGGCGCCATCCTGTTCATGGCGGCCGGCATCATCCTTGCCGGCTGGGCGGCAGACCGCACCTCCCCGGCGCGCGTGCTGATGTTCGGCAGCCTCGCCACCGTGGCCGTGGGCGCGGCGATGGGCCCGCTGATGCAGGCCGGCACGCCGGGCGTGTTCGGCTTCCTGGCGCTCAGCCTGTTCGTGATGGGCTTTGTCTATGGGCCGCTGGGCGCCTTCCTGCCCGGCCTGTTCCCGGCCCGCGTGCGCTACACCGGCGCCAGCGTCACCTTCAACCTGGGCGGCATCATCGGCGGCGGCCTCACCCCGGTGATCGGCCAGGCGCTGGCCAGCACGCAGGGCATCGGCGCGGTGGGCCTTTATCTCGCCGGCGCAGCACTGGTGAGCGCCGGCGGCCTTGCGCTCTTGCCGAAGGGGGAAGCGGCCACTAGCGTCACGCCATGATCCTGCGCGCCCTGCTCCTATCCGCCGTCATCGCCAGTCCGGCCCTTGCCGCGCGCGATGTCACCATCACCCGCGATGATTTCGGCATCCCCCACATCAAGGGCAAGACCGACGCCGACGCCGTCTACGGCATGATCTATGCCCAGGCCGAGGATGATTTCCACCGGGTGGAAACCAACTTCATCAACGCGATGGGCCGGCTCGCCGAAACCGAGGGCGAGGCCGCCATATGGCGCGACCTTCGGATGAAATTGTTCATCGATCCCGAGGAGCTGAAGGCCGATTATGCCCGCGCGCCCGGCTGGCTGAAGACGCTGTGCGTGGCCTGGGCCGACGCGCTCAACGATTATCTGGCCAGGCATCCCAATATGAAGCCGCGCGTCATCACCCGCTTCGAACCGTGGATGGCGCTCAGCTTCTCCGAAGGCAGCATCGGCGGCGATATCGAGAGCATCAACCTCGCCCGGCTGGAGGCCTTCTACACCGGGCAAGCACCGAAACTGTCGGCCGTTGATCTCGGCAGCGAGCTCACCGAGCCCGCCGGCTCCAACGGCTTCGCCCTCGCCCCCAGCCGCAGCAGCTCGGGCGATGCGCTGCTGCTCATCAACCCGCACACCAGCTTCTATTTCCGCAGTGAGGCCAAGGTGGAAAGCGGCCAGGGCCTCGATGCCTATGGCGCCAGCACCTGGGGGCAGTTCTTCGTCTACCAGGGCTTCAACCGCCACGTCGGCTGGATGCACACCTCCTCGGGCGTCGACAATATCGACGAATATGCGCTGACCGTGGAGAAGCGCGGGGGCAAGTGGCACTATCTGCACGGCACCAGCTGGAAGCCACTCAAGGAAAAGACCATCCGCGTGCCCTTCAAGGCCGCCGACGGCACCATGCAGGCCCGCGCCTTCACCACCTGGCGCTCGCACCATGGCCCGGTGATCCGCGCCGAGAATGGCAAGTGGATCGCGGTTGCCCTGATGCACCGGCCGGTCGCCGCTCTCGAACAGAGCTTCCTGCGCACCAAGGCCACCGATCTCGCCTCCTATCTGAAGGTGGCGGAGCGCCGCGCCAACTCGTCCAACGCCACGCTGTTCGCCAGTTCCAAGGGCGAGATCGCCTATCTCCACCCGCAGTTCGTGCCGATCCGTGACAATCGCTTCGACTGGCGCAAGCCGGTGGATGGCAGCGAACCGGCGACCGATTGGCAGGGCGAGCACAGCCTGAGCCAGCTGCCGAGCGTGATGAACCCGAAGAGCGGCTTTGCCTTCAACGTCAACAACTGGCCGTGGACCGCCGCCGGGCCGGACAGCCCGAAACAGGCCGACTATCCCAAGTATATGGACGCCGCCGGCGAGAACCCGCGCGGCCCCAACGCGCTGCGGCTGCTTTCGGGTGACCGCAAGTTCGATCTGAACAGCCTGCTCGCCGCCGCCTATGATCCTTATCTGCAGGGTTTTGCCGACACCATCCCAGGCCTGGTGAAGGCGTGGGATGCGCTGCCGGCCGGCGCGCAGAAGGAGCGACTGGCGGCGCCGATCGCGACGCTCAAGGCGTGGGACTATCGCTCCGGCGAAGCGTCCGTGGCCACCAGCCTTGCGATGTTCTGGGGTGACGAGATGATCCGCCGCTTTGGCCCGGTGGCCAAGCTGGATGAGGAGGCCATCGTACCCTACCTCGCCAGTGCCAAAGTGCCGGACAGCGCACGCCTCGACGCGCTCGATGCCGCTGTCGCCCGCCTCGCCGGTGATTTCGGCGGCTGGGATGTGCCCTGGGGCCACATCAACCGCTTCCAGCGCCTGACCGGCAACGTGAACCAGATCTATGACGACAAGCTGCCCTCAACGCCGATCGGCTTTGCCAGCGGCAACTGGGGCAGCCTGGCTTCGTTCGGCTCACGCCAGCGTGACGGCACCAAGCGCTGGTATGGCGACTATGGCAACAGCTTCGTCGCCGTCGTGCGCTTCGGCAAGGACGGCCCCGAGGCGCGCGCCGTCCACGCCGGCGGCCTGAACAGCAACCCGGCCAGCCCGCACTTCCGCGACCAGGCCGAACGCTATCGCACCCACGATTTCCGCCCGGTCTATTTCACGGATGCGCAGCTCCAGGGCCATGTGGAAAAGAGCTACCGGCCGGGGGAATAAGGCACTTTCTCCCCCACCCGTCATCCTGAACTTGGTTCAGGATGACGGGCGCTTCACTGCTGCGCCACCGGCACCAGTTCCTGCATCGGCCTGGCCGTCGGCTTCTCCGGCGCGTTCGCCGCCGTTTCCACGAGCGTGTAGAAGAAGCGGTTGAAATCCCGCGCCGCGTCGAGGTCCATCGGCGTTCCGATATCGTCCTGCGGGCGGTGGTAACGCCGCTGGTACCAGTCCCGGTAGATGCGCTCCTCCTCGGTGCGCGGGTTGTAGGCGAAGATGAAGTTCACGGCCGGGATGCCCTCGGCCATGAACGGCCAGCTGTCGACGCGGCGGATCAGGTTGCGCAGCGGTTCCCTGTCGGGACGCACCTCGATCTCCAGCCCTTCCGCGACCTGTTTCGCCATATCCGCCAGCGAGTTCATGCCCAGCCCGTGCACGGTCAAGGCCTTCAGCGGGAACAAGGGCCGCAGCTGGTCGAGGTTGATCACCCCGGCAATCTGCTGCTTCGGCACGGTCGGATGCTGCAGCCACCAGCGCGCGCCGAGCAGGCCCTTTTCCTCCGCTGTCCACGCCGCGAACAGCAGCGGGCGGGCATGGCCTTTCCCCTTGCGCCGCTCCGCCAGCCGGGCCAGCAGCGCCACATAGGCGGCATCGTCCAGCGTGCCATTGTAAAGCGCGTCGCCATTCACCGGCTCGCCAAAGCCATAGCCATCGATATGGGCGCCGAGCAGCATCACTTCGCCGGCCCTGGCCTTGTCGGTGCCGGGCAACAGGCCGAGCAGTTGCTGGGACGTGAAACTGCGCTGCGCCGTCGTCAGCCTGGCTTCGAAGCGGCCGGGCAGATCGAAGCTTTCCAGATCGCGATGATAGGTGGCTTCCGTCAGCATCACGCTGGCAAGCCGGCCCGTCCCGGCAATCAGCCGCTCCAGCGCCGCGCCGTTGACGCGGAAGGTCGGCAGGCCGGTCGGCAGTGGCTCGCCTTCATGGGCCACGGCGCGGGCATAGGCGTCCGGCCAGCGCGGCGGCTCCTGCGTGAAGCCGACATCATCGATAGTGAGCAGCCCCACCGCGCGGGCCTCCTTCAGCGCCGCCAGCTGTTCCGCCGGCAGTGGCCGCCCGGTGCGGCGGCTGCGGTAACAGACGGCGATCTTGCCTTCCATGCTGTAGCCAACGTCCGTGCGGCTGCAGTAACCGCCAAAGCGCATCGGGGCTGACAGCGTGGCCGGCAGATCGACGGCGGCGCGCGGCGTGATGTCGTGCAGGAACTTCAGCGGCGCGGCGCTGCCATCGGGCTGCACCACCCGCATCTCGGCTGCCGTCACCGCCACTTCATGCAGCGGCACCGACTGACGGAACGTGCCGCCCTCGCCGGCCGGCTGCAGCCTTGCCGCCCTGAACCAGCGCTCCACCAGATCAATGGCGCGGGCGTGGCCGGGGCTGCCAGCATCGCGGCCTTCCATGGCATCGCTCGACAGTTCCGCGGTGCGCGCCAGCCAGGCCTTTGTGTCGGCATCGGGCTTGGCGAGCGCGGGGGCGGAAAGCAGGGCGGCGGCAAGGAGGAGATGGCGCATGACCGCAGCATGCCCACCCCCGACCCCTCCCGCAAGCGGGAGGGGAGATGACCGAAAGAGGGCCAGCCCGCTCCCCTCCCGCCTGCGGGAGGGGTTGGGGGTGGGAACTTCAATCCTCGCCGAACTTGTCCATCACCAGGCCGGCGAGTTTCGAGACGGCGGCCTCCGCGTCCGGGCCGGTGGCGCTGATCACGATCTCGTCGCCCATGGCGGCGGCCAGCATCATCAGCCCCATGATCGAGGTGCCGGTGACGGCGCTGCCATCATGCGCGACCGTCACTTCCGCATCGAAGCTGGAAGCAAGGGTGACAAACTTGGCGCTGGCGCGCGCATGCAGGCCGCGGCGGTTGGTGATCGGAACCCGAACGGGGCCGGCTGAAGGTGTCGTCGAGGGCTCGCTCAAGCGGCCTCGCCCAGCATGCGGCTGGCCACCGCGATATATTTGCGCCCGGCATCCTGCGCGGCCTGCACGGCGGCTTCCACGGTGCAGGTCTTGCGCACGCTGGCCAGCTTGATCAGCATCGGCAGGTTGACGCCGGCAATCACCTCCACCTGCGGGCCAAGCAGCGAGATGGCGAGATTGGAGGGGGTGCCGCCGAACATGTCGGTGAGGATGATGACGCCGCTGCCGCTGTTGCTGCGCTGGACAGCGGCGGCAATATCGGCGCGGCGCACTTCCATGTCGTCATCGGCGGCGATGCAGATCGCTTCGACGCACAGCTGCGCGCCGACGACATGTTCCATCGCCGCCACGAACTCAGCCGCGAGGCGGCCATGCGTCACCAACACCAGTCCGATCATGGTGCGCCCGCCTCACTCCCTTGTCGCGATTCTGTCAATGGGGCGGCTGTGCGTGCAGCCGGCGGTTCCACCGGTTTTGCCGCATCCCGGTGCAGCAGCGCCACAGTCTGGCCCACCTGCTCCAGCCGGCTGGCCAGATCGCGCGCCACCGCCACGCTGCGGTGCCGGCCGCCGGTGCAGCCGATGGCAATGGTGAGATAGGCCTTGCCCTCCCGCGCGTAGCCGGGGAGCAGGCTGCGCACCAGATCATCGATGCGCGCCAGCGTGGGGGCATAGAGCGGATCGGCGGCGACGAAGGCGGCCACCGCCGCATCTTCGCCGGTGAGCGGGCGCAACCCGGCGTCCCAGTGCGGATTGGCCAGGAAGCGCATGTCGAACACCAGGTCCGCCTCACGTGGGAGGCCGGCGGCATAGCCGAAGCTCATCAGCGTCACCACCAGGCCGGGCGAGACGCCGTGGCCGAAGCGATCGGCGATGCGGGCGCGCAGATCGGTGACCGAAAGCTCGGTGGTGTCCACCAGCAGATCGGCGGCGCGGGCCAGCGGCGCCAGCAGCGTGCGCTCGGCGGCAATGCCGTCGCTTGCCGGGCGATCAGGGCTCAGGGGATGGCGGCGGCGGGTTTCCGAAAATCGCCGGATCAGCACATCATCGGCGCAATCGAGATAGATCAGCCGCACATCGCGGCCGCCTTCCTTCAACGCGGCGATGCGGGCGGCCAGGGCCCTGGGATCAAAGGCGCGGGTGCGGCTGTCGATGCCCAGTGCCAGCGGGCGATCGAGGGTGCCGGCGATCACCGCATCGAGCAGCGAGAGCGGCAGATTGTCCACCACCTCGTGCCCGGCATCTTCCAGCGCCTTCAGCGCCGTCGACTTGCCGGCGCCCGACAGGCCGGAAACGATAAGGATCGGCGGCTTCACCGCTGCGACTGTGCCGGGAAGGCCATGGCTTGCCAAGGCCCGGCGGACACGCTCCGGTGCCGACTCGCCGGCCGGATCGAAGGGCAGCAACGGGATGTCGTGGCCGGCAAGGCGCAGCGTCTCGGGCTCTGGCAGGCGCTCCGGCCGGCGGCCCAGATCAAGCGCCAGCGCCACTGGCGCCGTGATCGCCGGTTCCGGCACGATGCCCACCCCGCGCACCTCGATCAGGCCGGCGAGCCGGGGCGGCGCGCTGGCCATCAGCCCGGCCGGCGATGCCGTCACCGCCACGCGATCATCCGCCACCAGCCGCCACCCCGCCGCCACCAGCCGCAACGCCAGATCGGACTTGCCGGCACCGGATGGCCCCAGCAGCAGCACGGCGCGGCCCTCCAGCGCCACGGCTGTGGCATGAATTGTTTCGGGGATCGTTTCCATCAGTCCCACGCCGCCGGCAGCCGCACCCGGAACAGCGCGCCGCCGCCGGGGGCATCCTCCACCAGGATCTGGCCGCCATGCGCCTGCACGATGGCCGCGGCGATGGACAGGCCAAGACCGGAATGGCGGCCGAAATCCTCGCCTTCCGGACGCTCCGAATAGAAGCGCCGGAAGATGTCACGGCGATTGGCCGGCGGCACCCCCGGCCCCTCGTCGCGCACTGAAAGTTCCGCGCTGTCGCCCGCCACTGCCACCGAAAGCGCCACCGTGCCGCCAGCCGGCGAGAAGCTGATGGCATTGTCGATCAGGTTCCTGAGCACCTGCGCCAGCCGGCTGGCATCGCCCTCGATCATCACCGGACCCGACGTGCCTTCGCGCACCACCGTGACGCCGCGCGCCGGCACCGAAATGCCATAGGCCGCCACCAGCCCGTCACAAAGCGACGCCACATCGAGCCGCTGGAATCCGGTGCGCGACAGTTCGGCGTCCAGCCGGCTGGCATCGGCGATATCGGTGATCAGGCGATCGATGCGGCCCACATCGTCGCGGATCACGCCCAGCAGCCGGGCGCGCAGCTCGGGCTGCTCGACCCGCTCCAGCACTTCCACCGCCGATCGCAGCGACGCCAGCGGGTTCTTGAGCTCATGCGCCACATCGGCGGCAAAGGCCTCGGTCGCGTCGATCTGGCGCCTGAGCGCTGTCGACATGTCAGAAATGGCGCGGGCCAGCGCGCCGATCTCGTCGCGCCGCTCGGGCAGGCGCGGCACCACCACTTCGCGGCTGCGGCCCAGTCGCACCCGGTGGGCGGCGATCGCCAGCATGCGCAAGGGCCGCACGATGGTGCGCGCCAGATAGAGCGACAGACCCAGCGTGAGCCCGGTGACCGACAGCAGCAGCCAGGCCGAGGTGAGGCGCTCCCGGCGCAGGATGCCGGCCAGATCATCGGCCGAATCGGTGAGCAGCACGGCGCCACCTGCCGCCACCGGCGCCGCAGCGTTGATGATCAGGCTGCCATCGTTGGCCCGGCGCAGCGCGATGTCCGGCTGCCCAGTGCGCGTGGCCTGCGCCAGCTCCGGCCAGGCCGCAGCAGCGTCTTTGGCCGGTTCGGCATAGGCATCGGGCATAGGCACGCCCAGCACCGCGTCCAGCATGCGGTCGATCGCCTTGGCCGACGCCCGGCGCCAGCCATAGGCAGACGGGTCTTCCACCACGAAGCGGGGATTGCGCGGGGTCTGCCAATTGTCTGCCAGCCGCGCGCCGCCCTCATCATAAAGCCGCACGCGTGTGCCACGTTCCAGCGCCAGCCGGTTGATGCCGGGCGCACGGTCCTGCGGCGGCAGGGCACCCGCCAGCGTGGCGATGGTGACGGCTTCATTGGCCAGGCTGGCGGTGCGTTCATCCAGCAGCCGGGTGCGCACCGTGTCGAGCCAGAGCAGCATCAGCGCCAGCACGATCACCGCCAGCAGGTTCACGGCGAACAGCCGCGCCCGCAGGGACCCGAAGCCCAGACCGCGGCGCCATTCCTGCACCGCCTCCTCGGCGCGCGCGGATGGGCCGGGGCCGCTATTCCTCGTTGAACCGGTAGCCGACGCCATACAGCGTCTCGATGGCCTTGAACTGGTGATCGACAGCGCGGAACTTCTTGCGCAGGCGCTTGATGTGGCTGTCGATGGTGCGATCATCCACATAGACATCGTGGCTGTAGGCCGCGTCCATCAGCTGATCGCGCGATTTCACGAAGCCCGGTCGGGCAGCCAGCGTCTCCAGGATCATGAACTCGGTGACGGTCAGCGCGACATCGCCGCGCCGGCCATCGCCACCATCCCACACCACCCGGTGGCGGGCCGGATCCATGGTCAGCCGGCCGCGCACGATCGGTTCGGCGCCCAGATCATCGCCGGTTTCCGACACGGCTTCGGCGCTGGCGCGGCGATTGGCCGTGCGCCGCAAGACGGCGCGGATGCGCTCGATCAGCAGGCGCTGGCTGAACGGCTTGCCGATATAGTCGTCGGCCCCCATGGCCAGGCCCAGCGCCTCGTCGATCTCGGTGTCCTTGGAGGTGAGAAAGATCACCGGCACCTGGCTCTTGTCGCGCAGGCGCTTCAAGACCTCCATCCCGTCCATGCGGGGCATCTTGATGTCGAGCACCACCAGATCGGGCTGGTTCTCGATCAGTGCCTTCAGCGCGGTATCGCCATCGGAATAAAGGCGCACGGCAAAGCCTTCGGCCTGCAATGCGATCGAGACCGAGGTCAGGATGTTGCGATCATCGTCGACCAGCGCGACGGTCGGGGATGGCGGCGTGGCGGTTTCCATCGCTCGCCTATGTGGGCCGATGCCGCGCGGCTGGCAAGAGGAGCGGGCGCTGGCACGCATGCAACATGCCAGCCATGCATTTGTGCAGGGCGCGCGTGTTTTGACGTTGCGGCGGCCCTGCGTTATGCGGCGTGAGCGTCAAAGAGGGGGGCGGCGTGGCCGATTCCCGCAAAGCCAGGAGTAGCCGCCGTGCCGTCGACCGTCGTTCCCGCCCATGGCCTCACCCAGCAGGGCTATGCCACGCCGGCCAAACTGCACTGGAACCTGGGCACTGGCCCGCTGGTGGAACTGGCCGTGCAGCGCGGCGAAGGCCTGCTGTCGGAACATGGCGCGCTGGTGGTGAAGACCGGCAAGCACACCGGTCGCAGCGCCAACGACAAGTTCATCGTGCGCGATGCCGCCACTGAGAGCACGATCTGGTGGGACAAGAACAAGAGCATCACCCCGGCCCAGTTCGCCGCCATCAAGGCCGATTTCGAAGCGGCGCTGAAGGGCAAGGCCGATCTGTTCGTGCAGGATCTCTATGGCGGTTCGCAGCCCGAACATCGGGTGAAGGTGCGGGTGATCACCGAATTTGCCTGGCACAGCCTGTTCATCCGCACGCTGCTGGTGCGCCCGGAACTGGCCGATCTGGCGGCGTTCATCCCCGAATACACGATCATCGATCTGCCCAGCTTCAAGGCCGATCCGGCCCGCCATGGCTGCCGCAGCGAGACCGTGATCGCGGTGGATTTCGAAGGCAAGACCGTGCTGATCGGCGGCACCGCCTATGCCGGCGAGATGAAGAAGAGCGTCTTCTCCATCCTGAACTATCTGCTGCCGGAACGCGGCGTGATGCCGATGCACTGCTCGGCCAACATCGGCGCCGCTGGCGACACCGCCATCTTCTTCGGCCTGTCCGGCACCGGCAAGACAACGCTGTCCGCCGATGCCAGCCGCACGCTGATCGGCGATGACGAGCATGGCTGGTCCGACACCGCGGTCTTCAACTTCGAAGGCGGCTGCTATGCCAAGATGATCCGCCTGTCGGCCGAAGCCGAGCCGGAGATCCATGCCACCACCCGCCGCTTCGGCACGGTGCTGGAAAATGTCGTCATCGATCCGGTCACCCGGAAGATCGACCTCGATGACAACAGCCTCGCGGAAAACAGCCGCGGCTCCTACCCGATCGACTTCATCCCCAATGCCTCGGCCGACAACATGGGCCCGGTGCCGCGCAACATCATCATGCTGACCGCGGACGCCTTCGGCATCCTGCCGCCGATCGCCAGGCTGACGCCGGACCAGGCGATGTACCATTTCCTGTCGGGCTACACCGCCCGCGTCGCCGGCACCGAGATCGGCGTGACCGAGCCGGATGCCACCTTCTCCACCTGTTTCGGCGCGCCGTTCATGCCGCGCCACCCGTCGGTCTATGGCAATCTGCTCAAGGAGCGCATCGCCAGCGGCGGCGTGGACGTGTGGCTGGTCAACACCGGCTGGACCGGTGGCAGCGCGACCGCTGGCGGCCATCGCATGCCGATCAAGGTGACCCGCGCGCTGCTGAACGCCGCGCTCGATGGCAGCCTGAAGACCGCCGAATTCCGCACCGATGCGAACTTCGGCTTTGCCGTGCCGGTGTCGGTGCCGGGCGTGGAGCATCGCATCCTCAACCCGCGCGACACCTGGGCCGATCCGGCCGCCTATGATGCGCAGGCGAAAAAACTGGTCAGCATGTTCATCGCCAACTTCGCCCAGTTCGAAGCGCATGTGGACGCCAGCGTGCGGGATTCGGCCCCGAAGGCCGCCTGAAGCCCCTGAACATTACACGAATGTCACACTGATGTGGCCGTTGGGCCACATCAGTGTGCCAATGTGCGTGCGCCAACGCCGGCCCGGCAACTACTGGATTGTGTCATCTCTGTTGCGGCGCAAAAGAAGCATGTTTGATTTGATCCATGGGGGACAGACCGTGCTGATGAAGAAGATGTTGCTGCTGGCGGGTTCCGTGCTGGCTGGTTCCATGTCCACCGCTGCCCTGGCGCAACAGCAGAATGCCGCCGCCGAGACGGCCGCTGCGGAAGAAGAGTTTGTCGTCACCGGCTCGCGCCTGAAGGCGAGCCCGAATGAGACCGCGCCGCTGCCGATCACCACGGTCGATGCCGCGCAGCTGCGCGCGCTCGGCAACAGCGATCCCACCGCCACCCTGCGCCAGATCCCGGCGCTGCTCGCGTCGACAACGGTGGCCGACTCGATCGAGCGCGGCGGTGTCGGCCCGGGCGTTGGCCAGGCGACGCTGAGCCTGCGCCAGCTGGGCGCCAACCGCACGCTGGTGCTGGTCGATGGCTATCGCCACGTCTCCGGTGTGGCCGGCCAGCAGACGGTGGACGTCGCCACCATCCCCAACGCCCTGATCGAACGCATTGACGTGCTGACCGGCGGCGCTTCGGCCATCTATGGTGCCGATGCCGTGACCGGCGTCGTCAACTATGTGCTGAAAAAGGACTTCGAAGGCCTCAACCTCGACGCCCAGTTCGGCATTTCCGATTATGGCGATGGCCAGACCTATCGGATCGAAGGCGCCTGGGGCAAGAATTTCGCCGACGGCCGCGGCAACATCACCTTCGCCGCCGGCTACACCAAGGACACTGAAGTCGGCTTCCAGGACCGTCCGTTCACCGCCAACAACGGCCGCGGCAACAACTCGACGACCTATGAAAACCCGCTGAAGCGCTTCCAGAAGGGCGACATCAACCCGGCAACGATGCCGAACTTCGCCTCTTACTACAGCAACGCCAACGGCCTGCTGCCCTTCGGCTTCTCGATCCCGACTGCGGCCGAGTTCGGCGGCCTGTTCGGCGGCGCCACCCCGACAGCGGCGGAAGCGGCGCTGATGGCCCGCGCTGCCGGTGCCCCGAGCTTCGTGATCGGTGCCCGGCCGACCTTCGCCATCTCGTCCTATTCGGGCCTGGTGTTCCGCCGTGACTTCGGCTTCTTCGGTGCCGACATCAACAACAACGGCGTCGGCGACTGCGAGGAAAGCTTCGTCGGCCTCACCGGCTTCGGTGGCGGCGGCTGCTATGTCACCACCGCCGGCGGCGGCGTGAAGATCTTCCAGGACGGCATCATCTCCACCGCCCAGAACCAGTTCGGCGGCGATGGCGCCGCCGAACGCCCGAATGCCGCCTCGCTGCTGCCGGGTTCCGAGCGCATCTATGCCAACCTGCGCGCCCGCTATGAACTGTCGAGCGCCGCCGAGGTGTTCATCGATGCCAAGTACACCCGCAACGATGCGGTGAGCCGCAGCGAATACAACACCTTCTATGATTCGCTGCTGATCTTCGCCGACAACCCGTTCATCCCGGCCGTGCTGCGCCCCGATGCCGTCGAAGCCGGCGGCCTGCGCGTCTCGCGCGACATGACCGACCTGGGTGACGGCATCGAGCGCGCCCGTCGCGAAACCTATCGCATCGTGGCCGGCGTGCGCGGCGAGATCACCCCGCACCTGAACTATGAGCTGGTCGCCAACTATGGCCGCACCGACAACACCGTCACCGACAGCAACTCGGTGCGCTTCGACCGGCTGTTCGCCGCCATCGACGTGGTGACCGGCGCCAATGGCCAGCCGACCTGCCGCGTGAACACCGGCAGCACCACCCCGCACCCGGGTTCGCAGTTCTTCCCGGTGATCCGCCCCGGCTTCTTCACCTTCCGCCCGGATGACGGCACCTGCGTGCCGGCCAACATCCTGGCCGGCCCGGATGGCATCAGCCAGGCTGCCGCAAACTGGATCACCACACCAACCACCAACCGCTTCCGCCTGGAGCAGACGGTGATCACCGCGCTGTTCACCGGCGACACCGGCGGCTTCCTCAATCTGCCGGGCGGTGCCATCCAATATGCCGCCGGCGCCGAATATCGCCAGGAAAAGAGCCGCTCCACCTTCGATCCGCTGGTGCTCGGCATCATTCCGCAGACCGGCCCGGCCAACCTGGTGGGCCAGTTCGTCGGCAGCACGCCGGGCGCCAACCCGCGCCCGCAGTCGCTGATCTTCGATCCGTCGAACCGCACCAACAATGCCGGCGGCCAGTTCGACGTGTATGAAGTGTTCGGCGAAGTGAAGCTGCCGATCGTGAAGGACGCGCCGTTCGCGCATGAACTGACCGTGGGTGCCGCCGGCCGCTATGCCGATTACTCGACGGTGGGCGGCGCCTTCACCTGGAACGTCAATGGCACCTGGGCGCCGATCAAGGACATCAAGTTCCGCGGCACCTATTCGCGGGCCATCCGCGCGCCCAACATCAGCGAGCTGTTCGATCCGGCGCAGGGCGCCACCTTCCGCCCGGCCGATCCGTGCAGCATCGTCAACCAGAACGCGACGCCGCTGCGCAAGCAGAACTGCATCGCGGCCGCCACGGCGCTGGGCATTGCCAACCCCACCCAGTTCATCAACGGCTACACGGATCCGCTGACCGCCCGCTTCGGCGGCACCATCGGCGGCAACCCGAACCTGCAGGAAGAAGCCGCCACGACCTGGACGGTGGGCACCCTGATCCAGCCGAGCTTCGTGCCCGGCCTGACGCTGTCGGCGGACTATTATTCGATCAAGATCAACAACGCGATCGCCAACATCCCGGCGCAGGTGATCGTCAACACCTGCTACGACATCGCCTTCCCGAACCAGTTCTGCGACCTGTTCTCCCGCAACGCGCCGACCACGCCGGGCGCCACCTCGGCAACCCAGCCGACCCTGTTCGGCTTCAACCAGCTGAACCAGCGCTTCCTGAACTTCGCCCGCATTGAAACGGCTGGTGTCGACTTCTCGGTCAACTACCGCTTCACCCTGTGGGACAAGAACAACATCGCGCTGGGCCTGAACGGCAACTGGACCCAGAAGGTCAACCGCTTCTTCGACCCGTCGGACCTCACCAAGGTGAACCCGGCGCTGCGCGAACTGTCGGTGCCGGAATGGTCGGGCGTCGGCTCGGTCACCTACAACCGTGGCGCCGTCACGCTGGGCTACAATGTCCAGTATGTGCAGTCGACCGCGGCGGCCAGCGCCATCGAGATCGAGCGCATCAACACCGAATTCGGCCCCGCCGGCTTCGCGCCCGACTATTGGGTCCACAACGTCAACTTCAACGTGGACATCCTGGAAGACCGGTTCAGCGTCTATGGCGGGGTGAACAACCTCACCAACGCCCAGCCCTACCTGTCGTCCTCGGCCTATCCGGTCTCGGGCATGGGCCGCTTCTACTTCATCGGCATCCGCGCCAAGATCTGACGCGGACGCTGCACCAAACCGGAAAGGGCGGCCCCCACGGGCCGCCCTTTTTCGTTTGCGGGACAAAGCCACGCCTGGCAGCCTGGTACAGATGAAGCGCGCATGGTTTGATGCCCCTGCCGACAAGTTCGCCAAGGCCACGGCGGAACTGGTGCTAGGCCATCTCACCAAATCAACGCAGTTCCCCGCCGAACTGCCGCAGATTACCGCCTGGCAGTTCGCCATCGCCCATCTCAAGCAACTGGCGGCCGCGCTTCCGAGCGCCCATTTCTTCCTCGAGTTCGCCATTCCGCGCATGGGCCGCCGCGCCGATGCCGTGCTTGTCGCTGGGCCTCTGATCTTCGTGCTGGAATACAAGGTGGGCGAACGCGGCTTTCCCCGCCACGCCATCGAGCAAGCCCACGGCTATGCCTTGGACCTTAAGAACTTCCACGTCACCAGCCACGACAAGGCCATCGTGCCCATCCTCATCGCCAGCGAAGCACCGCCCCAGCAACTGGGCCTCGGGTTCTGGGCGGAGGACAAGGTGCACGAACCGCTGTGCCTGAGCCCTGGCGATGTGCTGCCCACCATCCAGCGCCTGCTGGCCAACGGCGATGGCGCGGCCATTGACCCGCGCAACTGGGCCGATGGCGCCTATAGGCCCACGCCGAGCATCATCGAAGCAGCCGAAGCACTCTATGCTGGCCATGACGTCAAGGAGATTTCCCGGTCTGGCGCGGATGAGAAGAACCTGACCCAAACCGCCAATGCCATCGCCGCGATCGTTACCCGCATGCGGGCCACCGGCGGCAAGGCCATCTGCTTCGTCACCGGCGTGCCAGGCGCCGGCAAGACGCTCGCCGGTCTCAACCTCGCCTGCCAGCGCCATCCCGATCATCCGGATGAACATGCCGTGTTCCTCTCCGGCAACGGGCCGTTGGTGCAAGTGTTGCAGGAAGCCTTGCGCCGCGATGGCAAGCGGCAGCGCGGCGTACCTGATCTTCCGGAAGCACGTCTGCTTCAAGCGCGCCAGCCGGATGCATTCATCCAGAATATCCATCATTTTCGGGACGATCACCTCGCTCCTGAGCGCATCCCGAACGAGCATGTGGTGATCTTTGACGAAGCCCAGCGGGCCTGGGATCGCGCCATGACCAGCGATTTCATGCGTCGCAAGAAGGGCCAGCCCGGCTTTGATCAATCGGAACCAGGTTTCCTGCTCTCCGTGATGGATCGACGACCGGATTGGTGTGTCGTCGTATGCTTGATTGGCGAGGGGCAGGAGATCAACCGCGGCGAGGCCGGTGTCAGCGAATGGCTGCGCGCTCTTCAGGATGGGCTGCGCCACTGGCAGATTGCGCTGCCATCGCATCTGCTGGCGGATGGCGGCGCGGTGGACGGCGCCTTGCGCTGGCATCTCGCGCGCCGCGGGGCATTGGTGGATGATGCCTTGCACCTGGCGGTGTCCGTGCGCTCCTTCCGGGCGGACCGCGTGTCGGCCTTTGTCGCTGCCTTGCTGGGTGACGACGCTGCGGCTGCCGCTGCCTTGCGGCCGGACCCGGCGCAGTTCCCGATCTTCCACACCCGCGATCTCGCTGCCGCCCGCCGCTGGCTGCGCGGCCAGCGCCGCGCAGGGGAGCGCGCCGGCCTGCTGGCCAGTTCCAACGCGCTGCGGCTGAAACCGGAAGGCCTGCACGTCAAGGCGTCGGTGGATGTCTGCCACTGGTTCCTGAACGGCAATGACGACGTGCGCGCCTCAAACGCGCTGGAAGATGCGGCTACCGAATTTGACGTGCAGGGCCTCGAGCTGGACTGGACCGGCGTGGCCTGGGATCTGAACTTTCGTCGCACTGGCAGTGGCTGGCAGGCGCGCCAGTTCAGAGGCACGAGATGGCAGCAGATCAGTGCCAGCGACGCCGGCCTGTCGCGCTCTGATTACGTGAAGAACGCCTATCGCGTGCTGCTCACCCGCGCACGGCAAGGCATGGTGATCTTCGTGCCGCCAGGCGATGCCGCAGACGCAACGCGGCCGCCGGCCGACTATGACGCCATCGCCGAATGGCTCAGCGCTTGCGGGATTCCGGCCCTGCCCTAACCCCCCTGCCTGAGCGCCCACACCGGGCGGGCGGCGTCGGCGGCCTTCATGTAGACGTGGGGGAAGCGGGCCAGGGTGCGCTGCGCCACGGCGGGATCGAAGGGCGTTTCCGGCAGCACGGCATCGAAGCCGGCGCGCACCAGGAACGTGAGCTGATCGACATAGAGCACGCCGACGGCGCGGATTTCGTGGGTGAAGCCGGCCTCGCGCAGGATGCGGGCGCTGCTGAAGCCGCGGCCTTCGCGGAACTTGGGGAAGGCGATCTCGATGCGCCGCAGGGCGCCAAGGTGCGGGAGCAGCAGCCGGGCATCGTCAGCCGGTTCCAGCCGGACGGCGGTGCCGCCGGGCTGATAATCCGCCAGCGGCACGGCGGGCGCGGTGTGTTCGGGATCGCTGCGCAGGCGGAAAACGTCAGCCATACACGGCCTCCTTGAAGGGTTCGGCACCAACACGGCGCCAGGTGTCGAGGAAGCGTTCCGACGGATCGGCGCGCAGGCTCTTGTAGCGGTCGATCACCTTTTCCACCGCCGTCACGATGCCATTCTCGTCGAAGCCGGGGCCGAGGATCTTGGCCAGCGACGCATCTTCCGCGCCGGAGCCACCGAGCAGCAGCTGATAATTCTCCTCGCCCTTGCGGTCGACGCCCAGGATGCCGATGTGCCCGGCGTGGTGGTGGCCGCAGCCGTTGATGCAGCCCGAAATCTTGATCTTCAGCTCGCCGAGCTCAGCCTCCTGCGGCGCGAGGCGAACCGCCAGCTTCTGGGCGATCGGGATCGAGCGGGCATTGGCCAGCGTGCAGTAATCCAGGCCCGGGCAGGAAATGATGTCGGACGCGCGATCAAGATTGGCCGTGGCCAGCCCGATGTCCCGCAGCGCCTGCCAGATGGCGAACAGATCGGCTTGGGCCACGTGCGGCAGCACCAGATTCTGGGCGTGGGTCACCCTTATCTCGTCCTGCGCATAGCGTTCGGCGAGATCGGCAATCCGGTCCATCTGGTCGGCCGAGGCGTCACCCGGAATTTCGCCCGGCGCCTTCAGGCTGATGGTGACGATGGCATGGCCCGGCACCTTGTGCGAATGCGTGTTCACCGCCACCCAGTTGGCGAATTCCGGGTTGGACAGATCAATATCCACCGGCGCGCCGGCATCGAGCGCTGGCGGCTGGAAGTGCGCGGCGATGCGGGCCAGTTCAGAAGGCGGCGGATCGAGGCCCAGCGGCTTCAGCTGCGCCCATTCCTCCTCCACCTGGCGCGCGAACTCGGCGGCACCCAGATCGTTCACCAGGATCTTGATGCGCGCCTTGTAGATATTGTCGCGCCGGCCGTGGCGGTTGTACACGCGCAGGATGGCTTCCATGTAGCTGAGATAGTCAGCCACCGGCAGCCACGCGCGGATCACCGGGGCCAGCATCGGCGTGCGGCCCATGCCGCCGCCCACCAGCACCTTGAGGCCAATTTCGCCAGCGTCATTCTGCACCAGCTGGATGCCGATGTCGTGCAGCTGGATGGCGGCGCGATCGAGGGCGCTGCCGGTCACCGCGATCTTGAACTTGCGGGGCAAAAAGGAAAATTCCGGGTGCAGCGTGGACCATTGGCGCAGCAGCTCGGCATAGGGGCGCGGATCGGCAATTTCGTCGGCCGCAGCGGCGGCGAACTGGTCGGAGCTGATGTTGCGGATGCAGTTGCCGCTGGTCTGGAAAGCGTGCATCTCGACGCTGGCCAGATCGGCCAGCAGGTCTGGCGTCTCTTCCAGCTTGATCCAGTTGTACTGGATGTTCTGGCGCGTGGTGAAATGGCCATAGCCGCGATCGTAGCGCCGCGCGATGTGCGCCAGCATACGCAGCTGGCGCGAATCCAGCGTGCCATAGGGGATGGCGACGCGCAGCATGTAGGCGTGCAGCTGCAGGTAGAGGCCGTTCATCAGCCGCAGCGGCTTGAACTGGTCCTCGGTGATTTCGCCCCGCAGCCGGCGGGCCACCTGGTCCTTGAACTCGGCGACGCGGGCATCAACGATGGCCTGATCATATTGGTCGTAACGGTACATCAGATCGCCTCGACCGGGAGGGAGGGGAGAGCGAAATCGGGGCGCACGCTGGGGCCCACGGCGCGCACGCGTTCGCGGGTGGTGCGCGGGCGCCAGCCATCGGGCGCGGCATCCACGTCGATCAGCGCGAGATCGTTGATGCGCTCTTCCGGCGCAAAGCGCGCGAGCAAAGCCTCGCCATCCGCATCGACGGCAACGGCGTCCTTCAGGTGGAGGCTCCAGCCAGAGCCGGTCCACCAGATCACGTCGCCGGTTTCGAGGCGATTGCCGGTCAGGAGACGAGGCATGCGATATCCTTGCTGATGTTATTGGCGGCGAGCGTGGCCACATCGCCGACGATGATGAGAGCGGGCGAGGCGATGGCTTCGCGCGTCACCAGGCCGGCCAGATCGGCAAGCAGCGAGGTGACAACGCGCTGATCCGCCTGGGTGGCGCGCTCCACGACCGCCACCGGCGTGTCAGGCGCGAGGCCATCGGCCATGAGCTTCTCGGAGATCGGCGCGGCGCCGGCCAAGCCCATGTAGATCACCAGCGTGCGGCCCTTGCCGGCAAGGCCGGCCCAGTTCTGCTCGGCCAGCCCGCGGCACTCGCCGGCCACGAAGCTCACCATCGAGGCATGATCACGGTGGGTGAGCGGCATCAGCGTGGCGGCGGCGGCACCATTGGCGGCCGAAATGCCGGGCACCACGGTCACCGGCACGCCGGCCGCCTGGCAGGCCTCCACCTCCTCGCCGCCGCGGCCGAAGATGAAGGGATCGCCGCCCTTCAGGCGCACCACCGTGTGCCCGGCCTGCGCCTCTGCCACCAGCAGCGCGCCGATGTCCGCCTGCGGCAGCGTGTGACGGGCGCGGCGCTTGGCCACCGAGATGCGGCGGGCATGGGCCGGGATCAGCGCCATCACCTCGTCCCCCACCAGGCCATCGTGAACGACGACGTCGGCACTGGCGAGCGCCCGCATGGCGCGCAGTGTAAGCAGATCGGCGGCACCGGGGCCGGCGCCGACCAGGATCACGCGGGCTGACTTGGGGGAAAACTCCATGGCTCCTCCATGCCGCAGCCGGCGGCACGGGTGGAGCAAGGCTTTCTTGTCAGCGGCCTAGGCCGGCTATGGCGATCAATTGTTGCCGAAGGTGCGCTGCCACCAGCCCTTGCGCGGCGGCGGGGCGGGTTCAGCGGCCAGCGCTGGCTCCGCTGCCACTGGGGCGGCGGGCTCAGCAGCAGAGTCCGGAGCGGCATCGGCCTTGCGGCGAGTGCGCTTCGGCTTGGCGGCAGGCGCTTCCGCCACCGCTTCCGGTTCCGGCGCGGGAGCGGCCACGGCTTCGGGCGCGGGTTCCGCCACCGCCGCATCCGCCTTGCGGCGCGAGCGCTTCGGCTTGGCCGGCGCAACTGGCTCCGCTTCCGCAACCGGCGCGGCGTCCGTCACCGGTGCGGCTTCTGCGGCAGGCTCGGCATCGGCCTTGCGGCGGCGGCTGCGCTTCGGCTTGGCCGGCGGTTCGTCGGCAGCAGGCTCGGGCGCGACTTCGGGCGCCACCTCGGCATCGCGCGGCGCCTCGCCGCTCTGCTCGCCGTTACGCTCGCCGCCACGTTCACCGTTGCCACCGCCGCGACGGCCACGGCGGCCACGCCGGCGGCGCTTGCGCTTGCCGTTGCGGTCGCCCGTCTCTCCAGCCTCAGCCTCATCGGCACCGGCATCATCGCTGGCGTCATCGTCGGCGCTGTCCGCGGTCTCCTCGGTGCCATCCTGGCCTTCCGCGCTGCTGCCGGCATCGTCGCGCTTGCTGCGGCGACGGCGGCGGCCGCGGGTCTTGCGGCCATCCTTGCGCTCGCCGTCCTCGCTGTCGCCCTCCGCGTCGTCATCATCGTGAGCGTCGCTGTCCACGTCGTCGCTGATCTTCACGATCGGTGGTAGCGGGGACATTTCCACCTTCTTGGACGGCGGCGGGCCGCCGGCATCGATCTCGAAATTCGGGCCAATCAGTGCATCATCCGGGCGGGTGACGATGGAGACGCCATAGAGCTCCTCCAGTTCGGCCAGCTCGATGCGCTTGCGATTGAGCAGATACACCGCCACTTCCTCGCCGGCACGCAAGCTCAGATCGCTGTGGCGGCCGCGCAGCGCCTCGGCTTCGAGCGCGCGCAGCGCCGCCAGCGCAGCAGAAGCGACGGCGCGCACCATGCCGGTGCCCTCGCACATCGGGCAGACATGGGTGGAAGCTTCCAGGATGCCGGTGCGCAGGCGCTGCCGGCTCATTTCCATCAGGCCGAAGCTGGAGATGCGGCCGATC
>ERZ1066121.980-NODE-980-length-23314-cov-6.660304_pt1 | contig 23314 bp, 24 predicted proteins | sample MGYA00382768_ERZ1066121 | MGnify/ENA primary metagenome ERZ1066121 (study PRJEB33369, sample SAMEA5778351) | biofilm metagenome | biome: Industrial cooling water; feature: Water cooling tower basin; material: Biofilm | place: United Arab Emirates | collected...
AGGTAGGAGCGCGGGTCGAGCACCTTGAAGAGCGAGACCAGCTTGAAGTCGTTGCGCAGCACATCGGCGCCTTCTTTGCCCGCCGCCCCACCCCGCAGATCGGGCACGGCGATCTGATAGAGGCCTTTTTCGGGTGAATCGATGTCGATCACCACACCACGCGCCGGCAGCGGCGCATCTTTGCTGGCCGCCCCACCCCCGCCCTGCGGCTGGCCGGTCGCAGGGATCGCCACCCAGAGCATAAGCAGCGCAGCCAGGACGATAGCGGTCGAAGGAATGAGTTTACGAGCAGGCATGCGGTCCATCCATCTTCCGATCAAAAAAGCAGGCCTTTCTTTCTCTCATAGGGCAGGCGCAGGGTCAACGAAACGCTGACGACTTCAGCCCGCGTCTCGACCACGGAAACGCAAGCCCAACGCTTTGCCTTTGTACACGGCTGCCATATCCTCGGGCGGATCGGGCAGGGCGACGCCCTCACGCTTGAGCTCTTCGATGCGGTTGACCACCGACTGGTCGAAGAGAGCATTGCCGCTGGGCTTTCGGACGCGGTAGTCGCGGATGCGCAGGTCGTCGCCGATACGGAGATCGACGTCGGTCACCAGACCGCGGCGCTCGTCGTCCGAAATCGTCGTCGGCACGATCCAGCCTTGGCGAAACATTTTGTAGACCTGCGCAGCCCAAAGGTCGCCGGCCCGCGCCTGCTTTTCGGTGCCGTCTTCGAGGCCTTCGGGGCGCCCTTCGCGGTCGTATTGCTCGGCGATCTCGGCGAAGATCTGCGCGCGGTCGCCAAGGCGGCGCACGGCGTCAGGCGTCGCGTTGGGAGGCGGCTTGCCGGCATCGGGGATGAGGTGGTCTTGCGGATTTTTCGACACCGCCACCTGGTCGGGAGGCGCCGTGGTCAGGCGGGGCACTTCGCGGTTCGGCAGCTTGCGGGGATCGAGCTCCTTGCCGAGCTTGACGAAACGCGCCTCGACGATGGTGCGCTCCTCGAAGGGCTCCTGCTTCTCCTTCATCAAGCCCCACGAGGCGAGGAGCTGCGCGATGAACATGGCCCCGAGCGGTACCCCTACATGCACCCCCAGCGAAGAGATCAAGCCGCCGAGGAAGGCGGCCCGGGTGGGCGGTGCAGGACGCAGGAGCGTCGGCGGGCGCCAGTCTTCGCGACGAACTTGCATCCCCGCGTTTACTCCGAACCCAGGGGATCGGTGACCAGGCCCAAGGTCTGCACGCCCGCTTGACGGACAAGGCCAAAGATCTTCACCGCGAAGCCGTAGTTCACACCATCATCGGCCTGCACGTAGACCTCTTTGTCCCGCTGCAAACGCTCGTTGGTCTTCAGCGCCTCTTCCAAGCGATCGTAGGGCACCTCGGTCTCGCCGAGATAGACCTTCTGGTCTTTGGTGATGGTGAGCAGGAGCTTCTCTTCTTCGAGCTCCATCTGCGGCGCTTTGGCGTTAGGGAGCTCGACCTGCACCCCGCTCTGCATCATCGGCGCCGCCACCATGAAGATGATGAGAAGCACCAACATGACGTCGACCAAAGGCGTGACGTTGATCTCACTGAGCGGCGCCCGACCGCCGCCTCCACCACTCGACATACCCACGATACGCCTCGCTCACTCCGCGGCTATTCGCGCAAGAAATGCCGCCGCACGATGTTCAGATAGTCGTTCGAAAAGGAGTCGACCTCGCTCTCGATGACGCGGATCCGGCGCAAAAAGTAGTTGTAAGCCATGACCGCGGGGATGGCCGCCACCAGGCCGATGGCGGTGGCGATCAGAGCCTCAGCGATGCCGGGCGCGACCACGTCCAGGCTGGCGTTGTGCTGCGCGCCGATGGCCAAAAAGGAGCTCATGATGCCCCAAACCGTGCCGAAGAGACCGATGAAGGGCCCCGTCGAACCCGTGGTGGCCAAAAAGGGCAACATCGCCTCCAGGCCCACCAGCTCACTGCCGGACGCACGACGCAGCGCACGCTCGACGTTGCTGATGTCGCCGGCATGCCCGCCCTCGTCGCCGCTGGCGCTCATGATGCGGGCGAGCTCGACGTAGCCGGCGCGAAAGACCATCGCCAAAGGCGAGCCGCGATAGGCGCGGATCTGCCCGTACACACCCTCGAGGCGCTCGGCACTCCAGCGATGCCCGTGCTCGTTGTCCCAGAAGCGGTCGAGGAAGCGATGACTGCTGCCCACCGCGCGCGAGAGCCGGATGAACTTGGTGCCAATGATGAACCAGCTAATCACCGACATCGCCGCCAGCGTCAGCATCACCAGTTTGACGACCAGCGAGGCATCCATGACCAGCTGCCACGGGTCGAGAGAGGGCGCTTGGCCTGCTGCCGCCATCGCCTTGGCGGGACCTTGCGCACTCACCAGTTGCGTCGGAATCACATGCTTCATTCGACCGTCCTTGCGTCCAGGGTTCAACCATGGGCCCGCAGAGGTGTCAATCTATCAGCCGAGCGAGGGTGGCTTCGTCGACCGCACCTACGAAGGAGCCCTGGATGCGTCCCTCGGCGTCGATAACGTAGGTCGTCGGCAGCGCCTGCACACCATAGGCCTCGAGAACCTGTGGCGTCGCCACACCGACGGGATAGTTCATGCCGAGCTGATTGGCGAGGTAGGCGACCTCAGCCAAGCTCCGCTCCTCGGTCGAGAGCGAGATCACCTGCGCCCCTTTCGCCTTTAAGCGCCGCGCCATACGACTCAGCGCCGGCGCTTCGGCGCGGCAGGGCGGACACCAACTCGCCCAGAAGTTGAGCACGAAAACCTTGCCGCGTTCGGCTTCGACGCTGAAGATCTCGCCGTTGGCCAACATGGTCGTGAAGGGAGGCGCCAGCGCCCCCTCATCGAGCGAGGCCTGACGCTGCCCCAGACGCGCATAGACGACGTACGCGATCCCGCCCGCCATCAGCAGCCATGGCAGCTGAGTATAGGCACGCCCTAGCCAACGCCGCATGCCTAAGAGGTGGCATTTTCGGAGAAGGAGGCAAGGAGACACCCTCTTGGCGCATCACAAAGGGCGGCATACACCGTAGACAAAACGGGCGCTGTCGGTCATCGAGGAGAGAATCCCCCAACTTACGCCACCTGCTGAGCGGCACAGGGAGCCGCTTCGGCAATCCTTCTTAGGAGAATCGGCTTCGTCGACATCGCACCATCCGCTGCCGGGGTACGCACTGCGCATGCCGCAGCGCCATTGGTCGACGGGGCAGGGATTGGCCGGCGTCTGACACGTGCGAAAAAAGTCGACCGGGACGGCAGTGTCGGGTGCAGAGGGCAAATAAACCCTCAAGCGCCACTGGCCGGGCCTGCAGGTCAACTCGCCCTGACACTGCTCATTCGTATTGCAGGGCTGTCCTTGTCTCAGTGAGTCGTCGGGTTCACTAGCGATGCCCTGCAGAATGGCATCGCGATCCTCTGCGCTGATCCCGCCATTCTGATCGGTCGAGTTTGGCACAGTATTACGCTGCGAGCCCTGGACGAGCGCACAGCGACCGAGACCATTGAGCGTATTGTCCACGATCGCTGAAATCAGGCTTGGGTCGAGCGGCTGACGTGGAAGCGAATTGTTCGGATCCGGGCTGATATCGGGGCGGGAGGCGAGGAAAGCTTGCAGCGTCGTCGCGATCGCCCGTCGGTCGCTGTCGCTGAGATCGCTTTGCCGCACGCACTCATGACCACGTTGGCATTGGTCGCTGGTCGCGTCGGCAAGGCACCATTGGCCTGCTGCGCGAGGTGGAGCGCAAGCGATGCTTGAAGGCAATTGATTGGTACTCCCGCCCGAACCCGCGGGAAGCGCAGGACCGCCGACAGGAAAGACTGTACATACCTGTGGGGTGTCGAAAAGGGAGCCCTGGCAGTCCGTCCCGAGATTGAGGCAGGCAGCCTCGTAATTGACTCGCTCTGCTTTTGCGACGTCGGCGTAGCGTTGGGAGACTGCCGACCCCTCACTGGAACATGCCAACGAGTAAAACAGTACCCAGACGCACAAGACATCGAGGCAAGCGGGAAAAGTGGGAAATGCGTTTCGTACCTTCACGCGCAGCCTATAACCATGGGGAAAGATTGAACCTGGCTTTCAGGGTCTGTGGGCATCGACGAGTCGACGAAGTACGTCGAGGCACAAAGTGAAGCAACATGTATGCCTCAGGCTTACATCCCGGCCTTTGCCGTGATCCCTGAAGGTGGTTAGTCAGGGGGAGCATAGATGACACGCAGCGGCATGCCCGGTCACGAGGGATTTGAGGCGGGGCGCTTCCTTCGAACAGATCTCGATGCGTTCAGCGCAACGCTCGTGGAAGCGACAGCCTTGCGGGAGTGTCCTTAGGTCGGGAACGACTCCCGGGATGGTCGGTAGCCGTCGACCCTCCCCTTTACTCGCTGCAAATCCCGGCAAACTCCGCAGGAGCGCACGCGTGTAGGGATGAGCAGGCTGCTCAAACAGGCTCTCGGTCGTCGCCCGCTCCACGATGTTGCCCGCGTACATCACCGCTACCTCGTCGACGACCTGCGAGACCACGCCGAAGTCGTGCGTGATGAGCAAGATGCTCATGTTCAGCTCGCGCTTGAGACGGCGCAGAAGCGCGAGGATCTGCGCCTGGATGGTGACGTCGAGGGCCGTCGTAGGCTCGTCGGCGATGAGGAGCTTGGGGCCACAGGAGAGCGCCATGGCGATCATCACGCGCTGGCGCATGCCGCCCGAGAGCTCGTGCGGGTAGGCCTCGATGCGCTCCGCAGGCGAGGGGATGCCCACCCAGCCAAGGAGCTCGACGGCGCGCGCGCGAGCCTCCTTGCGCGACATCGGGCGGTGGATGCGCAGCGCCTCGACGAGCTGAAAGCCAACCGTGTAGACCGGATTGAGCGCGCTCATCGGATCTTGAAAGATCATCGCAATCTCGGCGCCGCGCAGCGGTTGCAGCGCCTTGTCATCGAGGCCGACGAGCTCTCGACCGGCAAAGCGGATCGAGCCGCTCACCTTCGCTTGACTCGGCAGCAATCCGAGCAGGCTGAGCGCGCTCACGCTTTTACCGCAGCCGCTCTCGCCCACCAAACCCAAGGTCGCGCCCGGCGCGATGTCGAAGCTCAGGCCATCGACCGCACGCAAGGGGCCCTGGTCGGTCGAAAACTCGATGACCAGGTCGCGTACTTCGAGGAGAGGGGGTTCGGCCATGGGCAAAGCGCAGCCTAGGAAGGCTCAGTTCAACATGGAAGAGCCACCGCTAGCACGCTTTGCGCCCCAAATGCCATCCCAACCTTTACGGTAAGGGGCGCTGGCGACCTGCGCCGGCCTCCCTCGCTCTTCTCGCGCGCGAGGGGCTTCGCAGCTCTCCAACGATTCTTCGTCGACGTCGAAGAGAAAGGGCGACTCCTCGCGTGAGCGCAAACGAATCAAGCTTCCTCGCAGAGGTTTGCCTTCTTCGAGGGGACGGATCGAGCCCGCCTCGAGCTGCTCGCCCCGCTGGCGCAGCACCTCGTAGCCTTTTCCATCGGCGCTGACGCCGTAGACCAATGCGATATCACTCGGCGGCGTACCCTGCTTAGGCTCTTGTTCTCCGGAGTTGGCCTTGTCGGCTTTTGCCATCACTCACCTCCGAGCTCTTCGTTCAGCAGACGCGCGAGCATCGCCTCAAGCTCCGGGTCGTCCGGCGTTCGCTTAGGGGCGAAGCGCGCGATGACCTCACCCTTGCGACTCACGAGGAACTTGGTGAAGTTCCAGTTGAGGTCGCCGGCACCTTCCGGGAGCGTCGCCTCTTCGCTCAGCCAGGCGAAGAGCGGATGACGATTGGGTCCGTTGACTTCGACCTTGGCAAAGAGCGGAAAGGTCACGTCGTAGCGGCTCTGGCAGAACTGCTTGATCTCCGCTTCGGAGCCCGGCTCCTGCGCTCCGAATTGGTTGCAGGGAAAGCCCAAGACGTCGAAGCCCTGTTCGTGATGCGCGCGCTGCAATGCTTCGAGGCCTTCGTATTGCGGCGTCAGACCGCAGGCCGAAGCGACGTTGACGATGAGGAGCACCCGGCCGCGGTAGCGATCCAGGCCTTCGTCTTGGCCATCGATGGTAGTCGCGCGGAAATCGTAAAGGGTGCTCATCGTCTTCTACTTAAGGCGCCCTCCGCGGACTGGCAAGTCTTGGCGACCTTCTCAGCCTTCGCGCAAACGCCCTTCAAAGACGAACTCGCTCTGCCCTTTGCGCGTACTTGGGTTCTCGCGCGCGGCGAGCTTTTCGGGCAGCAGGCTTTCGTCGCCCCGCCTGCCTACCGCGACCGCAGCAATGAGCGCGTAGCGCTGCCGATCGAGACCCAACACCTCATGCGCGCGATCCGCGTCGAAACCAGCCATCGCGTGCGTGTAAAGGCCGAGCTTGCGCGCCTGCAATGCTAGGGACATCCACGCTGCCCCCGTGTCGAAGAGCGCTGTACGGTTGATCACTTCGGGCTTCGCGGCGAAATGCGTTCGCGCAGCGATGAAAAGAAGCAAAGGTGCCCGCTCGGCCCAAACGCGGTTGGCTTCCACCAGGGCTGAGGCAAAACGAGCCCGGTCTGGTTCCGACTGCGCGTAGAGAAAGATCCAGGGTTGCTCGTTGCTCGACGAAGGCGCCCAGCGCGCCGCCTCGAAGAGGCTACGTAGCTCGACATCGCTGAGCGGCGAGGGGTCGAAGGCGCGGGGCGACCAACGGTCGACGAACATGGGGTCGATCTCGACATCGGGCGTGCGGGGGTTGTGTTTGGGCTCTTTCATCGACACTCGCTTTTCTCGAACGCGCTGCTACCAAGGGGAGACTACGGAAGATTGAAAGCACGAAACGAAGCACATCTCTCGCATGGAGATGCGCTTGCTGTACTAGGAGATGCGCTCCCCATGAGCAACGTTCGGCTCCCTCACTGGGGCACTTTGGGCCGCTCTGCCTTCGCTCTCTGGGCAGCGTTGCTTTGCCTCGGTGCGTCGCCAAGCGCGGCTCAGGCCGAAGAGCCCCGGGTCGCTCGAGACAAATGGCTCCACTTCGGCGTCAGCGCCTCGCTCGCGGCAGGCAGCTATGCCGTCGCGTGGAGCGCCTTCGACTGCCGCTGGCAACGAGTCGCCTTGAGCAGCGGCCTTACGCTCGCGCTCGGCGGCGGCAAAGAGCTTCTCGACCTAGCCGGTTTGGGCGATCCCTCCTGGCGGGATTTCGCTTGGGATGCGCTCGGCACGGCTACCGGCGTCTTCGTGGCCTGGTTGCTGGACGTGCTCCTCACCAACGACCGATGTCCGCCACGTAAGGAAGCGCACGGGGAGGGCGCTTCCGCGGAGTGTCGACGAAGCGCAGCAGCGCCAGCAGGCCTGCTCTTATGGCGGTGGAAAGCGCTTTAGCGCTGCGAGCCGCTGACTCCGTCGCGCTGCGAAACGAGCGCACTCAGGGCATCCACATGGCGCCGATAGTCAGGAAGATTTCGACCAAAATCAGCCCAACGATGTACCACTCGACACGTAAGCTGCGGTTGTGGTGCAGCAGATCGAGCAGAGTCTCGGCCGTGCGGGACACCAGAGCGAGCTTGCGTTCGAGCGCCACGTGACGCTCGCTGAGCTCGTATTCGTCCTCAAGGCGAAGGTAGAGCCGTTCGAGTTCGGGACGTTCCCAGAGCAGCTCGGGTTTCTCGGTCACCTCGACGCGCGCCACCATCGTCGTCTGCACGCGCAAGCTGCGGCCGATATGCCGCACCAGCTCGACGGTGCTCTGCCCCGCTTGGCCCTCACGCTCGAGGGCGGCCGCCAGCGGTTCGACGCGATCGAAGACGCGGCCGATGGCCTCCTCGTAGTGGCTGAGAATGACGCTCTTGGCCAAGATGTCCGCGACCACCTGCAGCCGCTCGTTGCTGAACTCGCGCAGCCGAATGACGCCGTTGTCCGTGCGCTCGCGGCCGCCATCCGCGATCTGCAGCTCGACTTGATCGAGCTCCGGCTTGTCGAAGGGTTCGTGGACGAGGCTGCGCAGATTTTGCAGAAAGGCCACCTCTTCGACGGGCGCCACATCGAAGAGTACCAAGACGCCGTAGCGGAAGACCGCCGCCGCGCCGCGCGTGCCGGCCGCAACCAGCAGGGGACTGACGCCCAGACGCGGCACCCCTTCGAGCGCGCGCCAATCGATGCGCTGCCCCAAACAGAAGGCGCGCACGGCGAGGCGCTGTCGGTCACGGAAGGGTTCGTTGATTTCGATCGAATCGCGGCCCTCCTGTTCGCCGACGACTCGATAGGCATTGCGTGGTGATGCACTCATGAGATCTCAGTGTTGCCAGCTCAAGGTTTCCCGACTCGATTCGGGCTTGGACTCCAAGGTCGCCAAGGTCTTCAAGGGCTGGCCGCGCTTGTTTCCCTCTGCAGACATATGTTGCCGCCACCAGCGTTCCGCCTGTGCCGGCGTCCAGGGCTCCATCGCCGCGAGGCGGTCGAGGGCCACCAGAAGCTCACGCGCCGAGGCGGGACGGCCGTCCGGCTCTTTGGCCAGACAGCGCATGATCAGCTGCTCGAGCTCACCGAGGATGGGCACCGGCGTACGCCTCGAGGGCCGCTCGGGCTCTTCTTGCAGGTGCTGCGCAAGCAGCTTGAGAGGGGACTCGGCCTCGAAAACCCAAGAGCCCGTCAGTAGCCAATAGGCCACGCAGGCCAATCCATAGAGGTCGGCCCGGCCATCGATATGAGGGCTCGAGAGCGCAAGCTCGGGCGGCATATAGGCCGGCGTGCCGTGGATGGTATTGCGCTGCGTGAGGCCCTCCGCTTCGCCGAAGGCGGGATTGCGCGCCTGCGGCAAGACCAGACCGAAGTCGACTACCTTGAGGTAGTCGTATTCGATGCCCATGCGGCAGAGCAGGAGGTTGGCCGGTTTGATGTCGCGGTGAATCAGTCCCGCGTCGTGGGCCTCGGCCAGCGAAAGGCAAGCCTGACGCATCAGATGGATGACCCGCGCCGAAGGCAGTGGACCGTAATGTTTGACGAGCTGCTCGAGGTTGATGCCCTCCAAAAGCTCCATCACGTAATAGACCGTTTGATCGGCCGTCGAACCGAAGTCGTAGAGCTCGACCGTATGCGGGGAGCGCAGGGCCGCCGTCACGCGCGCCTCACGTTCGAAACGGCGGATGATGGTTCCCACGTCGTGCGAGGAGTGACCGGCCAAGACCTCCGGACGGATGATCTTGACCGCGGCAGGCCGCGCCAGAAGCCGATGTTCCGCACGCCAGACTTCCCCCATGCCCCCCCGTCCGAGCTGGCTCAGCAGGCGGTAACTCCCCATCTCCCGCGCCGCCATCACCTCGCCGCGCAAGCGGTGCACGACGCAGGCAGACACATAGGCCGCGCAGGCGCAGAAGTAGTTGGCGACATAATACATCACCACCCGCTCCATCGGCGGCATCGCCAAGCCGCGCGCATAGGCGATCGCCGCCATCAGCGGCCCCATGCTCGCCGCCAAGGTCGCCACCCACAAGGTTCGCCGCGGCGTCGACGGGACCAAAAGCGGGAAGACGACCACCACCAAACACACCCAGGAGATGCCCCGAAAAGGCACCTGCGGATCGACCGCCCACCACTCGGCAAAGGAGAGATGTGCGCAGAGCAGGACCTCGTAGACCAGCGCGTAACGAAAGACCTGCTCGGGAGCGTCTTGGCGACGGCGGGCGAGGTAATAAAGCAAGGCCGAAGCCGGCAGCCAGACCAGGGCGACCAAGGCGTTTTGCTCGAGTTCGCGCCGACCGACTGCCCCCGCTGCATGGCCGAGGAGACCGATGAGCAGAGAAATCAGGTGCAAGGCGCCCAACCCGGCCGCAAAACGCTCGATACGCTTCAGAGAACGACGCAGGAGATCCGGCGCGATCGACGCGCTTCGTCTGGCGAGGCTGGTCTCGTCTCGAGGCGGCGTGAGCTTGAAAAGCCACCTGGGAGTGATCCGCCTTACTCTTTTCCGCGAGACCCTGCCCTGTGGCGGCAGTGATCCGCTCCCTCCGTCTTCGTCCATGGGCGCTCGACCTCTAAGCTTCTCATAGTCGAGCGCGATACGCTACGACCTTCGCCTCGGCGGCACGATCGGAGGGGAACGCGGACCGGAGAGCTCAGAACACTCCCGAACTCGTTAGGCTCAAGCGCCGAGGCGGAGGGCGCGCAGACGCTCGACGCGCTGCTGCGTACTCGGATGGGTCGAAAACAAGTTCATCAGCGTCTCCCCGCTGAGCAGCGGGCTGACGATAAAGAGACTGGCCGTCGCAGGATCGCTGCTCCCCGGAACCACCTGCGCCGCGGACTCCAGCTTACGCAGCGCGCTCGCCAAGGCCTCGGGATCACCACTCAAACGTGCCCCTGTCTCGTCGGCGAGGTACTCCCGCGAACGCGAGATCCCGAGCTGTACGAGCGTCGCCGCAATGGGCGCGAGCACCATCATCAAAATGCCCGCGACGAGATTGCCGCCGCCTCCCTCGTCTTCGCGCTGTCCGCCACCCCCGGTGAAGAAGAGTAGGGAAGAGAACATATGGGCGATATAGGTGATCGCCGCCGCCAACATCGCCGCGATGCTGGCCACCAAAATATCGCGGTTTTTCACATGCGCGAGTTCATGGGCGAGCACGCCGCGCAGCTCCCGCCGGTCGAGCACGCGAAGGATGCCTTCGGTCACGGCCACCGCCGCATGGGCCGGGTTGCGCCCCGTCGCGAAGGCGTTCGCGTGCATTTCGGGGATGATATAGACCTTGGGCATGGGGATCTGCGCCTTTTGCGCGAGCTCGGCGACCGTCTCGTGCAGCCAAGGCTGCTCTCTGGGGTCGACCTCTCGCGCGTGGTGCATCCGCAGGACGATTTTGTCGGAGAAGAAATACGCTCCCAGATTCATCAGCAGCGCGATGCCCAAGGAGGCATAGAGCGCACCCGGGCCCATGGTTCCGCCCAGCGCGACGAGCAGGGCGGAGAGCACACCGAGCAGAAAGAAGGTTTTGAGTTGGTTTTTCATGACTCTACAGCAATGGGTAAGGCCGCGCCGGACCTTGTCAAGGACGCCGACCTCGGGGAGCTGAGCGACGATGCCATCGCCGGGTCCTGGCGCCTATGGCAACGCCGCGCCGGGCACCGTTATTCCATCGACGACGTCCTGACGGCGGCCCAAGCCGTCGCGGCTTTCCCGGAGGCCAAACGCGTGCTCGACCTCGGCTGCGGCATCGCCTCCGTCCTGCTCATGGTCGCGTACCGCCTGCCTCTTGCCGAGTTCGTCGGCATCGAGGCGCAAGCGCTCTCCTTCGAGCTCGCCCGGCGCAATGTCGAACGCAACGCGCTGCTTCGGCGTGCACGTTTGATCCATGCCGACTTCCGCGATCCCGAGGCCCTGAACGCGGCAGAGCCCCCTTTCGATCTGATCACCGGCACACCCCCCTACATGCCGCCGGGCTCGGCTACGCCCGCGCCAGACAGTCAGCGCCACTACGCCCGCATCGAGATGCGAGGCGGGGTCGAAGCCTACGTCGAAGCCATTGCGCAAACCCTGGCCCCCCAGGGACGCGCGGTCCTCTGCGCCAATGCCTATCAACCGGAGCGTCTACCTCGAGCCGCCGAGCGATGGGGTCTTCCGATTCTGCAGCGCTGCACCCTCATCCCGCGCGCCGGATCCAAAGCGCTGTTTCAGGTATGGACGCTCGGGGGCCAGGCTCTACAAGCTCCGGCGCAGCCGAAGGACCTTCTCTTCGTCGCCAGAGATGCCGAGGGCAAACGGAGCTCGGCCTATCGCAGTTTGCGTCGAGAATTCGACCTTTTTTGAAGGCCACCGCGTTGCGAGGCCGATCCCGGCGCCCCTCCCGAGCTCAGCCGGCTCCGCTCGACCGATCGAGAGTTCAGGAGTACATTGACGCCTCGAGGCCTACACAGACCGACACTTTGACTGAATTGGATGCTTTTCGTATTTCTCAATTCCTTCACGTTCCGCAATGCTCACATGTCTCCCATGCGATCCGCGCGCTCGTGATGAATAGTTCGTATTTCGGGCCGTCTAGCTCCCTTTAAGGAGAGCGCAGGACCGGCCCCTCAGGGTGGGGTGGCGCGGGCCCGATTCTTCTTTTCGCCAGAGCTCTCGCACGAGCTCTCCACGCAGGTCCCTGAAATTTATGCAAAGCACACGCATCCTCATCCTCAGTCCTCATGCCGGCGATGACTTCCTTTTGGCGGAAGCCGGCTCCCAAGGGGCGGAGCTGCGTGAAGACGAGTGCATTGGGGACGTGGTCGAGGGCATCTACCAGGCCCTGTCGTGCAGGCACGGAGTGCAGGTGGCTCGTTGCGCCGTCGAGTCGGCGCGTGCGATCGAGCAAGCGGTCCGCTTCTTTCGGCCGACAGCGGTATTTAATCTCTGCGAAACCTTCGCCGGTCAGAGTCGCCTCGAAGCCACAGTGCCTTGGCTGCTCGAACGCCTGGGCGTCTCGTTCACGGGCAGCCCCGACGCGGCCTTGCGCCTCTGTCTGCATAAGTTTGATGCCAACCAGGTCCTCGCGCGCCATGGCGTGCGCGTGCCGCGGGCGATGCGCATTACCCATCTGAGGCAGCTTGAGCAGATCCGTCTGCCGGTCATCGTCAAACCCGACCGCGAGGATGGCTCGGTGGGCATCGATGCCTCGGCCGTGGCGCGTACGCCTGCCGAGCTCAAGCGAGCGGTGCAAAAGATCCGCGATCTCTTCGGGCAGCCTCCGGTCGTCGAGGAATACATCGAGGGGCGCGAGCTCACGGTATCGCTGCTTGGTTATCCCGAGGTTCAACCCTTGCCTCTCGGCGAAATCGCTTTCGACGCCGTGCTCGGCGACCGTCCCAAGATTTTGACCTACGCCGCCAAATGGGATCCCGAGTCGGTGGAATACATCGGCACCCGCTCCGTGCCCGCAGCCCTCGCGCCCATGGAGAGTCGGCGTTATGCGGCGCTGGGCAGACGGGCTTTCGAGGCCCTCGGCTTGAGAGACTATGGTCGCGTCGACTTGCGAGTCGATGCGCAGGGCCAAGCCTATGTGATCGACGTCAATCCGAACTGCGATCTCTCGCCGGACGGCGGTTTCGGTCGCGCGCTCGGCCGTGCCGGTTTCCGCTATGAAGAAGGCATCTGGGAAGTGTTGCGCGGCGCGCTCTCTCGCAATGCAAGTACCCGCTCGGGCAGCGGCGAATTTCAGATCACGCACAGGGCCCGACGTTGATCGCAAGCGAGTGTCCGGAATCCATAGGCGCCGCCCTTTCGACCCTGGTCGAAGAGTTGGTTCCTCACTGGGCGCAAGCGCAGATCCGGGCTCTCCTCTCGAGTCCGTCGAGCGATGTCCTGCTCTTCATCGAAGGCGAAAACGTCGAGTCGGGCAAGGTCGACGGCTTCGCCTGTCTGACGCCGGCGACCTTGGCCGAAAATGCTTACGTTTTGCGCTGGCTCGTCTGTCGAGAAAACGTCGATGCCGGCCGCGTCGCCGCCTCGCTTCTGGATCAAATCGACACCGAGATCACGGCGCTCGGAGGCCGACTAATCCGCTTCGATGGCGCCTCCTTTCGCTGCGTCGGCATTCCCATCACCGTGTTCGACGGTGCCGGTTATGAGCGCGTGGGTAGCATCGAAGACTTCTACGGCGTCGGCGAAGATCTGGTCATCTTCGTTCGACGCATCGTGCAGCCTTTCCGCGTGATCTTCGATCCGCGCAATCCCGCTCATCTCTTCCAGGTGGCTTTCGCCTACCGCGACTTTCGCTTCGAGCGCGACTTCTTGCTCAGCTGCGCGCGGCGTTGGGGCGTGTGGCCAGTTCAGCGAGTCGCCTCGTGGGCGAGTTTGGCGGGATCACACCTCGTCGAGTTTGCCCGCTTGGGCATCGAGGCGGTCGGCATCGACGATTCCGAGGGCCTGCTCGAGCTTGCGGAGTCGACCATCAAAGGCGTGCCCTGGCTGGAGAGCAAATTGCGCCTCTTTCACGGCGACCTGGGAAGCACGCCGCAGACCGCGCCGGTTGAGCTCTCGTTCTGCTCCCTCTCGGCGGTGCATCGGGCCGGTTCGGTGGAAGGGATCCGGCGTCATCTAGACGCCGCCGCGCGCCTGCTCGCACCCGGGGGATTGCATGTCATCGAGGCGATGCATCCCAAAGATCTGCTCCCGGGCGGCGCTTCGCTGAGCGCGTGGACCGAGGTCTTCCAGAACTATCGGGTGCAGTCACGCTTTCAGCTGCTGCTCGACAAGGCGCCGAACGAACGTGTGGTCGATACCTTGCTCGAGGTGGTTTCGAGGGACTCGAGCGGTGCACCGGTCCAAGGGGGTAGCCTTCAGCTCAAAGAGACCTGGTATGTCCCGAGCGCCGCGGAATGGGAGCGATTGGCGCGTCAGAGCGCTGTGTTTTCCGTGGAGGCCATGCTAGGCGACTTCAATGTCGATGTTCCCTGGGACCGCCCGGGAGCATGGCGCTTATTGGTCGTGCTGCGCCGCAACGCCAACATAGCTTGAGCCAGGAAGTGGAATGCAGGCCTTTTCTCTGCACAACGATGATTCCGCCAGCGTAAGCTGGCGCGCGCTCATGCGTATCGCCATCCCCATGATGGCGGGCAGCGCGGTGCGCTATTTCGCCGATTTGAGCAACTTCTTTTGGACGGCCAAGCTCGGCTTACGCGAGCTCTCCATCGCCTCTGCCTTGAGCTACTTTTTGTGGATCCCGCAGAGCCTCGTCGTGCTGACGACGGTTGGGACAGCCTCCTTCGTGGCGCGTCAGCGCGGCGCCGGCGACCTGCACAGTGCGGCCAAGCTCGGCTTGCTGACGACGCGTTTTGCGCTCTTTCTCGGTGTAGCCACGGCGCTGGTGGCGCTCGCCTGTCGCGACACGGTGTTCGCGTTCTGCAATATTCCCCGTGCGGCCTGGGGTGAAGCGAGCCTCTACTTTGCGCTGCAGCTCTGCGCGCTGCCGGTCGCCTTCACCGAAAATACGGTCAGCTCGGCGCTCGTGGGCCTCGACGATCCGACGGGCAGTTTCACGGTGAATGTCATCGGCATGACGGTCGCGTTCATCCTCACGCCCGTCATGATCTTCCCGATGCATATGGGTTTGAGCGGAGCCGCCGTGGCACCGATGGTCGGCTACTCCTGCGGGACGCTCTACGGCTTGCTGCGTGGACGGCGCTTCATCGGCGCAGAAGCTTGGGATTTGCGTCTTTTGCTGCGGCCGCTGCGTTTCGCGCGCGTGCGTTTCTTCTTCCCCGTGTTTAAGGTTGGGGTCCCTTTGATGGTCGATGCGCTCTACTATGGCGCCATCTCCTTCGCGATGATCTCCTTGGGGTCGCGTTTCGGTGAGATCTACGTCGCGGGATTCGCCACCGACGAAAAGGTCGCCTTCGCGCTGAACCTTCCCGCGGAGGGCTTGGCGCGCGCCTCGGTCGTCCTGGTCGGCTTCCACCTGGGCCGGCAGGATTCAGCGGCAGCGAAGCTGGCCTTTGGCAAAGCCTTGGTGCTGACGCTCGGCGTGGCGCTTTTGGGAGTGGTCTGCGTCAATCTCTTCGCCCACCAAATCGTCGGGCTCTTTTCGAACAAAGAGGAGTACGTACGCGTCGCCTCGGTCATCCTGCGCATCAGCTCGATCGGGATCATCTTCCTGGGCTTACGCGAGGTCACCGACGCGTGTTTCGGCGGCGTGGGCAACACGATCCCCTCCTTGGTGGTGGGTTTGGTCTCGGCCCTGGCAAGGCTGCCGCTGGCCTACTTCCTGGCATACAATCTCCACCTCGGCGGCTACGGCATCTCGTGGTCTTTCACGCTGACCTTGGTCGCCCAGGGCGTGATCCTGCCGATTTGGTTCCTCGCCTCTTTCAACGCCTACGCGCGAAGACCGGTTGCCATGCCCTCCTCGCAGGGCTGAGATATCGTCCCGCTCTGCGGGGAGCTTGATACGGCCTCACGTCGAAATGAGCGCGGCTTACCTCCTCGCTCCGTCCGGGGGCAGGGCCATTCGCCCGTCCCCCGAACTCCGCTGCGGGGGCACTCGCGCTCATTTCGACGTGAGGCCGTATTAGTCGCCCATCTCGACGCGGATGCTTTGCTGCAAGCTCAGGGCGAAACGCTCGAGCTCTTCGAGAGGCGGATCTTTCACCATGAGGTAACCCGCCAGGAGGTCGAAATGGTCGACCGGCGAATCGCTGACTTCCTCGCCGATCGAGAGGTAGATGCGCTCGCCAAGGTAGCTCGGTGAGGGGCGTAGCGCGTCGAGCCCGCTTCGGTCGATGCTGCGGACGATGCCGGCGCGCGGCACGAAGAAGTGGACCACGAGGGCCTCTCCGTTGGGAAGAGTGCGGGGAGGCGGCTCCCGATAGAGCAGCCAACGTGCGAAGAGGCTCAGCGGCGTGTAGCCGCGTAGCGCGTGCATGAGCGGGAGGAAGGTGCTGAAGCCGGGACGGATAGAGGATTCGATCACCGCCATGCGGCCTTCGTGCAGCTTGAAGTCCACCATGCAGAGCGCGTCGGTTTTCAGCTCCAGCGCCCGCGCCACGCCTCGGCAGAGCGCGTTCAATTTTTCGCCGCCGGGAGCAAAAGTGGCCTCGATCGAGTGCCGCCCAAGAAGATGGTAGCCGCCGAAATGACCAAGAAAAGGCCCTTCGAGTTTGCGGACGACGCGAAGGACCGACACCTCGCCTCCGGCGTACATGAAGTCGCAGCTGTACTCTTCCCCTTCGAGCCATTCTTCGAGGAGGAAGTGACGACTCGGCTCCATGGTGTGCTGCGCTCCCTCGCTTCGGTGCTCGAAAGTTTGCAACCTCGAGTCTTCGTCCAGGGCCGCGAGGGCATGTTCTCGCATCTGCTTGAGGTGGAGCTGGAGTTCATCGCGATCGCGATTGCGCATGAGGAACTCACTGCCCGAGCCCGTCACCAGCTTGAGGATGTTGGGGTAGGGTAGAAGATCGCTCTTCAGGTCGGCTTCGGCATCGAGGAGAGTGAAATCGCCGGTAGGGACGCCTTCGCGGCGGAAGCCGAGCTTCTGTAAATATTTGTTTGCTGCGATGGGGGCGCTGGAGGCGAGGTCAAAAGAGATGCCCAGGTTCTCGGCGAGGAGGGCGCTGACGCCGAAGCGCTCCTCATCGTCGATGGCGAGCACGCCGATCCAGGCAATCTCCTGCTGCTTGGCCCATCGCGCGAGCTCATGCGTCAGGGTGTCGAGATCGTCGAAGGAAGAGACGACAGCATGCGGGAGGCCGCTCGCGAGCTTGTGAAAGCGCTCATGCAGGACCACGACGACGTCTTCCATTGGCAAGGTTGCCAAACAGGCGGCGAGTTCAGAGCTGCCGAGATGGCGCGCGGGAAAGAGGAGTTTGCTTCGCTTCGTCATAGGTATTTTAGCCAGGGGGCGAAGGCGCTGCGGCGCCGCAGACGCGTATACCAGCGGCAGGGATAGAAGAGCAGTGCGCAGACCAGCGGTGCGGCGACGTAGCTGAGGGTCATCGAGAGATCGTAACGCGCGAAATTGACCCGCCATCCGGTCGCAGCCCGCAGCGTCAGGAGAGATTTGTAGAGCAAGGTGAGCAAGAAGATATGCGCCAAGTAGTAGAAAAGGGAGGCGCGTCCGAAGGTCTCGAGAAAGGCGAAGCGCCCTGGCCGGTTCGAGATCAAGCCGAAGCCCAAGAAGAGTAAAGCGAAGGTCATCAGCAGGAAAAGCAAAGAAGGGGGATACTTCGTGCAGTTGAGGAAAGACATGGCGCTGCGCAATGGATCTGCGCTCGCGGACCAGAGGCGAGGGTCACCGTAAGTCCTCGTCATACGCAGTGCGAGGAAGGCCAGCGCGAGAAGGAGCGCGAGCTTGAAAAAGCGGCGCCGCGGATGCTTCGACTCGGCGAAGAGAAAAGGCGCCGATGCATAGCCTACGCTCATCACCGCGACCCAAGGCAGTACGGGATAAAGCAGATCGAGGCCGAAGTGTTGAGCGATCGTGTAGTGATGCGGCGCGTGCAGGAAGGACCAAAACCAGCCGTAGGCGGGATGGTGAACCCAGCGCTCGTCGAAAGGGTCGAAGGCGTTGTGTAGGGCGAGGATGGCAACGCTAAGCACGAGGAGCCGCATGGGCGAAAGGCGAAAGAGGAAGGCGCCCGCAATCATGCTCCAGCCGATCGCCCAGAGGACACCGAAGATTAGCTCCTGCGGGGGGTAGTGGAGATCCCAGGCAAAAGGCATGACGAGCAGGTCGATGCCGATGAGCACCAGTCCACGCGCGAGCAGATGGCGAGCCGGGGAAGCGGGGAAGCGGGAAGCCGACAGGTATGCGGAGACGCCCGCGAGGTAGACGAAGGCCGGCGCGCAGAAGTGGGTGACCCAGCGCGTGAAGAAGAGCAAAGGAGGCGCTTCGTCGAGATCGGTGGGATCGAGATTTGGACCAAAGGTCAAGCGGGCGTGATCGAGGGTCATCAAGACAATCGCAAGCCCGCGCAGGCGATCGATGGAGAGGAGGCGCACGATCTAGGTCGTCTCGATCTCGCGGAGCGAGGAATGAGCAAGAGGGCGAGGCTCAGGGAGCGCGAGAGCCCGGCGTTCGATGGCGGGTTCCATGATCTTGCCGATCAGCTCGCGGTACGAGATGCCGGCCGCGTTGGTGATGAGGCAGAGATCGGAGAAATCGGGTGTGAGCCCGGGGAGAGGATTGCACTCGATGAAATTGGGGTGGCCGTTGCGGTCGAGGCGCACGTCGATGCGCGCGACATCGCGGCATCCGAGGGCCTGAAAGGAGGCGCGCGCCATCTTCTCGAGCTCGAAGGAGAGCAGCGGGTCGAGGCTGGGCTGCACGTCGTAGCGGACTTCGGAGGTGAACTCGAGCTTGTGGTCGAAGGTGTAGATCGGGAACTCGGCGGGGCGCGTAAAGATGATCTCCATGGGCGTGAGCACGCGGGGAGTCGGACCGCCGAGCAGGGCAATGGTGAACTCACGGCCGGGCAGAAACTCTTCGACCAGGGCACCTTGGCCGTAACGTGCGATCAGCGCGCGGGCGCTGCGACGCAGCTCTTCCTCGTTGCGGACGACGCTCGCAGGACTAATGCCCTTCGAACTTCCTTCGGCGACGGGCTTGAGGATGGCGGGAAAAGACATGCCGGGGGGAAGCTCTTCGTCGCCGCGGGTCATGACGATGAAGTTCGGCGTCGCGACGCCTGCTTGGCGCACCACCTGCTTGGCGAGAGCCTTATCGAGGGTGAGCACCATGGTGGCGGTGTCGGAGCCGGTGTAAGGGATGCCGACGAGTTCGAGGAGCGCAGGCACCTGAGCTTCGCGATTGCGGCCGCGATGGCCTTCGGCGAGGTTGAAGACGAAATCGGGCGCCGCGGCGAGCAGGCGCTGGGGCAAGTCGGGCAAGGCCTCGAGCTCGACGACTTCGTGGCCGAAGGACTCGATGGCGCTGCGGATGGCGTGGATGGTCGAGATCGAATCGTATTCCGCTTCGAGATCCGACACCCCGCCCGGCCCGGGCTTCACCCGTTTGAGATTGTACGTCAGACCTACGCGTAGACCGGTGGATTGTGATTCGCTTGTTAACGGCACGAGCGTCTCCCTGCAGCGTCTTTGGCACGACTATGGTCGAGGGGCGAGTATTCAAAAAAGGGATCGATACCTCAAACATGTCGCGCATTTTTGCCAAAGCGAGCCGAAAACTCGCAGGGGGATGTGAGGAGAGATACGAAGATACTTCGCTCAGGCGACAGAGGATCCCTGCTCCCCGCGCGCGAGCAGGTCGAGTTCGCGGACCATCTCTGCACCGAAGTAGTATTCGAGTTCGCCGCGCGTCGCTTCGTAGAGCGTCGGGCCTTGATCGACGCAGACGAGGGAACGCTCTTCCCGGATTTCGTAGGCCGGTTGCAGCACCCCTTGGATGTAGACCAGAGGGAAGAGCCAGCAGGCACGTGGCTTGAGCTCATGGTAGTCGAGGCCCGCTTCGATACAGTAGCTGTGGATATGGCATCCGCGCCCGCGCCGGTCGACGAATACGCAACGCTCCTCCACCACCTGCGTGCGCAGGAAGCGGCCGTCGGGCGCCTCTTCGGCGTCGTGAAACCACTGCTCGCCGAACCACTCCTCGCGACTCCGTCCTACCCTCGCCTCAAGCCCTTCGGCGTGCTGGAGCAAACGCGCGTGAATTCTCGAATCGACACCGCAGCCGTGTTGGCAGCAGGAGTCGTGGCAGAAGGTGCAGGACATGCACGCGGCGAAGTAACGCAGGTGGAAGATGCGCCGGTCGACGCCTTCGATCACCGGAATCTGGTCACGGCTCGGAAAGGGACGGCTCAAGGGAAGGAGAAAAGAGGAGTCAGGCATTTCGTGGGTCTCGCGGGCTTTCCACCGGAACGAAACGCGGCGCCCTGGCGGACGCGACACGCACGACCGCCATTGTATCCGAAAAGACGCCTCGAGGGCATTCCTGCGCTAAAAGCAGGTTATGGATGAGATCGATACAACACTTCCTGCGAAAGCGGGTTTACCGGGCTTACGCGTAGCGCGCTCGAAGGTGCATGGATACGGCGTCTTTACGCGCCGTGCGTTTCGGGAAGGCGAGGTCATCGCGGAAGTCGACGGCGTAGCGCTGCGCGCCGATGAAATAGCCGACGACACCTACTGTCTGTGGGTACGTGAGGGGCTTCTTTATGACATGGTCGACCAGACGCGATGGATCAACCATAGCTGCGAGCCCAACGTTTCGGTGCGTGTCGGCGAGAGCGGTGGGGAGGTCTCAGCGCATTTCGTCGCCTTGCGAGACATCGCCGCGGGGGAAGAACTGTTTTACGATTACGCCTTCGCTCCGGAATACGCGATCCCTTGTCACTGTGGGTCGCGCCTCTGTCGAGGCACGATCGTCTACACCGAGACCTAAGCGTTTAGACGCTTCGGAGGAGCTTGCCCTAGGCGAACGCGCTAGGCGTTTGCCTCTTCTTCGCCAGTGTCACCGCGGTACTTATCGGCGAAGGAGTCGAAGCGCAGGAAAAACCACACCGTCAACACGAGTGCGTTGAGCGGGATGGTGATGGTGAAGGCCCAGGCCACCGCAGCGCCACGCAGCTGCGTGAGGTTCATCAGCGCGTAGACGATGGGCAGGCGCAAGGCGGTGGCGAGGAAACCGCTGAGCAGAGGAGGCAGGGTATAGCCGATGCCGCCGAAACACGCGTCCATCACCTCGCGGACCCCGAGGAAGGCGAGGCTGACGGCGCTGATGCGCAGGAGCATGATGGTCGTCTTGAGGTATTGCTCGTCTTCCGAAAAGAGTGAAACCAAGCCGCGGGGCGAGAGCAGGAGCAAGAAGGTGCCGATCAAGCCGAGGGCCGAGGCGGCGAAGACCGACTTGAGGACGGCACGTTTGGCGGCGCGCTGATCTTGGCGACCCAAGTAGAAGCCGACGAGGACGACCGCGGCGCGCGACAAGCCCTCGGCGGGGAGATTGAGGATGAAGGTCAGTTTGTCCCCGGTCGCCAAGCCGGAGACGTAGGCTTCGCCGTAGCGGGCGATCAGCGCCACCATGATGAAGGCGACGATGCCGTGGAAAAGCGAATCGGCCATGAGGGGGCTGCCGACGCGCAAGACCGGCAAGAGCTCGCGTAGCGTTCTTCGATTGCCGATGCGGGCGAGGGTTTTGAGGTTCCACACTCCCTTGATGGCGACTTTGCGACCGCGGAGGTAGCCGTAGAGAACGCCGGAGGCATAGCCCACCGTGAAAGCCCAGGCGGCGCCCGCCAGACCCATCTTTAGGGGGAAGACGAAGATCGGCGTCAATATGGCGGCGATGCCCATGCTGATGCCGTTGGTCAGAAGGCTGCCGTTGGGGTCGTCCAAGCCGACCAAGGCCGAGCTGAGATTGACCTGCGCGAAGATGAGCGGCAGCGAAGCGATCTGGATGAGGAAGTAACTGTCGGCCTTGTCGTGAAGCTCTGGGGGAATACGGCAGGCCGAAAAGATGAGGTCTTTAGCGACAAACGATGCGATGGCCGTGACCAAACCGAGCAAAAAGGCCGCCTCGGTCGCGACCAATGAGAGGCGTCCAGCGGTGCGCAGGTGTTTGGCGCCCCGGGCGCGTGCGACAAAGGACGAGGTGCCGACACTGGTCAAGATCACCAAGCTCTGCGGCACCCAGAGGAAGTAGCTCAAGCCGGACGCGACCGCGAGCTCGTGGGTCCCTACCTTGGCGATCCAGAAGAAGTTGTTGAGGTCGGAGAAATAGCGCACCGCGCTCGCGGCCATCATGGGCAAGGCGAGACGCAGCAGGGCCTTCCAGTGAACTTCGGCGGCTTCGGCAGGAGACTGCGAGGAAGTTTCGGGACGAAGGGAAGGAGAAGAATGACGCGCGGAGCGGGATTGTCGGGAGTGATCGCTCATGGAGCTGCCGTGGTTGCGTCGGATGCGAGAAGCAAGGCTGCGTCTCCAAGCAAAAGAAGGGAAGGTCGTCTTCAAGGACCTTGGGAGAAGAGTGGCGGCTTTTTCCCTGACGTCAACGGAATAACTCGAAGTGCCGGAGGGTAGAAGAAAGCCGCTCGCGAAAGCGAAGGCATGGCTCGACCTTGGTCTTGCTCTGTAGCAAAAAGCGTCCATCACTCAGCTCGCGCTTCATGCTCATCCGTGAATCGCAGCAGGAGGCCTAGAAGAGGCCCGCAACCTCAGGGAGAACTCATGTCGTCATTTGGGATTCGGGTAGCAGAGGGGCCGCGTGGGCGCGGTGTGTTCGCGACGCAAGACTTTGCGGAGGGAGCGCTGATCGAGATCGCTCCGGTCTATGTCTTTCCGGTCGAGGATACGATCAACCAGGTGACCAGCGCCTTCGATTGGTATCTCTTCCGTTGGGGAGAGAGCTGCGCGGTCGTCTTCGGCTACGGCAGCTTGTACAACCATTCCTACCGGCCCAATGCCTTCTACAAGCGCAACTTCGAGAAAGCCGAGCTGCATTATGTAGCGCTACGGCCGATCGCCGCCGGGGAAGAGATCACCATCAACTACAACGGTGAACCTCATTCCACCGAAGACGTAGGCTTCGAGGTCGTCGAGAGCTGAAACGCAGCTTCGGCGGGGCAGGGCCCGGCCTTTCGGCCTCGCTTCATTCGTCGGGATGCTCGTTGGCCTGCAGGCTCTCGAGCACTTGCATATCCTCGAGGGTGGTGAGGTCGCCCACTTTGCCTTGGCCCGCGGCGATCGATTTGAGCAAGCGTCGCATGATCTTGCCGCTTCGGGTTTTGGGCAAAGCGTCGGCGAAGCGCAGCTCCTCGGGACGAGCGAACTTGCCGATCTCGCTCGCGACGTGGTCGATGAGCTCGCTGCGCAAAGGGGCTGCCGGAAGAAAGCCCGTTTTGAGGGTGACGAAGGCGACCAAGGCTTGGCCCTTGATCT
>ERZ1066121.981-NODE-981-length-23297-cov-27.809784_pt1 | contig 23297 bp, 20 predicted proteins | sample MGYA00382768_ERZ1066121 | MGnify/ENA primary metagenome ERZ1066121 (study PRJEB33369, sample SAMEA5778351) | biofilm metagenome | biome: Industrial cooling water; feature: Water cooling tower basin; material: Biofilm | place: United Arab Emirates | collected...
CCGACCGAGATCTTGCGCTTCTCGGCCAGGTAGACCTTCACGAGCTGGATCACGCCCGGCGGGAGCTCGTCGGGCTGCAGGATCGAGTCGATCCGCTGCTCGGCCCACTCCTCGATGCGCGCCTTCTCCTCGTTCGCCGCGTCGATGATGCGGCGGACGACCTCGTTGGTCTTCCGGTCCTCGACGCGGAAGGTCTTGAGGTCGAGCGACGGCAGGCGGAAGCCGCGCAGGAACTCGCGCGTCAGCACCGTCCCCGCCGGGATCGCCTCCTCGACCGTCCCGCTCTTGAGCGCGAGCGCCACCGTCGCGCCGTGCAGCACGTCGGCCAGCTCGGCGTCGCGGATCTCGTTGACGCGGATCTTCTCCTCGCCCTCGAGCCGGCGCACCTCGCCGATCCGCTCGCCGCGGTCCTTCTCGACGACCGAGTCCTCGACGCGCGAGAAGATCTTCACGTCGATGACCACGCCCTCCATGCCCGGCGGCACCTTGAGCGAGGAGTCCTTCACGTCCTTCGCCTTCTCGCCGAAGATCGCCGTGAGGAGCTTCTCCTCGGGCGAGAGCTCGGTCTCGCCCTTCGGCGTGATCTTGCCGACGAGGATGTCGCCCGGCTTGACGTGCGCGCCGATGCGGACGATGCCCCGCTCGTCGAGGTCGACGAGCGTCTCGTCGGCGACGTTCGGGATCTCGCGCGTGATCTCCTCCTGCCCGCGCTTGGTGTCGCGGACGTGGAGCTCGAGCTCCTGGATGTGGATCGACGAGTAGACGTCGTCCTTCACCAGCCGCTCGGAGAGGACGATGGCGTCCTCGAAGTTGTGCCCGTACCACGGCATGAAGGCCACGGTGACGTTGGCCCCCAGCGCGAGCTGGCCGTGCTCGGTCGCCGCGCCGTCGGCGAGCGCCTGCCCCGCCTTCACCCGCTCGCCCAGCCGGACGATCGGGCGCTGGTTGATCGCCGTGTCCTGGTTGGTGCGCCAGTACTTCTTGAGCTTGTACCGGTCGATCTGGCCCAGGCGCTGGAGCGGGCGCTCCGGGTCGGTCTCCTGCTCGGCCGGCCCGGCGTCGATGATGATCTCGTCGGCCGTCACGCGCGTCACGACGCCGTCGCGGCGCGCGATCACGCAGGCGCCCGAGTCGCGGGCGACCGTCTCCTCGAGCCCCGTCCCCACGACCGGGGTGCGCGGGTTGAGGAGCGGCACCGCCTGGCGCTGCATGTTCGAGCCCATGAGCGCGCGGTTCGCGTCGTCGTGCTCGAGGAACGGGATGAGCGCCGCGGCGATCGAGACGAGCTGCTCGGGGGCGACGTCCATGTAGTCGATGCGGTCCGGCGCCACGAGCGGCAGGTCGCCCTCGCGGCGGCAGAGCACCAGCTCGTCGGCGAAGCTGCCGTCCGGGTTGAGCTTCGCGTTCGCCTGCGCGATCGTGCGGTTCGCCTCGCGCGTCGCGTCGAGCCACTCGATCTCGGTGGTCACGCGGCCGTCGCGCACGACGAGGTAGGGCGTCTCGACGAAGCCCAGGTCGTTGACGCGCGCGAAGCAGGCGAGCGACGTGATCAGGCCGATGTTCGGCCCTTCCGGCGTCTCGATCGGGCACATGCGCCCGTACTGCGAGAAGTGGACGTCGCGGACCTCGAAGCCCGCGCGCTCGCGCGTCAGGCCGCCCGGCCCGAGCGCCGAGAGGCGACGCTTGTGCGTCAGCTCGGCGAGCGGGTTGGTCTGGTCCATGAACTGCGAGAGCTGCGACGACCCGAAGAAGGCCTGGATCACCGCGCTCACCGTGCGCGCGTTGACCAGGTCGTCGAGCGAGATGCGCTCGGGGTCCGTGTTGATCGACATCCGCTCCTTGACCAGGCGCGCCATGCGCGAGAGGCCGACGGAGAACTGGTTGGCGATCAGCTCGCCCACCGAGCGGATGCGGCGGTTGCCGAGGTGGTCGATGTCGTCGGTGTCGCCGCGCCCCTCGTGCGTCTCGATGAGGGTGCGGACGATCTCGACGAAGTCCTCGGGGGTGAGGACGGTCGTCGCCGGGTCGGTGGCGAGGCCGAGGCGCTGGTTGATCTTGTAGCGCCCCACGCGCCCGAGGTCGTAGCGCTTCGGGCTGAAGAAGAGCCGCTCGATCGCCTGCTTGGCGGTCGCCGAGTTCGGCGCGTCGCCCGGGCGGAGGAGCGAGTAGATCTGGTTGAGCGCGACCGCCTCGCCGGCCGCGGCGAGCTCGCCGCCGAGCTTGGCGAGGTCCTTCGGCTCGAGGCGCTGCGGGTCGGTGGGGTCCTTGGCGATCGTGTTCTTGATGAGCGCCGACTCCATGCGGCCGGTCGGCGCGAAGACCTTCACGCGCTGGATCCCGGCCTGGCGGAGCTGCTTGATCGTCGCCGGCTTGAGCGGCTGGTGCGCCTCGGCGAGCACCTCGCCGTCGGCGTCGACGACGTCCATGGCGAGCGTGCGCGGCTCGTCGCGCTCGCCCGCCTCGATGGCGTCGAGCTCGTCGCGGAGCGAGACGCTGAAGTACGACGCGAAGACCTTGACCGTCGAGTGGCCGGCCTCGCGGAGGCGGCTGACGAGGGCCTCGTCGAGCTCGTCGCCGACCTGCACGGTGCGGTCCTTCTCGGCCGCCTCGCGCTCGGCGCGCGCCTTCTTGGTCTTGAGCGTCTTCTTCTTCTCCTCCTCCGACATCTCGTCGAGCCCCGCGAGGACGATCGGCTCGGCGACGATCGCGCCGAGGATGTCGCGCTGGGCCTGCCGGTCGCCGCGGACGTCCTTGGCGATGTCGAGCGTGCGGATGCCGAAGAAGAGGCGGTAGATGTCCTCGTTCGACCCGTACCCGAGCGCGCGAAGGAGCGCCGACGCCGGGAACTTCTTCTTCTTGTCGATGTGGACGTAGATGACGTCGTGGATGTCGACGGTGAACTCGACCCACGACCCGCGGAACGGGATGATGCGCGCCGAGATGAGCCGCTGCCCGTTGGGGTGCGTGCTCTCCTCGAAGACGACGCCCGGGGAGCGGTGGAGCTGCGAGACGATCACGCGCTCGGCGCCGTTGATCACGAACGTGCCGAGGTTCGTGATGAGCGGGAGCTCGCCGAGGTAGACCTCCTTCTCGATCTCGTTCTTGAGCGACTTCTCGCCGCCCACCTCCTCGAAGACGCGGAGCGCGAGGCGCGCCTTGAGGGGCGCCGAGTAGGTCATGTCGCGCTCGATGCACTCCTCGACGGAGTACTTCGGCTCGCCGAGCGAGTAGCTCTTGAACTCGAGCGAGAAGTTCTCGTGGGCATCAGTGATCGGGAACAGGTCCTTGAAGACCCGTTCCAGCCCGATGTCCTCGCGGTCGTGGGCCGCGGCATCGAGCTGCAGCAGCGAGCCGAACGCGCGCACCTGGATGTCCAGGAGGTGCGGCATGTCCATGCGCTCGGCGAGCTTGCCGAAGGAGATCTGCTTCATCACGTCAGGCATTCGTCACCCGCGGGCAGGTGAAAAGGACGGCCAGCCCCGCGGCACCGTTCAGGGGTGAACGGCGCCGCGGGGTGACCGCGAACTCTCGGGAATCGGGGTGCTGCGTTCGGGCGATCGGCACGGGGTCCGCGGATCGAGGACGGTCGGGGCCCGGGCTCCCCGGAACGGGGGGAGGACACCGACGGCGGTGGGACGTTCCCCTGGTGGGTGCGGGGGGCCGGGAGCTCCGGGGCCACGGGACGAACCCGTGGCACCTGGCCGGCGATCCCCGCGGGGGCGTCACCCCGCGCGCGTCACTTGATCTCGACGACCGCGCCTTCCGCCTCGAGCTTGCCCTTCAGGGCGTTGGCCTCGTCCTTCGAGACGCCGCCCTTCAGCTCCTTCGGCGCCCCCTCGACGAGGTCCTTCGCCTCCTTCAGCCCCAGGCCGGTGATCTCGCGGACCACCTTGATGACCTGGATCTTCTTGGCGCCGGCGTCCTTGAGGATGACCGCGAACTCGGTCTGCTCCTCGACGGCGGCGGCGGGGGCGGCACCCGCGCCACCCGCGGCGGGCGCGGCGGCGGCGACGGTGACGTTGAACTTCTCCTTGAACGCCTCGATGAGGTCGGCGAGCTCGAAGACCGACATGTTGCCGATCGCCTCGAGGATCTCGTCCTTGCTCAGGGTGCTGTTGGCCATGGTGTGCATTCTCCGTTCGTGATTCCCAGGCGACGCGAACCGCGCGCCGGGTCGGTGATGGGTTCTGTCCGCCTGGTACTTACGCCGCGCTCTCGCGCTGCGTCTTCAACGCCTCGAGGCACCCCAGGAGGCCGCCGAGCGGCGCCTGGAACGCACCGGCGACCATCGCGAGGAGCACGTCGCGCGGCGGGATCGCCGCCAGCTTCGTGATCATCGCGGCGTCCACCGCCTTCCCCTCGAACACCCCGCCCTTGAGCGCGGGACGCTGGTCGTTCTCCTTCGCGAAGTCGACGATCACCTTGGCCGCGGCCAGGGGCTCGCCGATGACGATGCCCGTCGGGCCGCGCAGGCGCTCCCCGACCAGGCCGCTCTCGTTCACCGCCCGCAGCGCGAGGGTGTTCTTGATGACCACGTACTCCACCCCCGCCTTGCGCAGCCGGCGGCGGAGGTCGGTCATCCGCTTCACGTTGAGCCCCGTGAAGTCCGTGTAGTAGAGCGCCGCGGCGCCCGTCAGCTTCCCGCGCAGCTCCGCGACGAGCTGCTCCTTCTCGGAACGCTTCATCGTCGGTTACCGGTAGGGAGTGGTGTCGACGGGGACGCCCGGGCCCATCGTGCTGGACACCGAGACGCCCTTCACGTACACGCCCTTGGCCGCCGAGGGCTTGGCGCGCACGATCTGCTCCATGAAGGCGCCGAAGTTCTGCTCGAGCGCCTCGAGGCCGAAGGAGACCTTGCCGATCGGCACGTGCACGTTCCCGCTCTTGTCGACGCGGAACTCGATGCGCCCGGCCTTCGTCTCCTTGACGGCGCGCCCGACGTCGAACGTGACCGTCCCGGTCTTCGGGTTCGGCATCAGGCCGCGGGGGCCCAGCACGCGCCCGAGCTGACCGACCTGCCCCATCTGGTCCGGGGTGGCGATCATCACGTCGAAGTCGAGGAAGCCGTCCTTGATCTTCTGGATGTACTCGACGCCCACGAAGTCGGCCCCCGCCGCCTCGGCCTCCGCGGCCTTCGGGCCGGCAGCGATCACGAGGACGCGGACCGTCTTGCCGGTGCCGGCCGGGAGCACGACGGTGCCGCGCACCAGCTGGTCGGCGTGGCGCGGGTCGACGCCGAGGCGCACCGCGACCTCGACCGTCTCGTCGAACTTCGCGAACGCGGCGCCCTTGACCAGCTCGAGCGCCTGCTTCGCCGCGACCGGCGCGGCGACCGTCGCCTTCTGGGCGGCGGCGCGGAACTTCTTGCCATGGGTGCGCATCAGCCCTTGACCTCCACGCCCATCGACCGCGCCGCGCCGGCCATCATCTTGACGGCGCTCTCGATCGTGTCGCAGTTGAGGTCGGGCATCTTGATCTCCGCGATCTTGCGGAGCTGGGCCTGCGTGATGCTCCCCACCTTCGTCTTGTTCGGGGCGCCCGAGCCGCTCTCGATGCCGAGCTCCTTCTTGATCAGGATCGCCGCGGGCGGCGTCTTGAGGATGAAGGTGAACGACTTGTCGGCGTAGATCGTGACCTCGACCGGGAGGATCGTATCCTGGCCCTGCGTGCGAGCGTTGAACTCCTTGCAGAAGCCCATGATGTTGATCCCCTGCGGCCCGAGCGCGGTGCCGACCGGGGGCGCCGGCGTCGCCTTGCCTGCAGGGATCTGCAGCTTGACGAATCCGGTGACCTTCTTGGCCATGTATCGACCTCACTTCGTCGTTGCGACGGCCGCCGCCCGGCCCATTGCCGCACGGCGCGTCCGCCAACTCCCACGGGGTTTCGCGCCGTCGTGGTGGCCGGCGTCCTGCGCGGCGCCCCGGAGGGCGCCGGATCCCCTGCCGCTCAGTACCCCTTGAGCTGCAGGTAGTCGAGCTCCACCGAGGTGGGACGCCCGAAGAGCGAGACCTGCACCTTCACCTTGCCCTTGTCGGGCATCACTTCCTCGACCGTCCCCGAGAAGTCGGTGAACGGCCCCTCGGTGATCTGCACCGCCTGCCCGACGAGGAACGGGATCTCCTCGACCGGCGCCTCGTCGGCCGTCTCCTCGACGATGCCCATGAGGCGCCGCATCTCGTCGTCGCGCAGCGGCGCCGGCTTGTCGTTGCCGACGAACTTGATGACCCCCTGCACCGCGTTGACCTGGTGGAGCGCCTCCTGCGAGAGGAGCATCTCGACCAGCACGTAGCCGGGGAACGTCTTCCGCTCCACCTCGACCTTCTTGCCGTTCTTGACCTCGACGACCTTCTGCGTCGGGACCATGACCTGCCGGATCAGCCGCTCCTCGGCCGGCGCCGGATCGGCCTCGATCCGCCGCTGCAGGAGCTTCATCACCTTGTTCTCGTGGCCCGCCGTCGTCTGGACGGCGTACCAGCGGTGGCTCGTCGCGTGGCCGAGCATGGCGCTCACCGCACCGCCCGCGGCAGCCAGTCCACGAGGACGGCCTGCGCGAGGAGGTCGACGAGGCCGATCAGCGCCCCCACGACGAGCACGACGACGAGGATGCCGATCGTGGCCTGCCGCACCTGCGGCACGTCGGGCCACGTCACCTTGCGCAGCTCCGCCATCACGTCGTGGTAGAACGACGTGAGGCGCGCGGGCAGGCTCGGCTTGGTCGTCGGTTCGACGGCGGTGCTCACTGCGGACTCCGGGAACGGATGGGCACGGACTGCGGGAGCCGGGGCACGACGGCCGGGCCTCCCCTCGGGAGACCCGGCCGCGCGACGCCCGCGGGGCTTACGCGAGGATCTTGGCGACGACGCCGGCGCCGACGGTGCGGCCGCCCTCGCGGATCGCGAACCGGAGCCCCTCGTCCATCGCGATCGGCGTGATCAGCTCGATCGTCATCTGCACGTTGTCCCCCGGCATCACCATCTCCATCCCCTCCGGCAGCTCCACCGACCCCGTCACGTCCGTCGTCCGGAAGTAGAACTGCGGCCGGTAGCCCTTGAAGAACGGCGTGTGCCGCCCCCCCTCCTCCTTCGTCAGGACGTAGACCTCGGCGTTGAACTTCGTGTGCGGCTTGATCGTCCCCTTCTTCGCCAGCACCATCCCGCGCTCGATCTCCTCCTTGCCCACCCCGCGGAGCAGCAGCCCCACGTTGTCCCCCGCCTCCCCCTGGTCCAGGAGCTTCCGGAACATCTCGACGCCCGTCACCACGGTCGTCTTGTCGGCCCCGAAGCCCACCAGCTCCACCTCCTCCTGCACCTTGATCACCCCGCGCTCGATGCGGCCCGTCGCCACCGTCCCGCGCCCCGTGATCGAGAACACGTCCTCGACCGGCATCAGGAAGGGCTTGTCCGTCTCCCGCGTCGGCGTCGGGATGTAGCTGTCCAGCGCGTCCATCAGCTCGCCGATCTTCTTCCCCCACTCCGAGTCCGGATCGCCCGACTCCAGGGCCTTCAAGGCCGAGCCCTTGATGATCGGCATCTCGTCGCCCGGGAACTGGTACTGCGAGAGCAGCTCGCGCACCTCGAGCTCGACCAGGTCGAGGAGCTCGGGGTCGTCGACCATGTCCACCTTGTTCATGAACACGACGATGTAGGGCACGTTCACCTGGCGGGCCAGGAGGATGTGCTCCCGGGTCTGCGGCATCGGCCCGTCGGCCGCCGAGACCACCAGGATCGCCCCGTCCATCTGCGCCGCCCCGGTGATCATGTTCTTCACGTAGTCCGCGTGCCCCGGGCAGTCGACATGCGCGTAGTGCCGCGCCGCCGACTCGTACTCCACATGCGCCGTCGCGATCGTGATCCCGCGCTCCCGCTCCTCCGGCGCCTTGTCGATCTGGTCGTAGGCCGTCGCCTGCGCCATCCCCCGCTTCGCCTGGATCGTCGTGATCGCCGCCGTGAGCGTCGTCTTCCCGTGGTCCACGTGGCCGATCGTGCCCACGTTCACGTGCGGCTTCGTCCGCTCGAACTTCGCCTTCGCCATGGTCGCGCGTCCTGAGGAGGGGGTGGTGCCTGAGCTGGTGCGGAAACGGGTCCTGCGTCGGGGGGCCCGTCGGCGCGGGGCCGACAAGCCAAATGGCGGCTCCCGCGGTTCGCCCCCGTCCGTGGGGCGCCTGCGGGAGTCCGCCGAAGTGGTGCGAGAGCACGCGACCGGGATTGAACCGGTGACCTCACCCTTACCAAGGGTGTGCTCTACCGACTGAGCTACGCGTGCGATGCTGACGCCGGGCGACGCCCGGATCGGCGGCAGACCCCGAAGCTAGCCCGTCCGGGTCCGGCCTTCAAGGGTACCCCCGTGACGCCCATCGGGGGGTGCGCGTCCGCCCCCCTCGACCGAACCCCCAGCCCGGCGCCCGCGGGCCACCGCCGGCACAGGGCGCCAACCCCGCCAAGCCCGCCCCGCCCCGCCCGTGACGGAACGGCCGGGTTCGCCCACCCGTGACCGGGGCGTTGCCGCGCGTGAGGGAAACGACCGATTGCCCGTGATGGGCCCCGTCGACACTGGCCCGTCCGCCGCCACCGAGGGCGGCCGGACGCGCATCGACTCCCCATCCGAGCGACCCACCAATGCCCATCCTCCGTCCGTCGCGGCGGGCGGGGCGCCTGGCCGCCGTCGCGGCCGCGCTCCTCGCCCTCGCCGCCCCGGCCCGGGCGCAGTCCACCGAGGGGTACATCGGCGGCACCATCCGCCTCCCCACCGGCCAGCCCGCCACCGACGCGAGCGTGCAGGTCCGCAACGAGAGCACCGGTCTCGTCCAGTCGCGCCGCACCGACGCGGCCGGCCGCTTCGCCTTTCCGCAGCTCCCCATCGGCGGCCCCTACTCCGTGACGGTGCGCCGCATCGGCTACCGCGCCGAGCGGATCAGCGGGATCACCCTCAACCTCGGCGACCGCGTCCCGGTCCGACTCACCCTCACCGCCGTCCCGCAGGACCTCGGCACGGTCACCGTCACCGAGTCGCGCACCGAGCAGCGCGGCGACCGCTTCCTCGGCGCGACCGTCGTCGACCAGGCGAAGATCCAGGAGCTCCCGATCCTCAACCGGAGCTTCAGCGACCTCGCCCTCATCGCCCCCACGACGAGCGCCGTCGGCACGGGCGGCATCATCACCTCGAGCTCCTCGATCGCCGGCGGGCGCGTCACCGGGACCGACATCCGCGTCGACGGCGTGCAGGCCAAGAACACGCTCTGGGGCGCCGGCTTCGGCCGCGGCCCGTACTCGCTCTCGGTCGAGGCGATCCGCGAGTTCGAGGTCGTCACCAACGTCTACGACGTCACGCAGGGGCGGCAGGGCGCCGGCGCGATCAACGTGGCGACCAACTTCGGCACCAACGAGCGCCGCGGCTCGGTCTTCGCCTACCACCGCAACGGCGACCTGACGACGACCGACTTCGAGGGGCGCCGCCCGCTCGACTTCCGCAACACGCAGTGGGGCGGCTCGTTCGCCGGCCCGCTCGTGAAGGACCGCGCGCACTACTTCGTCGCCTTCGACCGGCAGGACGTCAACGAGCCGTTCTTCACGATGGACGTGCCGACGGCGCAGCTCCAGAACCAGAACCAGATCGCGCAGGACTCGATCAACCGCTTCATCGACATCCTCACCCGCAACTACGGCCTCCCCGCGGGGCGCCAGTTCGGGAGCTTCGACCGCGGCAACGCGCTCAACTCGCTCTTCACGCGCGTCGACTGGAACCTGAACGACCGCCACCGCCTGGTGACGCGCTACACGTTCAGCAACTGGTTCTACGACCGCTCGATCACCGACCGCTTCCTGTCGGTGGCCGAGAGCTTCGGCAACCAGCGCTCGCGCGAGCACCAGCTGCTGGTCTCGCTCAAGTCGTCGTTCGGCACGAGCGTCTCGAACGACTTCCGCCTCGCCTACACCGACCGCTTCCTCGAGAACGAGCCGATCACGCGCCTCCCGCGCGGCTGGGTGACCGTCTCGTCGCGCCTCCCCGACGGCCGGATCGGCGCGCCGCAGATCCTCCAGTTCGGCGGCCAGCGCACCAGCCCCGAGTGGCAGCGCGAGCGCTCGATCCAGCTCGTCAACGTGACCCGCGTCGACCGCGGCAACACGGCCTTCACCTTCGGCACCGACAACTCGCTCAACCGGCTCGGCATGTTCGTCTCGATCGAGACGGACGGCCTCTACCGCTTCAACTCGCTCGCCGACCTCGAGGCGCTCCGCCCGGCGAGCTTCGCCCGGCTCGTGCCGACGCAGCGCCTCGAGCCCGACGTCTGGCAGTGGGTGCTCGACGCCGGCGCCTTCGCGCAGGCCGAGACGAAGCTGACGCCGAGCCTGACGGTGAGCGGCGGCCTCCGCGCCGACGTCACGAGCTTCCTGACGCGCCCGAACCGGAACGAGCTGGTCGAGCAGCGCCTCGGCCTCCGCACCGACTCGCGCGCGACCGACATCGCCGTGCAGCCGCGCGCGCAGCTCTCGTGGGACGTCGGCGGGAAGGGGAACACCTTCTTCCGCATGGGCGGCGGGCTCTTCCTCGCGCAGCCGCACTACATGGCGCACATCAACCACCTGCTCAACGACGGCTCGCAGCTGAGCGAGGTGCTGCTGACCGGCGCCGCCGTGCCGCGCCCCGACTTCCCGTCGTACCGCCAGTCGTTCGCCAACGTGCCGGGGACCGAGCTCCTCGCCCCCGGCGCGGCCCGCCCGGCGTTCATCAACGCGATGAGTCCCGACCTGCGCATGCCGCGCACGTGGAAGGGCGACGTCGCGCTCCAGCGGCGCTTCCTCGACAACCGCCTGACGCTCGGCGCCGCCTTCCAGTTCTCGAACACGAGCGACCTCTATCGCTACGTCGACCGCAACCTGCGCGCGGCGCAGTTCACGCTCGCCAACGAGGACGGGCGCTCGGTCTTCGTCCCGGCGTCGGCGATCAACCCGGCGACCGGCGCCGTCCCCGCGGTGCAGGGGCGCCAGTTCGCCGACCTCGGGCGCGTGCTCGAGCTCGAGAGCGACACGCGGCTGCGGCAGCGCGCGGTGATCGTCGACGCGCAGCTCCGGCTGCCGCGCGGGGCGGAGATCGGCGGCTCGTTCACGTGGAACCGGACGCGCGACGAGAACTCGTACAACTGCTGCATCGCGATCACGTCGGTCTTCACGCAGGTGGCGAGCGACCCCCGCATCCCGACGTGGGGCTTCGCCAACAACGACTTCCGCCACAAGGTCGTCGCCTACGGCTCGCTCCCGACCTTCGCCGGCTTCCGGCTGAGCGGGCGCTACATCGGGCAGTCGGGGACGCCGGTGAGCTTCACGGTCTTCAACGACCTGAACGGCGACGACGTCGGCGGCGGGAGCTCGTTCGCGAACCAGAACGACCTCGCCTTCCTCTTCGACCCGTCGAACCCGCAGGTGCAGCCCGAGGTGGCGCAGGCGATGCAGCGGGTGCTCGACAACCCGCAGAACATCGCGCGCGACTGGATGCGCGCGAACCTCGGCCGGATCGCGCCGCGCAACGGCTTCCGGAACCCGTTCTTCGGGCAGCTCGACCTGCGGCTCTCGTGGGACCCGTCGCGCATCTGGCGCTCGATCCCGAAGGTCGAGCTGACGGCCGACGTCTTCAACGCGATCCCGCTCTTCGACCGCGACCGTGGCGCGGTGGAGGTGATCCCCGGGGCGCGGCAGACGCTGCTGACGGTGACCGGCTTCGACCCGGCGACGCAGCGCTTCCGCTACCGCGTGAACGAGCAGGCCGGGGTGCCGGTGCGGATCGGCAACCGGTACCAGATCCAGGTCGGGGCGCGCGTGGGCTTCTGAGCCCGGACCGGACGCCCCGGAACGACGACGCCCCGCCGGTCGAGCGACCGGCGGGGCGTCGTGCGTTCGGGGCGAGCGGTGACGACGTGCGGTCGCCGAGGTGCGGAGGAGCGGGAGACGGGACTCGAACCCGCGACATCAAGCTTGGAAGGCTCGTTTTCTCAGGCGGTAGCGGAGCGCGGGAGGGCGCTAAGTGGCGCTCCGTGTGACACTTACCGACCGGGCGCTTTCTCGTTGTAGCGCTTGCGGTTGCCGGATGTTGTGCGGTATCGTCGTGTCGTGGTTGCGAGAGTGGTTGCGACTCCGCACGGGGCGACGGGCGCCCCCGCCCGACCCGAAGAAACGCCGAGTTGCAACCACTGTTGCAACCACGCTGGAGCCGTCCATGCCGCGCCGCCCTGCCGACCCGACCGCCCCGCACGTCCTCTCGGCCGCCTCCCTCGCGCGGCTCCCCGCGACCGGCCGCGCCTACCGGGTGGCCGATGTCGACTTCCCCGGCTTCGGGGTGCTTGTCTCGCCCAAGGGGCGGGTGCGCTACGTCCTCACCTACCGGGTGCGCGGGGATCGGTCCATCCGGCGCGTGACGCTCGGCACCTACCCGAAGACGTTGCCGGACGACGCGCGCCGCCTCGCCCGTGGCGCGCGTGCGGCGGCGGATGCCGGGACCGATCCCGCAGCGGCACGGCGCGCGCGCGTGCGGACGGCGCGCGCCGATCGCGCGGCCGTCAAGGCGGCGCGGGACGCGGCGAAGACGGCGGCGGACGCGAAGGCCGCGCAGACGGTCGCCCGGATCGCCGGCGACTACCTGGCCGCCCGCGGCGCCACGCTGCGCGACTCGACGGCATCGCTCTACCGCGGCTTGATCCGACGCTACCTCTCCGGCGACTTCGGCGCCCGGCCCATCATGGACGTGACCGCGGTCGACGTGCGCGCCCTCCTCCGGACCGTCGCCGACGGCCAGCTCCCCCCCGGCGCTGTCCAAACCCGCAAAGCCTCGCCCCGCACGGGCGGCACCGGGGCAGCGCGCACGCTCCGGCGATTCCTCCGGGCCGTCTGGCGCTACGCCGCGGACGACGATCGCCCGCTCGTGCCCGATGCGTCGGCCATCCCGCGCGCCAGCAAGCTGGGGTTGGGGGAAGTGCTCCGGGAACGGTTCCTGACGCCCGAGGAGTGCGGGCGCGTGCTCCGCGCGCTCGAGACGGCGGCGACGGTGGGGCTCCCGCCCGCCCCGTCGCGCAGCCGCCAGACCGACCCGGACGCCCCGACCTCCAAGCATCGCCCGAAGTCAGCGGACACGCCGACGCCGGCGCATCCCGTCGCCGTCGCCGCGCTCCGTTTCTCGCTCCTCTCCGGGTGGCGCAAGCGGGAGGTGTTGACGCTCCGGTGGGACATGGTGCGGCGCGACTTGGGGCTCGTCATCCTTCCCGAGACGAAGACAGGAGAGAGTGCGCGCGCCCTGTCGCCCGACGCGTGGGCGGTGCTCGACACGCTACCGCGCGTCGTCGGCTCGCCCTACGTCTTCCCGTCGTCGCGGGATGCGCGCCGGCCGTGGGGCGACGTGGGACGGCTGTGGGACGCGGTACGGCACGCGGCGGGGGTGGGCGGCGCACGCTTCCACGACCTGCGCCACACGGCCGCGTCGCTCGCGATCAACGCCGGCGCCACGTTGCCCGAGGTGCAAGCGATGCTCGGCCACGCGTCGGCCCGCGCGACCGAACGGTACGCCAAGCTGTTCCCCAAGACGGGGGAAGCCGCGGCGGCTAAGGTCGCGGCGGCACTGGCCGATGCCGCGAAGACGCCGGCGCCGGTGGTCCGCCCGCTCCGGCAGGGGCGCGCATGACGCCGCACAAGTCGCGCCGCCTACGCCTCGCGCTTGTGCACGGGACGGGAGGCAAGGGAGCGAAGGGAGCAAACGCCGGCCCGTGCGACTGCGCGTGTTGCCGCGACGCGTTCCTCGACACGCTCGCGCCCGCGGTGCGCGCGGCGCTCGAGCGGCAGGGGATCGCGCATCGTGTTTCGGCACCCGTGGTGTGGCCGATGCCCGCGGCTGCGGGGGAGTACCTCCTCGTGCGGCCCGATCGCGAGCGCGTCTACCGACTCCGCGCCGACGCATCCGCCCCGCACGGGGTGCGCGCGCTCGCGGCGCGGCCGTTCCCGAACGACGCCGACGCGTGGCATCGCCTGGTGGCGACGGAAGCGCTCGAGGTGCACCCGACCCACGCGGCGACCCGCAGCTACGTGCGGGCGGTCCTCGATGCGCGGCGCCGCGGGGGCTGAGCTGGGCCAACCGCGACGATGGCCGACAGGTCCGTACCGCTGACGAGCGGAGACCGCGGCATGGCGTCGCGCACCCGCCGGACCGCTTCGCCCCACAAGCCGACGTTGTGCGCGACAACGTCGGCCAGCTCCGGCGATACCTCGTCGCCGACGGCCGAGACGTAGAGACTCGCGAGGTCGGACAGCGATCGGCGGATGTCGGCGCCGGCGCGCGCTTGTGCGAGTGCGTCGCGCGTCAGCTCGTGAAGGCGCGCGAGACACGCGGCCCCGTCCACCGTGTAGGTCGTGCCGCCGTGCGCCACCCATGCGCGCAGCTCCGGCGGGAGGGCGGCAAGGCAGCTCGCGGCGATGGCGGCGGACAGCTCCGCGCGCGGCATGGCCTCGCCTTCCCGCTCCGGCCCCTCGCCCGAGACGAGCCATGCGAGCCGGCGCCCCGTCAACCGCGCGAAGGTCGCGAGCGTCGCCACGTCCCACGTCTTCGGCTTGCGTGTCGCGGGGGCCTTGCCCCGTCGCCCGCGTGCTCGCGCCGCGCGTTGCCGCGGTCCCAACGCGTGCACCGGCACCCATGCGCGCACCTGGCGCAACACGGCCGCGCAGTTCCGGGCGCGGACGCTGCCGGGTTCCGCTTCCCACTTTGCCTCAAGCTGGTAGTCGCTCCCGTAGTCCTCCTGAATGACCTGGTGTACGCGCTGCGCGACCGCCTCCTGATCCGCTGCGGTCCATCCGGCGCCGGCGTCTTCACGATGTCCGGCCATGCGCGCCCCCTGTGCGCTAGGAACCACGGTTCCCGAAAAGGAATCATGGAGCAACACAAAGGCAACTAGGGCGCGCGCGCCCGATCCGGCACTCTCCCCCACACGCGGAAGCGACAAGGGCAAAGCCGGCGAAACCCGGCGACGCACTTGGCAACAACCAACGCCGGAGGGCGCTATGCAGGGGACGAAGGCGGGGCACGCGGGGCGCGTGCTCCTCACGGAAGCGGAAGTCGCGGAACGGACAGGCCTCGCCCGGCCGACGCTTCGCACCTGGCGAAGCCGGCGGATCGGCCCGCCGGCGATCCGGCTCGGCTCGCGGATCATGTACGACCTCGCGGAGCTCGAGCGGTGGCTCGATTCCCGGCCGCGCGTCGGCGGCGCGCCCGCGTGACCCTCACCACACAAACGGCGCACCCCGCCGACGTGGGGACGGGGCGGGGCGGCGCGGGAGACTACAACGAATGACCCGAAAGGAACACTCGGCGCTCGTCGCGCGGGAGTGCGCCGGCTTTCGCGCGACGTGCGCGGCCGACGCCGCGACGCTGGCGCTCCTGCTGGACCGACTCGACTCGGCGGACCTCTCCGCCCCGGACGCGGTGCGGCTCCTCGCCTACGTGGAGCTGAACCGGCGGACGCTCATGGGCGCGGTGCGCGACGTGCTCGCGCGACTCGAGGCGGCCGACGCGGGCGATGCGCGGGGGGGCTCGTGACGACGCCGGCGCCGATGACCGGGGAGGACGCGCGCGCCGCCGGGCGCGTGTGCGCGTTGCAAGCCCTCGCGGGGATTGCCGACCTCGCCCGCGAGCGTGGGGCGATCACGCGCGCGGAGTGCGCGGCGGTGCTCGCCGTCGTGCGGCGTCAGCTCGCGGCCGAACGCATCGCCTTTGCGGCACGGCACGACACGCCGGAGGCGGCGTGACGTTCCCTGCCCTGACCCATCCCGACGCGGGCGCGTGGCGCGCCGATGCCGCGGTGCTCGCCGCGTGGGCCGACGCGGAGCTCGTCAACCGCCGCGACGTATGGGGAGCGTACATCCCCCCCGCGCGGCGCACGGCCCCCGACCGGAAGAGCTGGACCGCGCCGCCGACCGCCGCACGCGGCACGGTCACGCTGACCCGTGGCCGGCTCGCGTCGCACTTCGCCGGCGCTGCCGTGCTTGGCGTGCACGCCCTCTCGAGGCACGACGATGACGGGCGCCAGGTGTGCCGATGGCTCGCCTTCGACTTGGACGCCCACGACGACGCGACCGCGGGCGCCGCGGCGGCTGCGAACCGAGCAGCGGCGACGCGGCTCGTGCGCGTGCTGGCCGACGCGGGCGCGGTGCCTCTGCTTGAACTGTCGTGCGACCGGGGCGGCGTCCATGTGTGGTGCCGCTTCGACGTGCCGGCCGACTCCCGCGCCGTGCACGCGTTCGCCCTCGGGGTGCAACGCGCGGCCGGCGTCACCGGCGAGACGTTCCCCAAGCAACCCGCGACGGCCCGCGACGGCTTCGGCAACTGGTTGCGGCTCCCCGGCCCCCACCACTCGCGGCCGTGGTGGTCGCGGATCGTCACGGACACGGGCGACGAGCTCGCGGGCGCCGACGCCGCGCGCGCCGTGCTCGCATGGCGCGCAACGCCCGCCGCGATCATCCCGCCGGCGCCCGTGCCGACGCCGGCGCCCGTCGTGGTCCGGCCGTGGGCACCGGTCCACAGTGGGGGCGACCCGCTCGCGCGACTGCGCGCCTATGTCGCGCGCATCCCGCGCGGGCTTCGCCACGGCGACCGGCGGAGCGACACGGCATATCGGCTCGCCGCGCGCGCGCTCGCGGACCTGACGGAAGGCGAGACGGTCGCACTCGTGGGGGCGTGGAACCGGGAGCTTGCGGAACCCATGTCGGACGACGACGTGCGCCGCATCGTGGGCAACGCGGCGAAGTACCGCCGGGGGGTGGCCTGATGACGAGCCCCGATGCGGTGCTCGACATGGCGGCGGCGGCCCGGCGCGCACCCGCGCCCGTCCTCGACGACGTAGCCTTGCACGGACTCGCCGGTGCGTACGTCCGGCTCGTGGCGCCCCACACGGAGGCGGCACCGGCCGCCATTCTCGCGTGCACGCTCGCCACACTCGGGGCGCTCATCGGCCGCGGCCCGTCGTGGCGCTTCGGGAGCGACGATCACCACGCGCGGCTGTTCGTGCTGCTCGTCGGCCCGACCGGCGCCGGCCGGAAGGGGACGGCGATCGGGTTGGGTGTGCGCCGTCTCGCGCGCGCCGTGGATGCCGACTTCGCAGCGGCGCGGCTCGCGTCAGGCCTGTCGTCGGCGGAAGGGCTCGTCGCGGAAGTGCGCGACCCGATCCCCGACCGGACCGGGCCGACCGGCAAGCCGATTCCCGGCGACCCCGGCGTACCAGACAAGCGGCTCCTCGTCGTGGAAGACGAGCTCGCCGGCGCCTTGGAAGCGATGGCGCGGGAAGGCAATCGCCTGTCGGCCGTGCTCCGGGATGCGTGGGACGGCCGCGACCTCCGTACGCTCGTGAAGCGCGACCCGCAACGCGCGACGGGGCCGCACGTGTGCGTGGTCGCGGGGATCACGCCGGCGGAGCTCGGGGCGACGCTGCGCGCCGTCGCCGTCAAGAATGGCTTGGCCAACCGCCTGTTGCCCATCTGGTGCGCGCGCGTGCGCCTCTTGGCGCACGACACGGCCCCGGACCCGCGCGACGTGGACGCGATCACCGGCGCCCTCGCGCGCGCGGTGGATCGGGCGCGTCGGCTCGGGGCGCTGTCATGGGCACCGGATGCCGCGGACGCGTGGGCCACGCTGTACCCGTCGCTCGCCGTGGTGCCGGACACCTCGCCCACTTTGCGCGCACTCCTTGAGCGCGGCGCCCCGTACGTCCGACGCCTCGCCATGCTCTTTGCACTCCTCGACGGGACCGCGGTGGTGGGCTCCGATCACCTCGCGGCGGCCGTCGCGCTGTGGCAGTACGCCGCGGGAACGTGGCGGTGCGTCTTCGCGGAATCGGACGCGCTCTCGCCGCTGTCGCGCCGGCTGCTGGACGCGATCACGAACGCCGGCGCCGCGGGGTGCTCGCGCTCCGAGCTCCGCCGCGCGGCCGGGTCCAACGACATCCCGGCGGAGCTCATCGCCGGCGCCTTGCACGAGCTGGCCTCGCTGGGGCTCGTCGTGCGCGAGCGGGTGCCGACCGCCGGGCGCCCGCGGGAAGTGTGGCGCCACGCGCGGCACGTCGGCGCCCCGTTCCCCGCGCGGGAGGAAAGGGACGAAAGGGAGGAAAGCCCGCCCGATGCCGACGCTTTCCTCCCTTCCCTCCCTTTTCTCCCGGTGGCGGATGACGACGCGGGGGAGACGTTCGGATGACGCGCACCCCGACGGCGGCGCCCGACGCGCCGACGCCGCCCCCGTGGGCCGACGTGCTCGCGTGGCCCGATGTGCGCGACGTGCCGGCGTCAGCGCTGCGCGACCTCACGCCGGCGGAGGAAGTGCGGTTCCTCGCGTGCGCCGATGCCGCCGCCGCGATGCGCCGGGACGCGGCGGCGGCACGGGGCCTGCCCCGCCCCCGCCCGCGGCTGCAGCTCGTGCGCGACGACGGCACCGCCGACGTGCGCGCGGCGCTCGGGGTGCTCCGGTGGGCGGCGGAGACGGGGGCGGCGGTGGCCGACGCGGGAGGCGACGGCGCGCGACTCCGTGTGGTGCCCGGCGTGGCACCGATCCCCGACGCGGTGCGCGCGGCGCTCGCTCGGCCGCGCGTGCGGACCCGCGTGCTGTTCTCGATGGAGTGCGGCACGCACCAATGGCCGACGCTGCCCCCGGCCGCGGCGGCGTGGTTGTCGCTCGCGCTCGCGGTGCTGCCGGACGATGACTTGCGCGCCGACGTCGCGCAGCGCGCGACGGCACGACTCAACGGCGGCGACACGGCCGGCGCGCTGACGTGCGTACGCGACGCGCTCGTGAACGCCAACGATTTCGGATGATGCGCGGACGCCCCCGCACACGTGCCACGGTGGACGAGCATGGGGTCGCCCTCCCGTGGGGGTGGCGATACGGGCGGATTGCCGCGAAGGTGGCGCGCACGGGCGCGACCATCCCAATTCCGTTCACCTGGGGCGGGGTGCGATGGGCGCTCACCCTCTCGCCCGATCCGGCGCCGATCACGACGCCGGCGGACGACGGGGAGAATGGCGACGACGATCCGCAGGCCGACCGGTGGGCGGAGCGCTGGCACGGGGTCGGCTTCGACGTGGTGCCGTCGCCTCGCCCGGTGCCCCGCACCGTGCGCGTGACCGTCGGCCACGCCGGCGGCGTGACGCTCGGGGCGACGCTCGCCGTTTCGGTCCCGCAGCGCATCGGCACCCGGACGGGGCGGCGGTGGTGGCTCGTGTGCCCCGGTTGCGGAGCGTTCCGCGGACGGCTCTACCTCGACGCGCGGCGCCCGCTCGCCGGCGTGCGCTGCCGGCGGTGCCACGGCTTCGCCTACCTCACGCAACGGCTCGCGCCGGTGGACCGGCTGCGCGTCCGGGCGCAGAAAGCCTACGCCCGCACGGCGGGGCTCCGCGACTGGACCGACGCCCCCGACCCGCTCGACGGGTGCGACGCGCCGCCCCCACCCCCGCGCCGGAAGACGAGCCGCTACGCCCGCGAGTGCGCCGCGTGGCTCGCCGCGTGTGACCGGTACGAAGCCGCATGGACGGCCGACTTCGCGCGGGTGTCGGCGGCGCTCATCGCCCGGTTCGGCGGCCGGTAGCGTCCGGAACCCGGACAGCTCGCGCGACAAGCCCGCGAGCGCGGGACGGCTGGGGGCCTGATCGGTTATGGAAACCGGGGCGCCATGCCGCCCGCGTCGCGGGCGGGACTCGTGCGACGCGGCGCCCTGGTGGGACAGCTCCCCCACACGGACCCTCGCGGGCTGCGCCGTCGCACGGCGCTCCGGCACCTGGCTTCGCTCAGGGCCACCGCATCGCGTGTCGCCGACGCGTGCACGCCGACGACGCCCCCCGGCTCATTAATCGCCACGCACGGACCGGAGTCCGGGAAGGGCCGCAGGGCCGCCGGGTGGACCGTCTTTTGAGAGACGGGGCCGGCGACCCCACGACGCGCCGGGCCGCTGGCACCCGTACAAGGGGTGGGCAGCCCGTCGCGCCCCTCGAGTCTCGCCACGACGACGGACACTCGCAAGGTCGGCGCGGGGTGGTTGCGTGCCGACGATGGTTGCGAGAGTGGTTGCTACTTTGCGCAGCGCGACAAACGATGACGCCCCGGTGCGGATTCACCGGGGCGCATCGCATTGCACGAAAACGACTTGCAAGGAGCGGGAGACGGGACTCGAACCCGCGACATCAAGCTTGGAAGGCTCGCGCTCTACCAACTGAGCTACTCCCGCGGTGCCGGCGCAGCCGGCTGCCGAAGACTACCCACCCCGCGCGGCCTCGCGCCACTCCCCGATCCGGGCGCGCGCCGCGCGCCGGACGGCGCCGGCCGTGACGCACGTGCGACCCCACGCACCGTGGCGCCTGCGCGAGGGCGAGCGTAACGTGCCGGTGGCACCACTCGGCCATCGTCCCACGCCCGCACGTCATGAAGCGACTCCTGATCACGCTCGGCGCGGCGCTCGCCGTCGGCGCCGTCCTGCCCACGCGCGTCGCCGACGCCTGCACCCGCGTCGTCTACCACGGACCGGGCGGGCGCATCCTGACGGGACGCACCATGGACTGGAAGCTGCCGATCGTCAGCAACCTCTGGGTCTTCCCGCGCGGCATGCGGCGCGACGGCGCCGCCGGCCCCCGCTCGGCCACATGGACGTCCCGCTACGGAAGCGTCGTCGTGTCGGGGTACGACATCTCGACCGCCGACGGGATGAACGAGGCCGGGCTGGTCGCCAACCTGCTCTGGGAGGTGGAGGCCACCTACCCCGCGGACGACGGCACGACGCCGCGCGTGTCGCTCTCGGTGTTCCCGCAGTACCTGCTCGACCGCTACGCGACGGTGGCCGAGGCGGTCGCGGGGCTCCGGCGCGACTCGATCCTCGTGGCCGGCGGCGCCGTCCCCGTCGGGCCGCCGGGGCGCGCGGCGACGGTGCACGTCTCGCTCTCCGACTCGACGGGCGACAGCGCGATCATCGAGTTCGTGAAGGGGAAGATGGTCGTCTGGCACGACCGCGCGTACCAAGTGATGACCAACGAGCCGACGTACGACCGCCAGCTGGCGATCCTCGAGTACTGGAAGCGCACCAACCCGCTCGAGTTCCTCCCGGGGACCGTGCGCGCCACCGACCGCTTCGTGCGCGCGCAGTTCTACGTGAACTCGGTGGTGCAGAGCGAGGACGCGCGGATCGCCGCGGCGTCGGTGTTCAGCGTGATCCGCCAGACCTCGGTGCCGTGGGGGATCAGCGTGGGCGACGCGCCGAACCTGTCGACGACGCGGTGGCGCGTCGTCGCCGACCACAAGGCGCGTCGGTACTACGTGGAGTCGGTGGTGTCGCCGAGCGTCTTCTGGGTCGACCTCGCGCGCCTGGAGCTCCGCCCCGGGGCGCCGGTGCGCAAGCTCGACCTCGGCACCGACATGGAGCGGATCCTCTCGGGCGAGGTGTCGGCGTCGTTCGTGCGGGCGGAACCGTTCCGCTTCCAGCCGGCGGACCCGGCGCGATAGCGACCGGTCGCCGGTCGGGCGCACGCGCACACCCCTGCGACGCGAACGCCCCCCGGTGCGCCGTGCGCGCCGGGGGGCGAGTGGTGGAGGAAGGATTCGAACCTTCGAAGGCCGGAGCCGACAGATTTACAGTCTGTTGCCGTTGACCGCTTGGCTACTCCACCGTGCTGGACCCGCGCCGACCGGCGATGCTGACGGCGAGAATCGAACTCGCAACCGCCCGATTACAAATCGGGTGCTCTGCCAATTGAGCTACGTCAGCGGCAGCGGCCCGGCGCGAGCACGCGAAACTGCCCGATCCGGGGCGCGGAGTCAAGCTGGCGAGCCCGGGCGCGCCGGGCAACCGTGGCCCCGCGCGCGCCACGTCGCGCGCCGCAGCGCGCGTGCCGTCAGCCGAGCTTCCAGGTGGTGCCGAGGGGGCCGTCCTCGAGGATGACGCCCCGGGCGACGAGCTCGCCGCGGATCGCGTCGGCCTGCGCGAAGTCGCGGGCCGCACGGGCCGCGGCGCGGGCGGCGAGCCGCTCCTCGACCCACGCGGCGAGCCCCGCATCGGCCGCCTTCGTGTCGGGGACGAGGTCGAGGACGCCGTCGACCAGCGCGAAGGTCGCCCGCGCCCTCGCCAGCGCCGCCGCGTCGTCGCCCCCCTGGTCGAGCAGCGCGTTGGCGCGGTTCACGAAGACGAAGAGCGCCGCCACCGCCTCGGGGGCGTTGAGGTCGTCGGCGAGGGCGGCGCGGACCGCCCCCTCGCACTCGATCGCCGCGTCGGCGAGCGCCGCCGGGGCCCCCGTGGCCGCGTCGAGGCGCGCCTTGAAGTCGCCGATCCGCCGCACCGCCTTCGCCGACGCCTCGAGCGCCTCGGCGTTGAAGTTGAGGATCTTGCGGTAGTGCGTCGAGAAGACGAAGTGGCGCACCGCCGCCGCGCCGATGCCGTCGGCCTTCAGCCCCTCGACGGTGAGCACGTTGCCGACGCGCTTGGCCATCTTGGTGCCGTCGACGTTGAGGAACTGCCCGTGGCACCAGCAGCGCGCGAACAGCTTGCCGGTCGCGGCCTCGCTCTGCGCGATCTCGTCCTCGTGGTGCGGGAAGACGAGGTCGATCCCGCCGCAGTGGAGGTCGAGGGTGGGGCCGAGGAGGTCCATCGCCATCGCGCTGCACTCGAGGTGCCAGCCGGGGCGCCCGCGGCCGAAGGGGGCGTCCCAGGCGGCGCCGGCTGCCTCGTCCTCGGGCTTGGCGGCCTTCCACAGCGCGAAGTCCTGCGCGTTCTCCTTGCCGTAGTCGTCCTGCGCGACGCGCGCGCCGGCCTTGATCTCGCGCCGCTCGAGCTGCGAGAGCTTGCCGTAGCCCTCGAACTTGTCGATCGCGAAGTAGGTGGTGCCGTCGTCGGCGGTGTAGGCGACGCCCTTGTCGAGCAGCACCTGCACCAGCGCGATCATCTGCGGGATGTAGTGCGTCGCGCGCGGGTAGTGCTCGGCGTCCTCGATGCGCAGCCAGCGCCGGTCGGCATGGAAGATCTCGACGACCGGGTCGGTGACCTCGGCGATCGTCTTCCCCTGTGCCTGCGCGCGGACGATGATCTTGTCGTCGACGTCGGTGAGGTTCATGACCTGCACGACGTCCCACCCCTGCAGCCGGAGCGCGCGGCGCAGGAGGTCCTCGAAGAGGAAGGTGCGGAAGTTCCCCAGGTGCGCCGGGTTGTAGACGGTCGGGCCGCAGGTGTACATGCGGACAGTGCGGCCGTCGGCCGGGGCGAACGGGCGGAGCTCGCGCGCGAGGGTGTCGTAGAGGCGGAACGTGGACATCGG
>ERZ1066121.982-NODE-982-length-23296-cov-20.020180_pt1 | contig 23296 bp, 20 predicted proteins | sample MGYA00382768_ERZ1066121 | MGnify/ENA primary metagenome ERZ1066121 (study PRJEB33369, sample SAMEA5778351) | biofilm metagenome | biome: Industrial cooling water; feature: Water cooling tower basin; material: Biofilm | place: United Arab Emirates | collected...
ACGTCGAAGGTCTGCTGCTGTTCGGCGTCGTTGAAATCGTTCCAGACGGTCATGGAGTCTCCTGCGCGGCAACGGCCGGCGCGTGCGAAGTGGTGGTGGTCGTGGTCGCGGGGCGCGTGAAGTCGAGCCGTTCCAGCGCGGGACGCGCGCTGCCGGCGATCTTCTGCATCAGGCGACCGAGGTGCGGTTCCTCGATCAGATCGAGCCGGCCGGAACGGTCCTTGGCCGGGTAGCCCCACGGATTGAGGGTGTGGCAGACGAAGGCGCGGTACGCCGTGCCGTCGTCCGCGGCGATCTCGGTCATCGTGACGACCTCGTCGACGATGCCCGGCAGTTCGAGGCCGGTCTTGCTGCCGTCGATCTGCAGTTGCAGGATCCGGCGGCCGAAGTCGTCGATCTTCTCCTCGAGGATGCCGACGAACCACACGCTCTTGCCGCGCGTGTGCTGCAGGTGCGTGAGCCACGCGATCATCTCCTGACCCATGAGGCCGTAGGCGCCGCGCATGTCCGGCTTGCCGGTCTTGTCGGAGTAAGCCTGCGGTTGGCCCTTGCTCCACTGCAGGCACAGCCGGCCGGCGACGGTGATCGAGTCGACGAACAGCGTGTGGTACTTCGCGAGCTGCGCCGGATCGCCGTAGCGCGCGCAGGCGGCGTCGTAGTGCGCCTGGCTGTAGGCCTGGTCGTCGCGCAGCGCCGGGTTCGGGCCGCCGATGAACACCGCCAGGTCGCGGCACTCGCTCCAGGTGCGCGGGCGCAGGCTGTCGCCGGCCCAGTCCTCGACCGCGAGGTCGCCCGCCTCCAGATCGAGGAACAGGGTCGAGCCCGCGTCGAGCGTCCACAGCTGCGAGGTCTTGCCGATGCCGGATTTACCGATGAGCACTCCCTTCACGCCACGGCGTTCGGACATGCGCTGGTCGGCGCCAATGATGGGGAGCGTCATCTCAGACCTCCTCGCTCGGGGCCAGCCGGTACGTCGGCTTGCCGGGCTTCACGGTGCGCGCGGCCTCGAACTGCGAACGCAACGTCGACGGCCAGTTCTGGAAGCGCGATTCGGAAATGCTGTAGCTGACGTCGATGAATTCCTCGACGGACTCGCCTGCGGCATCGATGCGTTTGGCGATCGTCGCCAGCTGCGTCTGGTCCCAGGACACGCGCTTGGAGACATCTACGCTCAGGCGCACGTCGCCATCGGCGACGTGGACGACACCGAAGTCCTTGCGGCCATCGTTGCGCGCGGTGCGGATGCGGTCGCCGTAGGTCTGCTCCAGCGCGGCATCGAAGCGGGCCTTGACTTGCTTCAGCCACTCGCCGGCCTGCTCCAACTGCTGGGCGAGGAGGATCTTCTGTTGGGGGGAGAGCGCCGCCAGTTGGGCGACGGACAGTTCGGCGAGTTCCGCCGGCAGGAGGGTGAGGTCGGTCATGATCGTCGTCCTCACGCGAACGCGCGTTCGCCGGTGCCGCGGCGCAGCGCCTGGCGTTCGTAGGCCTCGACGTCCTCCCGGCGGTAGCTGACGCGGTTGCCGAGTTTCAGATAGACGGGGCCGATCCCCATCCGGCGCCACTGCTGCAGCGTGCGGTGGGAGATGTCCCAGCGCCGGGCGAGCTGGTTCTCATCGAAGGCGCGAGCGTCGTCGGAGACGCCTTGCGCGTGGGTGCGGTCTTGCATGTCGTGCTTCTCGTCGTGCTGCGGTAGCAGCGGGCGACACACAGACTATGCATCGGACGGTTGGAATACAGGTGGAAAGACGGTTGGAAAACCGGGAATTTTTTTCCAACCTTAAAGTCATTGAATTGATTGAACTTTCTGTCGTTCGGCATGTCGCAAACGCTTGCCCCACTCTTTAGCCGGACGGTAGGATCGGGGTATCTCGGGACAGCCTATGAAGTCCCGTCGCACTCAAGAAGGAAGCGGTCATGGTCAGCGAAGCTCCGATCCCCGTCACGGCGGGGGACGCATTCGAGAAAGGGAAGTTCTTCATCATCGAGCCGAGCTTCTGGGGCGGCGGTAGGATCCCGGGCTTGGAGATCGCCAATGAAGACACTTTGGCGCTTCCTGGCGCTCACACGGTGGAGCCACCCAACGGCGATCCGAATCAGTACCCGGAGCGTCCGCATCTGATTCATGTGCCCGAACAGGGTGGCTTGCCGCGCGATTTTGAGAATCTGTATGGCATCTGGATCGTCTCCGATGCGTTGAAGCGCGTGTTCGAGTTGATCGACCCTGATGGATTCGTCTTCGTCGCTTGCGATTTCACGCTCGCGGATGGTTCACCGGGCTCTCAGCTCTACTTCTGCGGTGTATTGCGAACACTGGACGCACTAGATGAGAGTGCGTCGAGGGTGAAGATCGAAACTGGCGATTTCGTCAATGGCAAGTACTACGACCGTTCGGGGGGAGCGCGTTTGATCTTCAAGGAGGAAGTAGTCGGATCAGCGCATGTGTTTCGGACTCCCTTCGCACTTACGGTGTTCTGTGATCGCATGCTCTATGACGCTGTCAATGCCGCAGACGTCGCGGGTGTGAAGTTCATCGACGCCGCTGACTGCTGATTGCCAGGCCTATGTCCGCAAAGGAGTTGCACTCATGAGCGACACGCCTGTTTTTCAGGGGCATCACGTCATCGAGCAGGATGCATATAAACAAAGCCGACTGCTTCGGGAATTGTCGAAGCAAGATTTGTTTGATCTGCATGCTCCCCGCAACCTGCTCAATCTGCCTGTCGATCGTGCGTTGGCAGCTCAACTTGATCTTTCCCCGCACCCAGGCGGCCCCCTCGGTGCATATTCCGAAGGTGTCCAGTTGCGGCTTGAGCGGCTGCAACAAAGTCCCGACGGCCAAGCCGCACTTCGAGGCGACCGCGCTGCTGCAGAACGCATGGCTGTCAGGGTGGGCGAACTGACCGACACGATGAAAGCCGGACTGGTCAACGGTGATCTGCATTCCAACACGCCACAGGGCATGACGCGCGAACAGACGAATGCGCGCATTCGCGAATTCTTCGGCGACATCGATGGGTATCGACAAACGCACGCGACGCAGATCGCGGAGATCGGCAGGATGCCTGGACAGGAGGCACGCTGGGCTGGTGTGACCCGGTCGGAAGGCAACGTCGCGGCGACGCTCGATGCGATCGAACAACCGGCCATGAAGCCGGTGGCTGGCGATCCTGCCGCGGGCCGACAATCGCTCGGTACGGCTGTTGCGCAGGCGAACGAAGCGGGACGTTTGCCGCTGTCGGAACCGATGGAGGTCAGACTGCGTGCCGCCTTCCCGCAGGAGATGCCACCAACGCTCGTGCGCGCGCCTGCGTTGCCGGAAGCGCGTGGACCTCTGGTGGAAGGCGGCACGGTGCCGGACGTGGACACGCCCCGCACCGGAGCGCCGGGTTCGGGCCGGGCACTGCGTGTTGTCGGTGCGGCGGGCGTGGCCCTCATGGCCTACGACTTCGCCAGCACCGGGCATCGTGTCCTTGAGCTGCGGGCGCAAGGCAACGACGCCGCGGCCGAAGCCGCTGGGACACGCTTCGTCGGTCGCAATGCGGGCGGCCTGCTGGTCGGCTTCGGAGCGGGCTTCGCCTACGGCGCCGCCACCGGTTCCTGGACCGGCCCAGGTGCGCTGGTATCCGGGGTGATCGGCGGCGGTGTTGGGGCTTATCTGGGCGACAAATGGGCAGATCAGAAGCAACTCGAGCAGATCTATACCCAGACCGACGTCAATGGAAATGCGTGGACGCGGGACCCTGCAGATCCTCAAGGCGCATGGTTGCGCACGGCGCGTGCCCCGAATGCGACAGGCGGCTTCGACGAAACACGCCTCGTCGCTGTTGGTCGTCTGGCCGACGAACTGAATTACAGATCCGCCAACGACTCCTATTCGCTGGGTCTCGCGAATCCTCCGGAGCCGAAAGCGCCGTTTCGGCTGCCTGCGGAACCTGGGACCGACTCACCACGAGCCCCGTTTGAGACCGGCCGAGACTATGTGCGTGACGCGCAGTCCGGGAAATGGCAGATCGAGATCAGAGAGAACCTCGACGGCCGTATACCGCTGACCCGGAACGAACCAGTCAGCGATGGACGTGCGATGGAGTTGGAGCGTCAGTCGGCGCTGATCATCGCCAACAACGCCGCCAACACACCTGCCGTGATCGCTGCTCGGTATCAGATCGCCCACGACCAATTCGCCTGGGGCGAATTCGCATCGAAAGAACCGGTTCCACCGGTGATCCGCAATTCTGCCGCACAGACCGAGACGCTGCCGGCGTCCGATGGGAACACCTACACCCGCGGTGCCGACGGGGAATGGACCAGGCCCGGAATGCTCGGCACGAACCAGGCGTCGGGCAGCACCCGCGAAGAATTGAATCGCACATGGCAGGCGCAGCAGGTGGGATTGCAGGAGCTGTCCGAGTACGCCGCGATCGCGCGGGCGAATCCGACGCCAACGGAATACGGCCTGCGCAACGCGGTAACCGATGCCTACGCTCGGGCTGGCGTCGTGCGCAGTGATGGTGACATCGATGCTGCGACGAGGGCGGTCACGCAGGATCACGCACGCGATGGCCTCGGTCGGTCGCCCTACACGCTGGAAGTGCGTCCCGATGGTTCCATAGCGACGTTGGTCGGCCACGACGATCGGCGTATGGAAACCAAGAGCGTCACCACCGCCGAGGAGATCGAGCGGGCGCGGACAGAAGCGACTCTTTCGCCGCATGCGATCGAACGTCCATCGGAACAGGACCGCGACGCCCGTGCGCAGGCGCAACGCGAAGCGAACCTGCAGGGGCTGGCGCAGGACGGAGGCGCCCAGACGGTCGCGGCCACCATGCGCATGGCCAGTTCCGGACGCCGCGACGATGGCGCTCAGGAGCCGGATGCGCGGCAGGACGACAAACAGAAGGCGCCATCGCCCAATGATCGCGTCGAGTCGGTTGCGGTTTCGACACCGGCGTTACCGGCCCGACTTCCCGATCCGCGCGACGCGGATCACCCCGATCACCGCCTCTACAAACAGATCGAAGCCGGCGTCGCCCGCATCGACGCCTCGACCGGCCGCACGTTCGATGCGACCAGCGAGCGATTGGCGATGAGCACGCTCGCCGACGCGAAAGCTGCGGGCATCACCTCGGCCGACCATATCGCCCTCAACACTGCAGGCAAGCTGCAGCAGGATGGTTCACGGGTTTCGGGCGGGACACTGCTCTTCGTCGTGCAGGGACAGGATCCTTCCGACCCGGCGGCACGCCGCTCCATGACCGACGTGGCACAGGCCGTTGAACGCCCACTGGAGCAGTCGCAACAGAAGCTCGAAGCGGTGAACCAGCAACAGGCGCAAATACTGGCGCAAGGGCAGAACAATCCGACGCAGGATGATCCTGGGCCGAAGGGGCCGCGGATGGTTTGATCACACGCTGTGTGTGTGATCGATTCCAGCATTGCCGAGGCCGACAGGATTGAGCGAGAGCATCTGCTTGATCTCAGCCCACAGGGTGATGTCTTGCGGCATAAAAACCAACACGGCCGAATTAAGGATTACCTTTTGTGCGCCTCGATAACGCGCTCCAGAAGCTGTAACGCCAAGTCGCCTCGTATCGCATGAGGTGTGTTCGGTCTGGCGATGATGATCTTCGCAAGGTCATCCGGACCAACGGCAGCGTGCGTGTCGTGCGAGTCGACGCCCAGGGTCTGTACTACTTCGCGCTTCAGCGCCGAAAAGACGGCAAAGCAGTGATTGCAGAAACGGTTGACGGAAGCCCATCGTCCTTTTCTTGGACCACCCTTGTGGTTGATTCCGAGCTTGCCCCCTGTACCGACCTCCACCGTCTCCTGTTTGCTTCGCCTACATATCGGGCAATGCCAGTCAGGAGGAAGCTCGGACCAAGACTTGGCTTGATGTTCCTGTGAACTCAGGATGGCCAGAAAATTCTGCGGAAGAGACTTTGCCTTTTGTGGCTTATCGGTACGCCAACGCGAAAAGTTCGGTGTCGTCACCGACGTATTTCGTCCGAGTGCTATCGCAAGCGGCTCGGGGTAGACCCACTGCTCGATGATGAAGTCCCCCGGAAACCCCTTGCGGTCTCCAAACACGGGAATCGCACAGGAATCACTTGGGTGGATCTCGAACCAATGGCTATCCGTTGCGGCTGCATGGGCGACCTCACCGATGAGCCGCATGCGCAATTCATAGGCGGCTTTCGCCAAATCCCATGCTCGCCTAGCCTTGGCGCCGTCGATCTCGTGCGGGCGATGATCGCTTGGCTGGATAAACTCCCGAATCTGGTTCACCGAGAACGAGAAGTATGACGGCGTTCCAATTATATTTTTTGCTTTGCTATCGGCATTATTGCAATCCTCGCAGAGCAGCACTTCTTCATAAGCTGCGAAGGCCTTGCCGATTCGATCGACGAGTCGACTCCCATCGATTTGCGCTGTGTTCGTGCCGGATTCGCGAAACTCTTTCAGAAATGCGGTTCTCAACGCTTCGCCCATGTGGTCATGATGGATCACCAGCTTGGCCAGAATCTGCCCCTTGGCCCCAAGTCTCGAAATCTGAAATTTAGATCGTCTGCAACAGGGGCACGCCCAGTCCTGTGGCGAGCAGGCCCAGTTGTAGTTCATCTCAAACCTATTGATACGATGGTGCTCTGCAATTCGACGCGAGAGTGGTGATCTCACGCCATCCAGCGTCGTGATCTCTCCGGCTTCAACAGCGCCTACGACCTGCTGGAGCGCTTCCTCGTGTAGTCGACGATCAGGGTCTGTCTGATTGCATGTGTACCAGTGCGCGTAACGGTTCCCGAACGGGACGTCTGAACTCATACGAGTCTTTTCCTGCGTCGCAACAACCATGCCGAAACTGAGAGAATCGTTGTCAAACAGCGATTCTCGCGTCGAGTCCCGCGTGTTCACGGAGCAAATAAAGCAGCCCGCCACCATCGATCAACTCGATTGGCTTGTCCTTCGAGAAGTTGTACGCATCGGCGCCGTAGCCGCTTGTGCAAACGAGAATGCCTTTGTTCGCGCCCTCATTCATCATGGTGCCGTAAAGATCGCGCACCGCGCTCACGCCCACCGTGTCCTTGTAACGCTTCGCCTGGATGATGACCTTGCCCCCGAGGACCGGGCGCGTATCGAAGGCCACTGCGTCCACACCGCCATCGCGAGAACTTCGTGTCAGCTTGGTGTCGAGCCCCATCTTCGTGAACAGGTTCGAGACCAACGCCTCGAAGCCAGCCGGCGTCAATTCGAGCAGATTGGGCCGCGACTCAAGACCTCCAAGCACATCCTCTTGCTCGATGAATCGCTTATCGACCATGTTGAATTCTATGATCGGTTTGATCGCCTGCAGTTCGTCTGGACGGCTGGAGACTTGCGCGCCCAAGTTGCGCAGGCAGGCAACTTTCTCGACGCGATCCAGTCGCAGCTCTAGAAACGCCGCTTTCGGTGCTCGCACCGAAACGACGGGAACCCGAATTGGCCGACCGCTGGCGGGATCGTGGGTGTCGATCATGCCATTGAAGGTGCATATGCTCAGCGCATCGGCTTGGTCGGCTTCAAAGACCTCGTGCAACGTTCTGAGGGCGATCGAGGCGACGATGTCCTGATAGAGCTGTTTGATCTCCGCAGCTTTGCGGGGCTTGGATTCGATGAGGTCCTTCGTTTTCACGTAGCGATATTCGGCCTCGACGGGGATGGCCGAGATCTCTGGCAGGTCGTACTCCACCACCAGTTCCGCGGACTCCACCCCGTAGCCGATCTTGAATTTCTGGGGGAACCCCTCGACCGGATACTCCGACCGTGCCAGTACCATCTCGTTGTAGGCGACCACGGCGTCGGGATCCTTGGCGAGATAGGCGGTCTGGAACTCGTCGACTTCCGCATTCCGCCGCTCCAACTCAGCGTCGTGCATGGCCTTCTCGCGGTCGTATTGCGCTCTCAACTCCGCAATGCGCGTGCGCTTGCGTGCTTCCTGCTGCTGGTATGCCTCCATTGCCTGTTGGTGCTTGCGGTCGGCCTCCGCCACCGCTTCCGCGTGCCTGCGGCTGGCGCCGGGAATGAGCTTGCCCATCCCGGTCGGTGCCGGAACAGTAAGCGGGATCGGTGGCGCCGATGGATTGAGTTCTCTGGGCTGCTCGAATCGCGCGAAGCTCGTTGTGTGCCGCAGATCGTCGAAGCGGATGGTGTCGTCCAGCGTCAACGTATGCGTCAACAGTCCACGCAATCCATCGATCCGGTCGACCAATTCGCTGTTTAAGTCATCGACTTCGGACTGCCGCTCTTCGAGGTACAGCGCTTTTTCCAGCTTCTGCCATTCTTTCTCTTCGCGAGCGCGCTGCGCTACCGCCATCCGCACCTGACGATCCAGTTGACGCGCCTGGGTCGCCTGCATCCGTATTTGCCGTTGGCGCTCGCGCTCGGCGGCGGCAGCCGCCCGAGCGGCGGCGCGCAGGAAACCTTCAAAACCGCTTCTTCTCCCCATCTCTCCTCCGAGGTACTGCTCATACGCCGATGTTATGGACGCTGCCTCAGGCCCTGCCGCCTCCCGCCATCAGGTTCGGGAGCAGTCGTATCGACGACTACGGGGCGTGACCGTATTTCTCGTTGTACCGCTTCTCCATCAGATCACAGGCATCACGGGCGAGGCGTCGCGCACTGATATCGAGCAACTCGTCGTTTTCCGCCTTGCGGCATTCCTTGATCGCTTCACTATCGATGACTTCCTGGGGATCAGTGGTGTACGCGCGCAAGGCGATGACGATGATCACGAACACGACGACCATCACCACCAGGCCAATCACAGCCTTCAGGCAGCCGCCCGATTTCGTGGTGTTGGGGGCGCCGCAGTGGACGCAGGCTTTCGCTTGATCGGAATACTCTTTGCCGCATTCCGTGCATTTGATCATCATGGATCGACAGGGTCCTTGAGAGTCGCGAGGGGCGCATGCGACCGGCGCAGCATGTCGCACGACTTTACGGGGCGGTGGAGGCATCGTGCAACCACGAGCCCCGGCACCTTCAGTCGGCCGCGCCAGGCGGTACGCTGAGCGCATCGTGCGCCCACCAGTATTGGCCCTGCCGGTTGGAACGTACCAGGACGCGATACGCCCGATGCGCTAGCGGATACTTGCTCTGCGGAAAGGCCACGATCGGCTTGTCGAGATCGACCTTCGCCCGGCGGAGCAATGCTTCACGCTCGATTCGTTCACCGGACAATTCCCACAACACCCGCAGCAGCGCCGACTGCGTCGGCGTGAGCGCCACCGGCTCGGTCTCCCCCGGCAGCAGCACTGTTCTGAAATCCCGCCCGAACGGCCCGTGGCGACCATCATCGTTGCGTAGCGATGCCTCATCGAGCATGCCCTCCCACACCCGGCTGGCTACGACCAGGCCCGTCCCGCGGACCTGGAACGCTGAAGCGAGCGGTACGACCGACACCGGTAGTCCCGGCAGGAACACACCGTCCGGCGCAGTGGTCGTCAGCAGGATCGCCGGCCCCTGCCCCACCAGCGACGGCCACACGGCGTGGACTGCGCGCCCGGTCCTCGAAGACCCCAGCCGCTCGCCATACAGGATGCGCCGACGCGCGCCCACGCGGCCAAGATCCCCCAGCCGCCAGAGTTGCCCCGGCACCAACGGCCAGGGCGGCCCCACGGGCAAGCCCAACGCTTGGGCGATACGTCGCCGCAGCCATTCGCCATCAGGCGCGAGCCGCTGCAAATCCTGTGCCGCCAGCACGACCTTTCCACACCCCACGCAAAGCGCGGAGCCCGCGGTGATCACGCGGACGCTATGCGCCTCGCAGCGCGGGCAGATGATCGTCCGCGCGCGCGACGGGACCAGCGCCCCGATCTGCTGCAATCGTTCGAGTTGCCTGCGTTCGACCGGGTCGGCCAACGCAGGCGCGATCGCGCCACCCTCCTCCTCGATACAGGAGGCCAACAATGCCAGGCAGTCCATTGCTCATCAGACCGTCGTCGGCAAGGTTGACCCCATCGGGGTATCGCGACCCGGCGCCTGCCGCCAGCGGATCAGCCAGGTTTCGAGTTGCGCGCGCGTGCCGACATCGAAGTCGCCCAGATTGCTGCCGCCGCGCCGTTTGAGCGCGAGCATCACCGAGCGGCCGATCGGCTGCCCCGGTTCCGGGAAGAAGTCGACGCCCAGCACCGCCTCGACCAGTCGGAAGCGACGGCGACGCATCGGGTTCTCGATCGGCATCCAGATGTCCAGCACCTCCAGCACGCCGACACGCGTGTCGCCGGCAGGCGCCATGATCGCGATCTCGCCGCCCGTGATTTCATCGAGCATGGTCGCTTCGAGCAGACGCACGTTGTCCACGGCCATCTCGTCCGGGAGCGTCAAAGGGCGGCGCAGGTAGTCCAGTGGCTGCGGCATCGGATCGGCAAGCAGGGGATACAGTCCGCGCATGCGGACAGCGTCATCGAAGATCGCCGGGTGGCGCAGGTACATCCACAGCGCGCACTGCGCAGGCGCATCCGGCAGATGCAGCGGGTTCACTTGCCCGGCATGCGCCTCGTTCGCGGCGCGCAATGCATCAAGACCGGCAGCATCGGCCAACAACGCGACATGACGCATGCCCGCCAGAATGCAGCCACGCACGGACTCGGGCGCGCGCTCGATCGCGGTCGCGATGCGCAACCGCTTGTAGGTATCGCCTTCCGGCCTCTCGATGTCGAAGGACAGTGTCAGGCCGCATTGCGCCAGAAAGTCCAGGAGGACTTCATCCGGCGGGATTTTCAACAACAATTCCAGATAAAACATAGAGCTGGACACGATTCGTCTCCAGCGTAACCCCAGTTCTTACGTCGACGATCCCCTTCGCCGACAAAGCGCCCCGCAGATCCACGCTTGTTCACTTTCACCATACGTAAGATTCGGATTCTAGAACCCGCGTCACAGTTGTCAATCGCCTGAAGTCATACGGTGATAAAATTTACACATTCCTGTTCATGCGCCGTATTGGCGGCGCCTCCGACCGAGGGAGAAGGCGAATGGCGACCTCTTTCAGCCTCCGATTGCGGCGACTGCGCAAGAATTCAAGCCTGACGATGGAGGGTCTGGCGCACGCGGCAGGCATCAGCAAGAGCTATGTCTGGGAACTGGAGAACCGCGAAGTGCCCCACCTGTCGGTCAAGGTCCTCGTCGACCTGGCCAAGGCGCTGGGGGTCACCACCCAGGATCTGATGGGCGAGCCGCCTCCTGTGCAGGCCTCTCCCGAAGACCTGCAGTTCTTCCGGAAGTACATCCGCATGGACCGGGCCGACAAGGACCGGCTCAGGACGATGGTCGATCTCTTCGACAGGCCCGCCGCCAAACGCGCGGGGCGCAACCGGTAGAGCCCCTTCTCCGGCTGCACGTCCCTCTTCCATATCGCAATCGCCGCTCTCCTCTGGCGGGACGCCATGACGCGCCTGAAGTCTCCGCTCGCCTCACGCATCTTCCGAACACGCCCTTGCATGGGGGCGCGCGAAATCAGAGAAATAATTGCTGAAACAAGCACTTGCATTCGATCTGCCTCAGCGAACCGCGCGAAAAAAGCCTGCCCGATCTACTGCTTCTCCAAGGAAACCGGCCGGCACCGTAGGGCCAGGGCTGGAAGTCCATCCTCCGGCACTGATCAGGGATTGCTTCGTCAGCCCCACCCCCAATAGTGTTCATTGCACGGGCCATCTTCGGGATGGCAAAGTGAAGCCCGTATCGCCCTGAACAACTGGCGAATTCATCAGCCCCTCAAGGTAAAGAGACATGGATGTCCTCAAGAGCGTGATTCGTTGGCTCACCGCCATCTTCCTGGGCATGGCCTCGCTGGGCAGCCTGTTCACCGGAAATGTTCTGGGGGCATTGATCATGCTGGCCGGCTGCACCCTCATCGCGCCGGCCGGAGGCGCATGGATTGCCAGCAAGCTCCCTTTCCTCAAGAGCGGGGTCACCCAGGTCGCGCTGGGCTTCGTCGCCTTCGTCATTGGCATCACCCTGTCGATAACTGACGAAGCGGCCAGGGGGAAAGTCGGCGCTACAGCCGCCGGACAGACAGCAGGACAAGCCTCCACGGCACCGAAGTTCCAATGCGAAAAGGGCATTTCGGCAGACGGCGCGATCGTCGGTGTCGTCGGAAGCGCGGGATATTCCCTGCGCAAATCTCCGGACGGCGAGAAGATCGTGAACGAGAAAGCCACACGCGCACTCGGGGCCACCACGTACCAATCCATCGACAACTCGACGACCGTCCAGCTTCAATGCATCGACGGTGCCTGGGCGCGCGTACAGATCGCGACGCCGGAATGGCTGAAGGAACAGGTCGGCTGGGTCGAGCGGAACGCGCTGGCGCCCCCGCTGAAGCCTGGCGAGGTTCGCGATTTTGTCGATGCCGATTTCGAGTGGGACAAAGACACGAAGAAGGTCAAGGACATGATCATCAAGACGGTCAATCGCATTCACCGCGAGGACCCTCGCTGTAAGACGGCAATCTATCCTTCCTCCGTGGCGAAGTCCCAGACCGAGAGCAAGGCGCAAAAGAAGCCGGTCTATTTCGTGAATTGCGGCGACGGCGCCGAATCCGTCAATGTCTACTTCGACGCAAAGCGCGCTGACGACCCTACACCGTTCCGGGCACCAGGGCATATCGACCAGATGCACGCCACGGACCTCTGCGAGGCCTACGCCAAGGCGAATGCCACGCACCCATCGACTGTCGATTTCTCGCGTGTGCTCGATCTTTCGATTTCTGAGCATCCGAATGGACGGACGCGGGTGGTCTCGTCCTTCACCGCCAAAAACAGCTTCAACCTCGAATTGAAGTTCAGGATCAACTGTCTGCTGGACGAGAATGGCTTGATCGAAGCCAGCGTTTTCGAGGACGGCTAGGACGTAAGCTTCGAGGCGACACAATCTCGGGCCGCTCAATTTGCCCCCCACCGAATTCCGCTCACCATTGAGGTCAACACATGAGCTACAGCGCAGAGATCAGCCGAACCAGCCCCACCGCGTTTCTGTTCCTCGTGGACCAATCCGGGTCCATGCAAGAAGTCATGAGCAGCGGCAAGTCCAAGGCGCAGTTCGTGGCCGATGTCCTGAACCGCACACTGGCGGTGTTGATCACGCGATGCACCAAGTCCGAAGGGACCCGTGACTACTTCGAGGTCGGTGTGCTGGGCTACTCCGGCACCGTCGCCGAAAACGGTCTGTCGGGGGCGCTTTCATCGACCATCCTTCACCCCATCTCCCACATCGGGGACAACCCGCTACGGGTCGAGGACCGAATCAAACGGGTCGATGACGGCGCAGGCGGCCTTGTCAACCAGACCATCAAGTTCCCGGTCTGGTTCGAGCCCAAAGCGGCTGGCGGTACTCCGATGTGCAATGCCATCACCACCGCAGCCGAACAACTGGCCGCCTGGTGCGACGCGCATCCCGACAGCTATCCGCCAACCGTGCTGCACGTCACCGACGGCGAGTCGACGGATGGCGATCCGGAAGCGCTCGCCCTGCAGCTTCAGCGGATCGGCACCAACGATGGGCAAGTGCTGCTGTTCAATTTGCACGTGAGCGTTCTCGGTGGCGATCCGGTCAAATTCCCCATCTCGGATGCCTCCCTTGGCGACAACTACGCCAAGCTGTTGTTCCGCATGTCCAGCCCTCTGCCTCCACTCCTGCAGAAGGCGGCTGAGGAAAAGGGCATCCGGGCCACGATGGAATCGCGCGGCTTCATGTACAACGCAGAAACCGCCGAGATCGCCGACTTCTTCTATATCGGCACCAGGGCAGCCCAGTTGCGCTGACGATGGCCTTGCGCATCCTCTTCGCAGGAACGGTGGCCAAGCACGTCGATTCCCCCGAGGACAACGAGGACGCCTTCCGCTCGGCCCCGGAGAGGGGCCGTGTGGTGTTGTCGGATGGCGCCTCGGAATCATTCGATGCCCGCGGCTGGGCGAACTTGCTGGTTGATCGACTCATCGATACCGATCCCTCGGATGAAACGATGCTCCAGTGCGTCGATGCGTATGCGCAGCTGCACGATCCCGACACGCTCTCCTGGTCGAAGGCCGCTGCATTCGCGCGGGGGAGCTTCGCGACGATGGTGATCGCGCAGGACGACCCGGAACGGCGCGCGGTGACGGTGAGCGCGCTTGGAGACAGCCTGGCCGTGTGGACCGACGGTGTCATGCTGCTTTACACGGCACCTTACGCGCATGCCGATCAGTTCAGCGAAAAGCCGACCCTCATCAGTACACGGCCAGAATTGAACCAGCGAATCGATGGCTCCGAATCGAATGAATGGACCCACGCGACATGGCAATACGAGGATCAGGGCTATCGCGTCCTGCTGTGCATGACCGACGCCTTGGGCGCGTGGCTGCTTCGCCATGAAGAAGCCGGTGACGCTTCGGCACTCGAACGGTTGCATGCGATTCGCGAAGTCCCGGAGCTTGTGGACTTGGTGGAATCCGAGCGCGCATCCGGAGCCCTGCGCAGAGACGACTCGACCTTGATCATCGCAACACTGACAGCTTCTTCCTAGTCATGGCCTATCCCACGCTTGAGCAATACAACGAAGCACTGCAATCGCCGCAGTACGTCTTGCTGGACCCCATACTGAAGCAGGGGAAATTGAAGACGACGGGCCTCGGCCTCCCCCTGGCGCTATGCGGCGGTTTTGCGTTGACCTACACCGTCGATGCAGGAGGCAGGAAGTTCGCGCTGCGCTGCTTCCACCGGGAATCTCGCGAACTGGAACGGCGCTACCAGGCGATCTCCGCCCGGCTCCGGCAATTGGGCAGCCCCTACTTTCTCCCCTTCGAGTTCATCCCGAACGGCATTCGCATTCAAGGCGCGACCTACCCCATCGTCAAAATGGAGTGGGCGCAAGGTCGCACCCTCGCAGAATTCCTGGAGAGCGAGCACCGGAACATTCGAGCGCTGCAGAATCTACGGCAGTCTCTGGCGAGACTCGCGGACTTTCTCGAGCGCAACCAGATCGCTCACGGCGACATCCAGCCCGAAAATCTCATGGTCAATGCGGACGGCAGCAACGTCCAGTTGATCGATTACGACGGCATGTTCGTGGAAGCCCTCCGCGGCTCGACGGCGACCGAGGTCGGGCAGTTGAATTTCCAGCATCCTCGGCGCTCGGCAACCGACTTCAACGAACGGCTGGATCGGTTCTCCTTCCTGACACTGGATGTCGCGCTTCATGCGCTGGCGAGTTCGCCGGCCCTCTGGGCGAACTCACAGTCCGAACCAAGCGCGATCGTGTTCCGGAGAAACGATTTCCTCGCACCGGGCGCATCCACCATCTTCAACGATGTCGCCAAGTTGCAAGGCGTCGCAACCCACGCTCGGAATCTGGCGCGTGTCGCAGCCGGTGATTTCCAGAGCATCCCGACGCTTGCAGACTTCCTTCAAGATAGAGGCATCACCGGCAGTGCGATCATCTTCAATCCGAAGTCCTCGCCCGCCGAGATCGTCTATCAAGGCGCCTACACCGTCTGTGACGCCACCAAGTACGCGCAAGTGCTCGCCCTTGTAGGCAGCCGCATCGAGTTGATCGGTCAAATCCAATCGGTTCGCCGTGGCTGGGGTGCGAACAAGAAACCCTACATCTTCGTGAATTTTTCGGATTGGCGTGGCGATGCCGTTAAACTCTCTATCTGGTCCGATGGCATGAAGGCAATCGAACCCAGCGTACCCGATGACTCATGGGTGGGACGTTGGCTGTCGGTTACCGGGCTTGTGGAACCGCCATTTGTAAGCAAGGGCAAGGGGCGTTCCGGTGGCTATTCACACCTGTCCATCACCATTTCCGCGCCGAGCCAACTCAGGCAGTTGAACGAGGCAGAAGCTCGTTTCAGACTTCGCGGCGGGAATCCTCCCTCACCGACCAACAGCCAGAACAGCGACATCCTTCGGACGATGGGGGCACCGCCCGGACGCGCCTCCGCCCCTGCCTCACCTCGGCGTACAGCCCCTCCAAGAAGTGGAAACCAACAAGTGCTCGCTGCTATGCAGGCACAGACGCCCAGGACAACGGCATCGCGTCCTACACAACCCCCTCCGCAAAACAGCGGGGGGCAGAGCAGCCCGCCTGCCCCGTCAACCGGCAAAGGACTCTTGGGACTCGCCCTTCACGCCTTATGGCGCTTACTGAAGTAGTTTTCAGACCGTCGCATCGTCAATCACGACGCAGCCGAACTTCAGTACGGCTCGCACACAAACATCAACTCATTGGAAGAAAAATCGTAATGGCCAAGACACTGGAAGCCCATGACAAATTGATTCGCGAGATCTTTGAAGGCAGCTATCAGTTTGAAATTCCGGACTACCAGCGCCCCTATGCCTGGACGACTGAGCAAGCATCCGAGTTGTTTGACGATTTGGTATCCGCAATGGAGGACGCGCGAAATTCTGGTGCGGTCAGCCAGTACTTCCTTGGGAGCATCGTTCTCATCAAGAATGATCGTGAGCCCGTTGCGATGGTGGTCGATGGTCAGCAGCGGCTGACCACCCTCACCATGCTGTTTGCCGCATTACGCGCGACCTGGGAGGCCGCTACCTATTCGCCAGGCGTCAAGAGCGTCACTCCCTTCCTCTACGAGGAAGGAGACGAGATGCTCGGCAAGGCCACTGGCTACCGTTTCACCGCCCGTGAGGAAGACGCCGTGTTCTTCCGTCAATACATTCAGGAACCAGGTGGTATCGAAAAATTGGCGGTCAACACCAACAAGCTTGAAGATAGCCGCCTGCGTTACCGGGAGAACGCTTCTTTGCTGCTGGCTCGAACCAATGCACTCTCGCCAGATGATCGCAATGCCCTGTGGAAATTCCTCGCCAACGATTGCTCACTGGTCGTCATCTCTACGCCCGACCTTGAGGCGGCCTACCGCATCTTCTCGGTGCTGAACAACCGGGGGCTCGATCTGGCGCCTATCGACATCATCAAGGCGGAAGTGCTCGGTTCGATCCGTCAGATTGGGGGTGAAGACAAAGCCCGGGCCTATTCAAAAAAATGGAGCGAGATCGAAAGTCAGCTTGGTCGCGATGCCTTCGGCGATCTGTTCGTCCACATTCGCACGATCTACGCGAAGCAGAAACAGCGCGCTACACTGGTCAAGGAATTCCAGGATCACGTTACCGAGTACAAGAAACCCATCGACCTTGTCGACAAAATCATCAAGCCATACGCCGAGGTGTGGGGCTTCATTCGGGACGCCGACTTCGAAGCCACCGAACACGCCGAGACGATTAACGAATACCTGTCGTGGCTCAACCGCGTGGACTTCAAGGACTGGGTGCCCCCGGCTCTGGTCTATTTCAACCGTTTCCGCCAGCAACCTGCACTACTGGCCGCCTTCTTCAAAGCGTTGGAGCGGCTGGCCTACTTCATGCTGGTCACCAAGGTGGGCGTCAATGAGCGCATTGAGACCTTTGCCGACCTCACCAAGGAGATCGAGCCGGAAGCATTCGACGGCGATCTGGCCGCACTCAAAACGCTCGACCTGACGGACAGGGAAAAGCGTGAATTCATCACCGCTCTGGATGGCGACATTTACCGAAAGCTGCCGAGGGCACGAATGGCGCTCATGCTGCGTCTTGAAGCCTTGGCCAGTGACGGCAGCAAGAAGCAGGTGTTCGACTCTCTGTCACTGGAGCACGTCCTACCACGAACGCCGCCTGCCGGCTCCGACTGGATCAAATGGTTTCCGGACGAAGACGAGCGCGATTCGTGGACGCACCGGCTCGCGAATCTTGTGCCGCTGCATGTTCGCAAGAACCCGTCCGCGAGCAACTTCGACTTCGCCACCAAGAAGAACGTTTACTTCAAAGGCAAGGGCACCGCATCACCTTTCGTACTGACCCAGGAAGTCAGATCGGAAAAGGACTGGACACCCACGCTTCTGGCCGAGCGCCAGAAGCGCCTCGTGGACGTACTCGAAAAGCACTGGAACCTGTCGGTCGATGACGACAAGGCTTCCGGCGCGGCTGCGAATTGAGGCTCGGGTGAGTGCCAAAGAGAAGACAAGCCCAAAACCACATCAAGTGGATTCCGTTGCGTGGCATTGCTGCGGACTGCGATATCGCCACCATTTACCAGCCCGCGTTCACATCGCGCTTGGTAGGCATTGACGCCAAAAAACCGCTCTCCCGAGACCACACGTAAATCTTTGATCTACAAGGAAACACGAAAACCGTCCTGTGGACTTGACAATCGAAAAGTCCACAGGGCCGGAGAAAGAGAGGGAGAATTTGGCGAATTTTTCGCCAAACAAGGGCGAAGGACGCGGGACTGAAGTCCACAGCCAAAACGCGAAAACCCCGCAAAATGCGGGGTTTTCGGGATACGGCAGAGAGGGTTTGCCGTCATGCATTGGTCGGGGTAGCCGGATTTGAACCGACGACCACTTGTCCCCCAGACAAGTGCGCTACCAGGCTGCGCTATACCCCGAGTCAGGTCTGACATTGTACCCGCTGAAGCCGGGCTTGGGCCAGCCCGCCGCGGCCATGGGTCTTGCCGTGGCCTGGGACCCGCACCCAGCGGATGGCCCGGGTCAGCGTTTGAGCAGTTGCAGGACTTCTTCCAGCTCCATCCGCACCTGGCGGACGATCTGGACGCTGAGGGTGGATTCCTGTTTGGCGCCTTCGCCGTCGAGGCGCAGGCGGGCGCCGCCGATGGTGTAGCCCTGTTCGTAGAGCAGGCTGCGGATCTGGCGGACCATCAGCACGTCGTGGCGCTGGTAGTAGCGGCGGTTGCCGCGGCGCTTGACCGGCTTGAGGCTGGGGAACTCGGTTTCCCAGTAGCGCAGCACGTGCGGTTTGACGTCGCACAGCTCGCTGACCTCACCGATGGTGAAGTAGCGCTTGGCCGGGATCGGCGGGAGTTCGCGATTACTGCCCGGATCCAGCATCGGCGCCTCCGCTGTAGGCCTCGACCCGCTCCTTGAGCTTCTGGCCCGGGCGGAAGGTGACGACGGTGCGGGCGGAGATCGGGATCTCCTCGCCGGTCTTGGGGTTGCGGCCCGGGCGCTCGTTCTTGCGGCGCAGGTCGAAATTGCCGAAGCCGGACAGCTTGACCTGGCGGCCCTGTTCCAGCGCTTCGCGCAACGCATCGAAGAATGCGTCGACGAACTCCTTCGCTTCGCGCTTGTTCAGTCCGACTTCGTCGAACAGGCGCTCGGCCATTTCAGCCTTGGTCAATGCCATCCGTTTCCCCCAAAACGAGCCAGTCGTGCCGTGTCGCGCGTGCCCCACCCTCGGCGCTGCCGGCGGCGGCCCGGGCATGCGCCCGGTCGCTGTGGCGGCTGAGACGCCCCCGGTTCAGCCGCGAAGTTCGGCACCGTGTTCCGCGTGCAGGGCGGCGACCACCTCGGTCACTGCCGCGTCCACCTCACGGTCGGTCAGAGTGCGCGATTCTTCTTGCAGAATCAAGCCCATAGCGAGGCTCTTGCACCCGGTTTCGACCCCCTTGCCGACATACCGGTCGAACAGCCGGACCTCCCGCAACGACGGGCCTGCGGCGCGTTCTGCGGTGGCGCGGAGGGCCTCCCAGGGCACGCTGTCCGCGACGACGAACGCGAGATCCCGACGGACGGACGGATAGCGGCTGGCCCCGCCGGCCCGGGTCAGCGGGCGGCGCAGCAGGGGGACGAGGTCGAGTTCGAAGGCGACCACCGCCCGATCCAGGCCCAGGGCCTGCAGCAGCCGGGGGTGCAGCTCGGCGATCCAGCCCAGGCACTCGCCGTCGCGGAACACCGCGGCGGAACGGCCGGGGTGGCCCCAGGCGGGCTGGGCCGGGCGGTATTCGAGCACCGCGCCGGCGGCGGCGGCGAGGCTGTCCAGGTCGCCCTTGAGGTCGTGGAAATCGACCGGACGGGCGGCGGCACCCCACTGCTCGGCCTGCGCGTCTCCGCAGACCGCGGCGGCGAGGCGGCGGGTCTCCAGCGGAGCTTCGCCGGTGGCCGAGGGAGCGGCGAACACCTTGCCGATCTCGAACAGCCGCACCCGCTCCTGCTGGCGGGCCAGATTGCGGCCCAGCGCTGCCACCAGGCCGGGTAGCAACATCGGGCGCATCACCGCCAGCTCGGCGCTGAGCGGGTTCGCCAGCGGCACCAGGCCGGTCTCGGCCTGCCAGTTGGCGAGCAGCCAGCTGGCGAGCAGCGCGGGGTCGACGAAGGCGTAGTTGATGGTTTCCAGGCAGTCGCGCGCGACCAGCTGGCGGCGGACGACGGATTCGTCCAGCACGGTCTCGCTGGGCGCGGCGATGCGGGTGGCGCCGCCGGGCAGCGTGGTGGGGATGCGGTCGTAGCCGTGGATGCGGGCCACTTCCTCGATCAGGTCTTCCTCGATCGCGAGATCGAAGCGCCGGGTCGGTGCGCGCACGGTCCAGCCCTCGGCGCTCGCCTCCACGCCCAGGCCGAGCGCGGTGAGGATGCGTTCGACCTCCGCATCAGCCACCTGGGTGCCGAGCACCCGCGCCAGGCGGGCGCGGCGCAGCGCGATGCTGCGCGGCTGCGGCAGATCGGCCTCGCGCACGGCCTCGATCACCGCGCCGGGGGTGCCGCCAGCGATGTCGAGAATCAGCCGGGTGGCGTATTCGATGGCGATGCGCGGCAGTTCCGGGTCGACGCCGCGCTCGAAACGGTGGCCGGCGTCGGTGTGCAGGCCGAGTTTGCGGCTGCGGCCGATGATCGCGGCCGGCGCGAAGTGCGCGGCTTCCAGGAACACGTCGCGGGTGGTCTCGGTGACGCGGGTGTCGTGGCCGCCCATGATCCCGGCCAGCGCGACCGGGCGGTCGGCGTCGGTGATCACCAGGAAACCATCGTCCAGCGCCGCCTCGCGGCCGTCGAGCAGCACGACCGACTCGCCCGCACGCGCGCGGCGCACGCCCACCGGCCCGCGCAGCAGCGCGCGGTCGAAGGCGTGCATCGGCTGGCCCAGTTCCAGCATCACGTACTGGGTCACGTCCACCAGCAGGCTGATCGAGCGCACGCCGCTGCGGCGCAGGCGCTCGGCCATCCACAGCGGCGTGGGCGCGGCGGCATTCACGGCTTCGATCACCCGGCCGCAATAGCGCGGCGCGTCGGCGCCCGCGTTCAATTCCACCGCCAGCGCCGCCTCGCTCTGCGCCGGCACGGGGTCGGCCTGCAGCGGCTCGACCGCGCTGCCGAGCGCGGCGGCCACGTCGAAGGCGATGCCGCGCACGCCGAAACAGTCGGCGCGGTTGGGGGTGAGCTTGAGTTCGATCGCCGCATCCGGCAGGCCGAGGTATTCGGCCAGCGGCGCGCCGACCGGCGCGTCGTCGGGCAGCTCCAGCAGGCCGGAGGCGTCGGCGTCGATGCCGAGTTCCTTCGCCGAGCACAGCATGCCGTTGGAGTCCACCCCGCGCAGTTTGGCGGCCTTGATCGTCAGCGCGCCCACCTGGGTGCCGATGGTAGCCAACGGCGCGACCAGCCCGGGCCGCGCATTCGGCGCACCGCAGACGATCTGCAGACGCCCATGCGCGCCGGCATCGACCTGACACACCTGCAGGCGGTCGGCTTCGGGATGCTTCGCGCAGTCGACGATGCGCGCGACCACGACGCCGTCGAGCGCCGCACCGAGCACGGTCAGCTCCTCGACTTCCAGACCGATGGCCGTGAGCGTGGCCGCCAGCGTCTCGCGCGAGGCGTCGGTCTTCACGTGTTGGCGGAGCCAGAGTTCGGAGAATTTCATTTCTGAGCCGGGAATGGGGAGTCGGGAATGGGGAATCGTTCAACGGCAAAAACGGGGCCGGACAGGGACTCGGGAAGGGAAGTGAATCGAGGCACGGTTGCTTTCACGATTCCCCATTCCCGATTCCCGATTCCCAGCCCTCAAACAAAGCGCCTGAGAAAGCGCACGTCGTTCTCGAAGAATTCGCGCAGGTCGTTCACGCCGTAGCGCAGCATCGTGAAGCGTTCGACGCCCAGGCCGAAGGCGAAGCCGGTGTAGCGTTCGGGGTCGATGCCGACGTTGCGCAGCACGTTGGGGTGGACCATGCCGCAGCCGAGCACTTCCAGCCAGCGCGTGGAGCCGTCGGGCTGTTGCCAGGCGATGTCCACTTCGGCCGAGGGCTCGGTGAAGGGGAAATAGCTGGGGCGGAAGCGCATCTCGAAATCGCGCTCGAAGAACGCGCGCACGAATTCGGCGAGCGTGCCCTTGAGGTCGGCGAAGCTGGCATGTTCGTCGACCAGCAGGCCTTCGACCTGATGGAACATCGGCGTGTGGGTCTGGTCGCTGTCGCTGCGGTAGACCTTGCCGGCGGCGATCATGCGCAGCGGCGGTTTGCTGTTCAGCATGTAGCGCACCTGCACGCCGGAGGTGTGGGTGCGCAGCAGGCGGCCTTCGCCGCACTGCTCGGGGCGCATGTAGAAGGTGTCGTGCATCGCGCGCGCCGGGTGATGCGGCGGGAAGTTCAGCGCCTCGAAGTTGTGCCAGTCATCCTCGATTTCCGGGCCGTCGGCCATCTCGTAGCCGAGCCGGCCGAAGATGTCGGCGATGCGCTCGAGCGTGCGCGAGACCGGATGCAGGCCGCCACGGCCGGCGTCGCGTCCGGGCAGGGTGACGTCGATGGCTTCACCGGCGAGGCGGGCATCGAGCGCGGCGGATTCGACCGCGACCTTGCGCGCGGCCAGTGCATCGCCGATGGCGTCGCGGGCGCGGTTGATCGCTTCGCCCGCGGCCTTGCGCTGATCCGGCGGCAGCGCGCCCAGCGACTTCAGCTGCGCGGTGATGCTGCCGCTCTTGCCGAGCAGACCCACGCGCAGCGCCTCCAGCGCGTCGGGAGTGTCGGCGGCGGCGATGTCGGCCAGTGCCTGGTTCGCAATCTGTTGGATATCGCTCATGTGTTCTTGCCTTGGGTGACCGCCGGGGCGCGAATGCGGAATCGACGATGTCGTGGCGCATCGCCTCGACCGGATTGGCCACGGAAAAGCCGGCTGCGGAAAAAGCAGGTCCCTCGCTGCGCTCGGGATGACATCGAAAAGCGGGAGTGGGGTCGAGCAGAGTCTTGGATCGAGCAGGCTCTTGGATCGAGCAGGCTCTTGGATCGAAAGGCTCTTGGATCGAGCAGGCTCGGAGTCGTGCATCGCAGTGGTGCGCACCCGACGGAGCCCAGAAACGCACATGGGGAAGGACTTGCGCCCTTCCCCATGCATGGATCGTTGACTTCGGCCTGCGCGGCGCGTGCACGGATGCACGGGCCGGCGCGGGAGAGGTCGGATTATGCCGCGAGCGCGCTCTTCGCCTTGTCGACCAGCGCGGTAAAGCCCTT
>ERZ1066121.987-NODE-987-length-23170-cov-28.096604_pt1 | contig 23170 bp, 18 predicted proteins | sample MGYA00382768_ERZ1066121 | MGnify/ENA primary metagenome ERZ1066121 (study PRJEB33369, sample SAMEA5778351) | biofilm metagenome | biome: Industrial cooling water; feature: Water cooling tower basin; material: Biofilm | place: United Arab Emirates | collected...
CGTCCTCCGGCCGTCCTCTGCGCCTCCGTGGTGACGCGGTTCAGCGATGCCGACGGAGCGCCGATGCCCGTGGAGCGGTTCCGACGATGTCGATGATGCGCCGAACCCGACGTTCAGGCGACGAGCGGGTTCCCCGTCGGATCGAGCCCGAGCTCGCGGTTGAGCGCGACCTTGGCGTCGGCGATCGCGGTGCGCGTGCGCTCGCGGAGCGTCGCGACGTCGGCGAGGGTGAGGCCGTCGGTGGGGATCGGCGGGAGGACGCGCGCCTTCGCGACCGTGGGGAGGAAGCGGAAGGTGTGCTTCGCCATCGCGCGGCGCGTCCCGGCGACGACGATCGGGAGCACCGGCACCTGGTGCTCGATCGCGAGGCGGAAGGCGCCGTCCTTGAACGGGAGGAGCTGGCCGTCGGGGGTGCGCGTCCCCTCGGGGAAGATCATCACCGTGCAGCGCTTCTGCAGCCGGTCGGCGCAGCCGCGCATCGCGTCGACGATGCTCTCGCGGTTGCCGCGGCGGAGCGGGATGTCGCCCGCGAGCCACATCATCCAGCCGAGGAAGGGGATGCGGAAGAGCGACGACTTGCCGAGCCACTTCATCTCCCACGGGAGGTGCGAGAGGAGGAAGGTGTCGGCGTAGCTCTCGTGGTTGCTCACCGCGACGTAGGGGCGGCGCGGGTCGCGCACGACGTGGCCGTCGGTGCTGAAGCGCCACCGGCCGCCCAGCGTCTGCGCGACGATCGCCACGAGACGGAAGGTGCGGCCGGCGGCGTAGCGCCCGCGGTCGAACGGCACCGTGACGAGGAAGACGGCCAGCACGACCCAGAAGCCGACCAGCACGCAGAGGACGGTGATCGTCCAGACCCACCAGTTGGCCACCCGGTCGAGCACGGACGTGCGTCCTCCTCAGCCCTGGGTGACGACGAGGGGGACGCAGGTCCCGTCCCAGCCGATCCGCTTGTGCGCACCGTCGCAGAACGGCTTGCGCGCGCTCGCGCCGCAGCGGCAGAGGAAGACGTTCTTCCCCTCGGGGAGCGGGATCAGGTTCCCCTCGGCGTCGCGGAGCTCGACGTTGGGCGCGTCCTCGGCGGCGATCTTGAGGGAGCCGTTGGTGCTGACGGTGATCGTGACGGGCATCGGATGCTCGGTGGTGCGGGAGTGCGGAGGAACCGGCGCGCGGCCGGGGAGGGTCATGCGGCGTGAACGCCGGCCGCCTGCCGCGCGTGCCGCTTGAGCCGCTGGACCATCGCGTTCAGCCCCACCTCGCGCCCCGCGAGCCCGATGTCGTGCATGAGCTGGCGCACGATGTCGTCGGGGAGGGCGAGCGTCGCCGCCGGCGGCTGGTCGTTGACGGCCGAGAAGAGGATCGCGAGCACGGCGGCGATCGTCGGCGACTGCCGCACGTTCACGTCGGCCCAGAAGTGCAGGCGTCCGTCGTGCACCTCGGGGAAGAGGTCGACGCGCGTCTGGCACTCGGGGACGGTGAACGGCGCGCGATCGAGCACCGCGAGCCGCTCGGGGAGCGGCTCGAGCTTCTTCGCGTAGCTCACGAGCGCGCCCATCTTCTCCTCGCGCCCCATGGCGCGGAAGCGGCGCAGCACCGTCTCGATGCCGGCGGGGAGCGGCGCGGGGGCGGACGCGTCGGACATGGCGACAACGATAGCGGGGGCACGAAGGGCGCGGCCCGGCGCGCTAGCTTCCGCCGCCATGCACTGCGTGATCGTGACCGCCGGCTCCCGGGGCGACGTCCAGCCGTACCTCGCCCTCGCCGTCGCGCTGCGCGCCGCCGGCCATCGCGTCACGCTCGCCACCCACGTCCCGTTCCGCGCGTGGATCGAGGGGCACGGCGTCGCCTTCCGCCCGCTCGCGGGCGACCCGGCGGCGGTGCTCGCGGCCCCGGGGGCGCGCGCGTGGACCGCCGACGGCTCGCGCCTCGGCCTCCTCAAGTTCGGCGCGCAGCTCTGGCGCGAGTTCGGCGGGCTGATCGCCGGCATCCTCGACGACCTCGTTCCCGCGACGCACGATGCCGACGTCGTGATCTGGTCGGCCGTCTGCCAGGCCGCCGCACAGCTGCGCGAGGCGCGCGGCGTGCCGGTGGTCGGCGCGCTGCTGCAGCCGCTCACCCCCACGGGCGACTTCGCGGCGGTGGGGCTGAGCTGGCGCACGCCCGTCACCGCGCGCGACCGCGAGAAGTTCGTCCGGTCGCACGTCGTCGGCGAACAGCTCATCTGGCAGCCCGCGCGCCGCCACGTGAACCGGTGGCGCCGCACCGCGCTCGGCCTCCCGCCGTTGCCGCTCGCGGGGCCCTACGCACGGCAGCGGAACGCGGACTACCCGCTCCTCTACGCGTTCGGCCGAGCGGTGGTCCCCAGGCCGGCCGACTGGCCCGCGTGGGTGCACGTGACCGGCTGGTGGACGCTCCCCGCCCCCGCCGACTGGACGCCGTCGCCGGCGCTCGCGCGCTTCCTCGCCGACGGGGCGCCGCCGGTGTGCATCAACTTCGGCAGCATGACGCCGGTCGACGGCGCGCGCCTCGGCCGCGCGGTGCTCGCGGCGGCCGAGCGCGCGGGGTGCCGGCTCCTCGTCGTGCAGGGGTGGGGCGACCTCGCCGGCGACGCGCCGCTCCCCGCGTGGGCGCACGTCGAGCGCGACGTCCCGCACGACTGGCTCTTCCCGCGCTGCGCCGCCGTCGTGCACCACGGCGGGAGCGGCACCACCGGCGCCGCCGCGCGCGCCGGGGTCCCCACCGTCATCGCGCCGCTCGGCTTCGACCAGCGCTTCTGGGCGACGCGCATGCAGGCGCTGGGGACGAGCGTCGCCACGATCGAGCGCCGGCACCTCGCGCCGGCGACGCTCGCCCCCGCGCTCGTCCGCGCGCTCACCGACGCCCGCGTGCGCGAGCGCGCCGCCACCCTCGGCGCGGCGCTCCGCGCCGAACCGGGGACGGCCGAGGCGGTGCAGCGCATCGAGGCGCATGCGGCGCGTGGCTGACGACGCGGCGAACGTCTCGATGGCCGGTGACGTCGTCATCCGCCGCGCCACCGTCGCCGACGCGCCGGCGCTCGCGGCCTTCGCCGCGCGCTGCTTCGTCGATTCCTATGCCGCGCAGAACACCCCCGAGGACATGGCGGCGTACCTCGCGCACGCCTTCACCGAGGCGCGCACGCGGGACGAGCTCGCCGACCCGCGCGTGACCGCGCTCCTCGTGCACGACGCCGCGGGCGCGCTCGCCGCCTACGCCATCGTCGCGCGCCACGACGACGCCCCCGCCTGCGTCACCGGCCCCGCGCCCGTCGAGCTGCGCCGCTTCTACGTCGCGCACGCCCACCACGGCGCCGGCCTCGCCCAGCGCCTCATGGCCGCGACCCTCGACGCCGCGCGCACCGCCGGCGGGCGCACGCTCTGGTGCACCGTCTGGACGCGGAACCCGCGTGCGCTCCGCTTCTACGGCCGGCAGCGCTTCGTGGCCGTCGGCACTGCGCGCTTCGTGCTCGGCAGCGACGTGCAGGACGACTGGGTGCTCGTCCGGCCGCTCGGAGCGTGACCGCACACTTCTGCGATCGGTCCGGATCCTTTCAACCGCTGGAACTGCGAGAAGAAGAGCAGAAAGAGCAGGGAACGGCAGGAACGGCAGACGACGCGGGCATCCGCGCGCGGAGCCGCCTTCCGTGCGGAGCCAACATTCATTTCTTGCTGTTGGCGCCGCCCCGATGGCGGCTCCGCGCGTGGCAGCCGACCTGCGTCTGCCGTTCCTGCCGTTCCCTGCTCTTTCTGCTCTTCTTCTCGCAGTTCGAGCGGTTCAGCGATGCCCCCACCCGCACCAACGCAGGCGTGTCACACGACGGAGGACGACACGCGCGAATGGTTGTGAATCCGCATCTTGAGCAGCTCCGCGTTCGCGAAGGAGACCTCCTCGCCCGACGGGGCGCGGAAGCGCGTCGTCTTGAGGCCGAGGCGCTCGACATGGCCGCGGAAGTCGCCGAAGCTCACGTCGTCGCCGACGCCGAAGGGCTTGTCCATCGCGATCGCGAGCGCGGCGAGGAAGTCGCCGAGGACGTTCTGCACCGCGAGCGCGACGGCGATGCCGCCGATGCCGAGGCCGGTCACCAGCGCGGTGACGTTGACGCCGAGGTTGTCGAGCAGGAGGAGCGCCACGAGGACCGCGAAGAGCCCGCGCAGCGTGACCGAGACGATGCCGAGCGCGGTGCGGTCCTGCCCGCGGGCGACGGCGACGCGCTCGAGCCAGAACTCGATCGCGAGGAGCCCCCAGCGGAGGAGCTGCCAGCACCAGACGAGCGCCTCGACGATGCGGAGCGGCATCGGGAGCGGGCGCCCGTCGTTCAGGCGCCAGGCGACGACGAGCGCGCCCACGGCGACGAGCGAGAGCGTCGAGGTGCGGCGCACGAGGAGCGCCGCGAGGTCGTCGCTCCAGCGCGGCGTCGCCTCGGCGCCGGCGAGGCGGCGCGCGAGCCAGTCGCGGAGCGCGAGGAGCGCGGCGACGACGACCGTCGCGAGCCCCAGCGCGACGAGCCACTCGCGGAGGGGGATGCCGAGGACGAAGAGGGAGTCGAAGGGAGTCATCACGGCGGGCGGTGAGGGGCCGCTGCCCCCGACGGCCGGGGCGGCGGCGGAGGACGTTAGCGCCGGCCGGCCCGGGTCGGCATCCGTTCCGTGGGGCAGGGCGTACTCACCTGTGCGGGAACCTTCGCCCGCGCGCCGGCTATCCTCTCCGGAGCCCTCACCCTCTCGCACCATGCTCATCCGCCGCCCCGGTCGTCACGATCCCCGCCCCTCCGAGATCACGCCGGAGGCCGTCTGGCTCGACCGCCGGGCCTTCCTCGGCGCCGCCGGGTCGATCGCGGGGGTCGCCCTCGCCGGCACCGCGATCGGCGCGCTCGGCGGGGCGCCGCGCGAGGCGCGTGCGCAGGGCGACCGGCTCGAGCCGACGCCCGAGGAGCTCTTCACGAGCTACAACAACTACTACGAGTTCGGGACCGACAAGGAGGACCCGAAGGCGAACAGCAAGGGCTTCCGCACGGCGCCCTGGTCGGTCGCGGTCGACGGGATGTGCCGCAAGCCCGGCACCTACGCGCTCGAGGACTGGCTCAAGCCGAGCCGCGTCGAGGACCGCACCTACCGCTTCCGCTGCGTCGAGGCGTGGAGCGCGGTCGTGCCGTGGCGCGGGATCCCGCTCGCCGACGTGATCCGCCGCGCCGATCCGCTGCCGTCGGCGAAGTACGTGGTCTTCACCACGCTGTACGACCCGAGCCGCATGATCGGGCAGCAGCGCCCCGTGATCGACTGGCCCTACCTCGAGGGGCTCCGGCTCGACGAGGCGCTCCACCCGCTCGCCTTCCTCGCCACCGGGATCTACGGCAAGGCGCTGCCGAACCAGAACGGCGCGCCGGTGCGGCTCGTCGTGCCGTGGAAGTACGGCTTCAAGAACATCAAGGCGATCGTGCGCATGCGCTTCACCGACCGGCAGCCGGTGAGCACGTGGGAGCGCGCCGCGCCGCAGGAGTACGGCTTCTACGCGAACGTGAACCCGGCGGTCGACCACCCGCGCTGGAGCCAGGCGAAGGAGCGCCCGCTGGGGAGGTTCTTCCGGCAGGAGACGCTCCCCTTCAACGGCTACGCCGACCAGGTGGCGCGGCTCTACGCGGGACTCGACCTGCGTCGCAACTACTGACGCGCGCGCCGTGACGCCTCCCGCGCGCCCCGCGCCGCCGGTCGCGTCCGGCGACGGCGCCTCGATCGCCACCGTCCCGGAAACCCGCGCCCCGCGCACGCGCGGCACCGCGGCGCGCGTCGCGAAGGCGCTCTACCCGGTCGCCCTCGTCGCCTGCGCGCTCCCCGCCGCGCTCCTCGCGTACGAGGCGGTCACGGGACGCCTCCTCGGCGACGTGGTGAAGATCCTCGAGCACGAGACCGGCGAGTTCACGATGCGCTTCCTCGCCGCGACGCTCGCCGTCACGCCGTTCCGCACCTGGCTCGGCTGGGGATGGCTGCAGCCGTACCGCAAGCTCCTCGGCAACGCGACCTTCGCCTACGCGACGCTCCACCTCCTCGTCTATGCCGTCGTCGACCTCGAGCTCGAGGCGGGCGAGCTCTGGGCGTCGATCGTCGAGCGCCCGTACATCACCGTCGGCATGCTCGCATGGGCGCTCATGGTGCCGCTGGTGGTGACGTCGCTCAAGGCGGTCGCGCGGCGCCTCGGCGGCGCGCGCTGGAAGCGGCTCCACCGGCTCACCTACCTCGTCGCGGTGCTCGGCACGACGCACTACCTGTGGGCGGTGAAGAAGGACACGTTCTGGCCGGTCGCGTACTTCGTGCTCTTCGCGGTGCTGCTCGTGCTGCGATTGCCGCGGTTCCGTCGTCCGGGCTGACCCCGCGCCGGCGCGCGGGAGCGGTGGTCGCGCCGCCGGGCACGCCACCCGTCACCGCAGAGGCACGGAGCACGACGGCCCCCACGTGCCTCCGCGGTGAACCGCGATGCGGCCGACCGCGACCGATTAGGATGCGCGGATGACCACCGCCAGCTTCGACGCCTTCGCGGTCGCCGCGCCGGGGCTCGCGCCGCTGGTGGCGATGGAGCTCGAGGGGCTGGGGTTGGCGCCGCGCGAGGTGACGCCGGAGGGCGTGGCGTTCGACGCCGACTGGCGCGCGCTGGCGACGGCGAACCTCTGGCTGCGCACGGCGACGCGCGTGCTGGTGCGCGTCGCGTCGTTCCGCGCGACGAGCTTCCGCGAGCTCGAGCAACGCGCGCGCCGCGTCGACTGGACCCGGGTGGTGGCGCCGGGGGAGGCGGCGGCGCTCCGCGTCACCTGCCGCAAGAGCCGCCTCTGGCACAGCGACGCCGTCGCGCAGCGTGTGCACGCGGCGGTGGCGCACGTGCTCGGCGCCGCGGTGCCGCTGGCGGCGGCGGCCGACGACGAGGACGACGGCGACGACGCGCCGCGTGCGCAGCGCCTCGTGGTGCGCGTCGCGCACGACGTCGTGACGATCAGCGCCGACGCGAGCGGGGCGCCGCTCCACAAGCGCGGCTGGCGCACCGCCCTCGCGAAGGCGCCGATGCGCGAGACGCTGGCGGCCGCGTGCCTCCTCGCCGCCGGCTACGATCCCGCTGCGCCCGTCCCCTTCGTCGATCCCCTCTGTGGCGCCGGGACGCTCGCGATCGAGGCCGCGCTCCTCGCGACGGGGCGGGCGCCGGGGCGGTGGCGCCGCTTCGCGTGGGAGCGCTGGGCCGGTGCGCCGCCGTCGCTTCTCTCGCGCACGATCCGCGACACGGGTGCCGACGGGCGCGCGACGTGCGCGGTCCCGATCGTCGCGCGCGACCGCGACCCGGGCGCGGTGCGCATGGCGCGCGAGAACGCCGAGCGCGCGGGGGTCGAGGCGATCGTGCAGGTGGCGCAGGGCGAGCTGCGCGCGCTCGCGCCCGTCGCCGACGAGGGGCTCTGGGTGAGCAACGCCCCGTGGGGGCGTCGCGTCGGCGGCGACGCCGACCTCACGGGGCTCTTCGCGACGATCGGCGCGCTCGCGACGGGGGCGTTCCGGGCGTGGCGCGTCGCCGTGCTCGCGGCCGACGAGGCGCACCTGCGCGCGATGCGCGTGGCCTGGACGCCGGTGCTGCGCACGCGTGCCGGCGGGATCCAGGTCGTGCTCGCGGGTCTCGAGCCCTGAGCGGGTCGCGGTGCGGGCGACCGTCCTCACACCGCTCGTGCCGTGCCGACGTCAGGCCGCCCGGCGCCCCGCCCACGACAGGTGGCGCGCGTCCACCGCGCCGTCGGCGAGGGTGAAGGTGTCGACCGTCGCCTCGAGCCGCTCCGCTACGTCCGCCAGGGCCTGCGTCGCGGACGCCGCCTCCGCGCTCTGCGCCGCCGTCGCCTGCGTCACGTCGGCGATCCGCTCGACCTGCTCGCGGCACTGGTCGCCGCGCGCCGACTGGGCCTCGCACGACGCGACCACCTCGCCGAACGTCTCCGCCGCGCGGCGCACGTGGGCCGTCACCGCGTCGAACTGCGCCGCCATCTCCTCGGTGATCGTCACCCCCGCATCGGCGCGGGCCAGCCCTTCGTCGACGAGGCCACGCGTCTGCTCCGCGGCCTGCGCGGCGCGGAGCGCGAGCGCGCGCACCTCGTCGGCGACCACCGCGAAGCCGCGCCCCGCGTCGCCGGCGCGCGCCGCCTCGACCGCCGCGTTGAGCGCGAGCAGGTTGGTCTGGAACGCGATCTCGTCGATCGTGCGCAGGATGCGTGTCGTCTCGCGGCTCGCGTCGCGCATCGCCGACACCGCCTCGACGAGCGCGCCCATGCGCGCCTTGCCGCGCTCCGCGCTCGTGTCGGCCGCCTCGGCGCTCCCGCGCCCCGTGCGCGCGGCCTCGGCGCCCTCGCGGGCCGCGGCCGCGAGCGCGTGGAGCTGCGCCAGCGCCTCCTGCACCGCCGCCGCCTGCCGCTGGGAGCCGTCGGCGAGCTGCGTGCTCCCCGAGGCGAGCTGGCGCGACGACGACGCCACCGTCTCGGTGGCGCGGGCGACCTCGCCAAGCGCCGACGACATCGTCGCGAGCGCCCCGTTGAGCGCGCGCTGCGTGCGCGCGTGGTCGCCGCAGAAGCCGGTGGTCGAACGCACCGAGAGGTCGCGCGCGGCGGCCGCCTGCAGCACCCGCGCCAGCTCCGCCGCCGGCGCGGTGAGCGCGTCGAGCGCGCGGTTGAGCGCGTCGGCGAGCTCGCGGAAGGTCCCTTCGTACGGCGCCGCGTCGATGCGCGTGTCGAGGCGGCCGTCGCGCGCATCGTGGCCGAGGCGCCGCACGTCGAGCGTGAGCGTGCGGAGCGTGGCGACCATCGCCGCGAAGGAGTGCGAGAGCGAGTCGGCGTCGCTCCGGGGGACGATCGCCACGTCGAGGCGCCCGTGCCGCACCGCGTCGGCGACCGCCGCGGTGTCGCGCAGGTACGCGAGCGTGCCGCGCATCGCCTCGGCCAGGTCGCCGAGTTCGTCGTCGGCGCGGTGCGTCACCTCGGTGGTCACGTCGCCGCGCTGGAGCCCCGCGGCGGCCGCCTGCAGCTCGCGCAGCGGGCGGACGATCCCGGCCGAGGTGCGCGAGACGAGGAGCGCGGCGCCGACCAGCACGACGACCCCCGTGAGCGCCGACCACCAGAGCGCGGCGCGCTCCCCCTCGCGGGCGTCCGCGACGCGCTCGCGGCTGACGCGGTTGGCGTGCGCGGCGATGGAGTCGAGCAGGAGGAGGAGCGGGCGGTCCTGCCGCCTGGTCATCGCGTCGGCGCGGCGCGCGTCGCGCGCCGTGTCGGCGGCGAAGGCGGCGAGGCTCGCGCGATACGGCGAGACCAGCGCCGCGTGCTGGGCGACGAAGCGCGCCGCGAGCGCCGCGGTCGTCTCGTCGACGTCACCCGCGGCGGCGACGAGGGAGTCGCCGTAGGCCCGCGTCGCCTGCTGCGCGGCGTCGTACGCGTCGCGGTAGCGCGTGAACTCGCCGTCGTCGGCGCCGCGCAGGAGGGCGTTCTTGTACTCGCCCACCTCGGCGCGGTACCGCAGCTGCGTCGCCTGCGCGAGGCGGCGCACGCCGATGACGCGATCGATGATCGTGGCGACCTCGGTCGTCGAGCGGTGCTGGTGGACGAGGAGGCCGGCGACGAGCAGCGCGGACGCGCCGAGGGCGCCGCCGAGCGCCAGGTTGAGACGCGTCGAGATGAGCATCGTTCGAGCGTGTGCGCCGTGTACACCCGCCGTGCCGCTATCCGGCACGAACTAGGGACGTCCCCGATGGCGAGGCAGGGGACACCCCTACAGCGTCGGCACCTGCACTCGGATTAGAGAGCGCGCGCATGTAACACTTGCACGCGGTGCATTAGAAAACCGTCGTCAGGCCGACAGGAAGCCGTCAGCTTCGCACGCGGCATGTCGGACGGGTGCGCGCCACGGCGGTCGTCAGCGTTCGCGCGACGACCGTGCGGCGGGCGGCTCGGCATCGACGCTCCGCCCCATGCGACACCGGTCGCTGCAGTAGCGCACCGACTCCCAGTCGCGCTCCCATTTCTTCCGCCACGAGAAGGGACGCCCGCAGCGCGCGCAGGGCTTGCTCGGGCGGTCGGCGGGGGGCTCGGGGCGGCGGCGGCGGTCGGGCATGGGGAGAGCGGACGATGGGGCGGTCGGCACCGAGGGCCGTCCTTCCGGTCAACGGGGGGGCCCGCGCCGCGGTTCGTCGGACGGCGTCCCGCGGCGCGCCGCGCTCCGGGGCCGGGCAACCCTCGTCCGGCTAGATTGCCCGTCATGCCTGCCGAGAATCCCATCGCCACGAGCGTCTTCAACGACGGGTACGTGGCCGAGCAGTACGAGGCCTGGCGCCGCGACCCGGGGAGCGTGGACGAGTCGTGGCGGCAGTTCTTCCGCCTCGCCGCGACCTACGGCGGCGGTGCCGCCCCGGCCCCGACCGGTGGCGCGGGCGACCCCGAGCTCCTCCGGATCGCCGCCGCCGCCGCCTCGCTGGCGCAGAACATCCGGACCTTCGGGCACCTCGCGGTCGCGATCGACCCGCTGGGGACCCCCCCGCTCGGGGCTCCCGAGCTGACGCCGGAGTTCCACAAGATCACCGAGGCCGACCTCGCGCGGCTCCCGGCGTCGGCGCTGGTGCGCAACGACAGCCGCTTCCGCACCGCGGCCGACGTGATCGCGATGCTGCGGCGGCGCTACTCGTCGCGGCTCGCCTTCGAGGTGACGCACCTCCCCGACGAGGCCGAGCGCGACTGGTTCCGGCAGATGCTCAAGGCCGAGCGCCTCGTCAGCCCGCTCGCGCCGGCGGAGAAGGTCGCGCTCCTCGAGCGGCTCACGCAGGTCGACGGCCTCGAGCGCTTCCTCGGGCGCGCCTACCAAGGGAAGAAGCGCTTCTCGATCGAGGGGAGCGACGCGCTGGTGCCGGTGCTCGACGAGGCGATCGCGCGCGGGTCGGAGGTCGGCGTGCGCGAGGTCGTCATCGGCATGGCGCACCGCGGGCGGCTCAACGTCCTCACGCACGTCCTCGGCAAGCCGTACGCGACGCTCTTCGCCGAGTTCGAGGGGCGGCACGGCGCGCACCCCGAGAGCGAGACGGGCGACGTGAAGTACCACATGGGCTTCGAGGGGACGCGCACCGTGGGCGAGCGCGAGGTGCGGCTGCAGCTCGTGCCCAACCCGAGCCACCTCGAGTTCGTGAACCCGGTGATCAACGGCGTCGCGCGCGCGCGGCAGCGCGTCGCCGGGCAGCCCGGCGTGCGCGACGAGGCGAGCGTGCTCACGATCTGCGTGCACGGCGACGCGGCGTTCATCGGCGAGGGGGTGGTGGCCGAGACGTTCAACATGTCGCGCCTCGCCGGCTACCGCGTCGGCGGGACGCTGCACGTGATCGTCAACAACCAGGTCGGCTTCACGACCGACCCGACCGACGCGCGCAGCACGCACTACGCGTCGGACCTCGCGAAGGGGTTCGACGTGCCGATCGTGCACGTCAACGCCGACGACGCCGAGGCGTGCGTGTGGGCGGTGCGGATCGCGATCGCGTACCGCGCGCAGTTCGGCAAGGACTTCCTGATCGACCTCGTGGGCTACCGGCGCCACGGCCACAACGAGACCGACGAACCGGCGTTCACGCAGCCGACGCTCTACCAGAAGATCAAGGCGCACCCGACGCCGCGGCTCGTCTGGGCGAAGCGGCTCGAGGCGGAGGGGACGATCCCCGCCGGGCGCGCGGAGGAGCTGGACAAGGCGTTGGCGGCGTCGCTCGAGGCGATCTACGACGAGGTGCACGGCGCCGTCGAGGAGCCGCACCACGAGGCGCACGCGCACGGCCCCGAGCTGGCGGCGGTCGACACGCGCGTCCCGGCCGACCGGGTGACGGCGGTGAACGAGGCGCTGCTCGCCTGGCCCGCCGAGCTGCAGGTGAACCCGCGGCTCGCGAAGACGCTCGAGCGGCGGCGCGCGGGGCTCGTCGAGGGGATCGACTGGGGGCACGCCGAGTCGCTCGCCTTCGGCACGCTGCTGCAGGACGGCGTGAGCATCCGCCTCACCGGGCAGGACGTCGAGCGCGGCACCTTCAGCCACCGGCAGGCGGTGCTGCACGACGCGCGCACCGGCGCGACGCACGTCCCGCTGCAGCACGTGCCGGGGGCGCGCGGCACGGTGGAGCTGTACAACTCGCCGCTCTCGGAGACGGCGGTCATGGGCTTCGAGTACGGCTACTCGCTCGCGGCCCCCGACACGCTCGTGCTCTGGGAGGCGCAGTTCGGCGACTTCGCCAACGTCGCCGCGCCGATCATCGACCAGTTCCTCGTGAGCGACCGCGCGAAGTGGGGGCAGGACACGGGGCTCGTCCTCCTGCTCCCGCACGGCTACGAGGGGCAGGGGCCCGAGCACTCGTCGGCGCGCCTCGAGCGCTTCCTGCAGCTCTGCGGGGAGCGCAACCTGAGCGTCTGCTACCCGAGCCAGCCGGGCCAGTACTTCCACGTGCTGCGCCGGCAGGCGCTGCGCCGCGAGCGTCGCCCGCTCGTGCTGATGCAGCCGAAGAGCATGCTCCGCCTCCCCGAGGCGATGAGCACGCTCGCCGACCTCGCCGAGGGGGAGTTCCGCCCGGTGCTCGCCGACCGCGAGGCCGAGCAGCGCGCCGAGCGGATCACGAAGGCGGTGCTCTGCACGGGCAAGATCTTCTGGGAGCTGCGCGCGGCGCGGCAGGACGAGTCGGTCGCGCTGGTGCGGGTCGAGGAGCTCTACCCGTGGCCGCACGACGAGCTCAAGGCGGTGCTCGACCGCTTCCCGAACCTGCGCACGATCGCGTGGGCGCAGGAGGAGCCGCAGAACATGGGGGCGTGGAGCTTCGCCGAGCCGCGGCTGCGCGTCCTCGCGGGCGACCGCGGCCTGACCTACGTCGGCCGTCACGAGCGCGCCTCGCCGGCCGAGGGGTACGAGGCGGCGCACAAGGTCGAGCAGGCGCGCATCGTCGCCGAGGCCGTGGCGCCCGTCGCGGGGGTGCCCGGGCGTGCGGGTGGCGGCCGCAAGGAGCGGGCGACGGCGGGGCGCTGAGCGTCTCGGCCTCGTCGGGAGCGCCCCCGGTCCGCGTCGGTGCGGGCCGGGGGCGTTCGCGTGTGGTCCGGTTGCCCTGACCGCCGGAACGGCAACGGCGAGGAAGACGGCAGGAACGGCAGGGGACTGCAGGACGGCAGGTGTCGCCGGCCCGGGCGCGCGGGGCTCCCCTCCGTGCGGAGCGAACATCCGACTCTTTGTCGTGGGCTCGGAGCGGAGGGTGGCTCCGCGCGTGGACGCCCGCGTCGCCTGCCGTCCTGCAGTTCCCTGCCGTTCCTGCCGTCTTCCTCGCCGTTGCCGTTCCAGCGGTTCGCCGTTCCAGCGGTTCGCCGTTCCAGCGGTTCGGCGACGTTCGCGGGGCACGAGAGGAGAGGCTCCGCACCGACGCACGAGCGAGTGCAGATTTGCGCCATGGCGAGCCAGGCGAGGGTCCGGGGAGCGGTCGCGATCGCGGCCGCGGTGTGGGCGTGCGCGGCGTGCGGGAGCGCGACGCCGGTGGCGGCGCAGGGGGCGGTCACGGTCCACGAGCTCGCGAGCGGGCTCGGGCACGGGGCGCGCGTGCTGATGATCGGCGCGCACCCGGACGACGAGGACACGTCGCTCCTCACCTGGCTCGCGCGCGGGCGGCACGCCGACGCGGCATACCTCTCGCTCACGCGCGGCGACGGCGGGCAGAACGCGATCGGCAACGAGCTGGGCGAGGCGCTCGGCGCCATCCGCACCGAGGAGCTCCTCGCGGCGCGGCGCGTCGACGGCGCGCGGCAGTACTTCACCCGCGCCTACGACTTCGGCTTCAGCAAGTCGGTCGAGGAGACGCTCCGCCACTGGCCGCGCGACAGCGTCATGGGCGACGTCGTGCGCGTCGTGCGCGCGATGCGCCCGCACGTGATCGTCGCCGTCTTCAGCGGGACGCCGCGCGACGGGCACGGGCACCACCAGCTCTCGGGGCAGCTCGCGCGCGAGGTCTTCGACGCGGCGGCCGACACGGTGCGCTGGACGGTGCGCGGCTTCGGCGCGGCGTGGACGCCGCAGAAGTTCTATCGCGCGGCGCGCTTCAACGCGGCCGCCGCGACGCTCGGCTTCGACGTGGGCGGCTACGACCCGGTGCGCGGGCGCGGGCTGGGCGAGCTCGCGGCCGAGAGCCGGAGCCAGCACCGGAGCCAGGGCTTCGGCAGCGCGCCGCGCCGCGGGAGCGTGATGGACTACGTCCGGCTCGAGGCCGTGCGCGCGGGCGACCCGTCGGCGAAGGAGAGCGACCTGTTCGACGGCGTGCGGCTCCCGTTCGCCGCCGGCGACGCGGCCGCGCGGCGGCTCGGCGACCGCATCACCGCGCTCCGGCTCGCGCTCGACCTGCGCGCGCCGTGGCGGGCGCTTCCGCTCGTCGACTCGGCGCGCGTCGCGGCCGAGGCGTGGTGTGCCTTCGGGCGTCCGGCGTCGGCGCTCGGCGACGTCTGCCGCGGCACCGTGCCGGTGCCGGCGACGATGCGCGCCGACTCGGCCGACGTCGTGCTCGTGGGAGTGCGGCTGCTCGAGCAGCTCCGGCAGCTCGCGGCCGCCGCGAGCGGGCTGGTGCTCGAGGCGACGGTCGACCGCGAGTTCGTCGCGCAGGGCGACAGCGCGACGCTGACGCTCCGCATCACGAACCGCGGGCCGCGCACCGCGCGCGCGGCGATCTTCACGCCGAGCGCGCAGCCGATGCCGGCCGACACCATCGCCCCCGGCGGCGAGCTGCGCGCCACGCTCCCGCTGCCGCGCTACGCGCGCACCGAGCCGTGGTGGCTCGTCGGCGGGCGCGCGGGCGACCTCTTCGCGGCGCCGGCGGCGACGGTCGACGACGAGGTGCGGAGCGACCGCCCGGTGGCGAGCGTCCCCGCGCTCGTCGACGGCATCACGGTGCAGCTCCGCGCGCCGATCACCTTCAACCGGGTCGACGAGACGCGCGGCGAGGTGACGACGCCGCTCGCGGTCGTGCCGCGCGTGAGCGTGACGCTCGACGGCGGCGCGACCGCGCTCGCGCGCGCCGGGGCGCCGCTCGTGCGCGACGTGACGGTGCGCGTGACCGGCTTCGCGCAGCGCGCCGAGAGCGCGACGGTGGCGCTCCGCCTCCCGGCCGGGCTCGCGGCCGATCGCGCCACGGCGCCGGTGGTGCTCGTCCCCGGCGTCGCGCAGGCGGTGACCTTCCGCGTGCGCGGGACGCTCGCCGCGGGGCGCCACGAGCTGCAGGCGACGGTGACGGCCGGCGGACGCACGTGGAGCGAGGGCTTCCAGCGTGTCGCCTACGAGCACATCCGCCCGCAGCACCTCTACCGCCCCGCGACGCAGGCGATCGTCGCCGTGCCGACCGCCGCGCCACCCGCGGGGCCTGTCGGCTACGTCGCCGGCCTCGCCGACAACGTGCCGCGCGCGCTGCAGCAGCTCGGCGTGCAGCTCGTCCCGCTCGACCCCGCGACGATGGACGCGACCGCGCTCGCCGCGGTGCGCACGATCGTCATCGGCCCCCGGGCGCTCGAGGGGCAGCCGGCGCTCCTCGGCCGCATGCCGCTCCTCCACGACTGGGTGCGCGACGGCGGGACGCTCGTCGTGCAGTACCAGCAGACCGACATCGCGCGCCCCGGTGCGAGCCCGTTCGCGATGACCTTCGCGCGCCCCGCCGATCGCGTCACCGAGGAGGACGCGCCGGTGACGGTGCTGCGCCCCGACGCGCGCCTGCTCACCACGCCGAACCGCATCGCCGCCGACGACTGGCGCGGCTGGGTGCAGGAGCGCTCGCTCTACATGCCCCGCACCGCCGACGCGGCGCTCGCGCCGCTGCTCGGCATGAACGATCCGGGGGAGGCGCAGAACCCGAACGCGCTCCTCGTCGCTCCGCTGGGGAAGGGGACCTACGTGTACACGTCGCTCGCGCTCTTCCGGCAGCTCCCGGCCGGCGTGCCGGGGGCGGCGCGGCTCTTCGTGAACCTCCTCTCGGCGGGCACCGCCGGCGTCACGCCGTGATCGTGCGGCGGCGTGCGCTCGCCGCGGTGGCGCTCGCGACGGCGCTCGCGGCGTGCGGCGGCGGTGGCGAGGGGGGCGGCGGGCGCACGGTGCTCACGATCTACTCGCCGCACGGCAAGGAGCTCCTGCAGCGCTACGAGCGGGAGTTCGAGCGCGCGAACCCCGGCGTCGACGTGCAGTGGCTCGACGTCGGCTCGCAGGAGGTGCTCGACCGCGTGCGGGCCGAGGCGGCGAACCCGCAGGCCGACCTCTGGTTCGGCGCCCCGGCGGAACTCTTCGACCGCGCCGCGCGCGAGGGGCTGCTCGACCCCTATCGCCCGACGTGGGCCGCGGCCGTCGCCCCCGAGGCGCGCGACTCCGCCGACCGGTGGTACGGCACCTACCTCACGCCCGAGGTGATCGCGTACAACCGCGACGCCGTGCCGGCCGACGAGGCTCCCGGCGACTGGGACGAGCTCCTCGACCCGAAGTGGCGGGACCGCATCGTGATCCGTGACCCGGTGCCGAGCGGCACGATGCGCGCGATCTTCGGCGGGATCCTGATGCGGAGCGTGCAGGCGACGGGGACGAGCGACGCGGGCTTCGCCTGGCTCCGCCGGCTCGACGCGCAGACGCGCGACTACACGCTCAACCCCGCGGTGCTCTACATGAAGCTCGGCCGGCAGGAGGGCGTGGTGACGGTGTACAACATGCCCGACATCGCGACGCTCGAGAAGCGGACGCGGATCCCGATCGCGTGGAAGGTGCCGCGCAGCGGGACGCCGGTGCTGGTCGACGCGATCGCGATCGTGAAGGGGACGAAGCGGCGCGCGCTGGCCGAGCGCTACTACGAGCACGTGACGAGCGTGCCGGCGCTCGTGGCCGCGTCGCGCGACTTCTACCGGATCCCGGTGCGCGGCGACGTCCCGGCCGACTCGCTCCCGGCGTGGGTCGCCGGCGCGCGCGCGATCAAGGCGATGCCGATGGACCGGCGCATCCTCGCCGACTCGCTCGACGGCTGGATGCGGAAGTGGGACGCCGAGGTCCGCTTCTCGAGCCGCCGCTCGTGACGGCCCCCGCCACGGCCCCGGCGGCGCTCGCGCTCGACGGCGTGACGCGCCGCTTCGCGACGCAGCTCGCCGTCGAGGCGCTCACGCTCGACGTGCGCGCCGGCGAGCTCCTCGCGCTCCTCGGCGCGAGCGGGAGCGGGAAGACGACGACGCTGCGCATGGTCGCGGGCTACGAGTTCCCCGACGCGGGCACGGTGCGCCTCGACGGGCGCGACATCACGCGCGTCCCGCCCGAGCGGCGCGGCTTCGGGATGGTCTTCCAGCACTACGCGCTCTTCCCGCACCTGAGCGTCGAGGACAACGTCGCCTTCGGGCTCGAGGCGCGCGGCGTCGACCGTGCGGCGCGCCGCCGCGCGGCGCACGAGGCGCTCGAGCTCGTGGGGCTCGGGGCCAAGGCGGCGCGCCCGGTGCAGGCGCTCTCGGGGGGCGAGCAGCAGCGCGTCGCGCTCGCGCGCGCGCTCGTGATCCGCCCGCGCGTCCTCCTCCTCGACGAGCCGCTCAGCAACCTCGACCCGCTGCTGCGCGAGGCGACGCGTGTCGAGCTGCGCGCGACGCTCCGGCGCGCCGAGGTGACGGCGCTCTTCGTCACGCACGACCAGGAGGACGCCTTCGCCGTCGCCGACCGGATCGCGCTCCTCGGCGACGGGCGGCTGCTGCAGGTGGGGACGCCCGAGGCGCTCTACGACCGCCCGGCGACGGCGCGGGTGGCGGCGTTCATCGGGCGCGGGACGCTCGTCGCGTGCGAGGATCGCGGGACGCACGCGCGGATCACGCTCGGCGGCGTCGCACGCGACTGCGCCGCCGTGCGCCACCACGGCGACGCCCCGCTCGCCGGCGCGCGCGCGCTGCTCCGCCCCGAGGCGCTCGCCCTCGGCGCCGCCGACGCACCGGGCGGGTGGCCCGGGCGCATCCATGCGCGGCGCTTCGCGGGGGCGGCGACGGCGTACACCGTGCACGTCGACGACGCGGGGGGCACGGTGGCGCTCGAGGTGCTCGACGCCACGCGGGCCGGGCGTGAGGGCGACGCGGTGACGGTGCGGCTGGTGCGGGAGCCGGTGGCGCTGGTGAGCGGGCGATGACGGGCGCTGCCGCGCGATGCCCGGCTGGTCGTCGCCAGTGTATTGACGTACCTTTCGCTTCGTACATACACGGAGGGCCGATGGCCGCACGGACCGCCAAGGGGACGCGCTCGAGGCAGGGTGCGCCTCAGGTCGAGGGGACGCGGAAGGTCTCGCGCACGTTCCGTCTCTCGCCCGACCGGATCGCGGCCGCGCAGCGGGCGCTCGGCCTCGCGACGGCGACCGAGACGATCGAGGCGGCGCTGGACATGGTGATCTTCGGGGAGGAGCTGCGCGCCGGGCTGCGTGACCTGCGCGGCATCCACATCGTGCCTCCCGAGGGGGAGTGAGCGTACGGGCACTCCGGCGACGTCACGCCATCGACACGAACGTCTGGATCGACGCGTTCCGCGATCCGGACGAGTCGGACGCCCTCGACGCGTTCGTCGCCGCCTGGTCGCCGTACCTCGTCATGCCCGCGGTGGTCGCGCAGGAGCTGCTGGCGGGATGCCGCACCGACGTCGACCGCCGGCGCGTGCGTGCACGGGCCATCGAGCCGTTCGCGCGTCTCGGACGCATCCTCGCCCCCTCGGCGGCCGCGTGGGTGGCCAGTGGTGACGTCCTCGCGCGTCTCGCGCCGCGCGACACCGTCCCGACGCGCGCCTTCGCGAACGACGTCCTGCTCGCCGCCACGTGCCGCGAGCACGGGGTGGTGCTCGTGACGCGCAACCTGCGCGACTTCCGGCGCATCGCGCGGCAGCTCGCGCACGAGGTCGTCGCGCCCTGGCCCGGCATCGCGGCCCCGTGACTCGCCCCGACCGCCGCACCCTCGCGATCGCGCTCCCGCTGGTCGCGCTCCTCCTCTGGCTCGTCGCCTATCCCAACGCGACGATCGTCGCCGGCTCGTTCGAGGGCGGGGGCGTGCACTGGCGCGCCTTCCTCGCCTCGCCTGCCGACCGCGAGGCGCTCGCGACGTCGCTCTGGATCTCGGTCGCGAGCGTGGTCGCGAGCGTCGCGATCGGGCTCCCGCTCGCGCTCCTGCTCGCGCGCGCCGACTTCCCCGGGCGACGCCTCGTCTCGGCCGTCGCCACCCTGCCGGCGGCGCTCCCGCCGCTCGTCGGCGTGATCGCCTTCCTCTTCCTCTACGGCGAGAGCGGCGTCGTCACGCGGGTCGTGCAGCGCGCGCTCGGCCTCGCCGACTCGCCGTGGCGCTTCAGCGGCGGGTGGGCGATCGTCTTCGTGCACGCGTACACGATGTACGCCTACGTCTTCCTCTTCGTCTCGGCCGCGCTCGAGCGGCTCGATCCCTCGCTCGACGAGGCCGCGAAGGGGCTCGGCCACGGCCCGGTGCGGCGCTTCGTGCGCGTCACGCTCCCGCTCCTCGTCCCGGCGCTCGCGGGGGCGTCGCTCCTCGTCTTCATGTCGTCGCTCGGCTCGTTCAGCGCGCCCTACGTCTTCGGCGGCGGGCTCCGCGTGCTGAGCACGCAGATCGTGGTGAGCCGGACGAGCGGGGCCCCGGGGATCGCGCTCGTCGAGACGACGGTGCTCGCGATCGCCGCCTTCGCGGGGCTCGCGCTCCTCCGCTGGCTCGAGGGGCGGCGCGCGTACACGGTCACGAGCAAGGGGCGCCCCGCGCGCGTCCCCCTCCGCTCGCGCGGCGCGCGCATCGCCGCGGCGGTGGCGAGCGCGCTCCTCGTGACGGTGCTCGTCCTCCCGCACCTGATGATCGTCCTCGCCGCCTTCGCCGTCGACGGCGCGTGGACGGTGCAGGTGCTCCCGCCGGAGTACACGCTCGACAACTTCCGCGCGCTCGCCACCGACCGCACGCTCTGGAAGCCGGTGACGACGACGGTCGTGATGGCGCTCCTCGCCACCGCGGCCAACGTCGCCGTCTGCTTCCTCGTCGGCTGGCTCACCGTGCTGCGCCGCTTCCGCGGCGTGCGCCTCCTCGAGCTCCTCGCCGTGATCCCCTGGGCGATCCCGCCGACGGCGATCGCGATCGGGCTCGCGACGACCTTCGACGCCACCGACCCGCTCCGCGCGAAGGTGCTCCTCGTCGGCACCTTCTGGATCCTCCCGCTCGCCTACTTCATCCGCGGGCTTCCGCTCGTGACGAGCGCCGTCCAGAGCTCGCTCCGGCAGATGGAGCCGGGGCTCGAGGACGCGGCCCGCGGCCTCGGCGCGGGGACCTGGCTCGTGCTCCGGCGCGTCGTCCTCCCCGCGGCGCGCCCCGGGCTCGTCGCCGGCGCGATCCTCGCCGGCATCACCGCGCTCGGCGAGTTCGTCGCGACGGTGCTCCTCTTCACGCCGTCGAGCCGCACGATCTCGGTCGAGGTGCTGCAGCAGCTCCGCAACCTCGCCTTCGGCACCGCGAGCGCCTACAGCGTGCTGCTGATCGCGCTCACCTTCGGGTTGACGCTCGCCGGGCGCTGGCTCGAGGGGCGCGCGCGGGCCGGCGAGCTGCAGGTGGCGGCGGGCGGCTGAGACGCGCGAGGGGTGCGCGTCGGCGTCAGAGCCGCCGCGGCCGGTCGACCTGCACCGGCGACCCCTCGGCCACGAAGACCGACGACGGCGGCGCCGCGAGCGCGCCGGCGAAGCCCGGTCCGTAGAGCGCCGCCACGTCGACGTCGAAGGCGTCGAGCGTCGCCGCGCGCACGCGCCATGGCGCGTGGCGCACGCGGTACTCGACCGTCCCGCCGTCGCGCTGCGGCGTGTAGCCCCAGTAGTGCTCGGCCACGAACGCCTCCTCCGAGCCGGCGGGTGGGAGCGCCGCGGGGCCGTGCATCGTCGCGGCGAGGCGATGGTCGCGGCCGTGCGCGCGCCACCCGAAGGCGAGCGACGTCGCCGCCTCGAACGGCGCGTCGGGGATGCGGCTCCACATCGGCACCGCGTCGTAGGGCTCGGCGTAGGCGAGGCGCGCGAGCCAGGCGATCGCGCGACGCGGGACGAGCTCGCGCCAGAAGGTCGCGGCGCGGCGCACCTCGCCCGACGGCGTGACGTGGCGCACGTAGAAACGCAGGTTCACCTCGTCGAAATCGACGTGGCCCGGCACCGGGACGCCGAGGACGCGGGTGCGGAGGAAACGGAAGGCCACGACGGTCGCGAGCGCGCGCCCCTCGTGCAGGTCGAGCGTCGTCCCGGCGGGGAGCCGGGGGGCGAGGAGCGCCGGGTCGACGGGCCAGCTGGCCATCAGCAGCCAGCGCCATTCGGCGGTGAGGAAACGTCCGGGGGCGTCCATGCGCGATGGACGCGCGGCACGGCGCGCGAGTGCCCGTCGGGGAAGTGCCCCGGGCGGCGTCGGGGCAGTCGGCGTTCAGGGCGCTCGGCGCGCGTCCGAGACTCACCCGCGTCGGCGTCGCGCCGGCCGCCCGTCGCGCGGCCGGCGGCGCGCCTGCCCCGGACTTCCCCGACGCCTCGCCCTCGACCATGGCCTCGTTCTCCGCGCTCCTCGGCCGCATCCCGATCCGCCGCCGCCTCGTCCTCGCCTTCGCGTCGGTGGCGGCGCTCGCCGTCCTCGTCGGGGTGACCGGCCTCCTCGTGCAGGCGCGGATGTACCGCGCCACGGAGACGGTGATCCGCACCGCGGTCGAGCCGCTCGACCACCTCAAGCAGGTGTCGGACGCCTACGCGGTGTCGGTGGTGGACATGGCGCACAAGTATCGAGCCGGCACCGTCACCGCCGACTCGGCGACGCGCGCGATGCACGCGGCGCTCGACCTCGCGACCAAGGAGTGGACGGCCTTCGTGCGGAGCGCCGAGGGCGACGCCGAGGCGGCGCGGGCGATCGCGGCGGTCGAGCCGAAGCGCGCGGTGGCGACGACCGCCGTCGACACGATCATCGCGCGCATCGCGCGCGCCGACACGGCGGCGGTGCGCCTCTTCGTGGAGCGCGAGCTCTACCCGGCGATCGATCCCTTCACCGAGGTGGTCGCCGCGCTCGGCAACAGCGAGATCCGCCGCGCCTACGCGACGCTCGAGGCGACGGGGGCGATGCGCAACGAGACGGCGATCGTGCTGGTGACCGCGATCGTCGTGGCGGTCGTGCTCGCGCTGGTGCTCGGGTGGGCGCTGAGCCGCCACCTGCTCGGCCGGCTCGAGACGGTCGGGGCGGCGCTGCGGGCGCTGCGCACGAACGACCTCCCGGTGGTGAGCGAGGGGCTGGCGCGCGTCGCCGAGGGGGACATGGAGGCGCGGATCCACGTCACGACGCCGCACGTCACGCTCGACGGGCGCGACGAGTGCGTGACGCTCGCCGAGGACGTGAACGCGGTGATCGACGCGCTGCACGGCGCGGCCGCGAGCGCGTCGGTGGCGCAGGAGCAGGTGCGCACGGTGGTGCAGGCGACGCGCAGCACGCTGCACCAGGTGCGCACGGGCGACCTGGTGCGCGAGATCGACTTCGCCGCGGCGCCGGGCGAGTTCCGGCGCGTGCTCGAGGGGCTGCACCTCATGCTCGAGGTGATCCGCACGCCGCTCGAGCAGGTCGGGGCGGTGCTCGGGCGGATGGCCGAGCGCGACCTGACGGTGCAGGCGTCGGAGCGGTGGCCCGGGGCGTTCGGCGCGATGGCGAAGCAGGTGAACCGGACGATCGGGCAGCTGGCGACCGCGCTCGGCGAGGTGCACGAGGCGACGCGCGCGGTGGACGCGGCGAGCGGGCAGATCGCCGGGACGAGCCGCGCGCTCTCCGACGGCACGGAGCGCCAGGCCCGGGCGATCGACACGGCGGTCTCGCGCCTCGCGACGATCAGCACGATCGCGCGGACGACGACGAGCGAGGCGCAGGGGGCGCTGGACACGGCGCGCGCCGCGGCCGGCGACGTGACGGCGGGCGACGGGGCGGTGACGTCGCTGACGACGGCGATCGCCGACGTGCTCTCGACCAGCCGCGAGACGCGCGGGATCATCGCCGACATCGACTCGATCGCGTTCCAGACGAACGTGCTGGCGATCAACGCGGCGATCGAGGCGGCGCGCGCGGGCGACGCGGGGCGCGGCTTCGCGGTGGTCGCCGAGGAGG
>ERZ1066121.989-NODE-989-length-23114-cov-6.896570_pt1 | contig 23114 bp, 21 predicted proteins | sample MGYA00382768_ERZ1066121 | MGnify/ENA primary metagenome ERZ1066121 (study PRJEB33369, sample SAMEA5778351) | biofilm metagenome | biome: Industrial cooling water; feature: Water cooling tower basin; material: Biofilm | place: United Arab Emirates | collected...
GTTTCGGCGACCGGAACGGAAGCTTTCCTGCAAGCCGCAATCAGATCATCAAGGTTGCGGGAGCGCAAACAACAGCCAAAGCTGCTCGTCGCCGGATCGAGATCGGGATAGGGGAAAAATTCCAGCATCGCCCCGTGCCGCGACATGATGAGCCAGCCCGGCGAGCGATAATCCCTGCCAAAGCCCAACGCGCCGTAAAACGCCTCCGTAACATCAAACGCGCGTGATGGAAGGTTGGGCGTGGCAAAATCGGGGGAGGACACTATAAAGTCGCCTCGATGGCTCGTGCCGCCAGATCGGGGTCTTCCGCCTGGCTGATCGGGCGGCCCACGACCAGAATCGATGCGCCATCGTTCATGGCCTGCTGCGGCGTGACGACGCGTTTCTGGTCGGCGGCCTTGCCATTGGCTGGGCGAACGCCCGGGACGACGAAGAAGCCGCCGGGCCATATCTTGCGCGCCGCGCGCACTTCATGCCCGGAGCAAACAATCCCATCCAGCCCGGCGTCGCGTGCCAGTGCGGCCAACCGCTCGACCTGATCGTGCGGGGTACCGCCAACGCCGATATCGTCCAGATCGACGCTGTCGAGGCTGGTCAGGACGGTCACGCCGACGACGCGGGTATGATGGCCCGCCGCGGCCTTTGCTTCCTCCATCATCGCGCGTCCCCCGGCGGCGTGGATGGTCAACACGGCGGGTTCCAGCGGACGAAGCGCCTGAACCGCCTTGGCAACCGTGTTGGGGATGTCGTGGAGCTTGAGGTCCAGAAACAGCGGCAGGCCCAGCTTCGCAACCTCATGCACCCCGTGGTGACCGTTGGCGCAGAAGAATTCCAGCCCCAGCTTGAACCCGCCGACATGCCGCCGGACCTTGCCCGCCAGCATCAGCGCGGCGTCAAGGTGCGGGGTGTCGATCGCAAGGTAGAGCGGCGATGTCATGGCATCAGCCCTTCGGTGGCGCTGGGCGTGGGCGACGGGGCCAAAACCGGCTCGACGGGCCGGTGGGCAAGCGCCCGCATATCAGCAAGCTGACGCTCGCTGGTTTCAAGCCGCCGGGTCAGCGACCAGCGCGCCGCGCGCAGCATCACCCACATCGGTACCGCGCCGGCCAGAAAGGCGATGACGATCAGCACGGGCAATTTGGTTTCCAGCACCCGCCCCGGCCATACCGCCACCTCGACGGGCAACCAGTTGGCCATGGAAAACAGCGCGATGCCAACCGCAATTACCACCCACATCAATGTTTTGAGCGCCGCCATGGAGCTGATCCTTTTTCCATTAACGCCCCTAAACTAAGCCATCGAAGCCGGGATTGCCAGACGACTGTGACAGCATGTTGCGATTTCCAGCGGCGTCGGCACCGGGCGCAGAGGAAACCATGCTTCATATTGTCGCGAGGGCGGGCGGGGCGGCGTTTGCCCTGTCCCACGCCTTTTGCGATGGACGCGTCTGCCACCGTGATGCAGAATTGCCGGGATTGAGGGAGAGCTGCCATGACCGTCCACGCGCGAACCTGCCATATCTGCGAGGCCAATTGCGGGGTGCTGGTCGAACTTGACGGACGTCGGGTCGTGTCGATCAAGGGCAATCCCGACCATGTGCTCAGCCGCGGACATATTTGCCCCAAGGCGACGGCCATCGCCGATCTGCAGGACGATCCCGACCGGCTGCGCGCACCCATGAAGCGAACGGCGGCGGGGTGGGAGACGCTGAGCTGGGATGCGGCCTATGCGGAAATTGCGCAGCGAGTGACGGAACTACAGGCGGAAAAGGCGCGCGCGGCCTTTTATGTCGGCAATCCGTCGGCGCATGATTATGCGCTCTCCGGCCAGATGGGGGCGCTCCGCCGTGCGGTGGGGTCGAAGGGAACGTTTTCCGCCTCCACGCTCGACCAGATTCCCCATCATTATGTGCAATATCAAATGTATGGCCATGTCAGCCTGGCGGCAGTGCCCGACATCGACCGCACGCATGGGTTGGTCATCGTTGGCGGCAACCCTGCGGCATCGAATGGCAGCATCTGGACCGTTCCCGATTTCAAGGCACGGGTGCGGGAGATGCAGGCGCGCGGCGGACAGTTGATCGTCGTCGACCCGCGCGCGACCGAGACTGCCCGGCTGGCCGACCGGTGGGTGCCGGTGAAGCCTGGAACGGACAGCGCCTTGCTGATCGCTATTCTGCGCCGCGTCCGGGTTCAGCAACCCGTTTTGTCGGAACCGCTTGCGGCGTTGATCGACGATAGCTGGGCGGTACTGGATGATCATCTTTCGGTGTTTGCGGACGACGCGCTGACCGCCTATTGCGGGGTCGCGCCCGAGGATATCACGGCCATCGCCGATTTGCTGACCGGGGCCGGATCTGCCGCCATTTATGGCCGCATGGGTGTGTCGGTAACCGAATATGGCACGCTCAACCAATGGCTGATCCAGCTGATCAATCTTGCCAGCGGCAATCTTGATCGCGTCGGCGGCACCATGTTTCCCGAACCGCTGCTCGATACGGTGGCATTGGTCGGGCGCGGGACGATCCGGGCGGTAGAGACCGCGCGCGGCACCTTACCCTCGGTGATGGGTGAGATTCCGATGGTCGCTTTTGCCGATGAGCTGCTGCGCGATGATGCGGCGCGGGTGCGGATGCTGTTTGTGATGGCGGGCAATCCCGTCCTGTCCGCCCCTGACGGCGGGCGGACGGACGAGGCGCTCGCCAGCCTCGACCTGATGGTGTCGTTTGACATGTATGTGACCGAAACCAGCCGTCACGCCGATTACATCCTGCCGCCGTGCGGGCCGCTGGAAAAGGATCATTATCCGCTGTTCTTCGGGCCGCTGGCGGTGCGCAACTATGGTGCCTATTCTCCTGCGCTGCTGGCAAAGGAGGAAGGCAGCAAAGCCGATTGGGAGGTGGTGAGCGAACTCGCCGCCGCCATCCACGCCGCGCGGGGGGAGGCAGTGCCCAATACGCCGACGCCGCGCGAACAGCTTGACCAGATGCTCCGCGCCTCCCCGCGCGGAATGGCGCTGGCGGAGGTGGAGGCGCATCCGAACGGGGTCGACCTTGGCCCGCTGCGGCCCAATCTGGCGAGCCGGATTCGCACCGATGACAAGCGTATCCATGCCGTTCCCGCGCCATTGGTCGAGGAACTGGGGCGGTTTCATGCCGACATGGCGGCGACCCCGGCGGACGACCTGCGCTTGATCGGGCGGCGGCATGTTCGGTCCAACAACAGCTGGCTGCACAATAGCAAGCGGCTGGTCAAGGGACCGGATCGCTGTACCCTGATGATTCACCTCGACGACGCGGCGGCGCGCGGCATTGAGCATGGCACATTGGTCGAGGTGGAAAGCCGTGTCGGCCGCGTCACTGTCGCCGCGGAGGTGACGGCGGACATAATGCCGGGCGCGGTGTCGCTGCCCCACGGCTGGGGCCATGGCCGCGCCGGTGTCGGTTGGCAGACGGCGGCGGCGCACGCCGGGGTGTCGATCAACGATCTGACCGACCCGGCGCGCTATTGCCGCCTGACGGGCAATGCTGTTTTGAACGCCACCCCAGTGACCGTGCGTCCGGCAGAGGTAGTCGCCGCTGCCGAGTGAGCAATCAGTGCAGCACGAACGCGATGAAGGCGTGCAGGCTGAGCGCAATCAGCACCAGGCTGGCCAGCGCAAAAACCACAAAGCGCACCAGCACCCGGTTAACCGTCACTTGCACCAGGCTGTGCACGATGCGCAGCACAACATAGGCCCAGGCAAGCTGAGCGTTCAGGCCGTTGCCCTGCCCCCCGACCGCCAGCGCCAGTGCGACGGCGTAGAACACCGTGGGCTGTTCCATCAGATGATTGTAATTATGGGCTTTCCACTGCACTTCGGCGGGCAGCTTGTCGTCCAGATTGCGGCCCGTTGTCCCGACCAGCCCCTTGGCATCGATCTTGGCGCGCTGCATCGCGGGGATGCGCGTGGCATAGAGCCACACCCACATGACCATCGACCAGCTGGCCAGCGCGGCCACCGGCCCCAGAATATCCTGTCCGTTCACTTTCGGTCCCCCTTAATATCAAACTAACCCAATGTCGCGATCACGGCCATGACTGCCAGCGCAATCAGGCACAGGCTGGCCGCCAGAAAAATCGCGAAACGCACCGGCACCCGGTTCACTGTCGATTGATAGATGCTGTGCACGATGCGCAGCGCCGTATAAGCCCAGGCCAGTCCGACGGTGACCGGTGTTACCCCGCCCGCCAGCGTCAGAAACACGATGACGGCATAAAAGACCGTCGGCTGTTCGTGCAGATGCGTATAGTTGTGGGATTTCCACGCAACCTGGGGCGGCAGGACCGGATCAATATCCTGTCCCCGCCCGCCGGGTGCCCTGCCCAGATTGATGCCAGCGGACTTTAGCGCGGGCAGGCGGGTCGCGGCCATCCATCCAAGCATGATAGTCGTCCACAGCGCCAGAACGGCGCCCGGCGCAAGCAAGCTGTAATCAACCATATTCTGCCCCCTGATCGGCAAACCCATATGAACAAACGGACCCTAGATAACCGGTAGCCAAAAGCAACCCTTCGTCACTCTGGTTCGCCCGCAGCGATTTCCGCGCGGATCGCGGCGCCATCTGCTCCCAGTGCGGGGGCAAAGCCAAGCGCGCGGTCACGATCGGCGCTGTAGCTGACGGGAGGGCGCATTTCGCGCATGGGGCCGACGACAGGATGTTCGCGCATGCGGAAAAAGTTTGTGGCCGTCAGGTGCGGATCGGCGGCTACGTCCTCCAGGTCAGCCGCGCGCATCGCCGGAATATCGTTGTCGGCGAAGATGGCGAGCCATTCGGACGTCGTTCGCGCCGGCGTCTGGCGGGCAATCTCGTGAAAGACGTGCGACATGATGGTGCCATCGGCCCGCGCCGCCGCCAGCTCGGGTCGATCCAGAAAGCCCTCGCTGCCGACAAGGCGTAGCAGCCGCGCCGTTGCCGCGCCGGTGTAGGGCACGATTGCAATATGCCCGTCCGCAGTAGGAAAAGGCTGGCGTGCAGGGTCAAGCTGGCGGGGGTAGCCAGCCGGGCCAAGCGGCGGTTCCAGCGTCGCGTCGCGCAAATGTTCGGTCAGCATGAAGGCGGTGAAACATTCCAGCATGGGAACCTCGACCGCCTGCCCCTCGCCCGTGCGCAATCGGTGGACCAGCGCGGCCAGCACCGCCTGCGCGCCATAATGTCCCGCCACCTTGTCGGCGATCAGCGACGGCAGATAGCGGGGGCGGTCGTTGCCATCGACACGCGGCAACAGGCTGGTCGCGCCCGAGGCTGCCTGAATGACGTCGTCATAAGCCTGAAGGTCGGCATAAGGCCCGTCCTGACCAAAGCCTGCGCCATGGACATAGATGATGTCCCGCTTCAGCACACGGCATGCCGCATAATCAAAGCCGAGCCGCGCAATCGCCTCTGCCCGCACATTGTGGATAAACACGTCGGCCCCGGCGATCAGGTCGCGCAGCACCGCCGCATCGTCCGGTTGCTTGAGGTCCAGCACGATCGACCGTTTGCCCCGGTTGACCGTCAGGTGCACCGACCCGTCGCTCGCCGCGCCGGCGCTGCTGCCCAGATAGCGCGAGACGCAGCCGCCCGGCGCCTCTACCTTGATGACATCGGCCCCCAGATCGGCAAGCATCTGCGTGGCATAAGGGCCGAAGATGACGGTCGTCAGGTCGATGATCCGGATGCCATCGAGCATGGTCATGGGTTTACGCTCCCCGCGGCATAGGCCGCCGAAATCTTGCGGTAGGATGATGACCGCAGCGCGGCAACGGTGGCGACAAGCCCGATCAGGCCCGCAATGGTGAATACCAGCGCCATGCCGCGTTCCGGCCCGCGCCCGAACCAGTCGCCGATGGCGTCGGCACCGGCGCCATCGGTCATCAGCGGCACGAAGATGAACTGCGTCAGCGGCGCGACCAGAAAGGCGGTGAGGGGCGACGCTGCGCTTTCCACCGATTGCGCAAAGCCGAATACGCGCCCCTGGCGCTCCAGCGGCACGACCCGTTGCAAGACCGTCTGCTCCGCCGCCTCGGCATAAGGGCCAAGGAACATCCACAGAAAACAGCCCACGGCGAGCAGCGGGATCGACGATTGCACCGTAAACAGCGCGGCCGCAGCCCAGATGGCGAGATTGACCAGCAACAAGGTGCGCACCGGGTTCGCGCCTAGCCCCGTTCGTGCGATCAACGCGCCGCTGATGATGAAGGCGACAGATGTTACCGCCCACAGCATCCCCCACTGTTCGACCCGCATCAGCGACAGGCCATAAGCGTCCATCAGCGCCATAAAGACACCGCCGAGGAAATTGTTGAAGGCGGCGAACAGGATCAGCGCGAACAGCCCGGGGATTGCCCCCACCACGCGGAACGTACCGGCAAGGTCGATGCGTGACCGCGCTTCCCGGCCATTTTCCCGTGCCGGTTCGTCGACGCGCACGAACAGCAAATGGAGCGCCGCAACCAGTGACAGGGCGGCGGCCAAGCCTAGCGTGGCTCCCATCCCGCCCCATGCAATCAGAAAGCCGCTGATCGCCGACGTCGTCAGAAAGCCGATGCCGTTGACGATGCCCACCAGCCCGTTAGCCTTGTCGCGGCGATCCTCGGGGATCAGGATGGTGACGAGTGTGGGCAGCGCGATCATCCGGATATTGCCCGCAATTACGCCGACCATGGTGACGAGGACGAACAGCCACAGGGCAATCCCGTCCGTTTTCGCGCCGCGGATGTCCGCATGGGCGCCATAAGCGCCAAGCGCGGCCGCATAGAGCAGCAGCGATGCCAGGCTCGACACGATCATCATCCGCCGCTTGCCATGATGATCGACCAAACTGCCGAACCATAGTCCGAGTGCGCTGGTCAGCACCAGGAACAGGCCCGCGATCATGCCCGTCGCAAAAACCGAGCGGGTTTCCAGAAACATCCAGAAGGTGATCGCGAACCACACGGTATAGTTGGTGATATTGGCGACCAGATTGTTGGCAAGGAGATGGTGGAACGGCCGCATAATAGGGGTGTAAACTATTTTCGGCGGGCGTCATGCTGAAGTTGCGGCCTGCGCAAATGGTCCAGGGGTGCCATACACGCCGACCGTCATTGCAAGCCGCAAGCGCAGCAATCCACAGCGATCTTGCGCGATGCCGCTCTGGATTGCTGCGCCTACGGCTCGCAATGACGGGGCTGGTTATGAACGCCAGTCGTGCCCGGTCAGAACAGTTTCGTGACCGTCGCGCTGCGGCGTTCCGGTGCCGTGTCGCCCATATAGAGGCTGGCCATCGGCTCGTCGCGGACCACCTGCACCGCATCCGCGCCGAAGCCGTTGAAGTTGGTCCGCATCGCGCAGCCATAGGCGCCCAGCATGCCGACTTCGATGAAGTCGCCGACCTTCACGTCGGCAGGCAGGTAGAAGGGGCCAGCCATATGGTCCATGTCGTCGCAGGTTGGGCCATAGAAGCTAAACGGCACCAGTTCGGCATCGGACGGCTCCTGACGCGCCAGCGCGACGGGAAAGCGCCAGCCGACATGCGCCGCATCGAACAGCGCGCCATAGGCCCCGTCGTTGATATAGAGTTCGCCCCCACGCCTCTGTTCGACGCGCACCAGCAGCGAGCTATATTCGGCGGCCAGCGCACGGCCGGGCTCGCACCACAGTTCGGCCGAATAGCTGATCGGCAGGCTTTCGAATGCGCGGTGGATGGTGTCGAAATAGGCGGCCAGCGGCGGCGGTTCCATGCCCGGATAGACGGACGGGAAACCGCCCCCGACATCGACGATATCGACGGTCACAGCGGCGGCGACAATCGCAGCGCGCACCCGCTCCATTGCGGCAGCATAGGCGTGCGGGCTCATCGCCTGGCTGCCGACATGGAAGCAGATGCCGAGCGAATCGGATGCCTGCCGCGCGGCCATGAGCAGGTCGGCGACCTCGTCAGGCTCCGCCCCGAACTTGGCGGCAAGGCTCAGCTTGCTGTGATCCGACGACACCCGCAGGCGCACCAGCAGGTTCAAATCATCCGCGCCCTTGGTCGCGCGAATAATCTTGGAAAGCTCCGCCATGCTGTCGAGGCTGAAGGTCCGGACGCCATGGGCGAAATAGGCCTCCGCGATCACTTCCTCGGCCTTTACCGGGTGCATGAAGCACAGCACGGCATCGGGCAGGGTACGCGCGGCCAGCCGTACCTCGGCGATCGAGGCGACGTCATAATGGGTGACACCCGCATCCCACAGCACGCGAAGCAGGTCGGGCGAAGGATTGGCCTTCACCGCGTACAGCGTCTTGCCGGGAAAGCGGTCGGTAAAGAAACGCGCGGCCCGCGCCGCGGCATGCGGACGGACGAGCGTAACGGGTTCGACCGGCGAAAGTGCCTGGACTACAGCCAGCGCGCTATGATGCTTGTGCAATTCAAGGGACCCCCAAAAGTAACGGTAAACGACAAGGCTGCCTTGCGGTTATTGGAAGTCCCCCTGGGGCAGCGGAGAGCGCACATAGGGACGGGGGGGTGGGGTGTAAAGGGGAAATGAGGGCTGTGCGGTGCCTATCCCCCAATATGCTGATTTATAATCTGAAAATTAAGCTTTGGTGGCCCCGCGCCTAACACGGGGCTGACCCTTTTTGCGTGAACGAAGATAGCCAAGTCCCGTGTCGAGCACGGGGCGACGAATCTCGAAGAGCAGGGGCTAACTCAACCGCGCCTTGAAATCGGCATAGCCGAAGGACCGTATTTCGCGCAGCGCATCGGTGTCGCTGTCCCACAGCCAGATGGCGGGCAGGGGTACGCCGTTGAAGCTGTTGGTCTTTACCATCGAATAATGCGCCTGGTCGAGAAAAGCGAAGCGCTCCCCGACGGGGCCGCCGCCTGGCAGGCGATAGTCGCCGATGACATCCCCGGCCAGACAGCTCGGTCCGCCCAGCCGCACGGCTGCACCATCGGCAAGTTCGTTCAGCATGGCCGGGCGATAGGGTGCCTCGATCACGTCGGGCATGTGGCATGTCGCGCTGATGTCGGTGATGGCGATGGGCATGCCATTGTCGAAGCGGTCGAGGATTTCACCGACCAAAATGCCGGCATCGAGGGCGACGGCTTCCCCCGGTTCGATCATGACGTCGCAGCCCGTCTCTTCCCGAACGCCGCGCAGGAAGGCGACCAGATCGTCAATCTGGTAATCGGCGCGCGTGACATGATGGCCGCCGCCGAAGTTGATCCACTTGAGCTGGCCGTAATGCGCCACAAGGGCAGGGCGGACCGCCGCCCAGGTGCGCGCGAGCGGGGGAAAATCCTGTTCGCACAAGGTGTGCATATGGACACCGCTGACGCCCGCCAGATGTTCGGGGCGCAGCTGGCTGACCGGAAAGCCGAGCCGACTGCACGGCGCAGCGGGATCATATTTCGCAACCTCGCCCTCGCTATGTTCGGGATTGAGGCGCAGGCCGATGTCGAAAGTGACCCCGTCGCTGCGCAGCTGGTCGAGCAGCGGCCGGAAGCGCGCGATCTGAAACGGCGAATTGAAGATGAGGTGATCGGATAGCCGCGCGATTTCGGGGAGGTCCGCTTCCTTATACCCCGCGCAATAGGTCGCCACCTCGCCGCCATATTCCTCGCGCCCCAACCGCGCCTCGAACAGGCCGGAGGCGCAGACACCGTCGAGATAGTCGGCGACCGTCGGCCCCAGCGACCACATGGAGAAAGCTTTGAGCGCGGCGAGAACTTTGGCACCCGACGCATCGCCAATACCGCGCAGGACGGCAAGATTGGCCCGCACCTTCGCCGCATCGACAACAAACGCAGGCGAAGGCACGCGGGTCAGGTCGAAGCGGGCAAATGCCCCCGGATCGCCAGCTTTGGTTTCCATGTCCGTTTTTTCCAAAGGTTCACGCAGAGAGCGCGGAGGAAGCAGAGACCGCAGAGAATCAATCCTCCGGGCGGTGGTCGTTGACGATCCGTTTAATGCCTTCTTTCATCGTCGCGCCGGAGAAGTTCAATAGCAGCCCGACGGGCTGCCGTAAAATTCTGAGATAGGTCAAAAGCTGCCTGCTGTGTGCATTGCTGATGTGTTCGGCGGCCTTGATTTCCAGCACCAGCCGCCCTTCGACCAGAATATCCACCCTGAAAGCTGCATCAAAATGATCTTTGCCGATCGTTAGCGGCACAATGTGTTGCCGCTCCACCTGCAGACCTCGCTCCGCAATTCGCCGGGCAAGGACTGTTTCATAGACCGACTCCAACAATCCTGGTCCCAGCAATCTGTGGACAGCTATGGCTTCATCAACCGCAACCGCGCTGAGGTCGTCAATCCGCATTGCGTCCCTCCGCCTCCGCGGTCTCTGCTTCCTCTGCGCCCTCTGCGTGAACCCTCAAAATTCCAAAGGCCCGTCGAGTTCCTTGACCTGCCATGGCAGGCCGTGGTCGTTTAGCATGGCCATGAAGGGATCGGGGTCCATTTGCTCCATGTTGAACACGCCGTCGCCCTGCCACGCGCCGGTCACCATCATTGCCGCACCGATCATGGCGGGGACGCCGGTTGTATAGCTGACGGCCTGGTTGCCGGTTTCGGCAAAGGCGTCTTCATGATCGCAGATGTTATAGAGATAGAGCGTCTTTTCGCGGCCATCCCTGCCCACGCCCGTTGCGATGACGCCGATGTTGGTCTTGCCCTTGGTCGTTTCACCCAGGCTTGACGGTTCGGGCAGCACGGACTTTAGAAATTGCAGCGGGATGATCTCGCGCCCCTCGTACATCACGGGGTCGATCCGCGTCATGCCGACCGCCTGAAGCACATTCAGATGGGTGATATAGGCGTCGCCGAACGTCATCCAGAAACGGATGCGGCGGATTTCGGGGAGGTGGGTTTTCAGACTTTCAATTTCCTCATGATACATGAGGTACATGTTCTTTGGCCCGACGGCCTCGAAATCAAAGGCCTGCTTCACCGACATCGGCGGGGTTTCGACCCAGTCGCCATTTTCCCAGTGGCGCGCGACGGCGGTGACTTCGCGAATGTTGATTTCGGGATTGAAGTTGGTTGCGAACGCCTGACCATGGTCGCCGCCATTGCAATCCAGGATATCGAGCGTATCGATCCGCTCGAAATAATGTTTTTTCAGCCACATGGTAAATACGCTCGTCACACCGGGGTCAAAACCCGAACCGAGCAGCGCCATCAGTCCGGCGTCCTTGAACCGGTCGTGATAGGCCCATTGCCAGTGATATTCGAACTTCGCCTCGTCACGCGGTTCGTAGTTGGCGGTGTCCATATAATGCGCGCCCGTCGCCAGACAGGCGTCCATGATGGTGAGGTCCTGATAGGGCAGGGCGAGGTTGACGACATGCGTCGCGCCGATGTCACGGATCAGCGCGGCGGTGGCATCGGCGTCGTCGGCGTCGACCTGCGCCGTCGCAATGGTGACGCCGGTGCGCGCCTTGACCGATTCGGCGATGGCATCGCACTTGAACTTGCGGCGGCTGGCCAGCGTGATGTCGGGGAAGATGTCAGCGTTCATCGCCATTTTGTGCACCGCGACCGAACCGACGCCGCCCGCGCCGATCACCAAAACCTTGCTCATCCAAAAATCTCCTATGGCTCGCTTGCCAAGTCTGCGCCGCCCTATAGGACAAGGGCATGACAGAAGAAACACCCGCAGCATTGCTTGATCCAGCACGGGCACCGACCCGCGACGGGGTGTTGCGTGCGGTAGCCAAGGTCGCTGCGATCCTGCCGCCGACCCCGTTGCTGCCGCTGGAGGTCGACGGGCGGACGCTGTGGTGCAAGGCCGAATGCCTGCAACCCATCGGGGCGTTCAAGATTCGCGGCGCTTGGCACCGCCTGTCCGACCTGACCGACGATCAACGCGCGGCGGGTGTCGTCGGCGTGTCGAGCGGCAATCATGCGCAGGGTGTGGCGTGGGCGGCGCGGCGGCTGGGCATTGCGGCGACCATCGTCATGCCGAACGACGCGCCCAAGGCAAAACTTGCTGCCACACGTGCACTAGGGGCCGATGTGGTGCTGTATGACCGCCCCGGTGGCGAAGATCGCGATGCCGTTGCTGCCGCACTGATCGCTGGCACGGGCCGCACGCTCGTCCATGCCTTTGGCGATCCCTGGGTGATCGAGGGGCAGGGGAGCCTGGCCATCGAGGCAGCGGCGCAGCTCCACGCCGCGACCGGGGCGACGTTCGACAGCGCGATTGCCTGTTGCGGCGGCGGCGGTCTGTCGGCGGGGATTGCGCTCGCCTTGCCCGACGCGCGCATCTTTGCCGTGGAGCCTGAGGGGTGGGACGATGTCGGGCGCAGCCTGGCCAGCGGCAGCATCCAGCGGGTCGTCAATCCCCCGCCCACGGCCTGCGACGCGCTGCAAACCCCGGCAACCTATCCCATCAACTTCGCCGTCCTGACGGCGCGGGGCGTACAGGCCGTGGTAGTCAGCGAGGGGGAGGTGCGCGCCGCCATGCGCCTGGCTTTCGCACGTCTGCGCCTTGTTCTTGAACCCGGCGGCGCGGCGGCGCTGGCGGCGGTCATGGCGGGCAAGGTGCCGGTCGGCGAGCACACGCTCGTCACCCTGTCGGGCGGCAATGTCGATCCCGATCAGTTCGCCGCCGTCCTGACTGAGGCGGCGTGACACAGGCGCGGCTGACCGCGCTGCTGACCAGTGTCGCGGGCGGCGACCATGCCGCGCTGCGCCAGCTTTACGATCTGACCTCCGCCAAGCTGTTCGGCGTGTGCCTGCTCGCCGCGCAGGACCGCATGGGCGCGGAAGAGGCCATGCAGGACGCCTATGTCAAAATCTGGCGCAAGGCGGGCTATTTCGATGCCATGCGGGCGTCGCCGATCGCCTGGATGTGCGCGATTGCGCGCAACTGTGCCATCGACTGGCGGCGCGCGCAGGCGCGGGTGCCGGCGCCGCTGGAGGATGCTGCGCTGGACGCGCTGATGCCCGAACAGGCCGCCGACCATGACGGCACCCATCACCTGCTCGATTGCGTGGCGCAGTTGAAAGAAGCGGAGTCGCGCGCCGTCCGCTTCGCCTTTTACGAAGGGCTGTCGCATAGCGAACTGGCCGCCCGACTGGCGCTGCCGCTTGGCACCTTGAAAAGCCTGATGCGCCGAGCCATCCTTGCCTTGAGGAAATGTGTCGATGACCGTGACTGACCTGACCCCCGACGATCGCAGCGAGATGGCGGGTGCACTGGCGCTTGGGCTGCTCGACGGGCCGGAACGCGCCTCAGCGCTGCGGGCCATGCTCGCCGACCGGGATTTCGCGGCGGAAGTTGAACGCTGGCGCGCGCGTACCGGTGACCTGTTCGACGCGGTGCCGGAGGTTGATCCACCCGCGCGGGCGTGGGCCGGAATTGCCGCACGCACGGGAGATCCCGGTCAAGTGCCTGCATCGCTGCGCTGGTGGCAGGGCGGCGCGATCGGCGGCGGGGCACTTGCCGCAGGGCTGGCGCTGGCGCTGGTGTGGCAACGCCCGGACGCTGCGCCCCCGGTCCTACCCGCAACCTATGCGGTCGCGCAGTTGACCGGAGACATCGACGGCCTGCGGATCGCCGCGCGCTATGAACCCGCAAGCGCGACCTTGCGGCTGCGCACCGTTGGCATGCCCGACACGCCGACCGCGCCCGAACTGTGGGTCGTCCCGGCGGATGGCATCCCCCGCTCGCTGGGGCAGATCGCGCGGGACGGCGAAACGGTAATTGTTGTGGCGGAGGGGCACCGCAGCCTCATCAACCCCTCGGCCAACTTTGCGCTGTCGATGGAGCCGCCTGCTTCGTCGCCGCACGATAAACCCTCCGCACCGATGGTCGCGCGCGGGGCGATCGATGTAATTTAGGGGCGATCATTCGCGAGCTTTTCGTCAACGCCGCTTTCGTGGGAATGAGGAAAAATCCTGCCCGATTAATTTTTTTGCGGCTCGCTCATCCAAAGCCGCATCCAGCGCCGTAACTCCTGTCGCTTCCATCCCCCGGAGGCGAACAACAGGAGATTTTTGCATGACCCGCTTCCCCCTGAAGGCCGCGCTGGCCGCCCTTGTCGCCACCACCGCCATCGCCGGACCTGCGCACGCCGACCATCATGGCGGCAAGGCCAAGCCAGCCGCCGCCGCGAAGGGCACGATTGTCGACAAGGCCGCATCGCTCCCCAATTTCTCGACGCTGGTGACGGCGGTGAAAGCCGCCGACCTTGCAGGCACACTGTCCGGTCCGGGACCGTTCACCGTCTTTGCGCCCGATAACGCGGCTTTTGCCAAACTTCCTGCGGGCACCGTCGAAACGCTCGTCCAGCCCGCGAACAAGGGCACGCTGACCCGTATCCTGACCTATCATGTCGTGCCGGGCCGCATCATGGCGAGCGATGTCGTCAATGCGGTCAAGGCTGGCGGTGGCAGCGCGAGTTTCACCACCGTCGCCGGTGAACGCCTGACCGCACGCTACGACAGCCACGGCGCGCTGATCCTGGTCGATGCGAAGGGCGGGCGGTCAAAGATCACGGCAACCGACATCACTCAGTCCAACGGCGTTATCCACGCCATCGATACGGTGGTGATGCCGGGTTGATGCAACTTCCCGCTTGCCAGACCGACTCCCCTTTGCTGGTCTGGCGGGCGGGGAGACAGCATGAACGACCATCCAATCATCGCGCCAGCGTTACCGGACCAGCATGAAGCGGTCGCGGCAACGCTGGCCGATGCCTTTTTCACCGATCCCGCGCTGCGCTGGATCATGCCGGACGACGCACGGCGGCGGGCCATGCTGCCGAAGCTGTTTCGCCTGCTGGTGCGCAGCGACGCACGCGGCGGGTTGGTGCTGCGGTCCGCACACGACGAAGCCGCAGCCTTGTGGCGCAGGCCGGGACAGGCGGACGCGGGCGCGCTCGAATTTGCCCTGTCACTCCTGCCGTATCTCATCATTTTCGGCCGTAGCTTGCCCCGCGCGCTGAGAGTCGCGGACAGCATTGACGCGCACCGCCCGGCGGGCGATTACTGGTATCTCCATTTCGTCGGCGTGGCGGGGGCGCACCAAGGCAAGGGACATGGCGGCCGCATCATTCGCGCGCATACGAGCGTGGCCGATGGGGAGGGATTGCCCTGCTGGCTGGAAACCGCGACTCCGGAAAATGTGCCGCTTTATGAGCGGCTGGGTTTTGCTACGCAGGTGGAATGGGATGTGCCGGGCGGCGGGCCTCACTTCTGGGGGATGATGCGAAGCGCTGGCTGAACCTTGCCGGGTTGTTTATCATTGCCATGCGAGGATCAAAGCCACGCCCCGCTTACATGCATACAGACGACAACGGCATAAACATGGCGATCTGAGTCACATCAGCTTTGTTAGGAAAAGACGCCTGCTAATGCGGCCAAGCCCAGGCCGATCACCAATACTAGCAGACCATAAAATACCCATCTTGCGATGGTTGACCGTTTCAATAACCGATCCATCGGTCCATGCAGGGCCGTGGAAAGCGCTTCCGCGATCAGATCGAAAACAAAGCCTATCAAGCCGCCTTTGCCTCGCGCAATTCCATGCGATCCCAAATTTCGGCTAGGCCCGCGACCAGTTCGTCCATCATTTCGCGCGTGTGCTGCGGACCCGGCGTGAAGCGCAGGCGTTCGGTGCCGCGCGGTACGGTGGGAAAATTGATCGGCTGAACATAGACGCCATATTCGGCCAGCAGAATGTCGCTGATCCGTTTGGCACGGACCGGATCGCCGACCATCAGCGGGACGATATGCGTCACCGAATCCATGACGGGCAGTCCAGCCGCGCGCATCGAATCCTTCAGATAGGCGGCGGCAGCCTGCTGCGCGTCGCGTTCTTCGCACGATGCCTTCAGATGCTTGACGCTGGCGAGCACACCCGCAACCAGCACCGGCGACAGGCTGGTCGTGAAGATAAAGCCGGGGGCATAGCTGCGCACCACGTCGATGATATTGCGATCGGCCGCGATATAGCCGCCCATGACGCCGAACGCCTTGCCCAGCGTCCCTTCGATAATCGTCACGCGCGCCGCGGCTTCGTCGCGGTCGGTGATGCCGCCTCCGCGCGGGCCGTACATGCCAACGGCATGCACTTCGTCGCAATAGGTGAGCGCGTTGTATTTTTCGGCAAGGTCACAGATGGCGTGGATGGGGGCGACATCGCCGTCCATCGAATAGACGCTTTCGAACGCGATCAGCTTGGCCGCCCCCGGATCGTCGGCGGCCAGCAACTCTTCGAGGTGCTCCAGATCATTGTGCCGCCACACCCGCTTTTCGCAGCCCGAATTGCGGATGCCCGCGATCATCGAGGCGTGATTAAGCTCGTCGGAATAGATAATGCACCCCGGCAGGATCTTGCCCAGCGTACCCAGCGTCGCCTCGTTAGAGATATAGCCAGAGGTGAACAGCAGCGCCCCGTCCTTGCCGTGCAGATCGGCAAGTTCCGACTCGAGTTCGATATGATAATGCGTGTTGCCGCCAATGTTGCGCGTGCCGCCCGATCCCGCGCCGACGTCATGCAGCGCCTCTTCCATCGCGGCGATGACCTTGGGGTGCTGGCCCATGGCGAGATAATCGTTCGAGCACCATACGGTGATCGGTTTCGGTCCGTTATGCCCTGCAAAACAGCGCGCGTTGGGAAAAGCGCCCTTGTTGCGCAAGATGTCGATGAAAACGCGGTAACGGCCCTCTTCGTGCAGCCGGTCGATCGCTTTCGCGAAAATATCGTCGTAATTCACGCAGCAGCACCTTTGCCGTGGACGCGCCAGTGCGGTCCGTCCGCCGCTGGTGGAGCGCGCTTTACCGTGACGCGTAAGCAAAGGCCAGTGCGAACGAATCGCAATTTCGGCCGCCGATCAGATCGTCTCGACGCGCCCGATCCCGAACTGGGCAAGGACGGCAACCGCAGGGGGAGGAAGCACTGCGTTATGGGTGAACAGTGCCAGTCCGTCGGTTGGCGCGCTTGGCCATGCCTGCCCTTTGGTCAGTGCAGCGATCCGCCGGGCGATCCCCGCGCTGCCATCAACGAACCGCAGATGCGGCGCCTGGACGGCCAGCAAATCCCGCAGTAGTGGGAAATGAGTGCACGCCAGCACCACCGTGTCGAGCGCCGTTCCGCCCGGCTGGCTAGTCAATCCGGCGAGGGCCGCGGCGATCATGCCCGGATCGACCGCTTCGCCGCGCAGTTTAGCCTCCGCTGCCTCCACCAGTTCCGGCGCGGCGTGAAGCAGGACAATGCAATCGGCGGCAAATTCTGCGCTCAGCCGCGCGACATAGGGCTGGCGGATGGTTGCCGCCGTGCCGAGCACGCCAATCACGCGGCTTTTGCTGGCGAGCGCGGCCGGTTTGATCGCCGGCACCGTCCCCACCACAGGCAGGTCGAGCACCGCGCGTACATGAGCGAGCGCGATGGTCGACGCGGTGTTGCAGGCGATGACCGCCAAACGCGGCCGATAGCATTCGTCGAGCTTGCCCAGCAGCGCGCAGACCCGCGTCGCCACCTCCATCTCGCTTTTTTCGCCATAGGGGATGCCGGCATAGTCGGCGGCATAAACGATCGGTGCATGGGGCAGCAACGCGCGCGTCGGCGCTAGCACGGACAGGCCGCCCAGCCCGCTGTCGAGAAACAGGATTGGGGCGTGGGGAGGCGGCGCGGGCATGGGCGGCGGTGATAGGGGCAGGGGGTTGGTGCGGCAAGGTCGGGTTTTATCCTGACCATGCTTCTCGCCAAAACCGTCTTTCGACAGGCGCAGGACAGATGGGTGTTGATGTATGATGTTGCTCTTGCCATTGCCATCGCTCATGCTTTGGCGTGAGATGTCGCGGGCAGGACGGACGCGGAAAAACAATGGAAAATTACATTATTCTCGCTGCGATTATCGTCGGCGGTTATCTCCTTGGTTCGATCCCTTTTGGTGTAGTCCTCACCCGTGCATTCGGGGCGGGTGATCTTCGGCAAATCGGCTCAGGCAACATTGGCGCAACGAATGTTCTGCGCACCGGGCGCAAGGGGCTGGCGGCGGCAACGCTGATCCTGGACGGGGCGAAGGGCGCGGTCGCCGTCCTGATCGCGGCGCATCTGGTGCCCCAGATGGGCGACAGCGGCATGATGCTCGCGGGAGCGGCAGCGTTCATCGGCCATTGCTATCCGGTCTGGCTTCGCTTTCAGGGCGGCAAGGGGGTGGCGACCCTGCTGGGCCTGTCTTTCGCGATCGCCTGGCCGATCGGGGTGGCTTTCGCCGCGACATGGCTGCTGGCGGTGATAGTGACGCGCATTTCCTCGCTCGGCGGGCTGATCGGCAGTGTTGCCGCGCCCGTCGCTGCGCTGGTGATCGGCGAGCAAGGGTTTGTGACGGGGCTGGCCGCGCTGGTGGTGCTGTTGTTCTGGCGGCACCGCGACAATCTGGCTCGCCTGCGCGCCGGGACCGAACCGCGCATCGGCGGCGGCAAGGCGGCGTGAGCGACTCCGAACGCTTCGCCGCGCTGCAATTGCTTCGCACGCCAAGCTTGGGGCCGGTCAGCTGGCGGCAGCTGCTGCAGCGCTTTGGTAGCGCGCAGGGGGCTGCAGCGGCGCTGCCCGATCTGGCCGCGCGGGGTGGCCGCAGGCTAACCCTTGCCGATCCGCGCGGGGTCGCCGCGGAGTTCGAGCGGGTTGCCAGCCTTGGCGCGCGCCATATTTTTCTGACCGACGCCGACTATCCCCCGCTGCTGGCCCAGACGGACGGTGCGCCCGCCGCAATCATCGTGCGCGGTGACATCAGTCTGACGCAGCGCCCCGCGCTGGCCATGGTCGGCGCGCGCAATGCTTCGGCCATCGCGTGCCGCTTTGCCCGCCAGATTGCGGCAGAGCTGGCGCGCGAGGGGGTGACCGTCGTCAGCGGCCTGGCGCGCGGCATCGACACGGCGGCGCATGTCGGCGCAATGGCGGGCGGCGCGACGGTCGGCGTGATCGCAAGCGGCATCGACATTGCCTTTCCCCCGGAGAATGAGGCGTTGCAGGGCGAGATGGGCACGTCGCAGCTGTTGATTGCCGAGCAGCCGCCGGGAACGCAGCCGATTGCGCGGCATTTCCCGGCGCGCAACCGCATCATCGCGGGACTGGCGGCGGCGACGCTGGTCGTGGAGGCTGCGCCAAAATCCGGCTCGCTGATTACTGCCCGGCGCGCTGCCGAGTTCGGACGCGAGGTGCTGGCGGTGCCCGGTTCCCCGCTTGATCCGCGGGCTCAGGGCTGCAATCTTTTGATCCGCGAAGGCGCAACGCTGGTGCAGTCGGCTACCGACATCCTCGAAATGCTGCGCCCCATCGACATGCGGATGCTGCGCGATCCTGGGCAGGGGTGGCAGTATGATGCGCCGAGCGAACGGGTGGACGATGCCGATGCCACCGACCGGATGCGTATTGCCGAATTGCTGGGGCCGGTGCCCGTGCCGGTGGACGAGCTGGTGCGTCAATCGGGCTGCGCCACAGGGGTGGTGTCGCTGGTCCTGCTCGAACTGGAGCTGGCCGGACGGCTGGAGCGCCATGCCGGGGGCAGGGTCAGCGCGGTTTAGGGTTCTCAGCGCATGGATGAAGCAGACTGGCTTGGTCATGATAAATCATGGCCACCATATGCTCTTATCTTTTCAACTTGCCGCAGTTCAGATGCGGTTCATCGCATGGGCCGGATTTTATCATCGCCAGAAGGTTCAGCTTGGGGAGGATCGAATGCGCCATAAACTGCTTAACAGCATTGCCATTGTTACCGTTGTCACTGCGACTTCCAGCCCGGTGCCGCTAACACCGGTGGCTATGGCGGAAACGCAAGCACCCCAAGGTTTCTGCCGCACCGCCGCGCCGTTGCCAGACATTGGCCGCGAGCGTGACTGGCAGGCCGAGCAGGATCGCCGCGACCGTGCGATTGCGCGCACCGAACGCAGCGGTGATGATACAGTCGTTGTAGAAGAACCGGCGCTATTGCCGCCTCCCATGGTTGCACCCGCTCCACCGCCTCCTCTTGCGCCGCCGCCGCTCCCGTCCAGCGGTGGCGCGAGCGATGATGACGAGACAGGGGCGATCAGCGTGACCGCCCGCCGGATCGAGGTGCCAACCACGGAGATGGCGCTTCCGGTCACCACCATTTCCTCCGACGAGTTGGAGGGCGGTGGTGATGAGGGCGCTGACGTCATCATTACCGGCACCCGCATCGATGGGAGTGCAGATCGCGATCGAAAGCCGCGGCGCGGTGAGATTGCCCCGCCACGTCCCCGCCCACAACCGCAGCCGCAAGCCGGGCTGCTGACCGCGGGTGAGCATGACGATCTGCTGAATCCCGAACTTTACGCCGCCTATGTCCGGCGCAGCGACCTTGCCCAGCGCATCCGTGATCTGCCGCGCGTCGACACGCTCAACGTCGTCACCGTGAAGGTCGCCGACGACAGCGGCCGTGCCATCCCCTTTGCCGAGGTGAAGGTAACATGCAGTGATGGGAACAGCATCACCATGGCGACCCAATCCGACGGCACAGCCGTTTTCTTCCCCGGGCTCGACCGGCTGAGCGAACGTATCAGCGTGTCGGCGCGGCTGGACGGGCGCGTCATCGCTCCGGCGCGCGCCGTGCTGGTCAGCGACCAGCCGGGCGGGCAGCTCGTCGGGCTGACCGCAAGCGACAGCGCGGGGCGCGTGGACAAGCTCGACCTGATGTTCGTGATCGACACCACCGGCAGCATGGGTGACGAAATCCGCTATTTGCAAAGCGAACTCAGGACCATCATCAATGACGTGACGTCAATGCATCGCGGCGTCGACATCCGGTTGGGATTTGTCTTCTACCGCGACGAGGGCGATGACTATGTGACCTACAGCGTCGATTTTGCGAATGACATCGGGCGGCAGCAAGGCGTGCTGGCCAAGCAATCGGCCAACGGCGGCGGCGATTATCCCGAGGCGATGGACCAGGCGCTGATCCGCGCGGTCAGCCACCAGTGGCGCCCCGACGCGGTCAAATCGCTGTTTCTGGTCGCTGACGCGCCGCCGCACAATGACAAATTCGGGCGGACTTGGGCAGCGGCAGAGGCGGCGCGCGCCAAGCGCATCCACATCACCCCCATCGCTGCATCGGGCGTGGCGGACGAGGCCGAATATGCGATGCGCGCGATGGCAGCGGCGACCCAGTCGCGCTACCTGTTCCTGACCGACGACAGCGGCATCGGCAATCCGCACGCGCCGCCCGCGATTGATTGTTATCTGGTGACCCGCCTTGACGCGCTGGTGCGGCGGGTGGTGGATAGCCAGCTCAGCGGGCGCCGCATCGAACCCGACAAGGATGAGGTGATCCGCAGCGTCGGCAATTATGACGCGGGCAAATGTATCCTCCCGCGCGGGTATCGTTGGGATCAGGGGTAGAATATGAACCGTTAGCCCTGAGCTTGTCGAAGGGCGTGGTGCGTTCATGCGCCACGGGCTTCGACAGGCTCAGCCCTACGGTGTTGTGATTCCCCCTTGACGCCCTGCATTTCCCCCCGCCACCCTCGCGCGTACGTGAGAGACGACAAGCGCGACAGGATTTCCCCAAAATATGCAACTGGTTATCGTTGAATCGCCGGCCAAGGCGAAGACCATCGAGAAATATCTCGGCCGTGACTATAAAGTGCTGGCGAGCTATGGTCATGTCCGCGATTTGCCGCCCAAGGATGGCTCGGTCGATCCCGACGACGGCTTTGCCATGCAGTGGGAGCTGTATGCCGACAAGGCGAAGCGGATGAAGGAAATTTCGGATGCGTCCAAAACTGCGACGCGCCTGATCCTTGCCACCGACCCCGACCGCGAGGGTGAGGCGATCAGCTGGCATGTGCAGGAATTGCTGCGCAGCAAAAAGGCGCTGCCTGCCGATGTTGCGCGCGTCACTTTCAACGCTATCACCAAGGACGCGGTGCTGGCCGCAATGGCCAATCCACGCGATCTGGACGATGATCTGATCGACGCGTACCGCGCGCGGCGCGCTCTCGATTATCTTGTCGGCTTCACCCTGTCACCGGTGCTGTGGCGCAAGCTGCCCGGGGCGAAATCGGCCGGGCGTGTCCAGTCGGTGACGCTGCGCATGATCGTCGAGCGCGAACGCGAGATAGAGGCTTTTGTTGCGCAGCAATATTGGTCGGTGACCGGCTTGTTCGAGCAGGGCGGCACGCCTTTCCGCGCGCGGCTGGCGCGCTGGCGCGGTGACAAGATCGAGCGGCTGTCGATCAAAAGCGAAGCCGATGCGCGCGCTGCCGAAGCCGACATCAACGCGGGCAAATTCACCGTCACCTCAGTGGAAACAAAACCGCTGACGCGCAATCCGCCGCCGCCATTCACCACCTCGACCCTGCAACAGGAAGCCGCGCGCAAACTTGGTTTCTCGGCCAGCCATACGATGCGGCTGGCGCAGGCGCTGTATGAAGATGGCGCGATCACCTATATGCGCACCGACGGCGTCCAGATGGACGGCAGCGCCATTTCAGCCGCGCGCAAGGCGATCGTCGATCGCTATGACGGCGGCTATATCCCCGACAAGCCGCGCCAATATCAGACCAAGGCCAAAAATGCGCAGGAAGCGCATGAGGCGATCCGCCCGACCGATTTTTCGCGCAGCAACGCGGGCAGCGGCGACCATGCGCGCCTGTACGAGCTGATCTGGAAACGCGCGCTCGCCAGCCAAATGACCGCGGCGCGGCTCGAGCGCACCACAGTCGAGCTGGAAGATGGCACCGGCAATGTCATGCTGCGCGCGACGGGGCAGGTGGTGCAGTTCCCCGGCTTCCTCGCGCTCTATGACGAGAGCCGCGATGATGCGGAGGACGAAGATTCGCGCCTGCTGCCCGCCATGGCGCGCGGCGATGCGCCCGCGAAACAGGGCGTCGAGGTCGAAAGCCACGAAACCCAGCCGCCGCCGCGCTATAGCGAAGCGAGTTTGGTCAAGCGGATGGAAGAGCTCGGCATCGGCCGTCCTTCCACCTATGCCGCAATTTTGCAGGTGCTGAAGGACCGCGCCTATGTGCGCGTCGAGAAGAACCGCTTCATCCCCGAAGAAAGTGGACGGCTGCTCACCGCTTTTCTTGAACGCTTCTTCACCCGCTATGTTGAATATGATTTCACGGCGGGCCTCGAGGAAGAGCTCGACGAT
>ERZ1066121.995-NODE-995-length-23058-cov-6.708255_pt1 | contig 23058 bp, 12 predicted proteins | sample MGYA00382768_ERZ1066121 | MGnify/ENA primary metagenome ERZ1066121 (study PRJEB33369, sample SAMEA5778351) | biofilm metagenome | biome: Industrial cooling water; feature: Water cooling tower basin; material: Biofilm | place: United Arab Emirates | collected...
GTCAAGAGTACGACAAAGCCATCGCCGAGTTCGAAAAGGCCGTGCAGATCGTGCCCGGAATGCCGGAGGCGCTTTTCTCGCTCGGCTGGGCTTGCTACCTGCAGCAAAAAGTGGACTGCGCCCGGCGCTACTTGCGTAAGTTTGTAGACGTCGGCGGTGCAGAGGCGCAGGATCACTACTTGAAGGCAGCCCGAGATTGCCTCGCCGAAATGGAAGGTGGTCCATAACTACTGGAGCTTGGGCAAGCATGAATTTTCCTGATTTGCAGGGCTCTTCTTCTCCTCGAAGAGCCTGCCTTGCGCCCCTCGGGCGCGCGTATGGGGAGCCGCCGCTTCGAATCGCGGGGCGGGCGACGCTCCGATTAACTTGGGAATCGATGGAGTCTTCTGGAGGCATCTGTGTCGGATCAAATGTCGGGATCGAAGGAAGTCGAGTGGCAAGGGACGGACAACCCAGGAAGAGCCACTGAAATGGAAGAAGCGATTCCCGGGGGTACCGAACAAGAGCCGAAGCCGTCGCAAGCGCCGGCGGCGGGGGCATCTGCGGCCGAAGTGAGCGCCAAGTTGGCGGAACTCGACGCGGCGATCGAGAAGTTCAAGGCGCAGAAGCGCTGGTCCGACGTCGTGCGCAAGGTGCTGGCCAAAGTCGACTTGGTCGAAGACTCGGCCGAGAAGGTCATGCTCCTCAAAGAGGCGGCGACGCTCTATCTGGAGCGCTCGAGCAACCAGGCCGAGGCGATCAAATGTTATGAGCGCGTGCTCGAGCACGAGCCGCACGACGTCGAGGCGGTGCTGCAGCTGAAGGATCTCTACGAGCGCCGGCGCGACTGGGAGAAGCTGCTGCGCACCATGCAGAAGGAAGCGGAGATGATGGATCCGCAAGACCGCCTTCTGCGTTATGTCGAGATGGCGCAGCTGGCGACCGAACGTCTGCGCAAGCCCGCTGTCTGCATCGAGATTTGGGAGCAGGTCCGCGCCCTCGATCCGGCGCATCCCGACGCGCTCTCGAACCTGGCGATGTGGTACGAGCGCTCGCGCGAATGGCGGCCGCTGACCGAGATCCTCGAGAGCTTGGCGCGCCAGGGCAGCGACATCGAGGAGCTCAAGCAGCTCTTGCAGAAGCTCGGCATGATCTACGCCGACAAGCTCGAAGACAGCGAAGGGGCCGTCAGCGCCTACAACCGCCTGCTCAGCCTCGATCCGGAGGACCGCCGCGCGCAAGAGCAGCTCAAGCGCCGCTACGTCGCGCTCAAGGCGTGGGATCAGCTCGAGGAGTTCTACAGCTCGACCGGCAAATGGGATGAGCTCATCCGCATCTTCGAGCGTGAGTCGGAGGCGAGCGAAACCTCGACCGAGGACCGAGTCGTTCTGCTGCTGCGTGTAGCGCGCCTTTGGGAGACGCGCCTCGACAAGCCCGAGCGCGCGGCGCGCGCTTACGAAAAGATCCGCGAGATCGACCCGCAGAACCTACAGGCGGCCGAGGCCCTCTCGCCCATCTACCAGGCGAGCCAGAACAGCAAAGGTCTGGCCGAGGTCTACGAGGTGCGCCTGCGCTACCTCGAAGAGCCTGAGGCGCGCCTCGAGCTCTTGCGCGACACCGGCTTGCTCTACGAAAACGCCTTGGGCAAATCCGAGCGCGCTTTCGAATGTTTGCTCGAGGCCTTCGGTCTCGATCCGAATCGCGACGATACCCGGCAAGACTTGGAGCGTCTCGCTTCGCAGGTTGATGGCTGGGAGCAGGTGACGCGCGCCTACGAAGGCGCCATCGCGCGCAGCAGCTCGGAAGACGACCAGGTCGGTCTCCGTCTGCGTCTGGGCTGGGTGCTGACGCAGGTCGGGCGTACCGAAGATGCGATCCGCGAGTTCAAGGCCGTCTACGAGGCGCGGCGCGGGCATCCCGAGGTGCTGGCGGCGCTCGGTGACCTCTACCGAGCCACCGGGCGTTTCAACGAGCTGCTCGAGATTTACAACGAGCGCCTCGAATACGAGGTCGATTCGGATCTGCGGCGTACCGTGGCCTATGCGCGCGCCTCGCTTTGGGAGAGCGAGCTGCAGGAGTCGCAGAAGGCGGTCGACGCTTATCAAGAGATCTTGGCCGAATACGGCGATGAGGAGGTGCAGGCCTTCGAAGCCCTCGACCGCCTCTACGAGTCGCTCGGCCAGTGGCAAGAGCTGGCCGATACGCTCGAGCGCTGCATCGAGCTCGGCAGCGACGCCGAAGAGCGCATCGCAGCGCTGAAGTACCGCCTCGGACAAGTGCTCGAGCGCCACCTCAATGATAAGGCGCGTGCCGTCGAGCTCTATCGCGAAGTCCTGGTGGTCAATCCCGACCATATGGACTGCCGTGCGGCGCTCGAATCCCTGCTCGACGATGCGCAGGTGGGCGCCAAGTCGGCGCAGATCCTCGAGCCCATCTACGAGCTCCTCGGTGAGTGGCAGAAGCTCGTTCGCGTCATGCGCGTGCTGCAGACGCATGCCGAGGACCGCGAAGAGCGCCTCGCCTGGTTGACCAAGATCGGGCAAGTCTTGGTCGGTCGCTTGGGCGCTGCCGAAGAGGCCTTCCGCGTTTATTGCGCCGCCCTCAAAGAGGCGCCGGAGAGCCGCGAGACTCTGGGTCAGCTCGAGGTTTTGGCGGGCGAGCAGGATCGCTTCGGCGAGCTGGTGCAGCTCATCTCCGATTTGGCCTCGCAGAGCCGCGACGCGGCCTTGGCGCGTTATCTCTGGACCCGTGCCGCGCAGTTGGCCGATGGACAGCTTGGCGACGTCGACCGCGCCGTCGATGCCTACCAGCGCGTACTCGAGCTCGATTACGGCGACCCGCGCGAGATCCTCGAGGCCCTCGAGAGCCTCTACGTGCGCACCGAGCGCTGGCGTGATCTGGCAGGTGTGTTGCGCAAAGCGGCGGAACTGAGCAGCGACGATGCGCAGCGCATCGAGCGCCTCTCGCAGATTGCCGAGCTCTACAGCGAGCGCATCGGCGAGGCGCGCGAAGCCATCGCGGTCTACAAAGAGGTGCTCGAGATCGATCCGGCCAATTCCCGTGCGCTCTCGGCCCTCGACGAGCTCTTCGAAGCGCAAGAGATGTGGGCGGACTTGGCGGACAACGTCGATCGCCAGCTGGCCATGGCCGACGATCCGATTCGGCAGATCCATTTGATGCTGCGCCTGGCCGACTTGCGTGAAAAGCGCATGGCCTCGACCGAAGCAGCGATCGAGACCTACCGCGAGGTGGTGGAGCGAGAGCCCGACAACCCCGTCGCGCTCTCGGCGCTGGAGCGTCTGCTCGCACAGGGCGCGCACCGCGGCGTCATCACCGAGATCCTCGAGCCCATTTATCGAGACATCGGCGACTACGAGAAGCTGATCGCGGTGTACCGCATTCAGGTCGACCTCGCGGCCTCACCTTCGCTGCGCGTCGAGCTCTTGCACCGCATCGCCGAGATCTACGAGGCCGCGCTCGACCGCCCGGACCTCGCGTTCCAGAGCTTCTCGGAGGCGCTCCGCGAAGACCCGGCCAACCTCATCACCCAAGAGCACCTCGAGCGTGTCGCGCGCATGATGGGCGGCGGCGAGGCCCTGGCCGAGGTTTACGAAGAACGCGTACGCGAGATCCGCGACGCGCAGCTCGCGGCGCAGCTACTCATGCGCGCTGCCGAAATCCGTGAGGGGCAGCTCGGCGACGTCGAGAGCGCCATCTCGCATTACCGCCGTGTGCTCGAACTCGATCCCCAGCACTTCGATGCGGCGAGCGCGCTCGAGCGCCTCTTCCAGCTCACCGAGCGTTACGAAGACTTGGCGCAGGTCTACCTCGCCAAGGCGACCATGGTTCCTTCGCCGGAAGAGCAAAAGGACTACCTCTTCCGCGCCGCCTCGATCTACGAAGACGTGCTCGAGCGGCCCGCCGACGCGGTCGGTGTGTTTACCGACATTCTCGAGGTCGACCCCGACGAAATCCGCGCGGTGGATAAGCTCATCGAGCTTTATCTTCGCCTCGAACAGTTCGGTCGCTTGCTCGAAGTTTACAAGCACAAGGCCGATCTAGTCGTCGATCCGGAAGAAAAGAAGCGCCTTTTCCTCGAGGTGGGCGCCGTTTACGAGCGCGAAGTCGGCGACATCGACAAAGCGATCAACACCTACCAGCATATCCTCGAGTTCGACCCCGACGACCTCATCGCCATCGGTCGCCTCGACGCCCTCTACCAGGCTTCGGGGAACTGGACCGAGCTCCTCGGGGTCCTCGAGCGCGAGGTCGAACTCTCCGGCGACCCTACGGAGATCGCCAGCTACAAGTTCCGCATCGCGCAGCTCTGGCACCATAAGCTCGACGACGCCTCGCGTGCCGTCGAGATGTACCGCGAGATCCTCGAGGTCTTCCCGGAGCACGATCCCACCATCCGCGCCCTCGAAGAGATGGTCGCAGCGGGCAAAGAGCCCGTGCCGGCGGCCCTCGTGCTCGAGAACATCTATCGCGAGGCCGGTGAGTGGGCCAAGTTGATTGGCGTACTCGAGGTGCAGGTCGAAAACGAGAGCGATCCACTGCGCCGGGTAGAGCTTCTCCATCAAATCGCCGAGCTCTACGAATTCCAGCTCGATGCGCCGACGCAGGCCTTCCATGCGCATGCGCGCGCCTTGCCCTCGGATGCACAAGACGAGCTTACCTTGGGCTCGCTCGAGCGCCTCGCTGACCAGCTCAACGGCTGGCCGGAGGTCGCCAAACTCTACGATGCCGAGCTCGAGAAATTGGAGCGCTACAGCCCCGACGCGGCCAGTGAAATGGCGTTGCGTGCTGCGGTGATCTACGAGGTGCACCTCGGCGATCCCCAGCAGGCCATTGAGCGTTATCGCTTCGTCGTCGAGGCCGACTCCTCGCACCCCCAAGCGCTCGAGGCCCTCGATCGCCTCTACGAGGCGACCGGTCGCTGGGAAGACTTGGCCGAGATCCTGCGGCGCGAGATCGCCAATGCCGCCAATCCCGAAGACGCTCTCGAGCTGCAGTTCAAGCTAGGCCAGACCTTGCAGCACCACCGCGGGGACGTCGAAGGGGCGATCGCGCAATACCGCGAGATCCTCGCCGCGGCGCCGGAACACGCCAAGGCTTTGCAGGCCCTCGAGGCCCTCTTTGCCCAGGGCTTCCATCCCACCTTGATCGGCGAGATCCTCGAGCCGCTCTATCGTATGCAGGAGGCCTGGGACCGCCTGCTGCAGGTGCTCGAGGTTCGGCTCTCGCATATGGAAGACCGCGAAGAGCGCGTCACCATGATGCATCGCATGGTCGAGATCGCCGAGGAGCGTGCCGACGACGAGGCCCTGGCCTTCTTGTGGATGCAGCGGGCCCTTATGGAGGACCCGACGCACGACCATTCGCTGGCCGAGGTCGAGCGCCTAGCGCGCATGCTCGATGGCTGGAGCCAGCTGGCCGATACCTACGCCGAGGTGCTCGAGACGGCGCAGAATGAGGATGCACGCATCTTCGTCGGACGACGTCTGGCGCAGGTCTATGAAGTGGAGCTCGGCGACCTGCAGCGGGCCGAAGAGACCTACCGCTACGTGCTCGGCATTCGCAACGACGAGGAGAGCCTCGAGGCCCTCGATCGCATCTACGACTCCTATGGCGCCCATGAGGCCTTGGCGGAGATCCTCAACCGCCGCATCCAGCTGGGGCAGGGCTCCTTCGATCAGGTGGAGCTCAACTACCGCCTGGCCCAGCTCCTCGAAAACGATCTGCGTCGTGTCGACGAGGCGATGGCGATTTACCAGCGCATCCTCAAGGACGTCGATGCGCAGCATATCGACTCGCTGCGGGCGCTGCAGAACATCTTCGTGCAGCAGGAAGATTGGCGCAGCCTCTTCGACGTCTTCGCCAAAGAGCTCGAGGTCACCTTCGAAGATTCGGCGCAAGCCGACATCGTCGCGGCCATGGCCTACCTCGCGGCGGAGAAGCTCGGCGACGCGGCGCGCGCCATCGAACTCTGGCGTCAGGTGCTGGAGCTGCGCGGTGAAGATGCCGAGGCGCTCAACGCTTTGGGCAACATCTACGCAAGCCAGCAGAATTGGCAGGATTTGGTCGAAATCCTCGATCGCGAAGCCAACGTCGAAGAGTCGGAGGCCGTACGCGTTCAGATCTACAGCGACCTCGGCCGCATCTGGTTCGAGAAGCTCGGTCGCGACCGCAATGCCCTCGAGAGCTGGGAGCGCGTCCTCGACATCGATCCTTCGAATACCGAGGCGCTCTTCTTCATCGCCGACGTCTACCGGGGCAGTCAGCAATGGGTCGAGCTGGTCGACACCTTGCACCGGCTCATCAATGTCGGCGGCTCACGTCTCGACGCCGAGACCCTCGAGAACATCTACTCGCATATCGGCTACCTCTACTCGCAAGAGCTGCAGCAGCCGATGGATGCCATCGACGCCTACCGCAAGGTCCTGGACGTCAATCCGCACAATACCGACGCCCTCAATGCCCTCGAACGCATCCACCGTCAGGAAGGCCAGTGGGAGGATGCGATCCAGATCATGGAGATGCGCCTCGAGGTGCTCGAGAGCCCGCAGGACCGCATCGCCGCGCTGCTTTCGATCGCGCGCATGTGGGATCAGCAGGTCGGCGACCGCCACAAAGGGGCGAGCGCTTTCGATCGCGTGCTCGAGATCGACCCCATGCACGAGTACTCCTTCGCGCAAGTCGAGGAGCTCTATCAGGAAGGCAAGCGCTGGGATTCGCTCATCGAAATGTATCTGGGCCGCGTCGAGGCCTCCAAAGACAAGCGCGAGCGCGTGAAGCTCCTGCGCAAAGTCGCGAAGGTCTACGAGGAGGAGCTCCACGATCGCGAGCGCGCCTTCGAGGCGCTGCAGGTGGCCTGGGCGGAGGACTATACCCATGCCGACACGGCGCTCGATCTCGAGCGTTTGGCCGGCCTGACGCAGAAGTGGAACGAGCTCCTCGCCGTCGCCAACCAGGCGCTGCAGGAGACCCAAGAGGCGCGCATCAAGATCGCCATCTGCTTGCAGTGCGCCCGCTGGTACGGACAGCAGCTCGGTCACCCCGAATACGCTGTGCCCTACTATCAGCAGATCTTGGCCATCGACCCGGTCAACGTCGAGGCGATGCGTCAGATCGCCGAGCTGCACCGCACCACGCATAACTGGCAGGCGCTGGCGCAGACCTTGGCGCGTTTGGTCGAGATGACCGAAGACGCCCAGGAGCGCGCCGATACCTACGTGCAGCTCGGTAACTTGAGTCAGGACCAGCTCAATGCCGCGCAGCAAGCGCCTTCCTACTACCTGCAAGCGCTCGAGGTCGATTCGCAGTGCGTGCCGGCGCTCTCGGCCCTCGAGGTCATCTACGAGAGCCGTGAGGAGTGGCCCGAGTTGGTCGACATGCTGCGGCGCAAAGCCGAGGCCCTGACCGACCCGGAGGAGATCCTCGACACCAAACTCAAGCTCGCCGAGACCTACGAGCATCGCTCGGGCGACCTCGAGGCGGCCATCGCCGTCTACCGCGAGGTGGTCGAGGCCGATCCGCAGAACCTGCGCGCCCTGCGCAGCCTCGAATCGCTCTACGAACAGAGCGAGCGTTGGCATGAGCTCCTCGAGGTGCTCGAGGCCGAATACGACGTCGTCACCACCGAAAAGGACCGCATCTCGATCCTCCTGCGCCTGGCCTCCATGTGGGAGCAGGAATTCGTCAAGCCCGACCGCGCGGCCGAGCGCCTCGAGTCCGTGCTCGAGATCGATCCCAACCACGAGGAAGCCCTCGGGCATCTGGCGCGCCTCTACCAAGGCATGCAGCGCTGGCACGACCTCATCTCGACCTACGAGCGCCACGTCTCGGCGACGCCGAACCGCGCCGAGAAGGTGCGTCTCTACAAGCTCATCGGCGAGGTGAACGCGCACGAGATCGGCGACATCGATCGCGCCATCGACGCGCATCTCAACGTGCTCCATATCGACGAGGAAGACGTCGAGTCGATGGACGCCCTGACGCGACTCTACGAGAAGCGCGGCGACCATAGCTCGGCCCTCGAGACGATGGAGCAGCTGGTGGTTCGCCTGCGCGAGCCCAGCGAGCAAACCGAGCTGCGCTTCCGCATGGGACGCCTGCTCAGTGAACAGCTCGGCGACCGCGTCGCGGCCCTCGAGCAGTTCCAGAACGTCATCGACATCGACCCGGCCCATATCGCCGCGCTGCAAGCGATGCGCGAGATCCAGGCCGATGCCGGCGACTGGCTGGCGGTGGCGCGCCTCCTCGAAAAAGAGACCGAGGTGCAGGAGAACCCACGCCTGGTCTCGGCGGCTCTGGTCGAACTCGGCGATGTCTACGAGCGCCGCCTCGACAACCACGAGCGCGCGGTCGAAGCCTACGAGGCGGCCTACGCCAAAGACAAAGACAACGAGCTCGCGGCCATGCCCTTGGCAGAAGAGTACGTTCGCCAAGAGCGCCATGCCGACGCCTTGCCCCTGCTGCAGATGCTGGTGCTCCGCTCCGGCAAACGCGAGCGCGACGAGCAGCAGTACCTAAGCCATCGTTTGGGCGAGGTCGCCCTCAAGCTCGAACACTTCGAGGAGGCGGTGCGCTCCTTCTCGAAGGCCTACGAGCTCGACTCTACCCATCTGCCCTCACTCATGGGGCTGGCGGCGGCTTACTTCGGCGCCAAGCAGTGGGATAAAGCCTTCAAGTATTATCAGATGCTGCTGGTGCATCATCGCGATGCCTTGGGTCGCGATGAAATCGCCGACATCTTCTATCACCTCGGCGTGGTCAAGCGCGAACAGGGCGAGCGGCGCAAGGCGCTCAATATGTTCGATAAGGCCCTCGAGGAAGACGGCTACCATCGGCCCACCTTGGAAGCGATCGTCAAGCTCTACGAATCGCAGCACGAGTGGGAGCAGGTCATCCATTTCAAGAAGCGCGTGCTCGAGGTCGTCACCGACGACGAGCGCTTCCATCTCCTCTCGGAGGTCGGCGACCTTTGGAAGGAGAAGGTGGGCAACGTTCACAAGGCGATCGAGTCCTATGTCGACGCCAGCGCGCTGCAGCCGGACGACCATAAGGTCTTGCATAAGCTCCTGGTCTCCTACCAAGAGACCCGGCGCTGGGAAGACGCCATCGACATCATCGGCCGCATCAGCGACCTCGACGGCCGCGACGAAGCCAAGTCCAAATACGCCTACACCATCGGCGTCATCTTGCGCGACGAACTCAAGAGCCCGGAGGCGGCGCTCGACAAGTTCAACGAAGCCCTCGACCTCGACTTCAATCAGCTCAAGGCCTTCGAAGCGATCAACAAGATCATCACCCAGCAAAAGGACTGGAAGCAGCTCGAGCGCGCCTTCCGCAAGATGCTCCACCGCATCCTTGGCAAGGAGCAGACCGAGCTCGAGTTCAGCCTCTGGCATAACCTCGGTTTGATCTACCGCGACCGCCTCGGGAACTTCGACAGCGCCATCGAGGCCTTCCAGATGGCGAGCCGCCTGCAGCCCCATCAGGAGACCGAACACCAGATCCTCGCCGAGCTCTTCGCCGTCATCCCTGGACGCGGCGGCGAGGCGGTGCAGGAGCACCAGTGGCTCTTGCGTCACAATCCGGAGCGCGTCGACTCCTACCAAGCGCTCTACAAGCTCTATAGCGAGGCGCGGGAATACGACAAAGCCTGGTGCGTCGCCGCGGCGCTCAGCTTCCTCAACCGCGCCGACAACGAGCAGCAGCAGTTCTACCAGCAATACAAGCAGCAGGGCATGATCCGGCCCCAAGCTCGCCTCGACAACGAGCGCTGGATCAAGGATCTGCTCCACCCCGACGAAGATCCCTATCTCGGCAAGATCTTCGAAATCGCCGTCATCGCCGTGCAGTCGCTGCGCGCCAGCACGGATAAGGCGCTCAACCTGAACAAGAAGTTCGAGGTCGATCCCGCCAGTTCGACCGTGACCTTCGCGCGCACCTTCGGCTTCGTCTCACAGGTGCTCAACCTCAAGCTGGTGCCTCGTCTCTTCCTCCGTCCCGATGTGCCGGGCGGTTTGGTCTCGGTGCCGGCCAGCGATCCGCCCGCGTCGATCTGCGGCGCCTCGCTGCTCTCGGGTTTCAGCCCGCAGGACCTCGCCTTCGTCATCGGCCGGCATCTGGCCTACTACCGCGGCGAGCATTTCGTTCGGACCCTGCTCTCGACCGCCGCGGAGCTCAAAGCCATTTTCTTGGCGGCGATGCGCTTGGGCGGCGTGGGCCCTGACGATCCGCAGATCGAGGTCACCTCGGCCAAGTTGGCGAGCCGTTTGGCGCCGACGCAGCTCGAGGCCTTGCGCAGCCTCTGCAAGAAGCTGGTCAACGCTGAAGCCAAGACCGACATCCGTCGCTGGATGCAAGCGGTCGAGCTCACGGCTTGCCGCGCCGGTTTCGTGATGTGCAACGACCTCGAGACGGCGGCCCGCATGGTGCAGGAGATCCCGCCCGAAGGCGCGGTCGACGTCTCTCCCAAGGCGAAACTGACGGAGATCGTGGTCTTCAGCGTGTCGGAGAACTACTTCCGTCTGCGCGAGAGCCTAGGCATCCAGATCAAGGTCTGAGCCCTCACGCGCCAAGGCCTCGAGCCAACACGAGCGCAAGCATAAGGCGAGGAAGGTCGTCCCCTGGACGGCCCACCACGCCTCGTGCTGCGCGCTTTTGAGAAAGTGCCAGTGCATTTTCGCTACGCTCCAGTGCACTAGGCCCTGGCTCGCCATGTAGACACCGTAAAGCAGGGCAACGCGACCCAAACGTAGTCCTGGACGAAAGGCTGGGGGCGCCCTGCGATGCGCAGCCGCGGCGATACGCATCTCGGCGATTTCCTGCGTGCAGCGGATCGCGAAGAGTGCCAGGAGGGCGCTGAATGCCGCGCCGATTTGCCCCAGGCGCCAGGAGGGCAGCTGCGCCGGGTGGAGCTTCGCGCCCCAAAGAGCGAGCGCGAAACACGCGACCTGGAGCAGGAAGGCGCTCGTCCAAGCGGCCAGACCGAAGAGATAGCGGCGCGGCCATGAAGCCCGCTGCCAACGTCGTCGGGGAAGCAGACTCTCGATCCACCCCTGACGCAGCAGCGGCAGAAGGAGGGCGAACGCCAGCAGGATGCCGAACACGTCGGGACTGCGCCAAGAGCCCGACTCGAGCAGCTCGATCCAGAGCCAAGGACGGCCGCCTTCGCCGAAGCGAAGGTCTTGCAAATCTGCGCGCTCCAGGTCGGGAAGGCTCTGCAAGAGCGGCGCGCTAATCGAGCAGGAGAACAACGCCAGCACGCAGGTGAGCAAGGCGGGCATGCGCGAGAGGCGCAGCAAACGCGTCATTGGACTCAGAGCAGCCATAGTGAGAGAAGGCTTTGCAGGATCGAGCGTAGAAGGGCGACGAAGGTTGTCTTGCCTCGCTGGGCTTCCGTCGCAAACCAGCGGTCATCGCCTCGCTCGGGATCGAGAAGGTTGCGTCCTTCGGGGTCGACGACGACGGCGCGCATGCCCCTAAGGGGGATGCTGAGCACAGAGCGCGAGGCGGGCCAAGTAAGACGTCGCCGCGCACCTGCTGCATCGACGCAATCGACCTCCAAAGGCAGAGGCAAGCTGCCGCGTCGCTCGAGGTGGAGTGCGTCGCCTTGGCCCGCCGAACTCGAGGTGCGCAGGAAAAGGCGCGTCTCGGCATGGGCGCCCTCTTCGAGGGCAGGGCGCAGAAAACGCCCTGCGAAGCCTTCGCCGTATTCGCGATCGAAGGAGGCGTAGAGTTCCTCGAGGGTCGCGTGCTGAAAGCGGTGCGCGCGAGCGTAGTTGCCCAGGGCACGTCGCAGTCGTTCACGGCCCCATGTCCGTGCGATGGTCTCGAGCAGCAAGGCCGGCTTGGCGTAAACGGCGCGCGCATAGTCGCGTGTGCTCCGATAGGCGTAGGCCGGCCAATGGGAGGGACGCACCGGCGACCCTCCCGAGAAAGCGAAGCGCTGGGTGAGGGTGAAAAGATCGAAAGGCGCCTGGGGCCTACGCGCGCCTTCCTCAAGCGAGAAGTGGTTGAGAAAGTCGAGCGCGATCCACTCGCTCAAGCCTTCGTCGAGGACCGGGCTCGAGACCTCGTCGCTGGCCACCAAGGCATAAAACCACTGATGTGCGATCTCGTGCACGAGCACATAGCGGCCGTAGAGGAGAAAACCTGGCAGAGGCCAGCGTTGCGTCGAGAGCGCGACGAGACCGGGGTACTCCATGGCGGCAGCCCCTTCGGCGCCGGCGGGCGGCAAGGCGAGTTGGAGCGAGGGATAAGGATAGGCGCCATAGTGCTTCGAGAAGAAATCGAGGCTGCCTCTAGCGAGTGGCCGATAGGCTGCCCCCATGGCGCCGTAGCCGCGTGGGGTGTGAAGCACCAGCGCGACGCCTTCTCGATCGAGGCGGGTTGGGCCGCCGCGACGCCAAGCGAAAAAGGCCAAGTCCAAGGCGCGCGGAGTCGAAAAGCGAAGCGTCGAGACGCCGCCGGGCATGTTCTCGATGGAGCCCTGCGTCTTGGCCTCTGCCGAAGCCGCCACATGCCAATCGCTCGGCACTCGGAGCGAAAGTTCGTAGTCGGCAAAGTCGGCGTCGAACTCTCCAAGGGCATGATAAGGATACGAGGCCCAGTAACCTTCGGGTCTCAGACGCGCCAGTTTGGGAAACCACTGCGTTGCGGCGAGGAAGTCCTCCTGGTAACCGCTGCGCGCGAATACGGGGGGCAGAACATTGCGGAACTCGATGTGCAGGGAGATTACCTCACCCGGGGCAACGGCTCTCGGCAAGGCGACCCGGAGTTGAGTGCGGTCTCCGGGCGGGCCGAGGTAACGCGCATCGGCCAGCAAATCCTGCGCGCCAAGCCTAAGCGAGCGGATGTCGATGCGACCAGGGCCTCGCCATACGACGCCGCGCATCGAGCCTTTGGACTCGCGCATGAATACGGTGTCTCGCCGCGCAAAGGCATTGGGATAGAGATGAAAGACGAGGTGATCGAGGGCGCGGCGGCTCCCGTTGCACCAACGCAAAGAGAGGCTTGCATCGATACGATGCAGAGGAGGAAAAAACTCGGCGTCGAAGGCGTAAGTAGAGACGCACCTCTCTGGAGGCGAACTCGCGTCGCGTGCGCCTGCTTGGGCGGCGGCGTGGGTAGCCCCGATCAAGACGAGCGCCGAGGCGTAAGCGCTAAGGAAGCGACCCTTGTTCACGAGCGAAGAGCGCGGCGATTTGCGCGCGTCGCTGCGCCAACTCCTCCCGGTCTTTGACGGGCAAAAAGCGGCTGCGTTCGCCTTCACGTGGCACTTCGACGAAGAGGGTGTGGAGAAAGGCGCTGAGCTGCCCGACCAAACGCTCGAACTGGATCGCCGGCCGTCCCTGGACTTCTTTACGAACGTAAAACCAATCGAGGGCATAGTGCTGCGCCAGGGCTGCGGCATCGATGAGCAAGGTGTTGGTGTTGAACACCGGAATGCTCATGTAATCGAAGTCGGGCGGGAAGCGAAAGGCCTCGATGACCTGTGCGCGACCCTCGAGCAAGGCGGGCGCACCACCACGGTCGTCCGGATAGCGCTCGGTGACCTCGACCGAAAGGGGCCTGCCGCTCTCGAGGTGCATGCCGATCACCGCGGGCTCGACCGTTGCGCCCAAGTTGTCGACATTCGAAATGTACACCAAACGTCCGCCCGCCTTACGAAACTCCTCGAGCAAGCCCGAGCGCTGGAAGGCGGAGGGAACATCGCCATGTCCGGGCGCGTAGGGGGAGACCTTGCCGTCTTGCAGGCGGAAGAGCTCACCCTCCGGGCTGAGGCGAAGCGAGAGGTTTTGCATGAAGAGGCGAGGTTGAGTGCCCGGCTGCGGGCGGCCTTCGATAGCCTCGGCGATCTCCGCATGCGTGGCGAAGCTGGTCATGAGGTAGACGGGGATGTTTCCTCCGGCTTGTGCGGCTTCGCGCGCGATGGCCTGGAGTTTGAGGTCGAGAAAGGTGGCGCCCGGCAAGACCTCGACATTGGCTTTGACCACGCCGCCAAAGCGCGTGGCCATGCCGCCTGCGAGGACCAAGCAGGCGACCTCACCGCGCGCGATGGCCTGCCGCCCCAAGGCGGCGAGGCGCTCGTATTCGGCCGAATCGGGGGCAGGGAGCGCAGGGATGGAGTCCCGTTCCGGCAGCGCCAGTTCACCCGAGACCAGGTTGAAATCTTCGGCGCGTCCGCCTTCACGCAATCGTTGCCGAAGCGATTCGAAGGTTTCGACTTCGAAGCCAGAGGAAAGAAGCAGCTCTTCGGTATCACTGTCGATATCGAACGGAAAAGGACGATGCGGCCGTACCTGCACGACGCCTCCTTGGGCTAGCGCGACCGTGGCGGCCGCGAATTAGGCTGAAGTCCGCGAAAGAGCGCGGATGGACAATGCATAGCCTCAAGATCCATGGTTAATCAAATGGCAGGAGGTCGTTTGCGCGGTTTTCGAGTCTCTGCATTGGCGGTTTTCATCTTCGCTCTGCTGGCGTCGCTATCGATCCATCTACCGATCTATGGCGCGCTCGGGGCCTTGGCGAAGCTGCTTTTGCACGCACCGAAGAAGGCAGCCCCGCCTTCCGAGCCGGTGAGCTTCGAAATCATCGAGGGTGACCAAGCGGCGCAAAGCCCCTCTCCGACGCTGCCTCTGCCGCGCGACGAAAAGCCGAGCCGCGAAGAAGAGGAAAAAGAAGCGGCGCAGGAAAAGCCCGCCGAAGCCAAAACAGAGGAGAAGAAAACCCTCCCCATCCCCACGCCCAAACTTGCCGAGGCAAAGCCGCCGCCGCCGCCGGACGCCACCAAACAGGCCATCAAGCAGCGCAGCCGGGACCCTCAAGCGGAGCCGCCGCCGGACTCCAAATACATCGCCAAAGAGAACCAGCGTGTCGAGGAGGAGACCGTGGCCTCGCTGCGCAACTACCAGCGCGACGACCCCGAGCCGACGCCGGACACGCAGAAGCCGAGCGAGAGCAAAGAGGAGAAGACGGGCAACGATGAGCGCGAAGAGATCGCCGATATGCGCGAGCGCAAAGGTCCGGACCGTCGCGACCCGGTCAAAGAAGCGGCGCCCGCCGCACCTGCCGCGGGCGGGGGCTCCGCGGCGCCTTCGGGCGGCAAACCCGCAGCGCCCTCGGCCACGGCCGGGCAGGGCGGGGCTCCCGGTGCAGAGAGCGAAGGCGTGGTCGTCAACGACGGCATGGGAAGCTTCGTCTTGCCCAAGAGGCGCGGACCGGTCGGCGCGCCGCTGGCGAAGCTCGGACTGAAGAGCCCGCGCACGGGTCTGCCGAGCGATACGCTTCGCCCGGACGAACGTCCGCGCGGCGAAGGTGCCGGTGACCGAGGCGGGGCGGGCTCGAGCGAAGGGCAGGGCAAATCCCCCAACCTCAAGCTCTCATGGTCGCAGTTCGAATCGATGGAAGGCGGCGACTCGCTGCAGAAGGAGCGGGAGACCTACCAAGAAGAACGCAAATCGCGGGTGCAGGGCTTCGGCCAGCGCAAGAACTGGAAAGAGTTCCGCGCCGCCATCGAAAACTTCGTGCCGCATGTGCGGCCCGGCAATCAGACCGCGCTCAACGCAGCGGCCTCCCCTTTTGCCGACTACCTTACCGAGGTGCACATCCGCATTCACCGCGAGTTCGCCGATCGCTTCCTGCGCGGTATCCCCGCGATCGGCTCGAGCCCCTTCTCCGATTTCTCGCTCTACACCAAGCTCGAGATCGTGCTCAACGCCGACGGCAGCATCCACCGCGTCGGCATCATCAAGACCAGCGGCTTTTTGCTCTTCGATCACGGCGCCTTCAACTCGGTCATGCGTGGCCAGCCTTATCCGGCGCCGCCCGCAGCCATCAAGAGCACCGACGGGCGGGTCTACTTTCACTGGGGCTTTTATCGCAACGAACGCCAATGCGGCACCTTCAACGCCGAGCCCTTCATCTTGAAGAATCCTCCCTCGTCGCCTCCTGCGCGAGATACCTCGCAACCCAAGCAGGGCGCCTTAATGCCGCCGCCAGAGCCGCGGCTCCGTCCGAGGTTAGCGTCGTCGAGCGCCGGCGGCGCTCCCTGAGGAGAGGCGCGAGGGAGGTCTCGCTTGGGCGATATCGACAAAGAGTCCTTTCGGGCTGCGGCCGAGGCCCTCGGCTTTGTCAAAGTCGGGTTTGCGCGCGCTGAACGCCTAAGCGAAGAGGAGGAGCGCTTGCGGCGCTGGCTCGCCGCAGGGCGACACGGCGAGATGTTTTATATGGAACGTGCGCTCGAGGAGAGGCTCGATCCGCGCCGCCCTGGCATCGTCAAAGGCGCTTGCAGCGTCGTCGTCCTGGTGACGCCTTATGCGCGAGGCGACCACGCCATCGATCTCGATCCGGGGCGCGTGGCCCGCTACGCCTGGGGGCGGGATTACCACAACCTCCTCTACAAACGCTGCCGAGCCCTGACGCGTATCTTGCGGGAGCAAGGCCATGAGGCGCGCGCCGCCGTCGACACCTTGCCCGTATGGGAGCGGGCCTGGGCGCAGCGGGCCGGCGTCGGCTTCATCGGCAAAAACTGCTGCCTCATCGTGCCCGGTTGGGGCTCACACGTTTTGCTCTCCGCCATCGTGACCACGGCGACCTTCGAGCCGGACGAAGCCATGGAGGAGCGCTGCGGCTCGTGCCGACTCTGCCTCGACGCTTGTCCCACCGGGGCCTTCGTCGACGCCTACGAGCTCGAAGCGCGGCGTTGCATCGCTTACTGGACCATCGAGGCGTCGTCGCCGCCGCCGCGCGAGCTGCGTCCCGGCTTCGGCGATTGGGTGTTTGGCTGCGATCGCTGCCAGGAGGTATGCCCCTACAACCGCGGCGCGGCGCAGCGACGCCCCAGCGAAGCGGCATTCGCTCCGCACCCGCGTTGGGAGGGCAAAGACGCCGAAGCCTTGCTGCAGATGGACGAGGCCGAGTTCGCCGACTTTGCGGCGGGCAGCCCGCTGAAACGTACCGGCTTGAGCGGCATGCGACGAAACCTCGCCATCGCGCTCGGCAACGCAGGCGCGCGGCGGCACCTTCCCGTGCTCCGGCAGTGGCTTGCAGCGCCCATTCAAGGAGAGGACGACTCGTCGACGCGCGAGGTGATCGCCTGGGCCGTCGAGCGTATCGAGGCGCGGGAGAGCGAATCCTGTCCCGGAGCCGAGCCCCAACTCGCCAGGGGTGAAGAGCGCTAAATGCGCGCTTTGACGATCAGATAGGAGAGGACGTCTGTGGCCTCGTTCTCGATCTCCAGTACGGCGCCCAGCGGAAGGCGGACGACCTCGCCGGCGGCGAGCGGGAACTCTCTGCCATCGACGCGCGCTTTGCCTCGGCCAGAGAGCCCGATGATCAGCTCTGGGTCCTGCTGCTGCTGATGCCTACCGACGCTGCCGCCCGCGGAGAGCTCGCAACCCAAGACGGCCGAAAAAGGCGGTAGATTGGCTCCGAGATTCCAGACCTTTACCTCGCCGCGGCCCCCAAATAGAGCGCGGCGGACTTCGCCCGGGCCGTGTTTGTCGAATACGCTCATGGACCCTCGAAAAAACCTTCGCCGCTCTCGCTGATGCGGCGCGCTTGTGCCAACCAGTCTTCGCTCGCCTCCTCGCGCAGCACGCGGAAGATGCCGTGATCGAAGGGCAGCCCAGGGGCTTCCTTCTCACGCAGGATGCGCTCGCGTTCGCCGCGCTGCATCAGCTCGTAGGCGCGATGATGGCAATAGGGATTGTCGCCGATCTTTCCGAGGAGGACCGAAGACGTCCAGTGACAGCCGCCATAGCAGTCTTCGGCGTAGTAACATTCGGCGCAGTAGCCGCCGAGTTCCGCCTTTTGAATGTCGCGCGTAAAACGCAGGGCCTGGCTCCGCTCCCAGATGTCGAGCAACGCGTGGTCGCGAATGTTGCCGCCGACGAAGGTTTCGCTCGAGAGCGAAGGGCAACCTTTGATGTCGCCGTTGGCTTCGATGCCGAGCGAAGTTTTGCCGGCACCGCAGGAGCCGCGATGGCTGACGCGGAAGTCGCCGCGCAGGACATGCTCGAAAGGCCCAAAGTAGCCGATGTTGTTGCCGGGCCACATGCGCACGCCCCGGGCGTCGCCGTACGCTTTGGCGCGCACCAACATGGGATGCACTTCGAGCACCTGGTAGGGCTCGAGGAGCACGTCGTCTTCGTCGGCGGCCCGCCCCATCGCCGCGGTCAGTTGCACCTGCCAGGCGACGATGCCCTGATCGATGAGCCAAGCGTAGAGCGCCTCGATCTCGCGTAGATTGACTCGATTGATCTGCGTGTTGGCCGTGATGCGCAGGCCGCCGAGCTGGCGTAAGTCGGCGAAGGTCCGCTCCACCGCCGCGAAGGAGCCCGAGACACCGCGCAGCGCATCGTGGATCGCTGCGAAGCCATCGACGGAGATGGAGACGCTCTGCAAGCCGGCGTCGCGCGCGGCCAGCAGACGTTCGCGCGTCAGACCCCGCGCGCCGGTGGTCATCTGGCACAACATGCCGCGGCTGCGGATGCGAGCGATGATCTCGAGCCAGTCGGGACGTAAGTAGGCTTCACCGCCGATCAGCGAAACTTCGCGCACGCCGAGATCGGCCATCTGTTCGACCAAATCCAAGGCCTCGGCGGTGCTCAGCTCGTCGGGACGCGCGTGTCCAGCGCGCGAGCCGCAGTGGCGGCAGGCCAAGTCGCAGGCCAGGGTGATTTCCCAGACGGCGTAGTTGGGCCGATGACGGCGGTCGATGTCGCGAGCTTCAGCGAGCAGGGCCAGCGGACGCTTCGAGGGCAGGGCGTGGGGCGCGATGGGCAACGCCCGCTTGGGACGCGGCCCCAGCATCAACCTGCGCTGCCATCTTGCGAGCCACCGTCCATCGGCGGTGCACCGTAGAGGGCGATATTGCTGGAGTCGCCGGTGCCGCCATCTTGGACGGTCGCGTCCATCGGTGGTCCGCCATAGAGGGCCTCATTGCTCGCGTTGTCGCAGGCTCCCAGGGCCACCGCGGCGCCCAGCATCAATGCTGCTCGCGTGAGGCCTTTCCCGCCGCGAGCGGAGCTCGTTTCCGCCGAGGCGAGCTCGCTCTCGACTTGAGCGGAATGATCGGCGCCGCAGAAGGGGCAATGAAGGTCTCGGATATGGCGTTTGCATTGATGGCAGGGCTTCATTGCGCTTTCTGGCTCCTCTCGCGCTCTCCATCCTAGCGAAGAGCCGCGCCTAAAGAAACAGGGGATGCACTAGAAAAAAGCAAGAGGCGTTCCAGCGCCCTAATCGTTGAAAGGGCAGAAAAAGTCGCTTCAATCGGGCACGAAAGAAGGTTTATACCCCGCTACCTCGCGTCCACTCTGACCCTCGTGTCATACCTCCGGTCGAGGTGAGTCGAAATCGACTCCGCAGAAGCATTAAGGGGAGCGTCGAAAATGAGAGTACGCCATTTCCTTTTTTCTCTTCTCGCGTTCTGCGGGGCGGCCGGTTGCGTCTCCGCGAACGAGGCTGCGCAGGAGGCGAATGAAAAGGCGGCGTCACCACCCTGTTTGGAAGCGGGAGCGCAGGGTGCGACGCGACTGCCCGAGCAATTCCGGCGCTCTTTTCGCGAGAAGGGCTATGCCTTTTGCCCTTACCTTTCCGCCTCTCATGAGGAGTTGCGCCGGGTGCTGCGGGCCGCCTTTGCAGAGATGTCCGCGAATACGAGTCAGCGAGACGACCTCGCCAAAATCAGCACCGGCGGGTACGTCGACGTTTATCCTGCCTTCGACGAGGTGAGCGAGAACTACCATTGGCGCAGCGAGCGTGATCTCCGTTCCGCGCGCATGGACGCCTGGCAGCGCTTCTCCGAAATCATGCAGCGCAGCAGCTCGGGTCGGCAGGCGCTCGCTTCTTTGCTCGATCACTTTAGACTCCTGCGTACCTTCGTGGATGAACTCCTGGTGGAGATGACTCCGAAGCCCTGGCGGCGCTCGCAGATCGAGCTGCCTCTCATCCGCCAGCAACGAGGCGAACATTGGTACCGTCGCTTCTGGGACGGGACGCGAGAGCAGAGCTCCCATGTCCACCAGGACGAAGGTCGAAATCAGGTCAACGCCTCCTTCGCCTTCGGTGATGCGCCGGTGATCCTCTACCCGAACCCGGGCTTTCTGAGCAGCGCAGCTCCTGAATGGCCTCTGCCGGAGGAGGAGCAGCCCCAGCCCGGTGACCTCGTCCTCTATCGGTCGACGACCTGGCACCGCGTTCCCGACCGTCCTGCATCCTGCGACGCGGAGCGCATCGTTCTCCTCGACGCTTTCGGCATCTATGACCCTTCCGCGAGCGTTCCCGACTTCATCGAGAGTGACGTGGACTAGGCCGCCCGCCGGCGCAGAGTCATTGCGCCGGCGGATTGGCCTTACACCGCTCCGGAACCCCGGCCAAAGCGACCGGCGGCGCCTGGATCCCGTGAAAATGGTCCTGCGTCTAGAGGAAATTGGATCGACGAAAGGTGTCGCGCGGAAGCATCGGCGCGTAGCCTGAAGAACTCGGGGGGACGGGATGCAGCGCAGCGAGCGACTCGAGCTCAGCGACGTGGGCGAGGAAGGTCTTGAAGACCTCGACATCGTCAAAGGCGCTCTTGGTTTCGCCACTTGGATACGCGCGATATCCCACGCGGAAGTCTAGCAGGCGTTACAGAGAGAAGATGGCGATAAGCCAGAGGATGCAAGCGGCGGAAACGAAAGCCCCCCGGCTACGGGGAAGCGTTTTCGGCCTCGAGAGGGTGCTCATCGAGGAGCTGCGAGAGCTGAATCATGAGCTCTCGAACGCCCTCGCCGGTCGCCGCGGAGAAGGCGGTGACAGGACGGCCGCTGCGGCCAAGCTGGGCGAGAATCTCCGGCATCCTTTCCCGTACCTCGGGTAGGTCGATCTTGCTGAGCGCGACGATCATCGGCCGCCGAGCGAGGTCTGGGTCGAAACGCTCTAGCTCGGTCATCAAGCGCTCGAAGTCCTTTTCCGGCTCCCTCTCCGGATCCGGATCGAGGGTGACGATATGCAAGAGCACGCGGGTGCGCTCGATATGGCGCAAGAAGCGCAGGCCCAAACCGACGCCCTCCGAGGCGCCTTCGACGATGCCAGGGATGTCGGCGATGACGAAGCTCCGCTCCTCGCCGACGGAGACCACACCCAAGTTGGGGGTCAGGGTCGTGAAAGGATAGTCGGCGATTTTCGGCCGCGCGCGCGAAACCGAAGCGATGAGCGTGCTCTTGCCGACATTGGGGAAGCCGAGCAGGCCGACGTCGGCGAGGAGCTTGAGCTCGAAGCGGATCTTTCGCTTCTCGCCCGGCGTGCCTTTTTCGGCGCGGTGCGGAGCGCGGTCGTAGGGCGTGACGAAGTGCAGATTGCCCCGTCCGCCGCGCCCACCTTTGGCGACGACGAAGCGGGTCCCGCCTTGGTCCAGGTCGGCCAAAAGCTCGCCGCTCTCGTCGTCGTAGACTTGGGTGCCGAGGGGGACGCGCAAGACTTGGTCGCGTCCACCTTTGCCGTATTGGTCTTTGCCGCGTCCGTGTTCGCCGTTTTCGGCTTCGATGCGGCGACGGTAGCGGAAGTCGAGCAGCGTCGTCAGACCCGGGTCGACCACCAGGATGACGTCTCCGCCTTTGCCGCCGTCTCCACCCGCAGGGCCGCCCAGCGGCACGAACTTTTCGCGTCGAAAGGCTACGGAGCCGTCGCCGCCGTCGCCGCCGCGGACTTCGAGGCGAGCCTCGTCGATGAAGGTCAGCGCCATGGCGAAGCCGGGCTCAAGCCGAGAGCAGAGCGACGATGCGCTCGCCCATGGCCTGAGTAGAGAGCGGCGCCGCCTGGGCATCGCTCTGCCCCTTGACGCCGATGCCGGCCATATCGCTGGTGCGTGCGCCGGCGCGCAGGGCCTTTTGCACCGCCGCTTCGACGGCGCGTGCCTCTTCTTCGAGCTTGAGGCTATGCCGCAGCAGCATCGCGCAGCTCAAGATGGTGCCCAGAGGATTGGCGAGGCCTTTGCCGGCGATGTCCGGCGCCGAACCGTGAATGGGTTCATAGAGCCCGCCTTTGCCCTCGCCGATCGAGGCGCTCGGCAGCAGGCCGAGGGTGCCGACCAACACCGCGGCTTCGTCGGACAAGATGTCGCCGAACATGTTTTCGGTGACGACGACGCCGAAGTCGCAAGGCGAGGTGACGAGACGCATTGCGGCCGAATCGACGAGCTGATGCTCGAAGGGGACATTGGGGAAGTCTTTGGCCACATCCTCGACGGTCTGACGCCAGAGGCGCGAAGACTCGAGCACGTTGGCTTTGTCGATCGAGGTCAGCTTTTGGCCGCGCTCTTTGGCGAGCTGGAAGGCCAGGCGGACGACGCGGCGGATCTCGGCTTCGGTGTAGACCAGTGTATCGACGGCGCGGACGCCTTCGGGCGTCTCTTCGCGGCCCTTGGGTTCGCCGAAATAAAGCCCACCGGTCAGCTCGCGCACGATGAGGAGGTCGACGCCTTTGGCCAAGCGCTCGGCCTTGAGGGGCGAGGCATCCGCGAGCTCGGGCAGCAGGCGAACGGGGCGGAGATTGGCATAAACGCCCAGGCCTTTGCGAAGGGCGAGCAGGCCTTGCTCCGGCCGGACCTTGGCTTTGGGGTCGTCCCACTTCGGCCCGCCGACGGCACCGAGGAGAACCGCATCGGCCTTTTGGCAGGCGGCCAGCGTTTCTTCCGTCAGAGCCGAGCCCGAACGATCGATCGAAATGCCGCCGATCTCCTGCGTCTCGAAACGAAAGTCGTGGCCGAAACGCGTCGCGACGCTGGCGAGGACGCGTCGACCTTGTTCGACGACCTCCGGGCCGATGCCGTCACCGGGAAGAAGAACGATATGCGCATCCATCAGTAACTATCCCTGCGTGCTGGAGACGAAAGACCCCTCAGCGGGCGAAGGAGTAATCCACATCTGCTCCATCGAGGCAAGCTGACAAAGTTCTCTGCTCGTGCACTATTGTGTTTCCGGCAACGAGTCGTTTTCGCGGTGCCTTGTCTACCTGTACACGACTCGTAAAACTAGAGCGTGATCTGCAACTGGTGCAACGGAAGGTGTTGCCGTCGATGCCTGC